>Ga0074044_10005204_pt1 | contig 10630 bp, 12 predicted proteins | sample BogForMeECP23OM1_FD_94443 | JGI IMG/M metagenome (GOLD analysis project Ga0074044, IMG submission 94443) | Bog forest soil microbial communities from Calvert Island, British Columbia, Canada - Bog Forest MetaG ECP23OM1 | ecosystem: Environmental > Terrestrial > Soil > Wetlands ...
TAACGACGCTCGCATTTGTGGATTCGCATGCCGCGGGACTCGCATAGCGTGCATCAATCAGCTGAAACGCCAACCTTCGGTTGCAATTTGCAGGGCGATTCAAAATGAGGGGATGGCTGAGCCTCCTAAGGGCAGCGCGTCGCTATTGCTTGAGGGCTACTCCCGGGGTTGTTGCTTCGGGCCAACATCCTGCGACACGGCCACCGGATTGCCAGCTAGGATCGAAGCAAAGTGGCGGGTCGCATTCATCCCTCCGGCACTCCGGCTCTCCGCATTCCGTCGCGCATCAGTTTCCTACTTGCATGATAGGTCGGGTGGTCCCTAATCGCGTGAGTGCGAAGCCGCGCAATGGTGAACTTCGGATTGAGGGCGATCCCGGCCCGCACGGCGGCAAGGGCCTCGAAGGATGCTCCAGAGGGCGGTCGCGGCGCCGCCAGCGTCCACTGGAATCGTCCTTCGAGGCCCCTTCGGGGCGCCTCAGGACGAGGGTGGGCTTTTGAGACGGGCTCTTAGCGATGAAATTGACGAGCGGTTGTCCTATAATGCTGGCATGAACCGCTGTCGCCTTTGGCCTCCACGCTGTCATCCGAGGGCCAAGACATGACCGAGACTCTCGCCGAGAGAAAATGCACCCCCTGTCGCGGCGGCATTCCGCCGCTCTCGCTTGAGGAAGCGGAGCGTTTTCAATCGCAGACTCCGAATTGGGAATTGCGCGATAACGGCCACCATATCGAACGAACTTTTCGCTTTCGCAATTTTCAGGAAGCTCGAAACGTCGGCGACTTGGCTGAAACCGAAGGCCATCACCCCGATATCAGCTTCGGTTGGGGTTACGCGACGATCTCGCTGCGTACCAAGAAAATCAAGGGGTTGCACGAGAACGATTTTATCATGGCGAGCAAGATCGATCGGATGTTCGATCGCCCGGATGGGCTTCCCGATCGTCAGTGAGGTCGGGGATACTTGAGCCATGGCAGCCGCGAGCGATCGTGTTGTCACGGTGTTCGGCGGAACTGGCTTTGTCGGTCGCCGTATCGTTCGGCATCTTCGTCTGCACGGCTTTCATGTTCGGGTCGCATCAAGGCGTCCGGACCCCGGTCACGCACAACGCCGTCCTGATGATCCGCAGCTTCGATCGATCAACGCCGACGTTCACGATGCGCGGTCAGTCGCCGATGCGCTTGCCGATGCTTACGGCGTTGTGAACGCAGTCAGCCTTTACGTCGAGCAGGGACGAGAGACGTTTCATTCCGTCCACGTCGAGGCTGCCCAACGGGTTGCGGCTCAGGCACAGCGAGCCGGGGTCAAACGACTCGTCCATGTTTCGGGGATCGGCGCCGATCCCCGCTCGCAATCGGTCTACATCCGAATGCGCGGTGAGGGCGAACTGGCGGTTCGGGAGGCCTTTGCTGATGCCGTTCTGATCCGTCCAGCGGTCATGTTTGGGCCGGATGACGCATTTCTAACTACCATCCTCAAGCTCCTCGAGCGGCTTCCAATCTATCCAATGTTCGGCAACGGCCAGATGCGACTGCAGCCAGTCCACGTGGAAGATGTTGGGCAGGCGATCGCAAAGATACTGCAACGGGAGCAAACCGGCCCGATTATGTTCGAGTGCGGTGGCCCTCGCGTCTACTCCTACGAGGAATTTCTTAGAACCGTCGCGAGTGCGGCCGGCATCAAGCCTTTATTGATTCCCGTCCCGTTCGCGGGTTGGGACGCGTTGGCTTGGATCGCTGAAATGTTGCCAAGCCCGCCAATCACGCGAAATCAAGTGGAACTGATGCAGATCGACAGCACGCCAAGGCCAGACACGCCCGGGCTGGGGGAACTTGGAATCTCCCCGCATTCGATCGAGGAAATGCTCCAGGATATAGTAAGGAGACACTGACAAACCGACCCATCGCCATTGCTGCGCTGAACGATGCCGAGCGCCACGGGGTTATTATCCGCATCGTTCTCGACCCACGTGAGCGGCATTACTTCGGTAAATACGTCGTAAACTTCTCGGCGGATCGGGTACCCTACCCGGTCATTGGGTTTGACAAGGAAAAGCCCGGCTAAGCAGCGGGTCCAAGGTTCGAGAGTCATGGACATTCCGGCAGAGTCAGCAGCGTGGCGGGCTGAACCCAGTCCGGCTCAGCCTTGAGGTATTCGCGACCGGAGGCGGATTTGGCGGTCACGATCCAGACGCTCTTTCTCTCGCCTGCTGTCCAGAAGCGCCATTTGCCTTCCTTCATGCCCGCGATGGCATTTTCTTCGGAGAGCCTCCAACGCGTGCCGTCTGGGTTTATGCCTCCAACGAATCGAACGCACGGTTGAGTTCTTGCTTCGTCACATTTGACGCACTGGATTTGAACAAGCTTGGTCACGGATCTATCTGTGTTTGCCCCCTCCTCGTATTTAAACTGCAATATCGGCGGTTTAGCGGCGATTGTTGCGCGGGCGCCTGATAACTTTTTTCAAAGTCGGCTTGGCCAAAAGACGCGGAGATGCAGGCGGCCGGGATCGGCAAATCAGTTTGACCAGCCACAAGTTGAGCATAGGCGTCTCGCTCAAGCCCTCATCATCAATTTGGGAGCCTCTTGGTGGGACCCCAGCTCCAAAAAGCTATGAATCCCGTGGGATTACTTCAAGTCCCACTGTCCCACTGTGACCTAACCATTTGAAATGACGAGCTTCTTGCAGCCCCCTTCGGAACGCCATGCTTCTAGCGGCCTATTTCCCCTCGAGCCGTTGGATCATCCTCCAGATCGCGTCGATCTGCGCGCCCTTCTTCGTCAGATATTGGGCGTCGCCGCTGAAGCCCCACCAGTTCCAGCAGCCCCCCGGGTTGATGTTCTGCGTGCCCGTCAGCCAGAGCGACGACGGCAACTCGGCGACGGTCGTCGCATGCGCCTGCGGATAGAGGACGATGATCCGGTTGGCGTCGGCCCATTCGTTGAGGCCGATCCTGGTGGTGAAGACGTTGCCGCGAACCTCGGCCGATTGCCCACAGCCGTGCAGCGCGACCTGCAGACGGCACGGCTGAGCCGCGCCGGGCTCGCAGGCCTTGGGCGTGTAGAGATAGCCGGTCTTGGCGAGGCCGTTCGCCGCCGCGGCCTTGCCGGGGACGAACTCCGTCTGGTCGAAGGCGACGATGCGGCCGGTCGTCCTGCCGGCGGCAGGCGCCAGATCCGCGCCGTAGATCGCTTTCAGTTCGGCGCCGGCCTGATCGTAAAAGCAGTCGTTGATGTAGGGCGGCGCGTTGGCGGAGCACGTGGCGCCATAGGACTTCGTCACCCAGGAATGCCCTGCGTGGGCGGCGGGTCCGCTGCGGTCTTCGAAAACGATGCGCGCCGCCGGAACGCCGAGCGCCAGATAGAGATCCCGACCCTTCTCGACCGTAGCGGAGGGGACGAGGGAGTCCGAACCGCCGGTGAAGAAATAGAGTTTTGCCCGCGCGAGGTTCGACGGCGGATCGATAAAACCCTTGGCGGCGAGCTTGTCGACGATCTTTTTGTAGGACGAAACCTCGTCGAGCATGAGGGGAGACCTCACGCAGGGTCCGAACGCCTGGGACGCGCGCGCGTCGACGCCGTCCGGCGTGACGTCCTCGACCGCGCAGCCGTAGAGGCCGCCGGCGATCATCGCCGCGCCCATAAGGCCGGCCGAATGGGCGATGTGCAGCTGGTTCGCCATGAACGCGCCGGACGAGAAGCCGGCGACGGAAATCTGCGCAGGGTCGACTGGGAAGCTCTTCAGCTGCTCCGCGGCGAGTGCGGGAGCGCCTTGAAGCGCCAACAGCAGCGCCGCAATTTTCGCCAGACGGGACATCACATTGCTCCCTGAAGAATCTCTGTCGGGCCTCCCGGCCTTAGAGCCGCGGCCCGTCCCTGCACGCCGGGACGGAATTCGACCCCCGTCATTCCCGCGCATACGAACTGCTTCAGCGCCCTGCCGCACGAAGGTTTATCGCTCTCATCCGCCAAGACATAACGACGATCCGCACGCACAATAGGCCGAACGGAGCCATGCGCGTAAGTTCTGTGAGGATCGAGTTCGGAGGAAAAAATGAAGAGTTTGATCATGCCGCTGGCGCTTGGGACCGTGTTGGCCGGCGCAGTCGCGGCTTTTGCGGCCGAGAGCCCCCACAGGCCGGTCAACGGCTATCGAGCGACCGACTATTGGAGTTTCGCCCCCATTCCCGACCCCTTTGCGGCGCCTACCGCCGGCGCGAGCGAAGACCCGCCCCGTGCCGGCGACCCGTTCATACCCCGGGAAAAGGACGGACTGAGCAGCAATCCCAACGCTTGCGTCAACTACGGCTGCGTCGACGCCGGCGGCGGCGGAGACTAGTCAAGCTTTCGGATCGAGCGTCCTCTCGCCGACTCGAATTGAATTGGGGGCGCCCCGATCGGCTGGGCGCCCGACGAGATTCCGGCGACCGATACTTTCGCCGGATCGACGGGAAAGCTGCCGAGCTTATCTGCAGCCCGAGCTGTCGCGGCCAGCGCGAAGACCAGCGCAGCGACAGCCCAAACTTTGACCTTCCGCTGCAATCGAGAAGTTTGTCCAGTAAGTGCTTTGAAGGGTTCCGATGCGTCAGTCATGGCCGCGTCTCCGACGTTGCCGCGCTTGCACATGGCCGGGGCGACTCAAGGCGCGGATTGGATGCGTCCCTGAGCGACCCCCCTATGACGAGACCATTCCCCATTTTCGCGCGTCTCGCAATGCCGCCCATTTCCGCTGTGACCTACGAAGCGGCCCTCGTCGTCTCGATCGCCTCTTCCACCTGCCCCAGCCGCTCCTTGCCGAAAAACATCTCCTTGCCGACGAAGAAGGTCGGGATGCCGAACACGCCGCGCGCGACTGCCGCCGCCGTGTTGTCGACGAGCTTCTGCTTGACCGGCTCGCTCTGTGCGGCCGCCATGAGACTCGCCGAATCGAGGCCCGCCTCGTCGATGGCGCGCGCCAAGACCGCCGGGTCGTCGAGCTTGAGGCCGTCCTCCCACATGCCGGTGAGCCCCATCTCGAGGTATTTTTGCTCGTAGCCTGCGTCGCGCGCGGCGATAAGCCCACGCATCAGCATCAGCGAGTTGACTGGGAAATGCGGGTTCATGCGGAACTTGTCGAGCTTCTTTTTCGCGACAAAGCGCCGGACCTCCAGCAACTCATATTCGAACTTGCCCTTGATCGGGGCGAAGGCGATCATCGGCGCCTTGTTCCCGGTCGCCTTGAAGATCCCGCCGAGCAGGCAGGGAACGATCTCGAGCCTGGCGCCCGTGCGCTCGAGGATTGGGGGCAGCGCGCGATACGCCAGGTAGGCGTTGGGGCTGCCGAAGTCGAAGATGAACTCGATCGCCGGTTGCATCACCATGTCTCCGACCACGGCCTGAGGTCCATTTCGAAGGTCCAGGCGCTGCGCTTCTGACGATAGAGCCAAACGTAGTTTTTTGCGATCTCGTCGGGGACCAGAATTTCCTCGCGGGCGAGTTTCTCCGCCGCGTCCGGCATCAGGCCGCGGATGAAGGCGCCGTCGATCGCCCCGTCGATCACCACATGCGCCACATGCACGCCCTTCGGCCCGATCTCGCGCGCGAGACTCTGCGCGAGCGCGCGCAGCGCGTGCTTGGCGCCGGCGAAAGCGGAGAACCCCGCCCCGCCGCGCACGCTCGCCGTCGCGCCGGTGAAGAGGATCGCCCCGCGCCCGCGCGGAACCATGACGCGGGCGGCCTCGCGGCTCGCCAGGAACCCCGCCAGGGACGCCATCTCCCACACTTTCGAATAGACCTGCGTGGTCGTCTCGACGATGGGAAAGCGCACGTTGGCGCCGATGTTGAAGACGAGAACTTCCAACGGCCCGATCGTCCGCTCGACGGTTTCGACGAAGGCCGAGACTTCGGCCTCCTTGCGCGCGTCGAGCCCGAAAGCGTGCGCTTCGCCCCCTTGCGCGCGGATGCTCTCAGCGAGCTTCTCCAGGGCTTCCAGATGGCGCGGGCGCCGTGTGACGCAGACCGCGAGCCCTTCGCGCGCGAAGGCGCGGGCGACTGCGGCTCCGAGGCCGTCGCCGGCCCCGATCACGATGCAGACGGGACGCCGAGCATCGCTCATGTCCAGGCCTCCGCACGCCGCGCGCGGGGCAGGACGCAGAAGGCGATCAGCCCCTGCGCGAGATAATAGGTCGGCAGCGTCCACTGGTCGGCCGGCCAGCCGACATGCCCGAACTTGAAGAGCGCGATCGTCATGTCGGACAGCATGAACAGGATCGCGCCGACCGCGACGGCGATCGCCGCCTTGTCGCGCAGGACGGTCGCGCGGCCGGTCGCCTGCGCGGCGTCGCACGCGACGACCCCGGCGTAGACCACGATGCCGACCCTCAAACCCGCATCGACGCCCGGCCAGACATCGGCGAAGACGAGGGCCGCAAAAGCGCCGATGGCCGCAACGGCGACGCGCGACGGAAGGAAGCCGACGCGGCGCGCGAACGCGGCGATATAGAAGCCGTGCGCGATCAGGAATGCGACGAGGCCGGGCAGGAAGAGCGACGGCGACAGTAGGAGCGCGTCGCCGGCGAGCGAGGCGGCGAGCGCCGCGAGCACGAGCCGCTTCACGTCGCGCGGGCCCTCGCGCATGGCGAAGGCGACGATCAGGAGCGCGAGCGCCGCGGGCTTCGCCGCGGTTTCGACGCCCGGCCAATCGAGCGAATAGTCGGCCGAAGTGAGCGCCGCGCAGAAGACGAAAAGCGTCTCGGGGATCGAGATCCGCCCGTCGAGCAGCGCGCCCATGGCCCAGAGCGACGCCGCGATCGCGAGAAAGACGACGAGGCCATTGGCGAGCGGCAGTTCCGGCTGAGCCAGCAGGAACGCCGCCGTCGCGCCGATCATGGCGACGAGCGCCGCGAAGACGACCGCCATCGCCGCCCTCCCGGCGGGCGGGTCGTACACGCGCACGGCCTTTAGGTCGAAAGGCCGCTCGGGGCCCGCGGGCCTCAGGTTGGCCGGAACCCAACCGGGCGGAGCGAACCAGACCTTGATCTTGTCGCGCCAGTCGCGCGCGCGCCAGCAGAGGTCGGCCATCGTCGCGTAATAGGAGACGTTCGCCCAGATCGGATCGAACGTGTCGAGCCCGCCGCGCACACCGAAAACGGGCTTCTCGACCTCCTCCTCGAACGTGCCGAACAGTCGGTCCCAGACGATGAGAATGCCGCCGTAGTTCTTGTCGAGATACTTTTGGTTGATCCCGTGATGAACGCGGTGGTTCGAGGGCGAGGCGAACACAGTGTCGAACCAGCCGAGCTTGCCGACGAGCTCGGTGTGGATCCAGAACTGATAGAGGAGATCGATCAGCCCGACGCCGACGAACACGACCGGCGGCACGCCGGCGATCGCCATGGGCAGGTAGAAGATCCAGGCAAGCAGCACGCCGGTGCTCGGCTGCCTCAGCGCGGTCGAGAGATTGAAATGGTCGCTCTGGTGATGAACGACATGCGCCGCCCAGAACAGGCCGACCTCATGGTCGATGCGGTGGTTCCAGTAATAGAAGAAATCGTAGGCGATCAGAGCGCCGACCCAAACGCGCCAGTCGTCGGCGCGCAGCGCAAAGAGCGCCAAGCGATCATAGACAAGGATGTAGATTCCGACGCTGAGCGCCAGCATGAACAGGCCGGAGATCTGGCTGAGGATTCCCGCCGCAAGCGAGCCGAGGGCGTCGTTGAGTCGGTAGACGTTGCGCCCCGTCGCCAGGCCGGCGCCGAATTCCGCCGCCATCAGCGCGACGAACACCGGAATGGCGTAGACGATGACGTTCAACCCACTCCTCCCGCCGACGTTGAGGGTCGCGAGACTACGACGGGAGGGAGTGAAGCGAAAGCGGCGGCGATCCCTTCGCCCCGCTTGCGGGGAGAAGGTGGCCCGAAGGGCCGGATGAGGGGCAGGGCCAATCTCCGCCGCACGGCCCTGGCCCTCACCCCGCTCAGAAGCCGAGCTTGAGTCCGCCCATGAACGTATCGCCTGGGCCGTCGGGGCCCGCCTTGTGCGTCACGACGTTGTACGGGTCCACGGGATCGTTGGACGCGTGCCACTTGTAGGTGAAGGACAGGTCGCCTTGGGGATCCTTCGGAGCGGCTTTCGCGGCGGCTGGGAAACCGCCTCCCGTCGCCTTCCCCGCGCCGACGGGCGGAGCGTAAGGATCGGAGAAGGGAATGCCGCTGAGCCCGTCGCCCTTCGGCGCAGCCGGCCCGACGATCTTTGTCTTCGCCGCGTGCGATCGGGCGGGTTTCGGCTGCGTGGCGGAGAGATCGTCCGCCGACGCCTGCGTCGAAGCGGCGACAAAGGCGATCCATACGAAGCCGATACGCCCCAGCCTCATGCCTGCGCCCTTCCTCTTCCGCCCGCCCATCCTGGCGCGAACTCTAACAAAGCTGCCTTTCGGCGCAACCGCGATCGTCAGTCGGGGGACACGCGGCCGGTCGATCGCGCGCATCGCCCGCTTGCCGATGCCCGAAGCCGGCGCTGGCGTCAGAAAACGCTGGCGTTTGGCCCAAAACGACCCATATCTCAGCCACGCGTCGCGGCAAAATGCCGCGCACGGGGCGGCCAAGCGAAGCGTCGCCGTGAAGGAACCCATGCCACAGCGTAACGCGCTTCCGGGACTCGTTTTCATCATCCTGTTCGCCCTCGGGCTGTTCATCGCCTACCCGAGCGCGAACGCAGGCGACTATGCCACGAGCATCGCGATCGCGGTCGTGAGCTTCATCGTCGCTTCGATCATCGCCAACTCGGTCAAGGTCGCCAACCAGTGGGAGCGGGTCGTCGTCCTGCGTCTCGGCCGGTTTCAGAAGCTCGCCGGGCCCGGGCTCTTCTTCATCATACCAATCCTCGATGTGGTCGCCTACCGGCTCGACATCCGCGTCATCACCAGCACGTTCAAGGCGGAGAAGACGATGACGCGCGACACCGTGCCGGTCGACGTCGACGCGGTCCTGTTCTGGAAAGTGATCGACCCGATGAAGGCGGCGCTCGACGTCGCCGACTACTTCGCGGCGATCAACTGGGCCGCCCAGACGGCGCTGCGCGACGTGATCGGCAAGACGATGCTGGCCGACATGCTGGAGGGGCGCGACAAGCTCAGCGCCGAACTGCAGCGCATCATCGACGCGCGCACCGAGCCGTGGGGGATTAACGTCATCTCGGTCGAGGTCAAGGACGTGCAGATCCCGGCCGCACTGCAGGACGCGATGTCGATGCAGGCGCAGGCCGAGCGCGAGCGTCAGGCGCGGGTGATTTTGGGCGATTCCGAGCGGCAGGTGGCCGAGTCGTTCAACCAGGCGGCGCAAACCTACGCCGACAACCCGACTGCCTTCCACCTGCGCGCGATGAACATGCTGTACGAAGGCCTCAAGCGCAGCAATGCGACGATCGTCATCGTGCCCTCGACCGCGGTCGAGTCGATGCAGCTCGGCGGTACGCCGACCTTGGCGACCGTCGCGAGCGCGATCGCGCACGCCAAGGCGGCGGGAGGGACGCCGGCGGCCTCCAGCGAATGACAGGGGGAGGCGCGAGCTACTCCAGGCGGCATACGTGCGGTCAGCGAAGACGCCGTTCGAAGTCCATCCGCCGATGGAGGATGCGGACAATGACGACGCGGGCTGCCGACGCCCGGAAGTAACAAGACATGCGATCCGATGACAGTGTCTCAGTTTGAAATAGCGGGCCTTCAGTGGCAGCCCTTGTAGGCGCGGAGTCCGCCCCCTTGAGGCGTTCGTGACGGCTACCATGCGCCAGATTTGAAGCGCTAGGAGCCTGCCTGCTTAATGCTGGGTGTCCGAGAACATCCAACAATGTCGATGCGCCATCGTGCAAGTTCAATCCCCAAACGAAATCAGGTTCTTGAACTTCCGCCGCTCACCAGAAAAAAGTCCACGAAAGAGCGGCTCCGTTCACGCCGCGTTCACTTCCGATAGCGCCTAATCGTGAGCGTGGGGGGCAACAACGGGAGGAAGTCATGTCGAAGTCATTTCTTTCTAGCCTGTCGGTTGCCGCCCTCGCCGGCGGCGCAATGCTTGCGCTCGAATTAAGCCCCGCATCGGCGTTTACGCTTTACGGAACGTCCGCGCAGCCCCTCACTTCAGGGCAGTTCGACAAGGTCTATTATCGCGGCGGATATCGCGGCGGTTATCGCGGTGGTTATCGCGGTGGCTACGGTTACCGCGGCGGTTATCGCGGCGGCTATGCATATCGCGGTCGCTACGGTTATCGCGTTGGCTACGGTTATCGCGGTGGCTACGGCTACCATCCCTATGCCTACGGCTACGGTTATCACGGTGGCTACGGCTACCATCCCTATGCCTACGGCTACGGTTATCACGGTGGCTACGGCCACCATCCCTATGCCTACGGCTACGGTTATCACGGTGGCTACGGCTACCATCATCACGGTGGCTACGGCTACCATCCCTAAACGACAAGCCGCTATTCAACTTCTGGGGCTACAGCACGATGGGGTTCTTCGCCCCGCACTCGGCCTGTTGCGTCAGGCCGGAAGAGGGGTCGCACCTCAAGGAGTTCCGCGACGCCGTCAAGGCTCTCCACAAGGCGGGCATCGAGGTCATTCTCGACGTGGTGTTCAACCACACCGACGAAGGCAACGA
>Ga0074044_10005206_pt1 | contig 10629 bp, 11 predicted proteins | sample BogForMeECP23OM1_FD_94443 | JGI IMG/M metagenome (GOLD analysis project Ga0074044, IMG submission 94443) | Bog forest soil microbial communities from Calvert Island, British Columbia, Canada - Bog Forest MetaG ECP23OM1 | ecosystem: Environmental > Terrestrial > Soil > Wetlands ...
CGCCTGGTGGAAGCCATGTCGGAAGTCCTCTTCGGCGACCCCCGCGGGGTGATGAAGGTGGATTGTGCGGAGTTCCAGCACAGCCACGAAATCGCCAAGCTGGTAGGCTCTCCTCCGGGCTACCTCGGCCACCGCGAGACGCATCCGCTGCTCACGCAGGAAGCGCTCAACCAGTGGCACACGGAAAAGCTGAAGCTATCGATCCTGCTGTTCGACGAAATCGAGAAAGCCTCCGACTCGCTCTGGCAACTGCTGCTCGGCATCCTCGACAAAGCCACGCTCACCTTGGGCGATAACCGGCGCGTCGACCTTTCGAGCTGCATCATCATCATGACCTCGAACCTGGGCGCTTCTGAGATGACTAGCCTGGTCGAATCAGGCTTCGGATTTGCACCGAAACCGGTGCAGGTCGACAACTCGCTCGACGAAAAGATCAACCGCACGGCGGTCGACGCGGCACGGCGCAAGTTCACGCCAGAGTTTATGAACCGCATCGACAAGGTCGTGGTCTTCAAGACGCTGCGGCCCGAACACCTGCAGCGGATTCTTGAGATCGAACTCGGCATGGTGCAGCAGCGCGTTCTGATGGCCTCGGGCGCACACCAGTTCGTTTTCAACTGCACGGCCAAGGTGAAAGAATTCCTGCTGCGTGAAGGAACCGATCCGAAGTACGGAGCGCGCCACCTGAAGCGCGCGATTGAGCGGCACCTGGTTTATCCGCTGGCCAACTTAGTGGCCACTGGACAGGTGAAGCTCGGAGATTTTATCCGTGTGGATATGCTTGGCGAGACCAAGCTCACCTTTGTGAAGGAAGCGGAAGGCGCCATGGTTCCGGTGCTGCTCGAGCGCTATGGAGCAGCCGCCGCAGTACCGGCCGTTGCCGCTGCCCGCGCAGCGCGACCGATCATCCAACGCAAAGAATTTGGAGCCGAGAATAAGTAAGATCAAGTTGCTGGTAGGTAGGGACACCGCGAGGGCGGTGTCCTTTTTATTTGCCTGCGCGGTCGCGCCAGCGCTCCGCGGTCGGCAATCATCTCACGTCAGCATGTGACGCCTTTCACTGACAGGACGCGGTTATTTGTGTTGGCATGATCGCGTCCAACCTCTCCGAAGAGCAGTTCCAGCCCGTTGAGAATGAAGCCCCGAGGCGAGGGCGCAATTCCTTAAGGATCTAAGTTGTCCAATCGATATTCACAAGTGGCTCTCTGGTGAGGAGGCTGACGCTATGGACTCCCAATATAGCAGCCAACCCGAAAGCCAAAACAATGGAGGAAGATCCGTGAAAAAGACTTTGCTATTTGTATGCCTCTTGATCCTTGGTTGCCTGACCCTGTTGGCCCAGACTGTGGCAGGTCCCAGGGCTGTGCAAACCACGGAAAAGTCCGCGATCCGCGTTCCTTCGCAGGAGGACGCGATGGCTTTGAAAAAAATCTACAGCAACCTGGGTTCGAAGACTGATCGTTACTGGTTTAACGCCTACAGTTGGAGCCTTACGGGAGCGAACGCCGCTAGCGGCCCCCATTTCATTGCGATGCCGTTTACCCCGAAGTCCAACTCAACCGTGGAGCAGGTGCAGGTCGCTGTGTTGTACAAGAGTGGAGCGAACCAGGTGAATGTCAGCATCTATGGGGATGCGGGAGGCGTTCCGGGAACATTGCTGGCGGGTCCGGTAACGGTCACGAATCTGGCGGCAGCGGGAACCTGCTGCACCCTTACCGTCGCCAACTTTACTCCGGTTGCTGTCACCGCCCTGACACAGTACTGGGTGGTGGCCGATACACCCCTCAGCGGTACGGGAAGCGATTTCGCTGGCGTCTGGAACCATGTTGCCAAGGACATGCCGGTGTCATTCAACCGGGGTAACGGTTGGCACCCTGACAGCGCTGACGGCTTACCTGCCGGCGAAGTGCTCGGGACAATTCCATAAGTCGTTACATCGATAAGTCTTGGTTAGTTAGACATATCGTGCTTCCCGGGCTAGGTTTCCGGATCTTTAGGCCGAAACCAATCGCCCCCAAAAGGAGAAGAATCCGTGAAAAAGACGCTGCTGTTTGTATGCCTCTTGATCCTTGGTAGCGTGACCGTGTTCGCTCAGACCATGGCAGGTCCGCAAGTTGTGCACACGGAAAGGTCCGCGATCCGCGTGCCGTCGCAGGAAGTTCCGGCGGCTTTGAGAATTATCTACAGCAACCTGGGCAAAAAGACCGACCCTTACAATGAGTCCGCTGGCTGGCTCATTGATGGACCGGATTCCGTGGCGGGGCTAAGCTCAGGCCTTCCCGAGTTCGTTGCCATGGCCTTTACACCGAAGTCCGACTCCACCGTTGAGCAGGTGCAGGTTGCTGTGCAGTACATCGGTAGCGGAGCGAACCAGGTGAATTTCAGCATCTATGCGGATTCGGGCGGCGCTCCGGGAACGCTGTTGGAGGGACCAGTGACGGTCACGAACCTGCCTCCATCCGGATGCTGCACGCTTACGGTCGTCAGCTTTACTCCGGTTGCGGTGACCGCGGGCACGCGATACTGGGTCACTGCCGACACACCCCTCACTGGCACGGGCAGCGATTTCGAGGGCGTATGGAAATGGGATGTCAAGAACATGGGGGAATTTGGGAATGAAGGTTTTAGTTATAGCTGGTTCTTGACTCCCGTCGATGGCTTGCCCGCCGGGGAGGTGCTCGGGACGATCCCGTAGGCTTCGGGGCGCGAGCCGCCCTGTCCGGAAATCAACATCGAGTAGAACGAAACCGCCGCAGCTCCGAGCCCATGGTCCGGTACTTCGGTAATCTGGCGGTAATACGGCCTTCCGTGCGACTCTCTTCTCGTTGGTTAGAAGCCCATCAACCGCGGCCGGAGAGCCGCTCTCCCTCTCCGGCGGCGGAACTCAAGCGAGGTTTATTCATGTTGCAGTCTCCGGAACCCAAGTACACGCCAGCCGCCGCTCCCGCCAACACCTACACTCCGGTCAAGCCGGCTACCGCGCCGCTGGAGCAGGCCACCATTGGCCGCTCGCTCGTCATCAAGGGCGAAGTGAGCGGTTCGGAATCTCTTTTCATCGACGGACGCGTCGAAGGCACCATTAATTTTCCCGGAAATCGCGTCACCATCGGACGCAATGGCTCGGTCGCGGCGAATATCACCGCGAACGAAGTCGTGATCATGGGCAAAGTGCAGGGCAACGTGGACTGCGCCGACCGGTTGGATATCCGCAATGAAGGCCTACTCGCCGGTGACGTCATCACGCATCGCATCAGCGTGGAAGAGGGCGCCATCCTCAAGGGCGGAGTCGAAGTGCGCAACCCTGAGAAGAGAGATCAGAAGGCGCAGAAGGAACAGCATCAGCAGAGCCAGCAGAATCAGGCGAAGGCCGCGGAAACGCCGAAGGCGATGACCGCCAGCGCTGGCGCATAAGTTTCGGCATCGAATTCGTTAACCGACGATTCGGAGTCCGACGAAAGGGACGGGGATCTCTCCGTCCCTATGTTTTTGTGGGAAATTGCTTGGCCCGCAACGGCTGGCCCCTGCCAAGAGCCAGGAGATGCGACACCTTTTCGCAAGAGTTGCCGGCACTGAGCTGGGCTGACTCCCGCGAGTCCGGATGCGGCGCACCCCGGGGCCCGGCTGAGGCCGGTGGCCAGCGGGGTTGTTATGCCAGTCCTCGGGCACGCGCGGCCATCCCCCTTCCCAGCCTGCAATTACGGCACGGCTTTCCGGTAAGCCTCGATCTCGTCTCTAACGATCTTCAAGTCCCCACGACCCCACAGGTTCGCAGGCTCGATATCATCGTTCGTGTTCGCGTCCCACCCCTCATCCGGCGACATGAATTCATTGAACTGGTCGATGAAAAGAAATATCGGCTGCAACTGCGTGGCAAAGATCATGAAAGCATCGAAGGTTGCGTACGACCCGTCGCTGCCGAACCGAAGAGCATCATCCGAACAATAGGTCGGCTGCGGACAGCCCTATCCCTTCTGCCCCGACGTGGCAATCGAGGCGGTGAAATTCTCAACCCGCGAGCCGACAACGTTGTACGTCGGATAGTAAGGACAGAATTTCTTCTTGCACCTCGGATTCAGGCGGTCCCCCACGCTCCAGAAGCCATAAGCCGGATTGATTTCTATTGGACCCGTGGGTTTGCCCTTGGTTGCCCATAGCAAGGGCTGGCTGTCGAGATATCCCGCGAGCAGCTTGAAGGCATATTTCTCCCCGATCTCGGGATGGCTGGCCACAAATGTTTCCAATCGAAACCAGAGCGGATTGTCCTGCCTGTGAGGATCCTGCGCAGCTCCCAGATAGATCAGCATCAGAGGCTTGCCTTCGTAGATCACGCTGAGGTTGGGGTTCTTCTTCATGCGTGCGCCAAAATACTCGACTTCCTTTTCGAAAGCAGTTTTGCCATCACGGTCCCTGATCAGGACATTGCCATCGATGCCGCCCAAAAGAGGGATGATCTTGAGCCGGGTGCCCAGCGCCGTCCACGCGGTATAAATGTTGCCGTCATTGTCGCGAATGTTCTGATTTCCGCTGCGGAACGAGGGCGTGCAATTCTTCACATACTTCTTGACGAACCACTCGCTATTGAAAATGCAGCTCACGTTGTTCGTGAGATCGAGTGTTACCGCATCCATCCCCATCGACTCGATCCAGCGGACGTGCTGTTGAATCACCGCTGGGTCCGCGCTGTCATAACCGCCTCCCACCGCCTGCATGTCGCCCGACTGCAATAGCGGCATGGCCGAACTCTGCTGGAAGGTCACGGCGTTCGGCCCAAACCAGGCCTCGTACTCCATGACCACCACGTGGCTCTTGTCGGTCACGACGAACGGTTCGCCGGCACTCCCTGGGAAGGAATCAGCCCATGCCAATCGCTGTCCGAGTGCCAAGATTGCCAAGACGGCGCCGACCAGGCCCGTCGGCAAATCGGCTGCCGCAGTCCCATTCCGATCACTTGAGCTACAGCCTCCATGCTTCTGTTCATGACCCGATTCCCAGCCGGCGATTACCGCACGGCTTTTCGGTAAGCCGCGATTTCTTCCCTTACCACTTTCAGAGATCCTCGTCCCCACAAGTTGGCGGGTTCGATATCGTCGTGGGTGTTAGCGTCGAACCCCTCGTCGGGCGGACCAAATTCATTAAACTGATGAATGATCAAAAAAATTGGAGCAAGTTGAGTCGCATAGCCCATGAATGATGCAAAAGTGTCGTAGCCGCCGTCGCTTCCGAAACGGAGCGCGTCGTCGGGGCAGTAAGGTGGAGAGTTCTGATTGGGGCAGCCCCATCCATCTTGTCCTGCAGTCGCGATCGAAGCGGTGAAATTCTCGACCCTCGAACCGGCAAGATTATAGGAAGGATAGTACGGGCATAACGGTTCCGTGCAGGTAGTGTTGAGTCGGTCGACCCAACTCCAAAAGCCATATGCGGGATTGATCTCAACCGGCGCGTCGGGCGTGCCCTGCGTTGCCCACAGATCCGGTTGGCTGTCGAGATATCCCGCCATCAGCCTGAAAGTGTATTTTTGGCTGATCTCGGGATGGCTTGCGAGAAACTGCTCCAGGCGATACCAGAGGGGATGGTCGGCAGTGTTCGGATCCTGCGCCGCGCCAATAAAAATAAGCATCAGAGGCTTGCCTTCGTAAATCACGTTCAGATTCGGATACCGCTGCAAGAGCGCGCCGAAAAACTCCGCTTCCTTTTCGAAGGCTGTCTTTCCGTCCTGGTCTTTGATTAAGACATTGCTGTCAATTCCGCCCAGCAGAGGAATTAGTTTCATGCGCGCCCCGAGGGCCGTCCATGCGGGATACAGATTGCCTGTGTTATCGCGGATTTGCCGGTTATACGCTCGAAAAGCCGGAGTACAGTTCCGGACGTATTTCTTAACGAACCACTCGCTGTTGAAGATGCAGCTCACATTATTGGTCACTTCGCTGATGGCTGCGTCCACTCCCATGGACTCCAGCCACCGGACGTGCTGTTGAATCACCGCCGGGTCCGCGCTGTCATAACCGCCGCCCACGGCCTGCATATCGGCAGACTGCAAAAGGGGTAGCGCTGAGAAACCTTGAAACGTCACCGCTTTCGGCCCGAACCAGGCCTCGTACTCCATGACCACGACATGGCTTTTGTCGGTCACGACTAACGGGCCGCCCGCGGTTGCGGGAGGTTCGGCCCATGCCAAGAGCTGGCCGATCACCAGAACTGCCATCACGCTCGCAGCCAGGGCGAAGGGGCGAATCGAAGGGCGTTGCATTCTGATCGCTTGCGACAGAGCTCGCAGCGTTGTGTTCATAAAGATCTCCAGTCGCAGGTAAGCGGCCCGGTGATTGGATGAGCCGACGAGCCGTCGAGGATCATAACCCAGGTCGCAGCCCAAAGTTTTGCCGGGAACTTGCGGTGCAAGAAATCGCTCGGGCTCCCCTTGACTTTCGCTTTTGTTTCGACTACAGTACGGCACGCCTCTTCGTCAGCCAAGTCTGACAATCCCAAATTCGAAGGAGAAATCCCATGCCCGCTCCCAGCCATGCACCTACGGCCGAGTTCGTTGCCATCTACTGCGCCATGATGCTCGATGGCGTCGCCCGCGAAATGGAAACCACCAAAAAGGTGATCGCCGCCGTTCCCGATAGCAAGCACGACCACCGCCCCGATCCTCACGCCCGCACGGCCTGGGAACTGGCCTGGCATATTGCCGACGCCGACGTGCACTTCCTCGACAGCATCGCCGACATGAAGTTCACGATGACCGAGCCGGTGCGCGCCAACAAACCCACGAACATCGCCGATTTGGTCGCCTGGTACGACCGCGAGATGAAGCGTGGCATCGGACGCGTCCGCGCCATGTCCCCCGCGCAGTTAGCGACCCCGGTTGATTTTCTCGGAGTCTTCAACCTGCCGGTCGCCTTCTATCTCGGATTCCTCAACAATCACAGCATTCACCACCGCGGTGAGCTGGCGACCTATCTGCGCCCCATGGGATCGAAAGTGCCCCAGATCTACGGCGGCAGCTACGACGAGCCGTTCCAGATGCCCGGCCAGAAAACCAGTGCCGCTTGAGGTGTAGTGTGGCGCGGACCTGCCCTGAGCGATAGCCGAAGGGGCCCTCGCCCGCGAAAAGCATGTACAGAGAAGCCGCCCCCAATCAGCGAGCATGCTGTCTGGGGCGGCTTTTTCATCGTCCAGCCCAGAGGATTTCGACGGGATACTCCTCAATGATTCGGTCGGCAGTAACCAGGACCAGATCCTCCACGTTGGCCTGCGCCACCAGTAACCGGTCGAACGGATCGCGGTGGTGGGCCGGTAGGCCGAACACGGCCAGCGCGTGGGCATGAGAAACCTGCAGCGGCCGTAGCCCCTGGTCGGCCATGCGGCGTGGAACATAGGACCCGGGCGGCTCGGGCAGCTTGAGTTTGCCCGCTCCCGCTTTAATGGCGATCTCCCAGGAAGTCACCGCCGACAGAAAAACCTCATTTGAAAGGTCGGTGATCTCCTCCAGCGCCTTGCGGCGGATTCTCTCCGGCTCCCATACGCTCCAGAGCCAGACCACGGTATCCAGCAGGTATCTCACGCTTTCTTCTTGCCTTTCCTCCGATGAAGGTGGGCCGCCGGCCGCGGCTCATACTTAGGCGAGAAGTTGACCACCGGCATCTCCGCATAAATCGCAGCCTCGAATTCGGGCAGCGGCGCGTCGAAGTCGTCGGCGATCCAGATTTTGCCCTCATCCATGCCCATCGGCCGCGATCCGCCCAAAGGCCGGACCGCTACCAGCTTCGCCACCGGTACCCCGGCCCGCGCAATCGTGATCTCCTCGCCTTCGGCCACCCGCCGCAGCAGCCGCGAGAGCTGCGTCTTCGCCTCGTGAATATTGACTTCCATAAGATCGAGGTTAGCTAAGTCCGTGGACTAAGTCAACAAAATCAAGAATCGCACGTCACCCGTGTCCGCAAAAGCCGATGCCGCATCCCGAGGTGGCCAAAGGCCAGCAGCTAGAAGCTAGAGGCTAATAGCCGAAGTCCCATTACCTCCGTCATCTCGCCGTAACGCCCCGGGCCAGTCATGATACATAGCTGGAGCCTGTCCGCATGAATATTGACGACCTGCTGCGTATTGCCATGGAGCGGCGAGCCTCCGACTTGCACCTCAAGGTCGGCAACTACCCGCATCTACGCATCGATGGCGACCTGATCCCGCTGACCGACCAGCCGCGCGTCTCCGCCGAAGACATGTTGAACATGGCCTTCAGCATGATGTCCGCCCGGCAAAAGCAGAAATTCAAAGAGACCACGGAAATCGACATGGCCTACGGCGTCGCCGGTCTGGGACGTTTCCGTGTCAACGTCTTTCAGCAACGCGGCAACGTCGGACTGGTGCTCCGCGTCATTCCGACCAAGATTCGCGCGCTCGATGAGCTGTTTCTGCCCAAGGTGGTCGAACAGATCTGCGATATGCCGCGGGGGCTCGTGCTCGTGACCGGCGTTACCGGCTCCGGCAAATCGACGACGCTCGCCGCCATGGTCGACCGTATCAACTCCACCCGCGCCGAGCACATCATCACCATCGAAGATCCAATCGAATTCCTGCACCGCGACAAAAAGGGATACTGCAACCAGCGCGAAGTGGAAGTCGATACGCCGTCATTTGGAGCCGCCTTGCGCGCCAGCTTGCGTCAGGATCCGGACGTGATCCTGGTGGGCGAAATGCGCGACCTGGAAACAATCGGTACCGCGCTCCACGCGGCCGAAACCGGCCACATGGTTTTCTCCACCTTGCACACGCTCGATGCGGTCGAAAGCATCAACCGCATCATCGCCATCTTCCCGCCGCCCGAGCAGAAGCAGATCCGGCTGCAACTGGCGGCTGTGTTGCGCGCCATCGTCAGCCAGCGGTTGGTCCGGCGCTCCGATTCCGAGGGCCGCGTCCCCGCCGTCGAGGTGATGGTGACTACGCCCTACATTCGCGAGTGCATCCTGGTGCCCGAAAAAACGCGCGCCATTCGCGACGCGATTTCTGCCGGCACCTCGCAATACGGCATGCAGACTTTCGACCAGTCGCTCTGGGATTTGTTCCAGGCGGGCCTGGTGAACTACGACACCGCTCTCGAAAACGCGTCGAATGCCGACGAATTCAAACTGCGCATGCAGGGAATCGCGTCCACATCGGATATTCCCCGGCAAGCCATGCAATCGGCCGGTTTCGGACGGTGAGAACAAGTTTGTCCTGCTGAACCTGGTTGTCTTGAATGTTGTTCCTCCAGTTAACGGGCGCGCTTCGGCGCGCCCTTTTTTTAGTCTGGAGAGCACGGGCTTAGTACGCCCGCGGAAGAACTCGGAGGGTTCCGTTGGTGGCGTTGGTGGCGGAAACGCCTAATTCGGCTTGCGGAACCGGCTGTCCGCAATATAGCGCAGCATGATGGCATCGGTGGCGCTCTGAAACTGCTGGTCGAGTTCAGGGTTCCGTGCCGTCGCTTCCTGCCGGACGGTCTGGCGAAATTTCTCGCCCATTTCCGAATCGCTGGTCACCACCTGCATGTAGAACCACAGGAAGTGCCGCATCTGGTCGAGCGCCGACTTCAGCACGTGGATCGACTCCAATTGGGACGAATCGGCCAGCGCCTCAAGCAGTTCCGGATCGGTGGGGGCTTGCATGGCGGCGCAGTTAAGTTCGCTCTGGATGACCCGCAAATCGTCAGTCACGCGCAAGATACGAAGTTGAATTTCTTCCATGCTCTCCCGGTTATCGTGGTCCATGGATTCCTTTCTCTCCCGCTCACCGATCATGCTTGCTTGATCAAGATCGCATCTCCGGAAGGAAGGGCAAAGATTCCCCGTGACCATGAGCTTCAGTAATTGAAGTTACTTTCGGGCCAAAACACGCGCTGGACAGGCATTTCCACCCGTTTGGCGTGCAGTTTAAGGCAAAGAGCGGCGCAGGGCTGACTTCAAAAATCGCCTTCCCAACGTGCTACGACCACGGTGGCCAGGCAGTTCCCCAGCACATTGATCGCGGTTCGCGCCATATCCATCAATGGATCGATCCCAAGAAGAATGAATACCGGCTCGGTCGGCAAGCCAAACGACCCGACCGTCCCCAGCAGAATCACGATAGCGGCGCGCGATACTCCGGCCACGCCCTTGCTGGTCAGCATAAGGGTAACCAACAGCAGTAACTGCCGTCCCAGGCTGAGATGCACGCCCGCGGCTTGCGCCACAAAGATGGCTGCCAGGGATAAGTACAAAGTACTTCCGTCCAGGTTGAAGCTGTAGCCCGTCGGCATGACAAACGCCACCACTTGCCGGGGTACACCTAAGCCCTCCATGGCTTCCATAGCGCGCGGCAAGGCAGCCTCGGAACTCGACGTTCCAAACGCAATCGAAACTGGCTCAGCCACTGCGGCAATAAACTTCTTCAGCGGCACCCGCGCCAACAACGCCACTGGCAGCAGCACGCAAACGATAAAAACCGCAAGCGCAACATAGAGCGTCCCCAGCAGTTTGGCCAGATTCAGCAGAACTCCGATGCCGGTGCTGCCGACCGTGTAGGCAATCGCTGCGCCTACGCCAAACGGTGCGAAGTACATCACCAGGTTCGTGAACTTGAACATCGTTGCCGCCAGGCTGTCGGTCAGCTTCAGCAAAG
>Ga0074044_10005207_pt1 | contig 10629 bp, 10 predicted proteins | sample BogForMeECP23OM1_FD_94443 | JGI IMG/M metagenome (GOLD analysis project Ga0074044, IMG submission 94443) | Bog forest soil microbial communities from Calvert Island, British Columbia, Canada - Bog Forest MetaG ECP23OM1 | ecosystem: Environmental > Terrestrial > Soil > Wetlands ...
GAAAAATTCGGCGTCGGCCAGCGCGGCGGCTATTACGAGGAAGCCGGCGCGCTCCGCGACATGGTGCAAAATCACATGCTCCAGGTCCTCGCGCTCATCGCGATGGAACCGCCCGTGTCTCTCGACTCTGAATCCATCCGTGATGAAAAGGTGAAACTGCTCAAATCCATCCGTCCGCTGGGTCCCGACGACGTAGCGCGACAGGTGGTGCGCGGCCAATACTTCGCCGGGACGGTGGATGGGAAGCCGGTGTTGGGCTACCGGCAGGAAGTCAAGGTGAAACCGGATTCCAACGTCGAAACCTACGCCGCGCTGAAACTGTTCATTGACAACTGGCGCTGGTCCGGCGTCCCGTTTTATTTGCGCACAGGCAAATACCTGCCCGAAAGCACGAGCGAAGTGCGGGTCCAATTCCGCCCCACGCCGCACGTGCTGTTCGCCGCGCAGTTGGGGCAGAAACTGGATCCCAATGCCATCGCGCTGCGGCTCCAGCCGAACGAAGGCATTTATCTCCGTTTCAACGGCAAGGTGCCCGGCATGAGCCTCGGCGTGCGGCCGGTGCGGATGAATTTCAGTTACGATGCGGAGTTCGGCGCCTACACACCCGAAGCCTATGAACGGCTGCTGCTCGAAGCCATTGCCGGTGACGCCACGCTGTTCATCCGCCGCGACGAGGTGGAAACCGCCTGGCAAATCGTGGATTCCATCCGCGCCGGCTGGAAGGACAAACCGCTGACCAACCGCGAATTTTACGCCGCCGGCACGTGGGGGCCGGTTGCGTCGGACGATTTGCTCGCTCAAAGCGGCCACGCCTGGCATGAGCCATTGCCGGCCCCATGAAAAATTTCGAACTGATCTCTTTCGCCAACGCCAACGAACTGGCCCGCAACGTCGCTGGCAAATGGCTGGACGAAATCGCTGCGGCCAATCGCGCGGGCAAATTACACTGCGTCGCGCTGTCCGGCGGGCGCATCGCACAGAAATTTTTGGCTTCAGTCGTAGAACAAGCAAAGGAACGAAAAATTGGAGACGGCGGCACGCCGTCTCTCCCAGGCAACGTCCATTTTTTCTGGGCGGACGAACGGTGCGTTCCGCCGACCGACCCGGAAAGCAATTTCAAATTGGCGAACGAACTTTTGTTCGTACCGCTGAAAATTTCCGACAGCCAAATCCATCGTATCCTCGGTGAATTGCCGCCAGACGAGGCTGCTGTGTTGGCGGCGGCGGAAATTCTCCGGATCGTTCCGACTGTTTCTCCCTCTCCTCGACGAGGAGAGGGCCGGGGCGAGGAGACCGTTTTTTCAAATTCGCCCCCCCTCACCCCGAACCTTTCCCCGTTTGGGCGGGGCGAGGGAGTTCATTCGCTGCCGGTTTTGGATTTGATTTTCCTCGGCATGGGCGAGGACGGCCATGTGGCGTCGTTGTTTCCGGGCGAAATTGAAGCCGCTGGCTCCGATCGCGCGATTTATCGCGCCGTGAAAAATTCGCCCAAGCCGCCGCCGAATCGCGTCACACTTGGCTACGCTGCCATTGCGGTGGCGCGGCAGGTTTGGGTGCTGGTTTCCGGCGCGGGCAAGGAGGAGGCGTTGCGCGACTCTCTTTATAGGAATGGCTGTACGCCCTTGGGACGAGTGACTCAATTTAGGACACGAACCAGAATCTTTTGCGATTTTTTGCCGATTTGACCGCGCAAAAGAAAAAATAAATTTTTTGAACAACTTGCGCTTTCGCTCCGTCTATGTCATCGTAGCATATGAAGGATTTCGCTGTTCGTTTAGGGTTGGCATAGAGGTTTTGCTTGTGGCGCGGCTCGAACAGCGACCCCCAAGTTGGCCGCGCCACCCTTCTGAGCGCCCGGGTGAGGGCGTATAAACCTCGTCACCGCGGAGGCCGGACGCAAGTCCGGCCTTTCGCATTTAAACGATTCGCATTGAATTAAAGCAACAAAATGGTTAAACTCCTCGACGCATGAAACATCAGCTCGATTTCGAGAAACCGATCATCGAACTGCAAACCAAGCTGGACGAGCTACGCGAACATCCGGAAAAACATTCGCTGGACATCAGCTTTGAGGAGGAAATCCAGCTCATCGAAAAAAAGCTGGACGAAACCCGCCGGCAAATTTTTTCCAATCTCACCGCCTGGGAACGGGTGCAATTGGCGCGGCATCCGAAACGCCCCTACACGCTGGACTATTTGCGAACGACGTTTGCCGATTTTCAGGAACTGCACGGCGACCGGCTCTTCGCCGACGACCGCGCAATGGTCGGCGGTTTTGCGACGCTGGGTGAACACCGTGTCGTCATCATCGGCACACAAAAAGGCCGCGACACCAAGGAAAACATTCTGCGCAATTTTGGCTGCGCGCAGCCCGAAGGTTATCGCAAAGCGCTCCGCCTGATGCGGCTCGCGAATAAATTTTCGCTGCCAATTATCACTTTGATTGACATTTCCGGCGCGTATCCGGGCATTGGTTCGGAGGAACGCCACGTGGCCGAGGCCATCGCCGTCAATCTCCGCGAAATGACGCTGTTCGAGGTGCCCATCATCGCGACCTCATCGGCGAAGGCGGTTCCGGTGGCGCGCTGGGCATCGGCGTCGGCGATCGTGTTTTAATCCTGGAAAACGCCTATTATTCCGTCATTCCTCCCGAAGGATGCGCGGCGATTTTATGGAAGGACCGCGCTGCCAGTGCCAAAGCCGCCGAAGCCCTGCGTATCACCGCCAAGGATTTGTTCGAATTCAAACTCGTGGACGAAATTGTGCCCGAACCGCTCGGCGGCGCGCACAATGACCCGGTCGCGACCGGTGAAACCTTGAAAACGTATCTGCTCAAACACCTGAACGAACTCCTCGCATTGCCGGCCGCCGAGCGGTTGAAAAAGCGTTACGAAAAATACCGGGCCCACGGACATTTCCTCGAAAAAGTCCCGACGCCGGCGGAAAAGGCCGGGCCGGCAGTGAACGGCACAGCCACCGCCGCGGTGGCTCCAGCGGCCTGAACTCCAGTGTTTTATCCGCTCACCTTCCATCCGATTTTCAAGGAACGCGTCTGGGGCGGGCGCAATCTCGAATGGCTGTACAAGAAAAATCTGCCGCCGCGGGTGCCCATCGGCGAATCCTGGGAAATCAGCGACCGTCCGGGCGACGCAAGCGTTGTCGCCAACGGCCCGCTAGCCGGGAAGGATTTGCATTGGTTGATGGACAATCACGCGCGCGAACTGCTTGGCAATGCGAAACCCGCCGCCGAAAACCGCTTTCCGTTGCTATGCAAAATTCTCGACGCCCGGGAAAAACTTTCGCTGCAGGTTCATCCGCCCGCGCACAAAGCCGCCGAACTCGGCGGCGAGCCGAAAACCGAATTGTGGTTCGTTGCCGACGCCGCACCTGACGCGGAACTGTTCGTCGGCCTGAAACGCAACATTACACGCGCGGAATTTGCGGAAAAAATCCGAACCGGCAAGGTGGCTGACTGTTTCCACCGGATTCCCGTGCGGGCGGGTGACGCGATGTTTCTGCCCGGCGGCCGCGTCCACGCCATTGGCGCAGGACTCGTGATTTTTGAAATCCAGCAAAACTCGGACACGACTTATCGCGTTTTCGATTGGAACCGCGTCGGGCTGGACGGCCAGCCGCGCGAGCTGCACGTCGCGCAATCGCTCGCGAGCACCGATTTCAGCGACTTCGAGCCGGCGTTGATCAGCCAAAAATTCTCCGGCGACGACAAAACCAAAACGTGCCCGCTGGTACGTGACCCGCTTTTCAACGTCGAAATTTGGAAAATGAATTCAAGTGCGGGCGGTCCGTTGAAAGCGAAAACGCTCCAAATCGTCGCGGCGGTGGGCGGCCAGCTTGAAATCAAAAATGGTTCAACCTCCGTGATTCTGGCTGCCGGTCAATTTTGTCTTATTCCGGCGTGTCTGGAGCAGGCGGAAGTTTTGACCAAAGCGAAAGCGACTTTGCTGCGGGTTGAAGCCAACTAAAGTTTGGTCTGCGCCGAATACAGAGCGTAATCAGAAGGCCTGATTCGCTTCCACCCGGTTTGAAATTCACGCCACATTTTATACCGGATGCGCAGCTTCTGAAGCCAATTGGCGCCGGCAAGTTCGCCGGCGTGTCTGGCTTGGATTGATTGGCGCAGAGCCGCCTCTTTCTCAGAAAGCCCGAGTCTCAAGGCGCCGTCCGCCACGAAACGGTTTTTCATAAATCATACTTTAATTCCAGGCCAGGTTTTCCGGCATTTGCGAGAGCAGCTTGTTCCGCCAGCCGCCTTTGCGTTTGAGGATTTTTGCCCAGAGCTGCTCGGCCGGCGTGTCGAAAACCAGTTCGAGTGACGCGGGAAAAATCAGCCACGCTTTGCGTTTTATTTCATCCTCAAGCTGTCCGGACGACCAGCCGGCATAACCGGCGAAGAGTTTGACTTTTTTCTGTGTCGAAAAGGATTCGCCGACTTCCACCAGGTCATCGAGCGAATGGCCGAGCGCCAGGTTCGGCAGCACGTCGGCGTCAGCAATAAAATTGTCCGTGTGCAAAAAACTCAGCGCGGCGGGCTGAACCGGGCCGCCGAGATACAGCGGCGATTCCCTGAGCGTGTCGGGTAAATCGGCGACGATCATCTCGCCGACCTTTCTGCCGAGCGAACGGTTGAGCACGAGCCCGAATGCGCCCTCGCTGTCGTGCTGGCAGATCAGCACGACCGTGCGCTGAAAAAAAGACCCGCCCAGTTGCCCGCTGTCCAACAGCAACTGGCCTTTGAGAAATTTTGCCGGAGCATTCACGAGCTTAATTTGCACCACCTTTGCCCGGCTGGCAAAAAGAAAACCACCTGACCGCCACGGAAGCAAAGAAAACCGGTCGTTTTCTCATTTTTCAGTATCACCGGGGTGACCACGCCGAAGTACAAAGAAAGCCCCTGCCACGCCATTCCGGCACCGGGGATTTCAATTCGGCGGCAGGAAAAGCACCTGTTCCTTTCCGGAACCAATGTTCTGAATTCGAACCGACTTTTCCCGGATCTCCAGGCAACGGATCATCACGTTGGTGTTCCCCAGTTGCACCTTTTCGAGATCATTGGCGAGAAAGGAACGGCCATTAATGATGGCCACGGGCGGGTTCCCCCACAAAATTCCTTCGAGTTTGATAGTGGTTGGGGCGGGCGCCGGCTTGCTGAAGCCATTGAAAATGGCCGGGCTGCCGGCAACGGACCCTGCCGGAGGCATCCTGACATCCCGGAGTTCGTCCACGTGCCCTGATTCCAATTGCGGAGCCACGCCATATTTCATCCAATCGAGGACTTCATCGAACCCATAACGCTGTTCGGCTTCGATGAACAAATCAATCTGGCCGCGGGTGTAACGATTTTGCAGAACTCTTTTTTTTTCCACCGCTTCATTTTGCGAATCCATCAACAAATAACCGACCAGTTCACAGAAACCCTCCTCGGCGTCGCGACCCAATCTCGCCCTTCGCGCTTTTGGCACATTTTCGCCCACCCAGGCATGGGAATATTCGTGGGCACAAGTTTCCTTCAGCTGGGCCAGCGGCATCCCGGTCAGCAGGTTCATTTTGTATCTGGTCTGGTTGTTGACCCTCTCGGGGCGGATGCAACCCAGCAGGTCGGGGCTTTCAAAACTGTTGCCTTCCATATTAAACATGGAGTTCACATCGATGCGATCAATGACCGTGACGTCCACATTCGTCGGGAATGACGTGAACCGGGAAAACAGCCTGTCGAGGTCATCCCTGACCTGACCGCAAATTTGTTCGATATCGTCAGCCTTCAGCACCACCGTCCTGGCGTCGCGGGCGCAAAGGTAACGCCCGTCGGGCAACTCGACGTAGTTTTCCTTGACGGGCAAACCGCAGATGGAACACCGGGGCAATTTTATGCAATCAGAGCAGACAAGAACTTTTTCACCGGTGACCTGGTCCGTCATGATGTAAATCGGGCCTTGGATTTCCTTGCCGCAGATGGCACAGATATTATCCGCCAGCACCACCAAGGATGTGCCGAAACAAAAACACGCCATCAAAAACAGGATCCAAATATTTCTCGCGCGGTGTTGCATGGTTTGACTTTTTCCTAAAAAGCACGGCCGGCGACAACGAGCACGTCGTTCGTTACCGAATGCAACCAACAAGCACCTCCCACGCCAGAATCAGCCCAGGGATTTGACCTTCTTCACAATGGCCGCGGCGTCAATGCCGAAGTGCGCGAGCAATTCCTCGGCTTTGCCGGAACGCGGCAACGCCATCACCGCGAGTTTGTGGACTTTGATGCCGGCAGGGCTGAGTTCGCCCGCCACCGCGTCGCCCAAACCGCCCTCGGCGTAATGGTCTTCAACGGTGATCACGGTATTGTTTGTCTTCTGTGCCGCGCCACGAATTATGTCCTTGCCCAGCGGCTTGATGCTGTAAGCGTCAATCACCGTGACCCCGATGCCTTCGTTCTTGAGGGCATCGGCGGCTTTGAGCGCTTCAAACAAGGTGACGCCGGCGGCAACGACGGTGGCCTTGTCACCCGCGTTCTGGCGCAGCACCTTGGCGCCGCCAATCGGAAATAATTCGTCGTTTTTGTAAATCACCGGCGTTTTGGGCCGCGACGTGCGCAAATAACAAATGCCTTTGGCCAACGCCATCTGCTCAACTAGTTTTTCGGCGCTGACCGCGTCGCACGGATATAACACCGTGCTACCCGCAATCGCGCGCATCATCGCCAGGTCCTCCAGACCCATCTGCGACGGGCCGTCCGCGCCGATGCTCACGCCGACATGCGAGCCGGCGAGTTTCAGGTTCGCCTGCGAAATGCCCGCGATGCGGATTTGATCGAAAGCCCGCGTGAAGAAACACGCGAACGTGGACACAAACGGCACCTTGCCACGCGCGCCGAAGCCCGCGGCAGCGCCGACCATGTTTTGCTCGGCAATGAAACACTCGGTGAACCGCGCGGGGAATTTCTCCATGAATTTTTCCGAGTAGGTGGAATTCTTCGTGTCGCCGTCCAGCGCGACGATGCGTTGGTCCACCTGGCCGATGCGCGCGAGCGCATTGCCATAGGCCTCGCGCGTGGCAACCGGATCGCCGGGCTTGTAGCTGAGCGGTGGGTAGCCGGCGGGCGCGGCGTTGTTTGGAGCCGGCAATACATCCGGCGCGGGAATGGCCACGCCGGCGGCCGACCTGGCGACCGGCTGAAGTTCGGCGATGGCCCTGGCGGCTTCGTCCTTGTTCAACGGTTTGCCATGCCAGCCTTCCCGGTCCTGCAAAAATGAAATGCCCGCGCCCTTGTAAGTTTTGGCAATGATGGCCAACGGCTGGTCGTTCAAGCCAACGCCACTGAGCACTTCCAGAATTTCCTCGATGTCATGGCCGTCAATGTCCTCGACGCGCCAGCCAAACGCCTCGAATCGTTTGCGGTAAACGCCAATGTCATGGCCGAACGCGGTGGCCTGGCTTTGGCCGAGGCGGTTGGCGTCCACGACGGCAATCAAATTGTTGAGCTTGTAAATGCCGGCGAGTGACGCGGCTTCCCACACGGCGCCTTCGGCGAGTTCGCCGTCGCCGAGCAGGACGTAGGTGTTGTAATCCAGCTTGTCGAGATGCGCGGCCAGCGCCATGCCGACCCCGACGCTCAGGCCCTGGCCGAGCGAGCCGGTGGCCACGTCCACGAACGGCAGGCGCGGCGTCGGATGGCCTTCGAGGTCGCTGCCGTATTTGCGGAGATTCAACAGATCGGCGGCGGGAAACAAACCGGTTTCCGCCCACGCGGCGTAAAGGATCGGCGCGGCGTGCCCTTTGGAAAGAATGAAACGGTCGTTGTTGTAATAGTGCGGATTTTTCGCGTCATAACGCATGTGCCCGAAAAACAGCGCCGCCATCACGTCCGCGGCCGACAGGCACGAAGTCGGATGGCCGCTGCCCGCGGCGGTGGTGGCGTTAATCGAATGAATGCGCAACTGGTTCGCAATGCCCTTCAACAATTCAATGTCAGTATCAATCATGGAGCGCGGAAACTACGTGAGAAGCCGGCCAAAGCCAAGAATGAAAATCACCGCGCGAGTTCAGATGTGGAATCTCGTAGTTTCCGGCCTGCGGCGGACAAGTCAGCCCACAAGCCACCATCTGTCAACCGGCTTCTGTTTTCAAGAATGCCTTGCGAAAACCCCCCGCGGCTCAGGATGCCTGTCGAATCCGCTTGGATACGGGAATGAGTGAATCTCCTGAAACCGGCGGCGAATTGTTTATCGTTGACAATAGCGACGAGGCGTTGAAGGGGTTTAAAAAAACGCGAATTACCGCGGCTGTGGCACCTGGCGCGGGTCCTGACCATCGCCGCACAGACGGAGCAACCGGGCTTCCATGGGTTCAGCCAGCAGCTCCTGCATCGTGTTCAGAAGTTCGACGGCACCGAGTGGTTTTTCCATGAGCGCGCCGACACCCGCGGCCACGGCCATGTCGTGTGGATTGGCCTGCCCGGCGATGATGATGATGGGGAGCACGGGGGCCTCGTTGGTCAGGCGCTCGAAGGCGTCCCATCCGTTCTTGACCGGCAGGCCGATGTCGAGCAGCAACAAATCAACGTGCCCGGCTTCGAACCGTTCCACTGCTTCCCGACCGTCTGCCGCCAGGGCGATTTCGTAACCCGCATCTTCCAGAACCTTGCGCAACGATTCGCGCACGCTGGCGTCGTCATCCACAATCAGGACTTTTTCTTTCACAGCCTGCCGGTGCTTGTTGAAACTCACCCGCGAACGGTCACAATGCCATTTGCGGGCGCATGCTCGTGGCGGACAGACTTTTTGCGCGAGTCGCCGGTTTGGCAGTCACACCCCAGGCGTGGTCTCCGTCTTCCGTCCCGTCACGACCTCTCTGGCAAATTTCCAAGGCTTCTTTGCGCGCCAGCCAATCTTTCAGGGAAGCCGGCAAACCGGAATGGTTTTGGTTGTAGTGCGCGGACGTACGAGCCGAAATTCGCTCCGCCACAATTGGCTCCAATTTAAGCCGGGGAAAATTCGGGATGCCACCGTTGACCCCGCCGGATTTCCCCACCTTGGCGGAAGGCACAGGGAAAAGGGTGAGGTCGTAAGGACCGGGGATGATTTGTGTTTTCATCAGTCTGGGGTTTGAGGTTGTCATTGGTTTAGCCTATAATTGGCCCTGCTCTTGCAGACGGACTAGCGGTTGCTGTGCCAGCAGGGGCGTGAGGCGGTTTTCACGCAAAAACCACCGAATTCAGGCAGGCACCCGCACGCGAATGAAACAGATGGATGGTACATTTCAGGCCACAGGTGCTCGCTCGCGAGCCAACGCGAGCCGCCCGGCGGTGAAACTGCGTCTGGCCGGGCTGGTGCTGATCGTATTGCTTGGCTCAATCCTGGTTGTCTGGGTAAGCCGCACAACCTGGGAACGGGTGGGCCGTTTGCAACACCAGTTCGCCGAGCTGAATCCGGACAGTTTTTATCTGGGCGTTCGCATGAAAGGCGACATCCAGCGGTTGAACGACACCCTGCTCCGCTACCGTCTTCATGGTGAAGCCGCCGACTATGACCTGTTCCTCGGCAACGTGCGAGATCTGACCCAATGGTTCGAAGCCAACCGGACCAACGCCGTCACGCCCATGGAACGCCAGTTTTTTGAGCAGATGGGGGGCGCTTACTACGATTATCTGAACGTGAGCACGAATTTGCTCGATGCCAGCAACGGGAGGCTCCAAACAAAAGTCGGCGCGTTTCCGACCAGCTACGAAAAAGTGCAACAGCAGTCCCAGCACCTGCTGGACTTGTGTGACGCTTTCATTTACGGCCAGCGCCTGGCATTTAATGACTTTCTTGACGAGTCGAACAACACGTTGACCACCTTTCAGCGGCTGCTCAAACTTTCGGTGGCGCTGCTGCTGGCGCTGATAGCCGGACTGGCCATATTGGTTTATCGTGGCATGATTGAGCCGCTGCGTTATCAATTGACCGAAAGCCAGGCCATCATCGCGCGGCAGGAGAAGCTCGCCTCGCTGGGCGTGCTGGCGGCGGGCGTGGCTCACGAAATCCGCAACCCGCTCACGGCCATTAAATTCCGCCTCTACAGTTTGAAAAAGTCGCTGCCCGACGCGGACAACGAAGACGTCCTTGTCATTGCCAATGAAATCAACCGCCTGGAGCGGATCGTCAAGGATTTCCTCCAGTTTGCCCGCCCGTCCGAGCCGGAATTGGTTGCCGTCCCGCCGCAACGAATCTTGCAGGAAGTCCATGACCTGCTGAAGCCGCAAATAGAAAAGGCCGCGATCGAGTTGAAGCTGGAGCCGTCCGAAGCTGCCTGGGTGCGCGCGGACACGCACCAAATCAAAGAGGTATTGATCAACCTCATTCAGAACTCGGCGGACAGCATCGGGCGCAAAGGAGCCATCACCTTGCGCGTCCACGACGAAGACAGTTCCGTGGTTCTGGAAGTCGCCGACACCGGAAAAGGGATTCCGGTTGAGGTGCAAAAGCGCCTGTTTGATCCCTTCTTCACCACCAAGGAAGGCGGAACGGGGCTGGGCCTTCCCATCGCGGCGCGAATCGTCGAGAAGCACGGCGGTGAACTCCGTCACCAAACCCAACTCAACCGCGGCACCACCTTTGCCATCGTCCTGCCGCA
>Ga0074044_10005208_pt1 | contig 10629 bp, 8 predicted proteins | sample BogForMeECP23OM1_FD_94443 | JGI IMG/M metagenome (GOLD analysis project Ga0074044, IMG submission 94443) | Bog forest soil microbial communities from Calvert Island, British Columbia, Canada - Bog Forest MetaG ECP23OM1 | ecosystem: Environmental > Terrestrial > Soil > Wetlands ...
ATGTACGACCGCTTCAACCGGGAAGGCGCAATGCGAATTACTTGGTCTACCTTTTTCGAAAGGTTGAGAACAGGCGGATTCAACGATTTTCAAAAATCGATTGACACATTCTACGCTCTAATGGTCACTAGAAAATTCATGCCAAATACTCCTGCCATAGCAAATTTCGGAAACGTTCTCGGGATGGGCTCCGCTTGTTTTGTTCTCGACATAGACGATTCCATCGAGAGCATAATGGAGACACTCAAACAAACAGCAGTCGTCTTCAAAGCGGGAGGTGGAATGGGTTACAATTTCTCAAAACTAAGACCCGAAGGGGATTACGTTAGCTCAACATCAGGCATCGCATCCGGACCCATCAGTTTCATGATGTTATTTGACACGATGACTGACGTCATCAAACAAGGAGGCATCCGACGCGGAGCTAACATGGGTATCTTAAATAGCAATCACCCTGACGTTGAGAAATTCATTACTGCAAAGAAAGGAAACAAGGCACTCAGAAACTTCAACATCTCAGTCTTACTAATGCCAGATTTCTGGGAATGCTACAACAAGAACAAACCCTACCCACTCGTGAACCCGAGAACTAAACAGATTGTCCGAGAAGTTAACCCTCGAATACTATTCGACATGATCGTATACCAAGCATGGGAAAGTGCAGAACCAGGAGTAATATTCTTCGATCACGTAAACGAACACAACCCATTCAACAAACATCTAGGCCCCATAGTGACCACGAACCCATGCGGTGAAGTCCTTCTCTATCCAAATGAATCATGCAACCTAGGCAGTTTGAACGTGTGGGTATTCGTGAAACGAGATGAGAACGGGAAAGCCACATACGATTGGGAAAGATTGAAGGATGCAGTCATTGCAGCGACAAAATTCCTCGACAACGTAATTGACGTGAACAACTTTCCACTCAAATCAATTGAAGACATGACTCTTGCAACCCGTAAAATCGGCTTGGGAGTAATGGGACTTGCAGATCTTCTTTTTGAACTCCGAATGGGATTCAACAGTGATGAGGGTAGAAAATTCATGGAAGAGTTGATGGAGTTCATCAACTACCATTCAAAGATTACATCCATCGAATTGGCTAAAGAAAGAGGGCCATTACCCTTCTACAACAAGAGCTTCTATCCTGAAGGCAGATTGCCATTCGCTGGAATCAAGGATCGAAAATCCTGGCATTTCGAATGGGACAAGGTTAGTGAAATGATCAAGCAACATGGAGTAAGAAACGGCTACACCACTGTAATTGCACCGACCGGCAGCATCTCAATGATTGCTGGTTGCAGCAGCGGAATGGAACCAGTTTACTCATTGGTCTTCGAAAAACATGTCAAGGTAGGCAGCTTCTACTACATAGACCCAGTTTTCGAGCGTGTCATGACAGAAGAGGGACTCTTCGGCGAAGATTTGCTGCGCGACGTTAACGAACATGGAGGATCAATCCAGAAAATAAGCTACATCCCTAACGACCTGAAACGCGTATACATTACCGCAATGGACATTCGCCCAGAAGACCACATCAGAGCGCTAGCAGCATTTCAGAAATGGACTGATTCATCGATCTCAAAGACAAATAACTTCCCCGCAAATGCCACAGTAGATGATATGCGAGAATCATACCTACTAGCGTACAAATTAGGTTGCAAAGATGTCACAGTATTCAGAGACACGTCAATCCAAGACCAAGTACTAGTAGCACCTAAGAAGAAAGAGAACTCTTACGAAACCGAGAAGAAGACTGCTTCCCCAGCTACCAAATCACCACAGATACTTGCAATGCCTATTGTCGGAGCATCGCAGCGCGTTACAGAGGAGATCAAACTCTGCCCACAATGTCAAACACAAGTGGTCTACCAAGAAGGCTGCTACATATGTCCAGAGTGCGCTTGGGGCGCTTGCTCATGATCAATAAAGCGTAATGAAGTGACGAGTCAAACTCCCAGCGATTTTTTCCCAACCTATCCCGAATCCACTACACCAGCGTTAAGACTATACGATTACTCCCGTTTATCCCAGCGAAAGCAAAGAACATGAATATTCCGATTGATACGACAGTCAGGACTGTCACTTATACTCCAAATCAACACTGTGGAACAGGAGTTAGCAAAAGATAAAATCTAATCGTTTCTAGTCAATGAATATTTCTAGAGAAAAGAGGGCGATCTGTTGGACAAGCAACTACTTCGCATTGTGAATAGGATTAGAAACAAAACGCTCAGAGCAAGAGTGCTTCAACTCCTTGAGAACCCAACGATAAAAATCGGTGGAAAAACCTTCTCAGGATTACCGATTGAAAAATCTCCAGCCAGCATAAGACATCATCATAATTACACTGGTGGATTTATTGAACACACAATTGCCCTTTACGAATTATGCATGAGCTTCTCGCGCATCGTGAGCAAAGTGTACGAATGCAAGGTCGATAATGATCTAATCATTTGCGGCGTATTATTACACGACATTTACAAAACTGCAACTTATGTAGAAAAAGGGGAACGATATGTCATGTCTGACCTCGCTGAACGCGTAGATCATTTGACACTTGCCAGCGCGGAGCTCATCCGACGCGGCTTCCCCTTGGATGTTGTCCATATCGTTGTCGCAAGTCACGGCAGAGAATACGGCCCTATGGCGCCGATGACCGTAGAAGCCTTGATCTGTCATCTAGCAGACTATTCAGAAGCTAAACTAAACGGAGATGTTTTGAGCGCCGCACGATTTATGATTAGCGAAATAACAGGCGAAGAACCCAAGGTCATCACTGGGAAAGAAGCATTCGCAATTGTAAGCGCAAAAACTGAAAAGGGTTGGAACGGCGTACGAAACTACTTGTCAAAGAAACGAACATGAACGGCCATGTTTTGCATCAGTTTGCCGCTTGAAGTTCAGTGGCGCCTCCCATGTAAGGCTGTAATACCGCAGGAATCATGATCGATCCGTCTTCGGATTGATAATTCTCCAGGATTGCTATGAGCGCTCTCTCGGAAGCAACAAGTGTGCTATTGAGCGTATGAACCCACTGAGTTGGTTCATCAGGTTTATCCCTGAATCTGACCTTGGATCTGACTGCTTGATATGTGGTGCAATTACTACAGGACACAACTTCTCTAAACTTTCCTTGGCCTGGAAGCCAGGCTTCGAGATCATATTTCTTAGCGGCGACCGTTCCTAAATCTCCCGTGCATACATTCACGATTCGGTATGGTATTTTGAGTAGTTGGAAAAAGTCTTCTGCGTTTGCGATCATCTTCTCGTGTTCGACCCATGAATCCTCAGGTCTACAAAAGACGAATTGTTCAACCTTTTCGAATTGGTGTATCCTAAAGATTCCTTTCGTATCTCTACCATGAGCACCTGCCTCTTTCCTAAAACATGGACTTATTCCACTATACCTTAGTGGAAGACTCTTTCCGTCAATAATTTCGCCCATGTGTTGGGCTAGAAGAGCATGCTCCGCAGTCGGAAGAAGATATAAATCATCGTCTTGGATTTTGTAAATTACATCCTCGAAATCTGATAATGCAACTGCTCCGCCGATTGCTTCTCGTCTTAGAAGATATGGAGGCTGAATCAAGGTATAGTGCCTCTTCTCTATGAAATCGAGTGCAAACTTCAGAAGTGAGTAGTTTAGCTTCACCAAGTCTCCTCTTAAGTAGTAGAATCTGGACCCAGCGACTTTCGCTGCTCTCTCAAGATCAATTAACTTTAGTCTCATCGCTAGGTCAATATGATCCTTCGGCGGGAAATTGAACTCGGGTGCCTTCCCCCACTTCTTAACTTCAACATTGGCACTCTCGTCTGCTCCAAACGGTACGGTCTCATGGAGTATATTCGGTAATCGTAGAAGAACATCCGTAACTCGACTTTCAAGTTCCGCTGTTTTCACCTCAAGCATCTTGATCTGGTCAGGTATTTGTCCAGCCTCTTTGACTAGATCAGAAGAATCCGTTCCAGACTTTCGATGTCGCGCTATTTCATCAGTGAGTCGATTTCTTTTATTGCGAAGATTGTTAGCTTCGGTTTGAACATCACGCCAGTTCTTGTCGTCTTGGATGAGTTGGTCAACCCATGCCATTTTGGCACGATCACCTCTTCTTTGCAGATTCTCTTTCACTATGTCTGGGTGTTCGCGGACGAATTTTATGTCAAGCATGTTCTCCGCAACCAATTCAACTTGTAATGCGTAGACATATTTGTGCGGTAAGGTTGTTCGTCAGACTCGGGCTTTTCTGGGCTAGCACAGTATAACATCTGCCTATTGTGACTGAGGGAACATGTCTTCAACAGTGTATTTAAGAAAACAATATGTAGAGAGTTAGATCTTCGATTGACTTGTCACAACCACTGCAACTGCAGTTAGAATAAGTAAATATCCAAACAGTTGGATGATTGTTGGGATTTCTCTGAATAGGAATACCGCGAATACCGAGGCGATGATCGGTTCCAAGAGAGGAAATAGGTTTGCAGTCACAGTTTTTACAGCTCCCAGAGAGTAGTTGTACAACGAATGTCCAAGCATTGTGGGAACTATCGCAAGTCCGAGGATTGCAACCAAATTGGTGGTATCATAGGTTCTGAACATATTCGACCCAAACATTTCAGCGAGTGAAAGCCCGACTATTGCAGCGGTTGAGTAGACATACGCGGTGTAGCATGCAGTACTTACTCCCTGTGTTCGGAGGGATCTACCTAACATCGTATAGAGGGAGATGAGAAAAGCTGCAAGTAACGCTGAGGCATCTGCTAGACTGAAATAGCGAAAACCGTTACCTGCATTGGCCACAAACAACACTCCAATAGTTGCGGTAATCACACCAATACTCTCACGAGAGGTTGTCCTTTCCTTTATTATAATAGGTGCAAGCAACGCAAGCATTACTGGACTCGCGTTAACCAAGAAAGTTGCATTTGCAACAGTTGTAAATTTGACAGCTAGAATAAACGTCGCAAAATGTAGACTTAACACCAGTCCAGCCAATACCACAAGAACAACTTGTTTTCTAGCTAGAGTGATTAGTGCTTTTCTTTGGTAAGCGAAAAGAATCATCACGATGGCTGCCAATGATTGTCTAAAGAACGTTAGAGAGAGCGCTGTTGCTTCGGTGGCGAACCTGACAAAAATTGCGCTCGTGCCGAATGAGATTGAAGCAATAACCAATGCATAGATATCTTTTGATTGATACAAAGCCCAGGATGCACTCAACTGATTATGCGGATCTGACTTGTTGTTAGCTATTAGAGTACCTCGGATTCGTGACACTTCAGGGTAGGGTATGAACGATAAGTTCGGGGGCGCTTATCTGTTGAGGAATATTCTTGTGAAATTCACCAGATAGTGCTTATTGACTTCTAAGTTGTGCTGAATTATGTCTGACGTAAGCTAGTTTGAAGGAATTCGATTGCGAACGATATCTGCTAAGGCGGCGATAAAACTGGGACTGGCATTGAGTGACTCAGTTCGTTGAAGATTGATTCCACGAGCTCTTGCAAATGTTTGTGCCTCGACATCAATATCATAAAGAATCTCCAGGTGATCGGAGACAAAACCTATCGGGACCACAAGCACGTTACCTGAGTTACCGATACTCTCTAGTGCTTCCAGAATATCTGGACCAAGCCATTTCTCGTGGGTATGACTAGCGCTTTGGTATGCGAACGACCATTTTTCAATCTTACTCAGTTTCGCAACCGCCTCACAAGACGCTAGTAGTTGTAAGGAATATGGGTCTCCTTCTGTGATTATTCGTTCGGGTAAGCTATGTGCAGTAAAAAGCACTTGCTTATTGCACGGGAACTTTTTTAACGCTTGCAAAATTTTCTCGCTTACGGCCTGATGGTAGATGGAATTATTGTACCAGCTGTCAATGAAGTCGATTTCAATTTGAGAATTGGCTAGGCTACTCTGGAGGATGTTTTTGTACCCGCCGATGCTCATGCTGGAGTAATGAGGAGCTAAAACCAAACTTATGAGTCTGCGGATTCCTGATTTTAGAAAGTTTTGAGCTATCTCTGTGATGTAGGGATGCCAGTGTTTCATTCCAAAATGAACAGGCACATTGATTCCTTCCGAGTTGAGAGTTGATTCTAGTTTTGATGCTTGGGCGGCAGTTATTTCTTGCAATGGTGAATGACCGCCAATCTCTCGATATCGTCTTTTCAGGTCTTCGATCTCAGCAGTGGTAGGTTTTCGTCCTCTCTTGATATCAGTGAGATATGGTTCAATATCATTTTGATTTGATGGTGTTCCGTAAGCCATTAGGAGGATTGCTGTATTCTTTCTGGTTGATGTCATGCTTCATGAGTTCTCTTTTGTATATTCATGTACAAACTTTACGAGTTCTGTGACATTTTCACGCGGCGTGTTCGGAAGTAATCCGTGTCCTAGGTTGAAGATGTGTCCTGGTCTTCCGTCAATTCGTTTGAGAATGTCAGCGGCGTGAGACTTGATCAATCTAGTATCCGCCAAAAGAACAGCAGGGTCAAGATTTCCTTGAATAGCCACATCAAAACCTAACTTGCTCCAAGCAATATCAATTGGGATTCGCCAATCTACTCCGATTACGTTTCCTCCTGCAGACTTCATTTCATCAAGTAAGTTTGCAGATCCGGTACCAAAGTGAATACAAGGGATGTTCGTTTCTCTAAGCTGCTCAAATATTCTTTGAGAGTATTGCAATACATATCTGTGGTAATCTTGAGGGCTTAGACATCCAACCCAACTGTCGAATATTTGAACGGCATCTACGCCTGCTTTGATTTGCGCCTTCAGGTATGATGTCATGGAGGTGGAAAGCTTTTCCATCAAGAGCTGCCAAGTCTTAGAATCTGTATACATCAGCCTCTTCGTTTTAGTGAATTCTCTAGTTGCGTGCCCCTCAATTAGATATGTTGCGAGAGTGAATGGTGCACCACAAAAGCCGATAAGAGGTACGCGTGAATCAAGCCTTTTTTTCGTTGTCAAGATTGCATCAAGAACATACGAAACATCAGAGCTTGGATCTAGCGTGGTCAATGAATTTGCATTTTGAAAATTCTCTATCGGACTTTCAATGACTGGACCTATTCCCTCTTTAATTTTGAACTTTACTCCCATGCCTTCTAGAGGAAGCATAATGTCAGCGAAGAGTATGGCAGCGTCTACGTTTAGGATTTCAACCGGTTGCGTAGAGACTTCAGCACATAGTTCCGGATCTTTACAGATCTCTAGAAGATCATGTTTTGACCTAATCTTTCGATATTCTGGAAGGAAACGTCCTGCTTGACGCATAAACCAAACTGGAGTGGTGTCAGTTTTTTCTCTGCGGCAAGCTTTGATGAATCGGTCAGTCAATCACGGCACTCCTAGGAGTTTGAAATCACAGGCTACCGAAGTAATGTCAGAGCAAATCTAGAATTTCTCTGATCTTCATAGCTAGACATGTGAATATGGGAATCTCAAGCTCCGTGTATCGACTAGCATCGCTACTTCTTAGCTCCATTACTAACTCTGAAAAATCTGCGGGATCATCAGTCTCGAATGCTAGGACGAACTCTTGGTCATCTAGACCGAAAGAGTACCCGGTATGGATTTTCACTGACGGATACTTGTGTCCAATCTTGAAATGCTGGGTCATCATTGTAGTTCTTTCTTGATGAGGAAGAAAGTACCATTCACGTTTCTTAATGAAAGGGTAAACAAAGAGGTACTTCGAACTTCCGGGCGCCTGAAAGGATAAGCCATCTTGCGTTTCATGTTGATGACTTCCCAAGTATTCGGACTGACGAGTAATCGCAAGGTATGAGTAAGGTATTGTCAAATACATTCCTAGCTGTGATTTGAGAATATTTGACGTAAATGATTGAAGTTCCTCTAGATGTCTGTTGATGTTCCAGAGTAGAAAGTCAGCGTCGCCACGAATGCCTATCAGTGAATATGTTCTCACTAGGTTATCTTTTTCAAGATTCTCTACTAGATGGGCAAACTGTTCCTTAGTAGCTTTCTTTTTACTTTCCTCGAGACGTTTCCATTCCTGGTCGAGCTTAAAGAAAGTGTATTTCAGAAATTCACGCTCCGTTGCGTGAATCCGTCTTGGCTCGGATGAAACATGGCTTTTCATTGGGTAGTCGCCTGTAACTGTCGAGCGACGTCCTTTGCGAAGTATGTGATTATGATGTCTGCGCCTGCACGCTTTATTGAGGTTAGAACTTCCATTGTCACCGCCTTTTCGTCTATCCATCCATTGTTTCCAGCGGCTTTGATCATGGCATATTCGCCGCTCACATTGTATGCTGCTAGCGGAGTGTTGAATTGGTTTCGTGCTTGATTTATGATATCAAGATAACTTAGAGCAGGCTTGACCATTACTATGTCTGCACCTTCTTGTATGTCTAGAGCTATTTCACGGAGTGCCTCTCTCTTGTTTGGGGGGTCCATCTGGTATGCACGTCTGTCTCCAAAGCGTGGAGTTGACTCTGCTGCTTCTCTAAATGGTCCATAAAATGCTGAGGCGAACTTGGCTGAATAAGCCATGATAGCCGTTTCGTTGAGGTTGCTCTCATCTAGCCGATTTCGAATGGCCTTGACTTGGCCATCCATCATCGCACTGGGAGCGACAATGTCGGCACCCGCTCGTACTTGAGAAACGGCAACCTTACCTAATAAGTTCAATGTTTCATCGTTGTCGATACTACCATTTTTTACGATTCCGCAGTGACCATGATCTGTGTACTCACAAAGGCAGACATCAGATATGACGGCGAGTTGGGGGGCTGTCTTTTTTATAATTTGAATTGCTTGCTGAACTATCCCGCTCGAAGCGTAAGCTTCCGTCCCGGTTGCGTCCTTCCTTTCAGGTAATCCGAAAACGAGGATGGCCGGTATCTTTAGCGACGAGATTTCAAGGGCCTCTTTATGCACCTCCGACAAGGGGAGTCTGTTGATGCCGGGCAATGATTGTATTGGTTCTTGAGATTTAATCCGGGCGTCTACAAATATGGGGTATACTAGATCTAAACTTGACAGTCTAGTTTCCTTTGCGAGTGTGCGAAGAGCTTGTGAACGTCGTAGTCGGCGTGGTCTCTGAGTTAGCTTGAACTTCTTTGATGTTTCATAGATTTCCGATATCATCTACAATAGCCTCCACCAATGCGTCGATCGTGTGAGGATTAGCAACCACATTTACGTCTATTCCCACTTTTTTGGCTGCTTCAAACGTAACAGGGCCGATGCAGGCCACTCTGACATTATTCAAATATTTTCCCACTTCAACGTCACCGAAAGCTTGAACAAAGTTGCACACCGTCGAAGGACTTGTGAACGTAACTATATCTACTCCTGCTTTGAAGGCCATTTTCAATTTCTCAGAGTTCAATTCATCTGGGGAAACGGTCCTGTAAGCTGTTACTTCGACCACAGTCGCTCCTTTATCGCGTAATAGTAGTGGTAATTTCTTGGACGCGATATCGGCTCGAGGCAGAAGTATTCTCTTTCCCTGTAAGTCACCTAAGCCGCGTGCAATTCGTTCAGAGAGAAATTCATCAGGAACATAGTCAGGACTTCTTCCAAGATGCTCTAGGGCGGCCGATGTTGCCGAACCAATTGCCGCCACTCTTACGGAATCTAGAACAGCCAGATCAGTTTGCAGAACAGCCATCCGGGACATGAACGATTCAACGCCCTGGACGCTAGTGAATATTATCCAATCATAGCTTCCTAGATTCCTAATCGCATGATCTATCTGATCAGTACTTGACGGAGGCTTAATCTCGATCGTTGGAATTTCGAATGTCGTTGCGCCTAAATCCTGAAGCTTCTTTGAGAGAATTGCAGCTTGCCTTGCGGCTCGTGTCACTAGTATTCGCTTGCCTAAGAGAGGTTTCATTGTCGTTTGCATTAGGATGCCTCCAGAACCGCTTGCGCTCCTTTATCAAGAAGTGACTTTGCAAGTTCTTCCCCAATATTGCCAGAGTTTGCGTTATCAGAAGTAATACGTCCTCGTACAAGCATTCTTCCGCTGGGAGACGCAACCATCCCTTCGACCGTTAATCTTGACGAATCAGATCTCGCGTAAGCCGCTATTGGAGTTCTGCAATTTGCTCCTAACTTCTTGGCAAATGCTCTCTCTGCCTCGATCTCTCTTCTTGTGAATGGATGATCAATTTTGATGACTAACTCCTTAATCTCTTGGTCGTTCTCTCTACTCTGAACTGCTAGTGCCCCTTGCCCAACTGCAGGAATCATTAGACTAGTGCGAATAATCTCAGTAGCATAGCGATTTAGATTGAGGCGTTCGAGACCAGCTGCGGCTAAAACTATAGCGTCAGCATCACCGCTAGTGAGTTTCCTAAGCCGCGTATCTACATTGCCACGCATATCCACGATCTCCAAATCTCCACGAGCAGCCAAGAGTTGTGACTTTCTCCTCGGACTGCTCGTTCCGATCCTCGCCCCTGGCTGCAGTTGAGATAATTTTCTCTTCTCGCGCGATACGAGGACATCGTGTGGATTATTTCTTTTTGGAACAGCAGCAATCGTTATTCCATCTGATGTGTCTGTAGTGAGATCTTTCATGCTGTGAACTGCAATATCGATCCTGCCCTCGATCAACGCTTCTTCGATTTCTTGAGTAAAGA
>Ga0074044_10005209_pt1 | contig 10628 bp, 15 predicted proteins | sample BogForMeECP23OM1_FD_94443 | JGI IMG/M metagenome (GOLD analysis project Ga0074044, IMG submission 94443) | Bog forest soil microbial communities from Calvert Island, British Columbia, Canada - Bog Forest MetaG ECP23OM1 | ecosystem: Environmental > Terrestrial > Soil > Wetlands ...
CCCCACCGCAGCACCAATGATCGCGCCGGCGCCGGCGCCGAGACCTGCGCCACCGAGAGTGCCCTCTTCACGTGTGGAAAGCGGCTGCCCGGTACATCCCGCGACAACCATTGCTGCGACAAACGCCAATCCCGAAATAATCGCGATGTTTTTACGCATAGACGGCCACCTCACCTAAAGATACGACGCGGCGGCCTATGCGGTTTCGATTATTCGGTTTCCTGCTGCTGCTTGAGCTGCTGAATCTGCTGTTGTTGCTGTTGAATCTGCTGCTGCTGCTGCTCGATTTGCGACTGCGTCTGCTTATTGGCGTCTTGCTGATTCTGCATCTCATTGCCCACGGCAAAGCCGCCTACGCCGCCGATCGCGCCGCCAATCGCTGCGCCCGCGCCGGGCGAACCTACCGCCGCCCCGATGATTGCGCCGGTCGCGGCGCCGATGCCCGCGCCGCCCAAGGTTCCTTCCTCACGCGTGGAAAGCGGGTCGCTGCCCGAGCATGCAGCCATCAGAAACAGCGCAGCCAACGCCTGCACTCCGGTCGCGATCGTCTTCCCGTGCATGGCCGCTACTCCGTTTCCTGCTGCTGTTTCAGCTGTTGAATCTGTTGTTGCTGCTGCTGAATTTGCTGCTGCTGAGAGGAAATCTGGCTCTGAGTCTGCTTCTGCTGGTTCTCGTTGTTCTGCATGGAATTGCCGACGGCAAAACCACCAACGCCGCCGATCGCGCCGCCGATTGCCGCACCCGCGCCGGGCGCACCAACTGCAGCGCCGATGATAGCACCCGTAGCCGCGCCCACACCGCCACCTATCAAGGTGCCTTTTTCACGGGTCGAGAGCGGTTCGCCCGAGCATCCAGCGACCACGACTAGCGCGATCGCAGCCATGATTACGCAAATAGCCTGCCCTAAGCGTTGGTTCACGGTTTTTCTCCTTCCTGAACGTGATGCCACCCGAAAAATTCCCAGCGCAGCAAGTGTCTCAGTTTCGAGTTTTCTATCTTCTCGCTTGATGATCAACCTATTTGGCTTGACCCTTTGCAGACAAATTTATGCCTGATTTTCCCGTCAAGTACCATCATAACTATGGTAGCAACGCGAAGCATCTGGCCGGACCTCCCGTACCCTGGCCGATTTTCATCGGGATACAGAACAACATAGCTCCCGTGGGCGGTAGCTTGTCGACATCGGCGAGGTTCTCAAAACCGGGCTTGTTGGCGCCCAGCCAGATGCGATGTACGGGGAAGTCCTTCGAGCTACCGGGGTCGATACTGGCAGTGTCGATCGCGATTGCGATCACATCGCGATTCCGGATCAGGAACTGCGCTGCCGCAGTCTGAAAATCCGGGAAACCGAAGATCGTCTACATCGCCCGGCTTGTCGGTACCCATGTAGCGCTTCTTGTCCGGCCAGAACTTGCTCCATCCCGATCGAGCGACCACGATCGCGCCGCCGGGAATTCGTCCATAGACCGCTTCGTACCGGTTGAGGTCATCGACGCTCAGCGTCGCGTTCGGGTCGGTCGCCGCGCGCGAGGAAAAATCGACCACCGCGGCCGGGCCGATGCAATTTTGCAGCGCCACCGTGTCGAGGGTAATTCCGTGCGCGTTGAAATGGATCGGCGCGTCTGTGTGCGTGCCCAGATGCTCGGGGGCGGAGTACTTTGCCGATGAATAGAAGTAATCGCCGGGCGTCTCGCCGTACTTCTCGAACTCGTGCTTGAACGGAAACTCAATCGGCCAATAAATCGTGCTGGCGTCGAAGGTATGCGTCAGGTCGATGATCCTGGCGGTGTTGATCGGTGGATCGGCCCAGAGCGTCTGCGCGGCATCAGCAGAATCGCCGCGCACAGCACGGTCGATTTTCGTTTCACGCCGGCTTCTCCGTCACCATCCGATGACCTGCGCCGCCATTACCGGCTGTAACTGTCCGCGCGGGTCGCATCCGCCCTGTACCAATCCCTTCGCACGTTCGATCGCGACGGCCAGCACGTGACCTTCCGACCACGCGGGCCGCACCTCGACCTTATGTCCGCGCGCGGCGAGTTCCGATCGGATCGCGTCGCCGATCCGTTCTTCGATTCGCAGCACCGCCGGCATCGCGGCATGCGGATAGAATGTCGACGGAAAGTGCGCGGTCGAAAACTTGGGCGCCTCGATCGCTTCCTGCAGATTCATTCCAAACTCGGTCACGTTCAGGAAGAACTGCAACGTCCACTGATCCTGCTGATCTCCTCCCGGCGTGCCGAAGGCGAGGTACGGCTCTGCACCGCGCATCGCAAGCGAGGGCGACAGAGTCGTGCGCGGCCGCTTGCCAGGCATCAGCGCGTTGGGATGATGCTCATCGAGATAGAAGCTCTGCATCCGCGTGCCGAGTGGAAATCCGAGCGACTCGATCACCGGCGAGGTGGGAATCCATCCGCCGCTCGCCGTCACCGCGATCATGTTGCCCTTGCGATCGCCCGCCGTCACGTGAACTGTGCCCGATGCCCACGGCCGCGCCTCGCCGGCGCCGCCCGCGCGCAACGCCTGCATCGCGATTGGATCTCCCGGCCGCAGCTCGGCCGATGCGCGGTCGGGATCGATGAGGCGCCGTCTCAGTTCTGCGTAGCGCGGCGAAAGCAGGCCTTCCATCGGCACGCGCGTGAACTCGGGATCGGCGTAGTACGCTTCGCGATCGGCGAACGCGAGCTTGGCCGCTTCGATAACGGTGTGAATGTAGTCGACCGAGTTATGGCCCATCGCGCGGAGATCGAAGCCTTCGACCATGCGCAGCTGCTGCAAGAAGACCGGACCCTGCGACCAGGGGCCGCACTTGAACACGGTCACGCCCCGATAATCGACTGACTGCGGCCCTTCGACTCGCGTCGTGAACCGCGCGAGATCCTGCTCAGCCAGCAACCCGCCGTTCGCTTCCGACCAGGCGATTATCTCGCTCGCGATGTCGCCGCTGTAGAAACGATTGCGCGCGGCTTTTAATGCGGCTTCGCGGCCGCGCGATCGCGCGCCCGCTTCCGCATCGAGCAGCCGCCGGAAAAATTTCGCGAGCGCAGGGTTGCGAATGATCTCGCCCGGCTTCGGCACTTCGCCCTGCGGCATGTAAATGTGCGCGGTCGATGGATAACGCGTGCGGAAAATATCTGCGAACGCGCGAATCGATGCGCCGGCGCCGGCGTAGCCCTGGTCGACCACTTTCTCTTCGCCCGCAAGGCCGACGTGCATCGGAAATCCGTCTTCGGCGAGCGCGAGCGCCGCTTCAGCAACTTCGGCAAGCGACTTGGTGCCGAATTGCGACAGCGCCATCACGAGCGCATCGAGCGCAGCAGGCACGCCGGCCGCCATGAGTCCGTGTGCGGGAATCAGCTTGATGCCGCGGGCGCGATATTCATCGATCGTGGCGCGCGCGGGCGCGGTCATATTGCCATTGATCGCGACTACGCGGCGGGCATCCGCCGAGTAAATGAGCATCGGCGCTTCACCGCCGATCGTATGCATGTGGGGATTTACGATTCCCTCGACAAGCGTTGCTGCGACAGCCGCATCGATGGCGTTGCCGCCGCACGCAAAAAGGCGCGCCCCTGCCGCGGCAGACAGATAATGCTGTGTCGAAACGACCGCTTCGCGGCCCATCACCAGAGGATACAAAGTTGGCATTGGGTTTCTGTGCGCGGCAGAAAAGCGCTCGCCGTGCCTCCTTTCGCAATCGTTTCGCGATTTTCGCCTAACTCGTGACGCGAATCGATCGGTAATGCAAGCCGTCGATTCGCAAAATCAACGTTTGAATCCCGGGGATGCCCTGCGGTCCGCATCCAAGGGGGGGTATCTAATTTACGGGCGCGATGTTTGCTACAATTGGGACCGTGGATGGGGTCAACCCCGATAACCGGTCTGGCTTGGAAGGTAATAGTGACGATGGCCAGCACAAACGTCGAGGTGGTGGTGGGGCGGCATTGCCGATTGCTGCGGCCCGTGCGCGATCACGCGGGACGCACTCGGTATGGTGAAAAGCCTAAAGTCCTGCGCGAGGTCAACAACCTGGAACGCCACATGTTGCTCGTGCAGTTTGATGACGGAGCCACCACCTTTCTTTTTCCGGACGAAATAGTCGTCGAAAATTGACGACGCGGTCTGGACGCGACGTCCAGGCTGCCGTACCGGAGACATAGCTCGATACTCTCCGAAATCTTAATCGGATTTTGGAGCGGGGCGACTTGCACTCCTCATTTCCCGCTCGGTTTGAGGTAACGCGGGCGCTCGTCCTGCCCATCGGCCTGCGCGCGGCGCCAATATCCCCAGGGAAAATGAACCACCTCAAGCTTGATACCGTCGGGATCCGCAAAGAACACAGCGTAATAGTTCGGCCCGTATTGCGGATATTCAGCGGGCGCATCGAGCACGGTAATTCCCTCGCGAACCAGAAACCGATGGAACTCGTCGACGCCGGCGCGGGATCGCACCTTGAGCGCCAGGTGATGTAATCCGACACGGTGGCGATTGAAGGCGGCGGTTGATTCGCCCGACGCGGCGGGACGAATCGCGACGGTCAGATGCGAATTCGCCCATCGCACATCCTGCTCGCCCGCGTCATCTTCTGCGAGGCGCCTGAAACCCAGGGCGCCGAGCACCTTGTCATAGAAGCGCGCGGATCGTCGCAGCTCATTAGTCGTCAGATCGACGTGCTCGACACCCAGAACTTCTATCGGCTCCATCGTCGATACCCTAAGACGCGCTTCAGTTGCCTTCGCGCGTCAGAAAATCGCGCGCCCGATACAACGCAACGATCGTCTTCGCGTCGACGATCTCGCCCCGATCGATCATCTCGATCGCTTCAACGAACGGCAGGCGGGAGACGCGGATCACTTCATCGTGGTCCAATTTGCCCGCGCCCGCAGAAAGATCGCGCGCGAGGAATAACTCGATCCGCTCGTCGCAGAAACTCGGGATCGTGACGATGCAGCCGAGATGGTCCCAGCGCCCGGCCGCCAGGCCCGCTTCCTCGCCTAATTCGCGCCGCGCGCATGTGAGCGGATCTTCGCCCGCGTCGCGGCATCCTGCGGGAATCTCGCGCATCCAGGCCCCGATTGCGTGGCGCCACTGGCTGAGCATCGCAATCGTTCCATCGCGATCCATAGCGACGATCGCGGCCGCGCCCGGATGACGAATCACGGCCAGATCGACCGTCACGCCGCTGGGCAGCGACGCGGTCTCGACGCCGAGGTCGACGACACCGAGTTTCAGGACAGGGCGGCGGCTCGACTCCATAGCTAAAGCTTCCACCGCGCACGCGAAGCAGGCAAGGCGGCGATGAATTGCGCAGGATGGGGAAACGGGTCAATATCGCCTCGCCGCCCTTGCGCCGCGAACTCATGATGGCCCGCATCGTAGTTCCCATCTACTTCGATTACGCATCGACGCTCTGCTACATCGCGTGGCGAATCGTGCGCGAACTCGAGCCGGAACTCGGTTTCGAACCGCTATGGAAGGGCGTGCCGATAGCGCTACGCGACCATCGCGCCAGGGCCGGCCACACGCTAACGGAACTGGAGCGCCAGAAGGTGCTGATGGTCGCGGCGGAAACCGGAATTGCGGTCGCGCCGCCGCGCGAATGGATCGATTCGAAGGCGGCGCTCGAAGGCTCGGAAGTCGCACGCGATGCCGGCGTGTTCGCGGCGTACCATGACGCGGTGTTTCGCGCCGCCTTCGAAGAGCGGGTCGATATCGCGCAGCCCGCGGTTCTTGATTCGATCGCACGGCGGGCCGGAATTGATCGGGCACGCTTCCGCGGCGACCTGGATGCGCATCGAATGGCGTCGCGAATCGACGAGTATCGCCACGAGGCCGATGAATTCTCAGCGTTCGGCTATCCGACCTTCATTCTTGGCGACTATCCGATGATTGGAATTCAGCCGGCCAGCACGATGCGCCTCGTGCTCGCCCGCTTCATCCAGCAGCGCCAGACCGAGCCTCAGGCGTAGCTTCCGCTCGCTTAGCCGCTTAGCGCGGCGATGCATTCTTCGCGGATGCGCCAGATTTCGTCGAAGCTGCGGCCGCCCGCATCATCGGGGTTTTCAGCGATCCACTTGCGGATGAAACTTTGATGGAGCCCGATTTTGTAGTTGCCGACCTGTGGCGGCGAGATTTCCTCTTCATGCAGGAAGCGCACGATCGGCTCGGATGGACCGTCCGCGAGCGCCCGCGTCACATCCACGCGGTCTTCGCGGTAGCGCAGGTAGCAATGCGCCTCCGGCACGTAAGCGAGACCATGCCGCGCCAGCACACTCCCAACCCCGGGGGTGTTGCGCGCCGTCATCTCGTAGATGCCAATAACCAGCGCGACGTCCAGCTTCTGCTCAAGAGCAAGCTCCATCAGCAGCGCATGCTTGGTGCTGCACGTTCCGTGTTCTTCTCTCAGCACCGCGAGCGTTTCGGTGCGGCTGGAATTGCGGCCGTATGGCAAATGGTTCAAATGGCGCGCGGCTGCGCGATAGTCGCGAACGCCGACGCCGAAGAAAGCGCCGGTGACATCACCCGCCGGCTCAAGAATCGCATCAGGCAGTGCATCCCAGGATCGCATAAGAAAGAAGTCCGCAGATTCGCAGATTAACGCAGATTCTGAATCCGCTCTGCTGTCGCTAGCGCGACAGGAACACCGGGCACGATGCGTTGCGCAGCACGTATTCGGTCGTCGAGCCCAGCACCATCTCGATGATTCGGCTGTGCCCGTAAGCGCCGATGAACAGCAGGTCGGCCTCGTACTCCTTGATGAACTTGATTATTTCCTCGTTCGCGTGGCCGGCCAGCAGCTTGAATTCCGCGGGCGGCGTGTAGGGCTCGAAGTATTTGCGCGCTTCCTGAAGGGTGCGCTCGCCGAGTTTCGGATCGCGCGCGACCGTCACCACCGCCATCGGAATTTCCAGGCTGCTGGCGAACTCCGCCGCCGCGCGCATCGCGTGCGAGGCGCGCTCGCTCCCATCGTAGGCAAGCACCATCCGGCGTATTTCCCGAAAGCGCATCGGCGAGATGAACACCGGCCGCGGGCACTTGCGCGCCACCGCCTCCGCCGTCGACCCCAGCAATCCGCTGGAAAAGCGCTCGTTGACCCCGCGATGACCGATCATCACCAGGTCGGCGCTCCTGGCCCGATCGCAGATCTGGTTGGCCACGATTCCCATGTCGAGAATCGTCTCGACCTGCAGATTTTCCCGGTTGGCCGCCGCCGCGAACTCTTCCAGCACCGTGTGCCCGCGCGCCGTCAGCACCTCGCGCATCTTCGAGGAAAAATCCAGATATGGCTCCAAACCGAGGGAACCTGATATATCATGGAAGAACGATCCTTCGATCGACACGATATCGACGACGTGCAAACCGATAAGACTGGCATTCAGGCGACGGGCGATGTGAAAGGCGTAAGCCTGCGCATTGCGGGAATGCTCGGAGGTGTCGATGCCGACCAGGAGTTTCTTGATCATCGGCGCAACCTCAATCTGAGAGTCCGCGATACCACGGGCCGATGGGTTTCCTCAAGAGGCTGGATTAGATGAGCGAGCAAAAGGAATCGCGCCTGCTGAAGCTGATCGACGAACTGTGCGAGGCGGCAGGGCGAGTGGGCCTCGTAGTCAGGCGCGAGCGGATTCTGCGGGAAATCGGCTACCGCGCGCGTGGCGGAGCATGCCGGCTCCGCGAAAAAGACCTGATCATCATCGATCGCGAGCAACCGGCCGCCGAACAGCTTGAAATTCTGGCCGAGGCGCTGCGCTCGCACGATCTCGAGTCTCTCTATCTTTCACCCGCCGCGCGTCGCGTAGTTCAACCCGGCGCACACCCGGAGTAGGTTCCCGATGCCGCGTGCAGAAGAAGGCACCGTGGCTGGCCGCACGGTCGTAGACCGCAGGCCACGCGTCAGCGCGGAACAACGGATGACGGCTTTTCACGCGCGCCTCAAAGAGCGCGGGCTCAAGTCCACCGGGCAGCGCGACGATATCGCGCGCGTGTTCTTCGGCATCGGACGCCATATCAGCGCCGAGGAGCTCTACGCCGAGGTCAAGAAAGTCAGTCCGCACGTAGGCTACGCGACGATCTATCGGACCCTGCGGCTCCTGCGCGAGTGCGAGCTGCTGCAGGAACGCCACTTCGACGATGGGCAGGCGCGGTACGAAGCGGTCGACGAGCACCACCACGATCATTTCATCTGCGAGCGATGCGGCCGAATTATCGAATTTGAAAACGCCAGCCTCGAACGGCTGCAGGAAGCGGTGGCGCATCAGCTCGGCGCCAAACTCCGGCGGCATAAGATGGAACTGTACGGCACCTGCGCCGATTGCCTCGTCGGCGGCACACACTAGCGACATTCAGGAAGCGGCGGGCGAGCCGCCCGCCCCTACTGAACTTGAGCGAGGACGTCTCGCCGGTGTTTTTCCTACTTCTTTGAACGCCCCTTGCCCGCTTCTTTTGCGGGAGAGGGAAAGCGGCGCGGCTCTTGCGTTTTTCTGGCAAGAGCCGTGACGCGCGGGTGAGGGTTCTGCTAGCGCGTAAAGCGGCGCGCCGCCGTTTGGACATCGCACCCGCCAAAGCTCTAGGATTGTCACGGGAGATCACTTCGATGGAAAAGCGGCTGCGGATGCTGGAAGGCTATCGCGTTCTGGACTTCACCCATTTCGTCGCGGGACCGACCTGCACGAGAATCCTTGGCGAAATGGGCGCCGACGTTATCAAGGTCGAGCGCTCGCTCGAAGGCGACCATGTCCGCGTGCTCGGCGTCGTCCGCGACGGCATGAGCAGCTACTACGTGCAGCACAATCATTCCAAGCGAAGTCTCGCGGTCGATTTGCGCAAGCCGCGTGGGCGCGAGTTGCTGCTCTCGATGATCCCGAAAATCGACGTGGTCGTGGAAAACTTCGCGCCGGGCGTGATCGCCCAGATGGGCTTCGGTTACGAGGCGCTCAAGAAGATCAATCCGCGCATCATCATGTGTTCGGTTTCGGTCGCGGGCCAGACCGGGCCGCTCAGCTACAAACCCGGCTACGACTATCTGGGCGCATCGCTGGCCGGAATTATCGATCAGCTCGGTGAAGCCGATAAATCGCCGATCGTTCCGCCGATGGCCATTGGCGATGTATCCACCGGCGTGTCGGCCGCGATGGCGGTGGGGTTTTCGCTCTTGAACCGCGAGCGCACCGGCGAGGGCCAGTACATCGATGCGTCCCTGCTCGATACGTACTTCCACATGCACGAGCTTTCGGTGCCGGTGGTCTCGCTGCGGCCCGGACGATGGGCCCCCAAGCGCAATGGATCGACTCATCCCACGGGTTCTCCGTGCGGCGTCTTCACGGCTAAAGAGGGTTACGTCTTCCTGGTCGTGCAGCAGCATGAAATCGGACGGCTGTGGCGCGCGATGAAACGCCCGGAGCTTGGGGAAGATCCGCGCTTCAAGACCAATCGCGATCGCATCAAGAACAACCCGGCCCTTCGCGAAATAATCGAGAATTGGCTGCAAAGCTTCCCCGATCGCGAATCTGCATTGCGCGAACTCGACGCCGAGCGGGTACCATGCGCTCCCGTGCTGAAGCTCGAAGAGTCGATGGCGCAGCCGCATCTGCGCGGCCGTAAGACCGTGCGGCGCATCAAGCATGAGGCGCTCGGCGAATTCGACATTCCCGGCATGCCGGTCAAGTTTTCCGGATGGCCCGATCGCACAGATGTGAAAGCGTCGCGGCTCGGCGCCGACAACGCGGCGATCCTGTCGGAGGTGCTGGGACTGTCGGCGGCGGAAATCGAAAAGCTGCACCAGGAACAGGTGCTGCTCGCCGCTCCCCCGCCTGCCGAAACCGCCGCCTCGTAGGAGAGCGCTTAGCCGCAGAGGTGCTAGCAGAATGCGCACCGCGCGCGAGGCACTACGGTTTGTGGAAAAACACGGCGTAGTGCTCGAGTTGGCTCAGCGCCCATCGCGTGGTTCGTATTGAATACCCGCGATGGGTTCCAGTGGCGACAAGGGCGCTAGCACGACGAATGTCGGAGAATGAAGCGCGCGAGATGCTTGGCCCGATTACGAAATGATCGAATCGCGAGAATTAAGGAGACGGTGCGATGATTAAGGCGCGCGGGTTGAATCACATCAATCTCAACGTCAGCGACATCGACCGCTCCCTCCATTTCTACCAGGAAGCGTTCGGCCTGGAGGTTTCCTTCTGGGAAGGCCGCAAGATGGTGTTCCTGAACTCGCCAGGCGCGGACGACACGATTACGCTGTGCCAGGCCCATCCCGGCGATCCGGTCGGCGGCAGCGGCGTTTCGCATTTCGGCTTCGCGATGGGCACCGGAAACCTTGACGATGCGGTGGCGCAGGTGGAGCGAGCGGGTGGCAAGCTGCTCAGCCGCGGCAAGCACGGCGGTCACCTTCCGTATGCATATTTCGCCGACCCCGACGGCTACGTAATCGAACTGGGCAACGAATGAAGCACGCAGGCTCCGGCGCCCTGGACCATCTCGAACCCGTGCTCTCCCAGCTCCGCAAGCTCGCGGGACTGCGCGAGCGCAAGCGCGGCGCGTTCTATCGCGGCTCGTCGGCGTTCCTTCATTTCCACGAAGACCCCGCCGGGTTCTTCGCCGATCTCAAGATCGACGGCGAGTTCGTCCGG
>Ga0074044_10005210_pt1 | contig 10626 bp, 11 predicted proteins | sample BogForMeECP23OM1_FD_94443 | JGI IMG/M metagenome (GOLD analysis project Ga0074044, IMG submission 94443) | Bog forest soil microbial communities from Calvert Island, British Columbia, Canada - Bog Forest MetaG ECP23OM1 | ecosystem: Environmental > Terrestrial > Soil > Wetlands ...
TGCCCCCAGCCAGCAGAAATGAGGAGGGAAACGATGGTCGCGGCCATGACCAGTCGCCAGCGCGTGCTTGCCGCCTTGCGCCGGGAACCGGTGGACCGGACTCCCGCTTGCAACCCCACGTCCGTCGCTACGGTTGAGTTGATGGATCTTGCGGGCGCACCTTTTCCGGATGCCAACCGTCAACCTGAACTCATGGCGCGCCTGGCGGCCACCGGTCACACGGAGCTGGGCTTTGATACCATCATGCCGGTCTTCAGCATCATTCAGGAGTCCTCCGCGCTCGGCTGCAAAATCCAATGGGAACAGAAAGACAATTGGCCGACGGTCAAAATGCGCGAGCCCATCTGGGAGAAGCATGAGGATATTCGCATTCCGGACGACTTCCTGAAGCACCCGGACACCCAATGCGTCCTTCAGGCGATCAAGATTCTGCGCAAGGAATTTGGTGACGAGGTGGCGATTATCGGCAAGACCATGGGACCCTGGTCGCTTGGCTACCACTGCTTTGGAGTCGAGCCCTTTCTGTTGCTTTCCCTGGACGATCCGGGCAAGACCAAGCTCTGCCTCGACAAGCTCAAGGAGGCGACCATTCAATTTGGACTGGCGCAGATTGAAGCGGGCGCTGACGCCCTCACGCTCCCTGACCACGCCACCGGAGATCTGGTCAGCGGCGAATACTATGCGCGGTATCTGCGGGATCTTCACATTGAATTTGCCGAGCGGTTGCCTGCCCCCCTCATCCTGCACATCTGTGGACGCACCGTGGACCGCATGGAATACATCGCGCAGACCGGCATGGCCGCCTTCCATTACGATTCCAAGAACCAGCCGGCGGAATCCATGGGCATCGTCAAGAACCGGATTTCGCTGGTGGGGAATATCAATAATCCCGAGACCCTGTACTCCAAGGGACCGGAGGAAGTGCGGCTTGAGGTCTACAAGAACCTGGACGCGGGCGTGCAGCTCGTCGGCCCCGAGTGCGCCATCCCCTTGCAGACGCGCATCGACAATCTCAAGGAAATTCCCAAAGCCATCAAGGATTGGTATCAGGAACACACAACCCAAAATTAGGGACAAGTCATGGCGGAACTGAACGACATCACCAACGAATTCATCCGGCAGGAAATAGCGGAGTTCATCGAACGCCCGAATGAACGCGAGCGAATTATCAATCTCTTCGCGCGAGCCCGGGCAAAGATGCAAGCCATCGCCGCCGCACTGATCGACGGCGACAACGATCTGGTGAACCAACTGACCAAGGAGTCCCTTGACGAGGGTATTGAAGCCCTGGAAGTCATGGACGACGGCCTGATTGCCGGCATGGGGATTGTGGGAATCAAGTTCCGGCAGAATTTAATTTTCGTGCCGGAAGTTCTGGCCTGCGCGCGGGCCATGAAGGCGGGCATGGCGCACATTGAGCCCATCCTCTCGGCCGCGGGAATCAAACCCATCGGCAAGGTCGTGATGGGCACGGTCAAGGGCGACTTGCACGACATCGGCAAGAATTTGTGCATCATGATGCTGCGCGGTTCGGGCTTTGAGGTCATCGACCTTGGCGTCGATACCTCCGCTGACAAATTCATGCAAGCGGTCGAGGAAAACCAGGTCCACCTGATGGGGATGTCGGCTTTGCTCACCACGACCATGCCCAATATGGGGAAGACGATTGAGGCGTTCATCGACGCGGACCTTCGCGACCAGGTGAAAATCATGGTAGGCGGAGCTCCCGTCACCCAGGAATTTGCTGACGAAATGGGCGCCGACGGTTACGGCAAGGACGCCATGGCCTGCGTGGCGCTGGCCAAGCGGCTGATGGGCGTTGAGTCGAGGTAAAGCGAGCCACCTGATGCAAAAGATCGATCCGGCAGAGTACCAGAAGCGTCTTGATCGACTCACGGAGATTCTGGCAGGGATTGCCGCGCATGCGGATGAAGTTGCACTCTGCCGCTGCCCCTACAAGAACCGCCTGGACCAATGCACCGCGCAGTTTGGATGCCGGAACAAACGCCAACCCCAAGCGCCCGGCAGCCTGCCGATTTGCGCGAGCGACGACAAGCTGGATTATCGCAAAGCTTGGGAAACCGGCTAAGCCCGCATGGCCTGGATCTCCTACCATTCCCGCCGCTGCGCCTCGGAGCGTGGCCGAACCCTATTCGATTATGCCGACGAGCTCGCGGTGCAGGTCCCAACATCGTGCAGACGTAATGGGATTTGCCACGAGTGCATTGTCGAGATCAAACGCGGCGGTCAGGCCCTCGCCCCGCGCACCGGGCCGGAAGACTTCCTCCGCGAAAACTATCGCCTGGCTTGCCAGGTGGCGATCGAGAACCCTGAGATCGAGGTGGAATTCACCCTGCTGCAACGGCGGCCGAAAATCCTGACGACGTCCACGGCCAGCCCGTGCGAACTTGATCCGCAAGTCGTCCGCGTCGGTGACAAGGTGCTTTACGGCGGCGAGGCGATCGACGAATACCGCGGCCATATTTACGGTGCGGCAATCGACGTGGGCACTACGACCATTGTCATCGAGCTGGTCGATCTGGAAACCGGTGTGACCGTTTGCGTTGCCTCGCTGGAGAATCCGCAGCGCTTCGGGGGCAGCGATGTGATGCACCGCATCTCGTACGATTCCGGCCCCTATCGAGGTGAACTTCACAAGAGTGTTATCAGCGCCCTCAATCGCGAGCTGAAAGAAATGTACAACCAGCTCGGGATTGTGCGGCAGGAAATCTACGAGGTGGTAGTGGTCGGCAATGCCACCATGCGCGACCTTTTCTTTGGCTTGGACGTCCAAACCATCGGGCAACGGCCCTATAAGTCGCTGGTCGAACACGAATACCGGGCCGGGCAGCGGGATGCGACTTCTCTTACCGAGTTAGCGCATCGTCTTGGCATTCTGACCCACCCGCAAGCACGCATTTACGGCGCCCCACTCATCGCCAGCCATGTGGGAGCCGACACGGCGGCGGATCTGCTGGCGATTGACATCGGTTCGCGGCGCGATGTGGTGATGTTGGTGGATGTGGGCACCAACACCGAAGTAGTGGTGGGCCATGCGGGACGGCTGATGGCCGCGTCCTGTCCGGCTGGCCCGGCCTTCGAAGGCGGGCTTATCAAATATGGGATGACGGCGGGTGACGGCGCCATCGAGGCCTTGCGCTGGAATGGCAGCGCGTGGGAGTACCGAACCATCGGCGGTGTTCCGCCGGTTGGAATTTGCGGGTCAGGCCTGATCGACCTGCTCGCCGAGTTGCGACGCCACGGCCTGATGACCCCCAAGGGCGTGTTCGCCAATAAAGGGCGCGAGCTCCCCATTGTGCCTGACGCTGGAATTACGTTCTCATTGGAGGACATGAGCAACCTAGCCCAAGCCAAAGCGGCGAATTATTGTGGCCAGGCCATTACCATGCGCTCCTTCGGAGTGTCACCGGACCAGATCAGTCGAGTGTTCCTGGCCGGCGCTTTCGCCAATTACGTCAGCGTGGGCAATGCCATCGATATCGGTTTTCTCGCGCCGATTCCGGAGGACCGAGTGGTAAAAGTCGGAAATGCCTCCGTCGCAGGAGCCAAGCAAATGCTGGTTTCACGGCGAAAACGGCGGTCCATGGAGGAACTCGTCAAACGCATCGAGCACATCGAGCTGGAAACGACCCCGGATTTCTTTGAAATCTTCGTGGAAGGTTGCCAATTCAAACCCATGGCACTCGCGCCGGGGTTAATTGTGTAAGCGATTCGTCGGTATTTTGCCCGCGTGAGGCCGTCACGCACCAAAAACGCAGGAGGAGAATTGCGACCTCAGGGTTTTGATAAAGATTTTGTCGTCATCGGGGAAAACCTTCATGCCACCCGCGTACTTTTGCGGCCCGGTAAGCATGTCGTAACCGCTCCCAGCGGGGAGGAGGCGATTCGCTATACCTCCACGAGTGGTGAGACCCACTACCTCGTCATTCCGGAGGAGATCAAGCGCCGCCAGGACTACCAGGAGGGGCGCGTCAAGCACGTGGCCGTAGCCGTGCGCGACGCCCTGTCGGGCGCCGAGTCCGCGGCCAGCGAAGGGAAGGAGTATCTGCGGACTCTGGCCGAGCGGCAAATCAAAACTGGCGCCGACTTCCTGGATATCAACGTGGATGAGGTATCTCTCCGCCACCACGAACAGGTGGCAGCAATGTGCTGGCTGGTGCGATTCATTGAAGGATTATCCCCGATTCCGCTTTCCATCGATTCCTCGAACATCGATACGATTCGCGCCGGAGTCGAGGCCTGCGAGGGCAGGGCGGGGCCTCCCATGCTGAATTCGGCGTCGCTGGAGAGGCTGGAGGCGCTTGACCTGGCCAAAGAGAGAAACCTGCCGGTGATTGTGACCGCGGCGGGCGATAGTGGGATGCCTCAGGATGCCGAACAGCGAATCGCTAACGCCTCGAGGATTATCGAAGCGGCCCTGGCGAAGTCGATTCCCGCCGAAAGCCTCTACGTTGACACCTTGGTGTTTCCCATTTCTGTTGACATCCAATTTGTTAATCATTACCTGGAGGCGACTCGCCTGCTGCGAGCGAAATTTGGCGGGAAGATCCACCTGACTGGGGGCCTGAGTAACGTTTCATTCGGTCTCCCCTGCCGGCGCCTGGTCAACGAGGTCTTCATCAACCTCGCGGTGGAGGCTGGCGTGGATAGCGGGATCGTGGATTCGGTGGCCAACGACCTGAACCATATTTTTGTGGCCGACAAGACGTCCAAGCCTTACCAGCTTACGCGCGATATGCTCCTGGGCCTTGACCGCAACTGTAAGACCTTCCTTCGCGCCTACCGCAAGGGAGAGCTATGCAGAACGTCATAAATAATTGCGGATGTCGAGGATGCAAGGCCCCATAAACATTGGGTTTAGCGACATTCATCCGCGTTCATTTGTGGCATCATGTATAGAACCTGTCATCGCGAGGTAAAAGCACATGGTCAAATACCAAATTCTCTATTGGAAGCACGTGCCATCGCAGGTGAAGGTTTTTGAGGAAGGGAAACGGCCCGTGTCCCGGCAGATTCCCGGGCGCCTGGCGGAAATTGACGCCATTGCCATGGAAGAGGGTCTTACGGGCACTGACGATTACCTCAACCAGTGGCAGTGGACGCCCAAAAAGGAACGTGAGGGCTCAGCGGAAGAGGTGGCCGATGCCTTGGTCCGCGAGTTGGAGCAAAACCCAGTGAATAAGGATGGGAGCGAGACTTGATCGGGCTTGCCCACGAAACACCTTTCAACAGCAATGCTTTTGAACGAGCCAGTGTACCATCTCTTACACTTGGGAAGACGACGCCCCAACCGGCCAGTGAGAATCACCGAAAAGACGTATCACCGCTGGAGAAAAGAATAATGCCTATTCGTCGACTGGGTTCTTTTTCGTTTGACAAGCCCGTACTGGGAGAGCTAACTGTCTGAGCCATGCTAGGATCTCGCCCTCGGGGGAGGTTAAGTTTCCCATGTTGCCACTGCGGTTAGGGAGTCCAGACCAATTTTCCGTAGTTAGAGAGTGCCTCGGCCAAGCAGATTATAGCGAACAAGCGGTCTGCAATCGGCTGAGCTTGGGCGGGTTACATGAGTGGTTGAACGAAGGCGAAAACTCTGCGTCTCCCGCAAGCGCTGAAGTGTCGGACGCCCTGGATGTTCTGCTGCGAGTATTCCTGGTGGGAGACTCCGTAAGCCGCGATCTACTGGGCGGCTTAATTCCGAGTGCAGCTCGGGAATCCATGGAGGCTCTGGGAATCCTGTGCGTTGACCCTGCTCATCCCGAGCAGTGTTACTCGCCCGTTGTCCTTTACCCCGTCCAAGGCCTCTTTATCGCTTCCGATCGGTGGAAGAATCCGGATGGTTCCCAACTCACCATCGGGAAGGACTACGTCTTCCCGGCATTGCACCCTCTCACCCACAACTTTCTTGAGCTTCTGCCGCAAAGCCCCTGTGACAAATTCCTGGACCTTTGCTCGGGCACGGCCATTGCCGCGCTGCTGGCCTCCAAGCGCTACGCCCGGCAATCCTGGGCCGTAGACATCACCGAGAGGGCGAAGCACTTCGGAGAGTTCAACCGCCTGCTGAACCAGGTGAGTAACTCCACGGTGATACAGGGCGACCTCTATGGGCCCGTCAGCGGCATAAGGTTTGACCGAATCGTAGCTCATCCCCCCTATGTTCCCTCCCTGGAGCCTGGCGCAGTCTATGCCGATGGCGGTGAAGACGGCGAGTTCGTAACCCGCGCGGTTGTGCAGGGGTTGCCGCGCTTCCTGGAGCCCCACGGGGTTTTCTATTGCAGTACCATGGGCTTGGAGCGCGAGGGCGAGCCCTATGAGCAGCGCGTGCCGCAATGGCTGGGCGCAGAGCAATCGGCCTTCGATGTCCTTTTTATCGCGGAATGGAACCAGGGCCCGGCCCAGTTTTCCTACCGTGCGACAAGGAACAAGAAAGGCGATTGGGAGCTGATGGACCGGTGGCGGGCCCACCTGGACAGGCTGAAGATCAAGAACCTGGTCCACGGGCTGCTGGTCATTCAGGGGAAAGAAAGTGAAAGTAGGGCCTTCACGGTACGCCGTCAGAAAGGGGAGCGCTTCGGCGCCGCCGAAGTCGAGTGGCTCCGGAATTGGGAAACGAAGTGGGCCAGACCTTCCAGCGTCGAATTCCTGCTGCGGTCCCGGCCGGTGGCATCCCCCAACGTTGAACTGCATGTCGTCCATACCCAGCGCAGTGGAGAATTAGCCCCCTCGAAGTTCACGCTCAGCACTGCCTATCCTTTTACCGTGGAAGACGAATGCCCAGCGTGGGTGGCGACGTTCGTGGCTCGGTGTGATGGAAAGACCACCGCCCTTGAGCAACTCGAGGCCGGCAAACGCGACAAATGGATTCCCGTCAACATGCCGAACGACCAGTTTGCCGGCACGGTCGGGAGTCTGGTTTCCAAAGGGATACTCGAGATCGAAGGTTTTGAGCCGCCGCGGCAAGCGAACAGCCACTCCGAGCTTCTAACGGGATCGTGACCACTGACCAGCCCCCACAGAAATAGCTCTTGACAAAATGTCAGTCCCTGTGCCACACTAATTTCAGGCTATCAAACGAACAGTGCGAAGCAATAAGGCCACTTCGCGCCTCAGCGGGAGGTGGGCAGTTTTGCTGTCGGACTCGCAGATTGCAGAGCCCCTCACGGAAGCGGACGCAGCAGCGTCTAGCGGAAGGCGGTTGACCTTTACACGCGACGTAGTGAGCGGCATGTACCCAATTCACAAAATCAATAGTGTCTCCAAGTTTTGGCCGCGATCGGCGCGGAGTTGTTCCGGAAAAATCTAACGAGGAGGAAACACCCATGGCAGACGAAAAGAAAAAGGCAATCGAGAAGGATCAGGCAACCATAAAGCCTTCCGGAGGGAAGAAGGATGAGCTTTCGGAGAAGGACTTGGACAAGGCAGCCGGCGGGGCTTTTAATGCGTATGATAAAACCTCTCCCCTGCTTGATAAAACAACTCCCCAGCTTTAGTAACTAGCCGGCGGACACCTTCTGCCCTTTATCCAGCAGAAGCTCACCTCGCGGGAAGAACGTGGCGCAGTCTCAGAGTTGGGGGAAGAAGGGTTGGAGTGGATCCTCGCCTAGTCAGGCGAGCGTACGAGGTAATGCGGTGCCCGGGGAGCGTCGTGTACTCGGTGGAAGAACATTTTCCGGGCTCGCTCCTTCGGCGGCCACGACTGGCGAAAATAGTCGCACCACAGAGGGACTCTGCTGTCGCGGGCAGGTCGCTGGGGCAGTGGGCCTGCGGTATGGTTACGCAACCTCGGCAAGCCTGGAAAGGGAAAGGTAAGTTGTTCTAGTTCTGGCTGCGATTGGCGCGAAGTCGTTCCGAAAGAATGTAACGAGGAGGAAACACCCATGGCAGACGAAAAGAAGAAGGCAATCGAGAAGGACCAGGCAACCATAAAGCCTGCCGAAGGCAAGAAGGATGAACTTACAGAGAAGGACTTAAGCAAGGCATCCGGCGGTGGAGCTTTTGAGAAGTGGATCGAAATCCAGAAAATTTAACCCCACCCCTTTGCGCGCGTGGCTGACGCACCCCGAGGTTTTCTTGGTCCAGAAAGAGGGGGCATGACTAAGACCCGAGGGGTGCACGGTCATGCGGTGGTCCAGGGCCTCGGCCTGGAAATACACGCTCGCTGAAGGTGGTTGATTTCGTGAGCCGCCAGGGTGGTGCTATGCTTGCCGCCCCACGCGGAGCTTAAGGCACTGCCATCCCAGAAAACTCCACCCAAGTCCGCCCGAACGGGGCCCGTGGTGAGCCTTCCGCGCAGCTTAGCGAAACGGTCGCGCGGAATCCTAATGATGGGGTCCTTGCGACGCAGCGCGCCGACGCTCTCCAGGAGGAAGGCCAACTCGTTCAGGCAGCGGCGGAGTACCGTCGGGCGCTCGGCCTCGACGAGACCCTGGCGGACGCATGGTACGGGCTCGGTCGCGTCAAACTTGATTTGGGCGCGACGGGCGAGGCCATGCGGTGTTTTCGGTGCGCCTTGGCACTGGCTCCTGACCGGGCAACTGCCCATTTCAACCTGGGGAAAGCACTCTTCGATCTGGGCGAGATCGAAGCCGCGCTGGACCATTTCCGCACCGCCGCAGATGGCCCTGACCCTGGGTTGCGTCATAAGGCGCTCGGCGTCCTCGCTTGCATCATACCGGGTAGCCCACGCGCCGACCATGCTACCGTGCTGCAAACCCGGCGCGCGTGGGCCAAACTCGAGGCAGCAAGGGAAACTCCTGCCAGCCCTTCAATCCAGCGGTCGGATGCACCTGGCGGCAAACTGCGCCTGGGTTACTGCTCCAAGTTCTTCCACGCGCGCAACTGGATGAAGCCGGTATGGGGTGTGATTAATCACCACGACCGCTCGGCCTTTGAAATCCACCTCTTCTCGGACGGAATGCCCCCCAGCGCCGAGAGCGGTTATCAAGCAAATCCGCTTGATCACGTTCACGACGCAAGAGGCCTGTCCAACGCCGACCTCGCGACCCTCGTCACCGGCACCAGAATCGACATCCTCGTTGACCTCAACGGCTACAGCTACCAGCGACGCCTGGGCCTCTTTATGCGGCGCCCGGCGCCGGTTAACGTCGGCTGGTACAACATGTACGCGACGAGCGGGGTTGATGCCTTCGACTACATCATTGGCGATGCGGCCGTTATCCCGACTTCGGAAGAACAATTCTATTGCGAACGCGTGTTGCGCGTTCCAGGATCGTACCTTGCCTATTCCGTCCTCTATCCCGTCCCGGACGTTGCGTCCCCGCCTTGTCTTGCCACTGGCCATATCACCTTCGCCAGTCTGTGCTCGCAGTACAAGTTGACCGACGAGGTGATTGCCGCTTGGGCAATGATCTTGCGGCAAGCGCCCGATGCCCAACTTATCATCAAGAACGCGGAACTGGGTGACACCACGAACCGCGCCGCGATGCATGAGCGCTTCGGCCGCGGGGAGATCACTCCGAATCGTGTCCTATTGGAAGGCCCCGCTCCGCATGAAGAGTTCCTGGCGGCGTATGGTAGGGCGGACATTGCCCTGGACACCTTTCCCTATAACGGTGGCACGACCACGATGGAGGCATTATGGCAGGGAGTGCCGGTGCTCAACTTCAATGGGGACCGCTGGGCAAGCCGGCAGAGCCGTTCGCTTCTCCTCGCCGCAGGGCTCGATGATTGGTGCATGCCGGATCGCGATGCCTATATCGCTCGCGCGGTCACGCTGGCTCGATCGCCGACCACCGCCGCTGAATTGGCCTCGCTGCGCGCTAACATGCGGGAGCGCCTCGCTCGCATGCCAGTCTGCGACAGTGCAGGGCTTTGCCACGCACTCGAGCGCATTTATCGCGAGGCGTCGAAGTGAGGAATTCAGGTTTGATCTTCCCGTGGCTCACTTCGAGGGCTGTCGCGGCTCCGCTTCGTTCTGGTCCCTCGCGCACAACTCCATCTGAACACAAGTTCTTCTTCACCGAGTCGCTCTGGTACAATACCCACCGTGCCGGACTCCCTGCATAAACCTGGGCAAACGCTGGCGAAGGTTCCCATCTTCTCCGGGCTGACGGAAAACGAGTTGGGTTTCCTAACCCAGCGTACGGTTCCCCGCCACTACTCGGCGGGCGAGATGGTATTTGGCGAACGCGAGCCTTGCTCGGGGCTTTATGTGGTTGAGTCTGGGAATGTCCGCATCTTCAAGAGCTCCCCCACCGGACGCGAACAAGTACTCAGTATTGATGGCCCGGGCAGTTCTATTGCCGAGCTACCCGTCTTCGATGGGGGAACATACCCGGCGTCGGCAGTCGCGGTCGGCGACGTCACCCTGCTTTTTGTGAGCAAGCAGGATTTTCAGGCCCTCTGTCTCGCTCATCCCCAAGTTCCTCTCAAGGTCTTACGAGTCGTAGGCGCGCGCCTTCGGCGCTTGGTGGGAATCATTGAAGAACTGTCATTCACCACCGTGCGCCACCGGCTCGCTTCCTTTCTCTTGCGCCTCGCCCAAAAGTCCGGCAAGCGCACCGCTCAGGGTGTGGAAGTTACTCTCCCCATCACCAACCAGGAATTGGCAGCGCAGATTGGCACGGTCCGCGAACTGGTTTCCCGGAA
>Ga0074044_10005212_pt1 | contig 10619 bp, 9 predicted proteins | sample BogForMeECP23OM1_FD_94443 | JGI IMG/M metagenome (GOLD analysis project Ga0074044, IMG submission 94443) | Bog forest soil microbial communities from Calvert Island, British Columbia, Canada - Bog Forest MetaG ECP23OM1 | ecosystem: Environmental > Terrestrial > Soil > Wetlands ...
GGACCGGAGGCCCAAGGTGCTTCGGCCCGGCGCAATGTCGGTCACTACGGCCTTCTCGTGCGAGGTCTTGACGACGGTCGTGCCGCCCGCAAGGCTTGGGCTGCTTTGAGTCGCCAGGGGGTTGGCCGGCGGCGTCTTGCACCCAGCCAGGCCCAGCCATGCTGTCGGGATGATTAGTGTCGCTGTGAGTTTTAGTGTCTTGGTCTTCATAATTTGTTCTGCCTTATTACTTGGTCTGCGTGATAAACCCGTCTGCCTTCGTTGGGTTTGTGATCCTTGGATATGGTTCCTGGTTGGTGGTTTGTCAACTCGGTAGTTTACTGGGCCGGGATGGTAATCAGGGGCACCGCTTCTTTCTCACCGGTGTCCGCCAACGTGAACACCATCATCATGAGCGAGAACACGCGCTTGGACTTCAGGTCCCGGTCGTCAATCCAGAACCAGTGAGCCGATTGTCCACGAACAAATCCGCATTGTAGTCGCCAATCAAGGTCCCGTCTTCGTCCTGGACCTTGAGGGGGTGTTCCTGTTTGACGAATAGCCAGCCCTTCCTCTGCGAGCTTTGTGACCTCCTCGGCGTAGCCAGACCCGGCCCGATGCGCGAAACAGGCTACGCGTTCGAATCCGACGTAAGGGAGCGGTGAGCGCTGCCCTGGCAACGGTGAAGGAGCCGGTGACCACCATCGAGCTAGCCAAACGTTTCGCCCGGGCCAAGCCGGCGGACGTGGGGGAGATCCTCGAAACTCTGTACGCTATGGGCAAGGCGCGGCGCGGCAACACGCACGAGACCTATCTGCCGTGACGGTTTCCCTGGGAGGGCGAGCGTACTCGCGAGCTCAAACTCCTCCGCATGTTTTGAGATTCAGGGCTCGCAAGCACGCTCACCTTCCCTACGATCATCCCTAGCATCGGCTGCTCCCCAAAAGAGGCTTCATTTAGGGTCTGATTAGCCCCATTCCAAACAAAACAAATAGGTGTAAGTGCCTGTATAATAGTGTATTACATGCTTATCAACTATAATCTCTATTATATCAGTTGATATACAATACTATTGCGCTATACTGCCTCCAGTTTAAGACCAGGACAACGATGAAAACGGCAGCTTTAAGAGCAGGAAAAGAGAAGGTCGAGCCCTCGTGGGTGAGGCTGGTCCAGGCCCAGGTCGAGACGATGCGTTTTGGCGTTGTGCAAATCGTAGTCCACGACTCCCGGGTGGTGCAGATCGAGCGGACGGAGAAGCTGCGTTTGGACAAATCGGAACCCAAAGCCCATTTCCCGGGTGCATCCGAGATCGGGGACTTTCAGCACCGGTATGCTCCTCCTGCTGAAGAGGCATCCGTCAAGGATGCGCCCGGAGGAGATTTCCCTGCCGACCAGGCAACTGGAGGCGACACAAAACCATAAGAACCTAATAACGAAGCTGACCGGACGACCGGAGGTTTTCTGTAGAACACCAGAAGAATAAATGAAAAGCACCTTGTTTGTCGGAATACGCAATTCAGTCATGAACCACCACATCCCGCTTGCACCGCTCCTTGCCGCCATGCTGGTTGCGGCCGCGTCTGCTGGCCGGCTGGCAGCGCAGGAAACCAATGCCGCCGCCGCCAACGCGGAGAAACCGCCGCCGCTGCCGCTCCACCAGATCGAGGGCAATGGCGGCATTTTCTCCACGCTGTCCGCCTACCTGGTCAACCCGCCGCGCGACGGCGAGCTGGTTGGCCGGCCGGCGGTCGGCTTCTCTTATATCAACCTGGGCCACGGGCAGAACCTGGAAGCGTTCACACTCACGGAGACGCCCTGGAAGCGGCTGGAGCTGGGCTTCGGCTACGAGAACTTCGACTTGGGGCACCTGCCCGAAGCGATCTCCCGCTCAGGAGGCCCGCCCATCAACGGGTCCCTGTCGGTATATAATGTCAACGGTCGGCTGCAATTGTTGAAGGAGGGTGAGTTTGATCAGAAATGGATTCCTGCGCTGACAGCCGGGGTCCACTACAAGAACAACGACGGCATCGGCGTCATCAACAACCAACTGGGCGGCGCGTTGGCCAGCATCGGCCTCAGGCATCAAGACGGCGTGGACTACACGCTCTACGCCTCAAAGCTCCTGACCTTCCTTCCTCGTCCCGTCCTGCTGGAAGCCGGCGGGCGGGCGACCGAGGGCGCCTGGAACGGGCTGGCCGGCTTCACGGATTCCTACAGCTACCTGTTTGAAGGCAACGTCGTGGTGTTCGTCACTGACCGCATTCTCCTGGTGGCCGAATACAAGGAGATGCCCAACGACTACACGCCCACACCCCTAATCCGGAAATCCGGCGATTGGTGGACCCTCGACGCGGCCTACGTCGTCAGCAGCCACTTCACCATCGCGGCTGGCTATGGGCACTTCGGCGGTGTGCTGAACCACAACGCAGACGGCGTTTGGGGCATCACGACAAAATGGGAGTTCTAAACCTCAACAACCTGACTGAGTCAAAAACCGGGCCTGGCCGGCTTAGGCCAGGCCGGATCACAAACGTAGATCATTATACCAAGAACCTATGAGCATCTCATCGAAGAACCTCAGCACGCTGGCGTTGCACGCCGGCCAAGTCCCTGACCCGACCACCGGCGCGCGGGCCGTGCCGATTTACCAGACGACCTCGTACGTCTTCAAAGACTCCGATCACGCCGCCAACCTGTTTGCGCTGAAGGAGTTCGGCAACATCTATACGCGGATCATGAACCCGACCAACGACGTGTTCGAGCAGCGCATCGCGGCGATCGAGGGCGGCACGGGCGCGCTGGCCGTGTCGTCCGGGCAGGCGGCGACCACGCTGGCGTTGCTGAATATCACGCAGGTGGGCGACGAAATCGTGTCGGCCAACAACCTCTACGGCGGCACCTACCAACTCTTCCATTACACGCTGCCCAAGCTGGGCCGCACCGTGAAGTTTGTGGATTCGCAGAATCCGGAGGCCTTCCGGAAGGCCATCACGCCGAAGACGCGGGCGATTTATGCGGAGACCATCGGCAATCCGAAGCTGGACGTGCCGGACTTCGAGGTGATTGCGAAGATCGCCCACGGCACCAGCGTGCCGCTGGTGGTGGACAACACCGTCGGCGTGGGCCTGGTGCGGCCAATTGATCACGGGGCGGACATCATCGTGGACTCGGCCACCAAGTATATCGGCGGCCACGGCACCTCGATTGGCGGGGTCGTCGTGGACTCGGGCAAGTTCAAGTGGAACAACGGCAAGTTCCCCGAGTTCACGGAGCCGGACCCGAGCTATCACGGGCTGAAATTCTGGGACGTGTTTGGCAACTTCCCCGGGCTGGGCAACGTAGCATTCATTATCAAAGCGCGCGTGCAACTTCTGCGTGACCTCGGGGCCGCGCTCAGTCCGTTCAACGCGTTCCTGTTCCTGCAAGGGCTGGAGACTCTGCCGCTGCGCCAGCGTCAGCATTCCGAAAACGCCCTCGAAGTGGCGCGGCATCTTAAGCAGCACCCGCTGGTGACATGGGTTGTCTATCCCGGCCTGCCGGACGATCCCAACCACAAGCTGGCCGCGAATTACCTCAAGAAAGGCTTCGGCGGCATCCTGGGCTTCGGCATCAAGGGCGGCTCGGCGACGGGCCGGAAGTTCATCAATTCCGTGAAGCTGTTCTCGCATCTGGCCAACATCGGCGATTCCAAGAGCCTGGTGATTCACCCGGCTTCGACCACCCACCAGCAATTGACGGAGGAGGAGCAAGCTGCCACCGGCGTGACGCCGGACTACGTGCGGCTCTCGATCGGCATCGAAGACGTGGAAGACATCAAGGCCGACATTGACCAGGCCCTGAAGGCCTCGCAGCAATAAAGGCATGGGCGGCGGGTCCACTACTTCTGCCATCGGCAGCCTGGGGGCACGCCGCCAAACAACCAGTAGAACCAAGAATGAACAGAATGAGTTATGAGCACTGAAATCATCCAAAACAACGAAGTTGCCAACCGGGCTTGCCGCCTTTGGGAACAGGCCGGACGGCCCCACGGACGAGACCTGGAATTCTGGATCCAAGCTGAGGCGGAGGCTCGCGCGGCTGCGAGAGCGCAGCCGAAGGGCCTCGGCCGACAGAAGAAAGACACCTCCAAATCGGGCCGGGCGTTTACCCTTATCGAGCTGCTGGTAGTCATCGCGATTATCGCCATCCTGGCGAGCATGCTGTTACCGAGCCTGGCCAGGGCGACAAGTATCGCGAGGCAGACCAGTTGCTTGAGCAACGTGCGCCAGATTGGTCTGGCGTATCAGGGCTTTCTGGCGGACAACGCCGATCGTTTCCCAGCGTATGTGACCGAGCGGACAGCGCCCGCGGGCACCCCGGATACCGCGGAGGCGCGGGTGCCGTATTCGTATCGGCAGCAGTTGATTCCCTACATCGGCACAGGCACGAATATTTTCGCCTGCCCGATTGCGCCGAAATGGCCCGCTCCGGCGCCCGGCGCGTGGTACAACACCGACTACGGCAACAACCATAATGAAGAGAACCTGCCCGGGGCCTCCGAGCAAGCCTGGTATCAAGCCCATCCGGATTTCGGCTTCAACGAAACGGTTACCATGAGTTCTCTCCGGCGCCCCAGTGACTTCATCATGCTGGGCGACGCGGGACGTTCCGACGGAACCGCCTCCCGCGGCGGGATGTATCCGCAGCCCTGGGCCTTTGATATCAGTTCCCAGGCCCGAATGCTGGGACGGCATCCCAAGGGGACGGCCAACATCACCTATGCCGACGGCCATGCCAGTGGCAGCATCACGAACCGAACCTGGCGGACGGAACAGGACAACAACTGGCGTCGTTACCAGATCACCAGCGACATCAACTGACCGAGCAAGTCCCCATGCCTACCGTGCTTGGAAACCCGCCAGCGTCCCGTCGCGCTGCGCATTCGCCCCAGCGCGCGCTCGAGTCCCTCACCGCGCGGTTCGATGAAATCGCCCGCGACTCGGCTAGCCTCATCGTGTGCCCTCCGGGCCGGTTCGAGCTGGCCGGGCAGAGCGCGGCCTTGCCGCGCTATCTGTTCCTGGGGCCGCAGGGAGGCGGCGAGCCTTTGCGGATCGGAATATTTGCCGGCATTCATGGCGATGAACCCGCCGGCTCTTTCGCCTTGCTGCGCTTTGCACAGTGGCTCGAGGAAAGGCCCGAGCTTGCCCGTGGCTATTGCCTGTTCCTTTACCCGGTCTGCAATCCGACCGGCTTTGAAGATAACACCCGCCGCAGCCGCAGTGGAAAAGATCTGAACCGGGCGTTCTGGCGCAACTCCCGCCAACCCGAAGTCCGGCTGCTCGAATCGGAACTGATGTACCACGCCTTCAACGGCATCATTTCCCTGCACACCGACGATACGAGCGACGGGGTCTATGGCTATGCGCACGGGGCCTTGCTGACACGTCATCTTCTGGGGCCGGCCTTGGCGGCCGCCGGCGAGTTCCTCCCCCTGAATCAAAAGGATCTCATTGATGGCTTTCGCGCCCGCGATAGCATTATTCGCGATGGCCACGAGGGGGTGCTCTGCGCTCCGCCAGGGATTAGGCCGCGCCCGTTCGAAGTCATCCTGGAGACGCCCCACCAGGCCCCACAGTATCTGCAAGAAGCGGCCCTGGCGGTCGCCCTGCGCACGATCCTGCACGAATATCGGCAGTTCATTGCCTACGCCCAAAACCTGTAAGTCAAACCAAGAAAAGAAAGCGACTATGCCAATACATCAAGACATCATTAGCACCGTGGGTCTAACCCCACTCATTAAATTGAACCGGATCACCGAGGGCGCGCCCGCGACCATTGCGCTGAAAGGCGAGTTCTTCAACCCGCTCGGCAGTGTGAAGGACCGGATCGGTTACGCCATGATTGCCGCCGCCGAGCGCCAGGGCATCCTGACGCTCAAGACCACTATCATCGAGCCCACCTCGGGCAACACCGGCATTGCGCTGGCCTTTGTAGCCGCCGCCAAAGGCTACAAGCTCATCCTCACGATGCCAGAGACCATGAGCGTGGAACGGCGGACCTTGCTCGCCCTGCTCGGCGCCAAGCTGGTGCTTACACCCGGGACCGAAGGGATGAAGGGCGCCATTCGGAGAGCCGAGGCCCTGAACAAGGAGATACCCGATTCCTGGGTTCCGCAGCAGTTCGACAATCCGGCCAACCCTGAAATCCACCGCCAGACCACCGCCGAGGAAATCTGGTACGACACCGACGGCAAGGCCGACATACTGGTCTCGGCAGTCGGCACCGGAGGCACCATCACCGGGGTGAGCGAAGTCATCAAGTCGCGCAGGAAGTCCTTCCAGTCCATTGCCGTGGAACCCAAGGACTCGCCGGTGATTACCCAGACCCGGAATGGCGAGCCCCTCAAGCCCGGCCCGCACAAGATTCAGGGCACCGGGGCCGGCTTCGTACCCAAGAACCTCAACCTGCAAATCGTGGATGAGGTTATCACCGTCAGCAACGAGGACGCTTTTGCCACCGCCCGCCGGCTGGCGCTCGAGGAAGGCATCCTGGCGGGCATTTCTACCGGCGCCAACGTCTGGGCCGCGCTCCAAGCCGCCAGGCGTCCGGAGAACAAGGGCAAGCTCATAGTGACAATCGGTTGCAGCACCGGCGAACGTTACCTCAGCACCGCGCTGGCAGACGAAGCTCGCAGGCAGGTTCAGTCCTGACGCAAGTTGCTCCTTTGCCACCCAGGAACGCATTCGCCAAGTTACCGGGGGGAATTCAATCCCCGTTGAAAACCTCCGTTTCCACTGTTTTCTCCTGTTCAAACGTAGCGCATCGAACCGTGTCGAAGGTCCGGGTCTTATTTGCGGCAATGGGTCAGCGGCGAGGTGCAGCCCCCGGCTCTTCGGCGGATGAAGTGAGAATACGCGAATTCGTGCAAATGCCCCTTCATTGACCCCATTCCCGGATGCGCCCTTTTGGGGCGCGCTCTTTTAGGGTTGCAAAAGTTGCTTAACGTGATAGACCGGCCCAATGTCACGTGCCAGAATCCAATAGTTAAAGGACAACAATGAACAAGAAACTCCTCAATAGAACACTCAAACAGACCGTCCTGGCCCTTCCCGCCGCCGCCTTGATGTTGGGCGCCAGCCATGCCGGAACGATCGGAATCCACTATACTTTGGATTGGGGCGCCTATGCGGCAAATGGAGATGGAACCAACACCGGTACTCCCGGGACTTACGGTTTTTACCATTACGCTTACATGACCACGGGGATGAATGTCACCGGCACAGCGTTTGGTGTCCCGGCCACAAACTGGACGAACATCGCACTTCAGTATTATCAGGAGGTCAACACCACTAACGTCGTTGGCCAAATGACAGTCCTTTCCACGGCGAAGGTCGCGTGGAGCAGCGGGATAGGCGATACCAATTTCGACGTCTCCAACTGGTATTCCTGGTTCGAGCCTGCAGCGGTTGCACCCGGCAATGACGAGGTAACCTGGACTTACCTGGACGATTTCGTTCGGCCGGGTTCGTATATCATGTGGAACGTCAACGTGTCCGGTTTAAGGGCTGCCTACCCCAACGGCTACACCGTGCAAACCATCGGCTTTCCCGCGGTGTTCCCGGCGCCCAACGTAAACATCACCGACTCGGCGACGTTCACAAATTCTCTGGCCTACACCGATCTTGGCGAGCGCAGGGGGGCATGGACGAACGTCTATGCGGGGCTTAGTGCGGTGAGCCCGGTCATGACGAGCGATGTCATCAGCATCTACGGAGATCCTCCGGTTGGCGACAAGGATAACCCGCCCATTCATCATTCCACGCTGTGCGGCTTCATTATTGCCGAGCCGCTGACCCTCAGTTTTGCTGGCACCAACCTCGTGTGGTCCGCCGGCACGCTGCAAAGTTCCCCCGCGCTCGGAGCGGATGCTCAATGGACGACGTTGACCAACGCCGTCTCGCCCTATCCATTCCTGCCAGCAACGGATCCAAGCATGTTCTACCGCCTGACCAGCGGCACGCCGTAGCCGACTGGCCTCGCGCTTCCCAGGCGCTTGGTTGTGCGACGCGGCCGGAAGGGATTCCGGCCGCGTTTTTGGCCAAAAATTAGCTGCACTTGGGGTCGCTCTCCAGGACAATGCCGCCCAATATGCACGGTGCTCAGGTTCGATTGCAGCGCTCGCCGCGCGACATGGCCCTCTGGCGCAAAGCGCGGGAGCAATTGCTAGGCGGCCAACACGGACCCGCCCTGGCCAGCTATAAGAAATTGACGAGCCGGTTTCCTGTCGTGGCGGAGCTGTGGTTCGAACTGGGCAATGCGGCGATGGGGGAGCTGGATTTTGACCTGGCCAATCAAGCCTATCGCCAGGTCATGGAATTGGCCCCGAACAATGCCACCTTGCTGGGGATGCTTGGCCGCCAATATGGCGGACTCCGGCAATTGGACGACGCGCGCGCCTGTTACGAACGGGCCGTGGCGGCCGACCCGGATTCAGTGGACGCGCGGATCAACCTGGCCGTCTGGTTCGAGAAGGAACGGCGGCTGGAGGAGGCCTGGGACTGTGTCGAGGCGTGCCTGGCGAAACATCCGCGTGACGACCAGGCCCGGTATTTTCGCGCGCTGCTGCTGCACCGCAAGAAAACGAACACGGAGGCCGAAACCGCCTTGCGCGACCTGATCAAGGACGGTCCGCAGTATCCTTACGTGAAGTATGCGAGCCGGCATCTGCTGGGCGTGGTGCTCGACGAATTGGGCCAATACGCCGAGGCGATGCGCTGGCTGCGCGAGTCCAAGTCGCAGGTTCGGCAACTGACGGATGTGGCGCTGCTGGAGCAGGGATTTGACGCGGTGGACCGCAAACGACGCGAGCTGCTGGGGAGCCTGACGCCGGAAATAATCCGGCGTTGGCGGCGGGGGATGCCGGCTTCGGAGCTCCGGTTCCAGATTGCGTTTCTGGGCGGACATCCGCGTAGCGGCACTACTCTGCTGGAACAAATCCTGGACGCGCACCCGGACGTGCTCGCGTTCGACGAACCGCAGGCGCTCGGCCAGGAAGTGTTGCGGAATATCTCTCTCCCGCCTGGGTCAGGCGAGGCTCAGTTGCGCGTCCTGGAAGCCGTTCCATCCGACCGCAGCCAGGAACTGCGGCAGCGTTACGTTAAGAGCCTGCTGCGGGAGGTTCCTGGCGCGCCGGAGGCGCGCGTGTTGCTGGATAAGAATCCATCAGGCACGATGTTGCTTCCGGTCTGGTTGCGGATCTTCCCGGATTTGAAAGTAATCATCGCCTTGCGCGATCCGCGTGACGTGGTGATCAGTTGTTTCTTCCTGAACATCATGCTCAACGAGACCAATTCGAATTTCCTGAGCTTGGAACGTACCGCCAAGCACTACGCCGATCTGATGGACGTCTGGTTGCGGATGCGGGAGTTGGGCGGCTTTGACTGGATCGAGAGCCGCTACGAAAGCGTGATAGACAACCTGGAAACGGAGGGACGAAAGGTGACGGAGTTTCTCGGTCTGGCCTGGCATCCCGACCAGGCGCGCTACCAGGAAACGGCGCGCCGGAAGTTTCTTTTTGCGCCGACGTATCACGACGTGACGCAGCCGGTGTATCGCCGGGCCATGGGACGGTGGGAGCATTACGCCGAGGCACTGGAGCCTGTTCAAGCACGGCTGGCGCCCTATTGCCGGGCGTTCGGTTACCTGCCGTGAACTCGAAAAATGGCGGCCTCCGCGGCTTTCTCATCACCAGGGCGCCCCCGTCAAGGCTCGGTCAGGGCGCGGTAAAAGCGGGAGGCCGGCGTGGGCGGATTGGTATCGGTAAACTGGAACATACTGTTGGTGGCTAGAATAGTTTCGACCGGCAGCCAAGTCAGGAGATCGAAAGAAGAGAACATAACATAGCGCCGATCCTTTTGGCCTCGCACGGTGAACTGGACATTGCTGCGGGGCGCGGCGGTCATTGCGCCTAATCGAGCGGGCTGTGGCGTTCCCAACGGGACGAACTCAAACTGCGGGAGGACGACTTCCACCACGTTATTGCTTGCGGGCGAGCTGACCGAGTCGAGCCACAAAACGATGCTGACGGTTTCGCCGCCTGGCGGCGGCAACGGCGCCGGGCAATTGGTCCAGGTCTGGAGGATGTTAGAGGCGGGCGGTGGCGAAGCGAAGTTGCCGTTCAAGGTTTGGAAAGCGATGTTATTGGATTGCCAGATGAAGCTGTGGGTGGAGTTGGTCAGGCCCGTTGGCAAGGCGAACCGCACTGTTTGCCCGTCATTGTAGGGCGCGACGGCATAGTCCTCCACATAGCTTGAGCCGAAGGAGTACTTCCAGCGCCCCAGTTCGATGTCGATTTCACGGTCATTATACGCGGTGTCGTCGCTCCAGGTGAACAGCCCGAGGATGACGTTCGGATCCAGCTTGTTGACGTCGGTATTAACAGTGAAGCGGTACTGCCCGTAGCCAAAACTGCGGTCGCTGAAGATCTCCGCGCATTCCCACACCCCGTATTGTTTGTTAATTTGCAGATGCAGCGAGCCCTGGGCGTCCACCCAGACGTTGCTGGTGGTGTCTGAGAAGTAGTTTCCACCGGGCCCCGTCGGGTTGGCAAATTCGTCATCAATAATCCCGTCCGCATCCCCGGCGGTCTTGACCCACCA
>Ga0074044_10005213_pt1 | contig 10618 bp, 6 predicted proteins | sample BogForMeECP23OM1_FD_94443 | JGI IMG/M metagenome (GOLD analysis project Ga0074044, IMG submission 94443) | Bog forest soil microbial communities from Calvert Island, British Columbia, Canada - Bog Forest MetaG ECP23OM1 | ecosystem: Environmental > Terrestrial > Soil > Wetlands ...
CCGGCCGGCTCCACGGTGGCCATTGTGGGCCCCACGGGCAGCGGAAAATCCACTTTGGCGGCGCTGGTGGCCCGCCTGTGGGACGCGCCGCCGGGCAGCCTGCTGCTTGACGCCCGGCCGATCGGGGAATGGCCTCTCGAAACTCTGCGCCGCGCCATCGGCTTCGTGGCCCAGGATTCCTTCCTGTTCAGCGAGACGCTCCGCGAGAACATCGCCTTCGGCGCGGAATCCGCCTCCGATCTGGACATCGACCGCGCCGCCAACATCGCCAGCATCCGCGCCGAAATTCTGGATTTCCCCAAACAATTCGAGACCCTTGTCGGCGAACGCGGGCTTACGCTTTCCGGAGGCCAGAAGCAGCGCACGGCGCTGGCCCGGGCGCTCGTCCGCGAGCCGAAAATCCTGGTGCTGGACGACGCGCTGGCCAACGTGGACACGGAGACCGAGGAGCGCATCCTCCGCGGCCTGGCGGAAGTGATGCACCGCCGCACCACCCTGCTCATCTCCCACCGCTGCTCCACGGTGCGCCACGCGGACCAGATCGTGGTGCTGCGCGAAGGCCGCATCGTGGAGAGCGGGACGCACGAGACGCTGATCGGCCGCGGCGGCTATTACGCCGATCTGTACCAGAAGCAACTGCTGGAAGAAGAGCTGGCGCGCGTGTAGGCGAGCGCACACGAGCCTATAAGAGCCTATTAGAAAATGACCACGCACCACGAAGAAGAGGCCCTCGGTAAAATCTACGACAGCCGTCTGACCCGCCGGCTGCTGGGCTATCTGCGCCCCTACCGCGCGCGTGTGGGCGTAGCGGTGCTGCTGTCGCTGGCGAGCAGCCTGCTGGCCATCACCGGCCCCTTGTTTTTGAAAATCACGGTGGACCGCTACCTGGTGCCCACACTGGCGGGACACCTGGCCTACGCCGCCGCCATGCACGGCGTCGGGATCATTGCCTGGCTGTTTCTGGTCGCACTCTCCGCGCGTTTCGCGCTGGATTACGCGCAGACGCGCATGATGCAGCGCGTGGGCCAGCTCGCCATGTACGACCTGCGGCGCGAATTGTTCGGCCGGCTCCAGCGCCTGCCCCTGGCGTTCTTCGACCGCAATCCCCTGGGCCGGCTGGTGACGCGCGTGACCACAGACGTGGACACCTTGAACGACCTGTTCGCCTCCGGAGTGGTGGCCATGCTCGGCAACTGCTTCATGCTCGTCGCCATCGTCGTGGTCATGCTGGAGCTTGACTGGCGGCTGGCCCTGGCCGCCTTCGGCGTCATTCCCCTGATCGTAGTGGTCACCTTGCTGTTCCGCCGGAGCGTGCGCGACGCGAACCGCCGCATCCGCGTGGCCATCGCCCGCATCAACGCCTTCCTCCAGGAACACATCAGCGGAATGAGCGTGGTGCAGTTGTTCAACCGCGAGAGGAAAGCCCGCCGCCAATTTGCAGAGGTCAACCGGGCTCATCTGGAAGCCTACAAAGATGCCATCCTGGCCTTCGCCCTGTTCTATCCCGCGGTGGAGTTTCTGGGCGTGCTGGCCATTGCCATCGTGCTGTGGTACGGCGGGATGCGAGTGCTCGCGCACACCCTGGGCCTGGGCACCATTGTGGCCTTCATACAATACGCGCAGCAGTTTTTCCGGCCCATCCAGGACCTGAGTGAGAAATTCAATATCCTCCAGACTGCCATGGCCAGCTCCGAGCGCATCTTCCGCCTGCTCGACGAGCCCATTACCATCGAATCGCCCCTGGTCCCCGTGCCCCTGGGCCTGCCTCGCGGTGAGATCGAGTTCAGCCATGTGTGGTTCGCCTACTCCGGCGGGGCGCAGCCTGCCGACGAGGATTGGGTGTTGCGCGACGTGTCCTTCCGCGTGCGCCCGGGACAGACCGTGGCCATTGTGGGGCACACGGGCGCCGGGAAAACCACCCTGATCTCCCTGCTCCTGCGCTTCTACGACGTGCAGCGCGGCCAGATCCTGCTGGATGGCCGCGACATCCGCGAATACGATTTGCACGACCTGCGCCGCCATTTCGGGATTGTGTTGCAGGACCCCGTGCTGTTCAGCGGGACGCTGGAATCGAACGTGCGCATGGGCACCGAGGGCATCGATCGCGTGATCGTGCAACACGCGCTCGATGAAGTAGGTCTCGGCGCCTTCGTGCGTTCTCTGCCGGGGGGCGTGGAATCGGTGGTCGGCGAGCGTGGTTCCACTTTTTCCGTGGGCCAGCGCCAACTGGTCAGTTTTGCCCGCGCGCTGGCGCACAATCCCCGCTTCCTGATCCTGGACGAAGCCACCTCCAGCGTGGACACCAAGACCGAGCTGACCATCCGCGCCGCGCTCGATCGCCTGCTCACCGGCCGCACGGCCATCGTCATCGCCCATCGCTTGAGCACCATCCAGCACGCCAGCCAGATCCTCGTCTTCCACAAAGGCCGGATGCGCGAGCAGGGCACTCACCAGGAGCTGCTGGCCCGCCGTGGCATTTACCACCGCCTCTACCAGCTCCAGTACAAAGACCAGGAACTGCGCATCCCGTCTCTCGCGGGCGAGACGAGCAGCGCGCCCGTCCCCGCGAATGACTGAGAGATTTGTAGGACGGGCTTTCAGCCTGTCCAGCCGACCCGAGAGCGCGGTCGCAACTTTCTTCTGCCGCGTTCCCGAGCCGCGTCGCGTCTCTCTCCCTCCTCTGCCGGTCCATTGGCGGCCGACCACGCAATCCAGCACTGTCCAGGACCGGGCGCCACTCCAAATCGCGCGCTGGCGAAACGCCCGCGCTACTTCCTCCCCATGAAATTCCCTCCGCTCCTCATCTCCGCCGGCGAGCCCTCCGGCGATCTCCATGCCGGGCGCCTGGCCGCGGCGCTCCGCGAACGCGGCGCCCACGAACTTTTTGGCCTGGGTGGCGAGCAAATGGCCGCGGCGGGCGTGAGCCTGGTGGCGGAATCCCGCGAAGTGAGCGTCCTGGGCATTACGGAAATCCTGCATCGCCTCCCGGACCTGCGCCGCGTTTTCCGCCGTCTGCTGGATGCGGTGGACGCCCGCCGCCCCCCGCTCGCGATTCTGGTGGATTTCCCCGGCTTCCATTTGCGGCTGGCGCGGCACCTGCGCCGGCGCGGCGTACGAAACCTGTATTTCATCGCCCCGCAGTTCTGGGCCTGGCGCCCGTGGCGCGTCCGCGTGGTGCGGCGCCGGTTCGAGCGCGCGCTATGCATTTTTCCCTTTGAGACGGACTTCTACCGGGAGCACGGGGTGAACGCGGAATACATCGGCCATCCCCTGGCAGGCCGCGTAAAGCCCTCGATGACGCGCGACGAATTCCGCTCCCGACTTGACCTGGACGGCAGCCGGCCGCTGGTCGCGCTGCTGCCCGGCAGCCGGCCCCGCGAGGTCGCGCATAACCTGCCACCGCTCCTGGAGGCCTGCCGCGAGCTGGCCCGCACCCACGCCGCCCAGTTCGTGCTGGCCGCCGCGCCGGGCTTGCCGGAAGAAACTCTCGTCCCGGCCGTGCAGGCCGGCCTGGGAATTCGCGTGTCGAGCGGCGCCACCTACGATGTGCTGGCCGCGGCCGATGTGGCCGTGGTGTCGAGCGGCACAGCGACGGTGGAAGCGGCCCTATGCGGCGCTCCCAGCGTGGTGGTCTACCGCGTTTCCTCCGTGACCGCCGCCATGGCTCGCCCCCTCATTCGCACTCCCTACTTCGCCATGGTCAACCTGATCGCCGGGCGATCCATCGTCCCCGAGCTGATCCAGGACGCCTTCACCGGCCCCGCCGTGGCCCGCGAGGTCGGCCGCTTGCTCGATTCTCCCGCCGAGAGGGAAACCATGCGGCGGGATCTGGCCACCGTGGAGGCCAGCCTGCACGGCCCGCACGGCGATGCCATTTCCCGTGCTGCGGACGTGGTGTGCGAAATGCTCGCCACCCATACAACGCTGGAGACGTAACTGCCGTCCTAGATGGGAGTAAACTAGAACCCATGCGCAGAGCATTCCCTACTGCCGCGCGGACGATGGTTGCCGCCTTGCTTCTCGTCCTCGCCGGCGTCCCCGCCGCCCGTGCCCAGGCCCCTCGAAAATCGTCTTTTCGCGCCGTCCATTACGATGTGACCGCGGCGGTGCTGCTCGCGGAACATTCCATTTCTGCGCGCGCCGTGGTTCAATTTGAAGCCAAAGAGCCCTCCGCGCTGCTGGATCTCGAGCTCCACCAGGACCTGACCGTACAGAGCATGGCGCTGGCCGACGGCCGCGCACTGCACTTCGACCGTGACCCGAAAAATCCTCTGCGGCTGGAGGTGTCGCTGCCGCAGACCGTGCTTCCCGGCCAGCCTTTCTCCGTAACCATTGACTACGCGGGACCGCTGGTCAACGACGACGTGAGCCCGATTCGTGGCATCCGCTTGGTCTATGTGGGCGACGACAGCGCGACCCTGCTGCGCGGTGGCCGGTGGTTTCCCATGACCGACTATCCCGGCGGGGAGTACACCGCGAACTTCTACATTATTACGGCCGAGAACATGATGGTTGTAGGCACGGGCGAGTCCGACGCGCCGCAGAAGCGCACCATTATGTTTGAGGAGCCCGCGCCTTCCCGGCCGGGTGAAACGAAGCCAAAACCCGACGAGAGCAAAAAATCCACCGTCGGCCTGCTTTTCGGCTTTCACGTGAAACAACCCGAACCCGCCGGATCGTTTCTGGTAGGCCGCTGGAAAACAGTGGAAGGCCAGGCGGGCGGGCTGGGCGTGACGCTGTTCGGCCCTCCCGACGCCCTGGCCGATCCGAAAATAGGAGACGAGTACGCGCAGTCGCTCTCCAATATTCTCTCGTTTTATTCCACGGAATTCGGACCGCTCGACCGCAACCACTTTGTGATCGGCCAGCTCCCCGCGGGGAGCCTGCCTGCCTACTCGGCGCCGGGCCTGCTCCTGCTCGGGAAGCGCGACTGGGACCCGCACACCAACACGCGGCCACTGGCGCAGCTCGTCGCCGGACAATGGTTCGGGAATCGCGTGCTGCCGGCGACCGCGGACGACGTCTGGCTCACCGACGGCCTCTCGCGCTACGCCGAGGCCCTCTACGTGGAGAGCACCGCGGGCCGCGAAGCCCTGGACCTGGCGCTCGAGGATTTTGCCGTTGGCGCCCTGATGTACGAACAGACCGCGCCCCTGGCCCACGCCTCCGAGCTGATTCCCTACACCGCCGAATATCGCTCTATCGTGCAGAACAAAGGGGCCGTCGTCTTCCACATGCTGCACGATGTGCTGGGCCATGACGGGTTCACGGAACTTCTCCACCACTTTTACCAGCGGTATGCCGGGAGGTCCGCGAGCCTTGAGGATTTTGAGGCCCTGGCCCAGCAGGTGGCGGATCAGTCCGCGGCGTCGCAGAAAAAACCGGGACCGAATCTCACGCCCTTCTTCACCCAGTGGCTGAATTCCACCGGCGTCCCGGAATTCAAGCTGAACTACATCGTCCTCCGCCTCCGCAAAGGATTTGCCGTGCGCGGCACCATCTCGCAGGGCCTGGAAACCTTCAACATGCCGGTGCAATTGAAGATCGCCACGGAAGGCAATCCGGAGATCAAGACGGTGCAGGTCACCGGAACGCGCACGGACTTCAACGTGGAGACCTTTGGCCGCCCCAAGCCCATGGGCATCACCATCGACCCCAACAACGAGCTCCTCAAGTCCAGCCCCCGCCTCCGCCTCCGCGCCCTCATCGCCCGCGGGGAGGAAGACGCGCAGCGCGGCGACATGTACAACGCCATTCAGGAATACCAGCGAGCACTCGACGTGCAGCGCAGCAGTTCGCTGGCCCACTTCCGCATGGGCGAAGCCGCGTTTTATCAGAAGAACTATCAGGCCGCCGCCAGCGCCTTCCGCGAAGCCCTCGAGGGCGACCTGGACCCCAAATGGGTCGAGGTCTGGAGCCACGTCTACATCGGCAAGATCTATGACCTCTCCGGCCTCCGCGACCGTGCCATGAACGAATACGCCAAAGCGCGCGAGACGCGCGACGACACCGGCGGGGCCCAGCAGGAAGTGGCAAAATACACCGCCCAACCCTTCAAACTAACCCCCGACTCCGGCCACCGCACGCCGTAGCTCCGGTAGCCACGGTCAGTGCTTTTCTGACCGTGGGTCTTTTCCCAGTCTGTTTTCTTCGGCCCCCTACAACTCCGCCGGTCCCGCCAACTGCGCTTCGTCCGCTCTTTCTATTTAACCGGGACGAACCCACTCGGTTTGCAGCCTCGGCGGCCGCATCAAAGTCTGCATCACCACGCAATACTGTTCCGTTCTTTCTCGCAATCCACGCAGTTGTTCCGGCGTTGCTTGAGCCGCAGCAACATCAAAATGAATGCGAATGCTCCCAAATCCGACGGGCACATCCTTTGCTATGCCAAGCGTCCCGCGAAGGTCCAAATCTCCCTCCACCGTGACTTCAATCCGCTCCGTCGGCATGCCCATGGCCGCAGCCACCATCTGACAAGTAATCTGCGCACACGCCGCCGGAGCCCCGAGCAAAAGGTCACCGGAACAGGCCCCGGCACCGGCGCCACCGACCCCCTGGTGGGCTTCGGCACGGTAGATGGCACGCCCTAGGACGACCGACCACGCGATCGCTACATCGGCCCGTCCACCCTTCGCCCGAATCGTGATTTGCGAGGCTCTGTTGGGTCGCTGCGGTACTGCTCTTTTAGCGGCTTCTGAAGCGATCTAAGATCCATGCCAACCTCATTTCTTCTCTGCTTGGAAATTCTCCGTTGACCTCGGTAGTTCCGGCAAAGCCTGCTTGAGGCCGCCCCAACTGCATGCTAGCATCGGTATGCGTCAGGTCGACACGCGTGCCCAAATTCGTCATCGAACGCGAAGTTCCGGGAGCTGGAAATCTGTCTGATGCGCAATTGCGCGAAATCTCCCAAAAGTCAGTCAAGGTTCTTCAGGAAATGGGACCCAAGATCCAGTGGCTTCATAGCTACGTAACCGGTGATAAGGTGTATTGCGTCTACCTCGCCCCGGATGAGGCCACCATCCAGGAACACGCCAGGCGCGTGGGCCTTCCTGCCAATCGCGTCTCCGCCGTGCGCCGGCTCATCGACCCATCAACCGCCGAGTAAGGATTTCCCTCGCCATCCCGCCTGTCCGGCGCTAGCAGGAGGAAGGCGCCGCGTCGAGCTTCTGCACCTCTTCAATAGCCTTCTCCACCGGCATATTCCAGCCTTCTAACCAGGCCGTCGCGCCCGCCGTATTGTTCAACGCCTCCCGCGCCGGCTGCAGAATGGCTTCCAGCTTGGCCTGCTCGGCGGGCGTGAGCGGAGCGCCAATATTCTGGCGCAGCGCAGCCGCCGCGCCGGCCAGCCGCAGTGATCGCTCTGTTTGAAGTTGAGCCGCAGCGGAGCACGCGAAACACTCCAGCAGGCGGGCAATTCCGCGCTTATGTTCCAGTTCCTGGAAGATTCGCAGGCTTTCCCGATACAGAGAGTGCGCTGTTGGACTATCCTGCTGTTCCCTGTCCAGGTTTCCCAGGTCGGCCAGCGTGCCGGCAATGCCCCAGCGGTCATCGAGTTTCCGAAAAATGGCCAGGCTCTGTTCGTACAATTCCCGCGCCGCGCCGGAATCACCCTGATTGCGAGCGGCATCCCCCTGGTGGTTCAGCGACCAGGCAACGCCGGTCCCATCTCCGAGTTCCCGGAAGATGGAGAGGCATTCGGCATGTAAGGATCGCGCGCGGGCGTGGTCACCCTGCATTGTGACGACATTCGCCAGGTTACTGAGGGAACGAGCGACAGCCTTCTGCTCGCCCAATTCTCGCCACAGCGCCAGGCTTTCTTCGTACAGCGAGTGCGCGGCCGCGAAGTCACCCCGGTCACGCGCGTAGACCGCGAGAGCGTTGAGAGAGACGGCGACGCTCTGCTTGTCGCTCAACTGGCGCGCGATGTCCAGGCTTTCCCTGAACAACGCATCCGCGGAGGCGTAATCTCCCTGCTCGCCCGCGAGTACGCCTGCGGCAAACAGCACCCGAGCGCGGACCTTCGCGAGAGCCGCGGCTCCTGGGAGCTTCAGCAGCTTGCCTAGCCTGTCCCGGCCTTCCGCGAAATGCTCCCGGCCCTCCCAGAAGCGAAACAGGGCGGCGCCGAGACGCATGCCCCACTCCGCCTCTCCGGTTTCCGTCAGCCACTCGAGGCCCGCGCGAAAATTGTCGTGTTCCAGCGCGAAGCGATCCATCCATTCCACTCTTTCCGCGCCGCTCTGCTCCGTGGCCCCCTCCTCGGCGAGCACCAGGCAGTAGGCGGCGTGGGCGCGCTTCGTCAAAGTCTCTTCGGAGCTTGCCCCCAGTTTTTCCCGGGCGTACTCGCGAATCGTTTCCAGCATCACGAATCGCGATTCACCGTTCGCTTGCTCCACCTGCCGCACCAGGCTCTTGTCCACCATGGACGCCATACCGTCGAGCAAGTCCAACTCGAGATCGCCCTTGGTGTCGCACACAGCTTCCGCGCCTTCCAGCGTGCATCCCCCCACGAACACCGACAACCTTCGGAAGAGCCTCTGCTCCGCGGCGCTCAGCAGGTCGTAGCTCCAGTCGATAGCGGCGCGAAGTGTCTGTTGTCGTTGCGGCAGGTCCCGCGCGCCGCCCGTCAATAGCTGCAATCGGCTCGCCAGGCGCGTCCCCATGGCCGCGGGTGAGAGTACTTTGACCCGCGCGGCCGCTAGCTCGATTGCCAGAGGCAGACCGTCGAGACGGGTGCAAATCTCCACCACCGCCGCTGCGTTTTGCTGGTTCAGTTCAAAGTCCGGCCTCGCGGCGACGGCGCGTTGCACAAACAGCGCGACCGCTTCGTACTGCGACACGACTTCCACCGCGGGCATCGTCCGCATATCCGGCACCGCCAGCGCCGGCACCGGAAATTCATGTTCTCCATATACGTGCAAGGCTGCGCGGCTCGTTACCAGTATCTTAAGACTCGGAGCCATGGCTAGCAGCTCCGCCACGACAGGCGACGCTGGAACCAGGTGCTCGAAATTGTCCAGCAGGAACAGCATCGGTGCGCGCATCGAATCCTGGAAGTTCTTTCTGAGTATTTCCAGCGGCGACTGCCCTCCGGCCTCCCGGATCCCCAGCGTCTGAACGATCACGGCTGTGATCAAGCCCGGATCGCTGATCGGCGAGAGCGGAACGAAATGGATCCCGCCCGGAAAGCGCTCTGCCAGGCCGCTCGCCACCTCCACCGCGAGCCGCGTCTTGCCGATCCCGCCCGGCCCCGTCACCGTGACCAGGCGCACATCCTTGGAGAGCAGGAGTTCCTGGGCGGCGGCTACCTCTTTTTCTCGTCCCACAAATCCGGTTCGCTGCACCGGAATATTGGCTGGGCGGGGGTCCGCCTGCGCAACCGGCTTTTCCGAAAAGCGGTCGCGTATCGCCGCCAGCTCCCGCGCCAGATCCCGCGTGGAGGCGTAGCGTTTATCGGGCTCTTTCGCCAGGCACCGTTCGATAGCCCAGCACAGTGGCGCTGGTGCCTCCGGGTTTTGCGCTCCGATCGGCGCAGCTTGCTCCCGAAGAATGGCCAGCAGTGTCTCTGGCGCCGTGCTTCTCTGGAAGGCCCGCTTTCCGGCCACCATCTCGTAGAGCACCAGGCCGAACGAGAACTGATCTGACCGGAAATCCAGCCGCTGGCCGCTGGCCTGCTCCGGCGACATGTATCCCAGCGTTCCGAGAGTCACTCCCGGTCGAGTCTGCCACGCCGACGCGGTGTTCATGTCCGGCAGATCTTCGCTTGTCGACACGGCCTTGGCCAGGCCGAAGTCGAGGATTTTGACGAATCCGTCGTGAGACAACATCAGGTTCTCGGGCTTCAAGTCCCTGTGCGCAATGCCCGCTTCATGCGCCTTGGCCAGCCCCTCGGCTACCTGCGCCGCGATTTCAATTGCCTTTCGTATCGTCAGCGAGCCGGCCACAAGCAGCTCGCGTAGCGTCCTCCCCTCTACCAGCTCCATCGCAATGTAGTGGGTGGCACCGTCCTCTCCGAGTTCGTAGATGGTGACGATATTGGGATGGTTCAGGGCGGAAGCCGAGCGCGCTTCCCGCTCGAATCGGAGCAACCGATCGCTGTCTGCGGAGAACTCGGCCGGCAGAATCTTGATTGCAATATCGCGCTTCAGCCGCGTGTCCCGGGCGCGGTACACCTCGCCCATCCCGCCCGCGCCTAGCGCGGCGACGATTTCATAAGGCCCGAGTTTGGTGCCCGAAGCCAGCATCATGGTGGGTGAGATTTTAGCGGATTTCGTCATTTATCGGCGGTCAGTATTCCGACGGTTCCGGACGAGTGGTCGCCTTCTCGGAAACGATCTAAAAAGGGGGTTCTCGGAGGTCATGGCCCATCTGCGTCGCGCCACGCTCATCTCCAACGCGTTTTTCCGGCCATGGGCCTTCTCCCCTCCCTGCACCCTCTTTTCCTTCCCTCTGCTGCCTATAATTCCGCCAATCCCGTCAATCGCGCTCCGTCCACGCCTTTGTTCTGGATAAATACGCGAAACGTCTCCCCCATCCCCTCCGGATAAATCAGCGTTTTCCACAGCAGTCGCGCCCGCAGGCGTTCCACCTCCGTTTGCCCCTCGTCGTAGATATCCGCAAA
>Ga0074044_10005214_pt1 | contig 10614 bp, 14 predicted proteins | sample BogForMeECP23OM1_FD_94443 | JGI IMG/M metagenome (GOLD analysis project Ga0074044, IMG submission 94443) | Bog forest soil microbial communities from Calvert Island, British Columbia, Canada - Bog Forest MetaG ECP23OM1 | ecosystem: Environmental > Terrestrial > Soil > Wetlands ...
ACCCATCACGCTGGAACCATTCAGGCGATGCCTCGCCCGTAACTGGTCTTTCTTCGCTGCCTCCCGCGCTCGTACCAGATCTCGCAAGGCCTCATGCGCCGCATCCGGCACCCACACCGCCGTCAACTCTCCGGCTCGATAATTCCGCGCCAGCTTCAGCGCATCCCGCCGATCCGTCTTCACCCGCTCGCCCGATTTCACCGGTACCAGCGTGGGGGCCACCATTTCGCGCTTCGCTCCCAGTGCCGTCAGTTGCCAATACACCACATACCCTGTGGGGCCCGCCTCATAACAGAGCCGCAGTTGCTCAACGGGTCCCAGCTTCTTAACCAGCTTGCGAATCGACTCCTCACGATTCGGTCTGACTCCGAGCGATCTCACCTCCCCGCCTTGCTCGGCTACTGCCACCGCAATCGTCCCGGCATGGACATCTAGACCAACAAATTTTATCCTCTTCATCGACGGGCTCCCTTCGCTTGTGGCTCTGTACTGCTTGTCTTCCGATTCGCAGCATAACCCACGCCTGTGAATCGGAGCCGGTCATTCCATTCTGACTAACCCGAACACGAACTGCTGTCTAGCGTTCAACCCTGAGACTTTTCAGCACCAAGCAACGTACCCACAAGTAAGGAGAAACTTGCGATGAAATCCTCGTGAACGTTACTCGTGCTTGTTCTACTGCTGGTGAGCATTTTGGCCGGATGTGCAGCCGGACCTAATCAGTTCAGAGGAACGGCGACTGAACACAACGTTGTCGCGGGTTTCTGGCTTGGGCTCTGGCAGGGCTTTATTGCACCGTTCGTGTTCGTGGTCTCACTGTTCAGAAGCAACCTCAATATCTACGAGCTCCACAACAACGGAGCTTGGTACAACTTCGGCTATCTGTTCGGCCTCGCCAGCTTCTTCGGTGGTGGCGGCCACGGTTCGACGCGTAGGAAGTGATTATGACGGAAAAGTCCTGGGAAAACGGCATACCGGAGATCTCACAGTACCCACACTAGCGGATATCTAAGAGAGATGTTTTCGCCCTATTGAGCACAGGAAATTCAGCCTTCTTGCATATAGAGGAAATCGTGTTCTTGTCCCAACCAAGAAGTGAATCGTTAGCATAGCCGCGCACGAAATATAATTTACCCCACGGGAATACGTACGAACGACACTTTACGTATCCGAATACCCATGACTCATCACACTCAAGAATTTCAGAGTAGGGAAAACGAATCGGCGATGCGGCTTTCAATATTGCCAGCAATGCAGCGATGCTTCTGGCAGAAGCTTTGACTGTGCGAATCTTTAACACTAAAGGCCAGCTTGATGGCAATGCGGCAATGCGGCAATGCGACCAGTGTCGCTCAGCAGCAAATAAAGCAGCAAGTCGTTTACATCACGACAAACAAGATTGTTACAGCCACAGGCACCATGTCCTATCAAGGAAACATAGACTGGGTGTCACCACATCCATGTAATCGAAGTCTTTGATGCCGTCAGCCATTCGGCTCCCCCACAATATCCCGTTTGTGGATAGTCGCTACTTGCTCATGGCCGAAGCCCACAATCAACGCATCCGACGATTCGAGGATGGCACGAATCGTTGCTTCGTGAGGGATGCCCCCGATTTTGGCGATGATTATTTCCCCGACTTTGTGGTTTGCCATCGGTAAAGTATACTCACCACTCCATTTCCTCTGGGAAATTCATGCGGACGTAACCGCGAGTGAAAGTGTAGGCCACAATGTCGAGTTCTGTGTCTTGCCAAAGAAATTCCATGCGAATTGCTGTGCTCTGCTTTTTAGCCTCCACCCTACTCCCGTCAGTAAGTCGATCACAAGGTCCGGTTTTCACTATCACCCCGGAAGAAAGCGACGTTAAGTTTTTCGTGAAGGCTTCGGTGGCCATAGACGGTAAGTTCAACAAGTGGGAGGCCACGCTGACCTTTCCGTCCACCGCTGTCGAGTCGGGCATACTTGACATCAAAATCTATGCAGACTCCGTGAATACCGGAAGCGGCATGAAGGACGATAAGCTGAAAAGCAAAGACTTCTTCAACGCCAAAGATGACCCGTACATCACGTTTCACTCTACAAAGGTAGTGCAAACGGGTCCCAACACCTTTGATGTGCCGGGGACTTTCACAATTCGCGGTGTGTCCAAGCCCGAGACGCTCAGCCTAACCGTTACCGGAAAGGGTACAGGCGAAGGCAGCGTTAAGGGAACAATGGCCTTCGACCGGAAGGAGTTCGGCATGAACAGTGGCATTCCCTTCATCAAAATCGCCGACCGCGTCGAGGTATCGGTCGCCCTAAAAGCCCATAAGGTCAGCGGGCCTCCGTTGGTCTACAAGGAATAACCAAATCTTCGCGATGATCGTCTGACCAACCGCCAACTTTAAATTTTGGCATCGGGAGAGTATAGTTGCGTCTCCTTTTCCTCTACGAAATTCTTTCGTGGAGATTCAGCCGTGAAACCCAAACCAGCAGTTACCCCGCCCAATAAGTCGCATGATGAGTTTGTCCGGAAGGGGAATTCTCCCCACTGGTTCTGCTTTGTTGTCGAGTGCCTGCAATGCGGGAAATTCTTTCGCTTGAAGTGGCCTACGGGTGTGGAGAAGTTTGAGGAGACAGATGTGGTGCATGTGGAGTGCCCAAGTTGTTTATTTGAGTTCGCCAAACCGGGCGACAAGTTGACCGGGACACGGGGCTACGCGGGGATGGTGCTCGCCGGTAGGGTGATGAAGATTGAATGAGCGGGCAGGTACCTTCACTCATTCTTCTGGCAAGACCATTCGGATGTAATATCACGGCAATGACTGACAACCCCCGCGGACCTAGCAAACTGTGGAGCGTCAAGAATCTGATGATTTTCGCCTTAGCGTGGTTGGGAGAAGCTTTCCTGATTCTGATGTTCGTCAAGAGAGTGATTCACGGGAGAGCAGCCCTGTATTTGTTCTTGGTTCCATGGACCCTCTTAGGTTTGATGATGGTTGTACGCCCGAACTGGATTATGCGTGTAACGCAGGCGTGGCAGAAAGATTTAGAACGGACGGGAGAGCAACTCGAAAAACGACCGCCGCCGGGTTTTCCGTAAGGCTTGCGGAGTACCCAAGTTACCGGTTAAGCGATCTTTGTTAGTGAGCAATCGAGCGGTATGCTGCGCGACGGGCTCTCGGCCATCGTAAAACAGGGGCACCGCCATACCTTCATACAGCGACCGCGAAGCGTCGGTGCATCGGCCAGTGGTAAGTTTTCCACCGGCGATTCCGAAGCAGTATTGGATGGATTGGGTGTATTCCCTGTTATATTGGGCAGTGACATAACCTGATGCCAACTCTCCATTCCCCCAAAACCGGCGTTCGCGGAATCAATTGCGGAAGAATGCAAACGCGTAGCCCTTACTCCATCATTTGATAGAACAAAGTCTCTGGCTGGTAGTAGACTTTGCGTTTTGAGGAGGGAGCAATGAAATTGTGTCAGTGGGGTGGCGTTGTAATCGCGGCGCTCTTGAGTTTCGCAGTCAATTCCGCGGCGGCAACTCCTGGTGATGACCAAAAAGCCGTCGCTGTGCTGGATACGCAGTACCAGGCCGCCGTTAAAGCGAATGATGCATCCAGGATGGATCGCATTCTGGCGGACGATTTTATTCTGGTGGAAGGCGACGGCACGACGGTGACAAAGGCAGATTTACTCAAGGAAGCCAAGAGCGGGCGCATCATTTACGAACATCAAGACGGTTCGGAGCAAACCGTCCGTCTTTGGGGCGACACTGCCGTGGTCACCGCCAAGCTGTGGGGAAAAGGTACCGACGGTGGAAAACCCTTTGAGTGGGTTCTTTGGTACAGCGACACCTACGTCCGCGGTCCAAATGGATGGCGCTATGTGTTGGGTCAAGCCTCCTTGCCTTTGCCGAAGAAGGCAAAGAAGGTAGAAAAATAAGACCCAACTAAATTTTAACGAACTAACGGATCATTGTCCCGGCGCCCCGCTAACCGCATGGCGCTCATTTCATTGCCTCCAGGGTCACTTCCTTCGTGATTTTCTCGTGTCCCCTCATCGCGGTGACCATCACTTCTCGCCCTCGAAGTAGGCATAGCGGAGTCTCCAGTAGTCAACGAGGTTGTCGATTTTCCGCCCGCCGTACTCGATCAACACATCGCCGGTTTTGAATCCTGCCTTGCCCGCGGGACCACCCTCGGCTACTTCGCCAAATTTCATACCGCCGTGTTCCTGCTGGTAATCTGGCTCGACTCCAAAATTGGGAGGAAGCATGCTGGCATGGCCTAATGCGATTTTCCACCCAGTTGGCGTTTTCACCAGGATGTGGCTCTCCACATAGGTCGCATACCCTTCCCTCACTCCCAGCATGGCCTGCCCCGCCGGAGTAGCGGCTGTCCAGACGCTGTGCAACGTCACGGTGACCCATGCAACATTGCCCCGCACCTCGGCCACTGCGTCCCGGGGATGATAGTCGATGCGGATGCCAGCGTCCTTGTAGGTTTGATAGCTTCGGCGTGCGTCGGGTTCGAATGGCTTGGGATAGGACTCCTCGATCCCAAGCGAATCCGGCGTGTGCAGAGAATCCAGCCTGTCGAAATCGTATGTTTGGCATGCTTGCTCGTGCGCCAGAACTATATTTATGGCTGCCTTCTTGTCGTCCTCTTCTGACGCGGGGCAAGTGCAACCAGGGAGGTCAATAGGCGAACGCCTGTGTCTTGTCAGCTGTCCTACCTCAGGATGATGAATCGTTGAACCATGGCCACAACAACGGCACAGTTCGCTCAAAGGGCGAGGTATTTTCACGACAAATTATTGGCGATGACTCGCACCGATAGCGCGTCTGAGTGCTTCGGCGCAAGCAACAAATTCCGCTATACGTGTCAGGTGTTCGCGTCTTGACGCGTCAAATATAATCGCTCGAAACTCATCTCTTCTGTGCATTCGCGCAGTGACTTCGGCAAGAAACTTTCGGCCTGCATCCATTACAGAGCCATTGTATCGAGCGAACCTGCACCCCTCCAAGAATTGTTCTGTCTTGATGTGAAAAAGACTCCGTGTCATCGTCAATACTCACTGGCGGTGACTGGAAAGGCAAAGTCCGTCTAAAAATATGACAGCCATCGCTGCGCTCGCTACGCCTGAACAAATCGTTATAGCTGCTGATAGTCGCCAATTGAATGTGGGAAATGGCGAACAACTATCGGTGTGCAAGATTCGGGACCATGAAACCATTTTCACAGGGTCAGGCGGAATATCTGCTTATTCTGGTACCGGGTTTAATCTTTACGACTCGATAGATATTGAACTTCCCGAAAGTCATTTCGAAGATGCAGTAGACGTGATACAGAAAGCAGCGGAAAAGCCTTTGTTGGATGCTTTGCTGCACTTCCACAAACATGACCACAAAAACTTTGAAAGACTGGCGGTCGCGCAGCTTCCTGTGTCACTTATTTGTGCTCGATTTAAAGACAATGTGTCCGTGATGACTGAAATAACGGCGCGAGTTCAAATCCTTGAAGGTCCGCCCATTCCATTCCAACTTAAATATGGAAGAGAGCACTACTGTGGACTCAACTCCAAAATCGGCAGTTTCTTCGTCGGCGACCGTGGCAGGATTCAACACTATTCGTGGATGGCCGGATTCGGCTTTAAAACAAGCGAGGATATGATTAAGCTGGCCAAGCAATTCGTTCAAGACCATATTGATACGAACATTCCTTCCGTTGGTCCACCAATCGATATCCTCAAACTTACAAAAGATGGGCCAAAGTGGATTCAGAAAAAGGAAGGGTGCTAGGTCATGAACCGTGAAATGCTTAAGCGGCTAGTCGGAAAGCAGGTTCGCATCCATTCCGCGGCCGTGCGCCTCAATGCCGCTGATCAGCCTGTGCCTACTGACCACCCACGCAAAAAGGCGCTTCATCTGGATGCTTCCACGGAGATGCAATCCACGCCGACTATTGTTTCTACAGGTTTGCCTCGGCATTTTATGACCAAGTAAAAGGGGGCATGGCCTGAAATCGGTTTCCCGTCTACCAGATAAACAACCGTCGGTTTTACCTGAAAATCCAGGTCCATGCCGGAAATGGTTCTGATTTGCTGAGAGCCAAATTCGATTTGGAGTCGCTCCCCGGGTGAAGCCAAGGCGAAGGCGGGGATCAACTGTTCCAAAGTAACTCCCTCATAGATGTGTGTAGCCTTCGTCGCAAGATCACTCTGCGTCAAGGCGGACGATTGCATCTTGCGCAGGTCTGCAGCGCGAAAGTAACGGCTCTTACTCTCAGCTTTTACTTGGAGAAGTACCGGCGGGTCATTCACAAGGCTGTAAGGCCGCCCGTATCTTTGGGATAACGCAGCAGTGGGTAGAAGAAGCAGAAGAAGGAGTAGGCGACATGCCTTAAGCATCGCAGTCCCCCCCGGGGTCATTCTAGCATGGTGGGATACATCATAAATGGGGATTGGAAGACACAGGACGTCCTACCAGTAATATCGTGACATCGTCGTCGTTCAATTCGGGGTCTATCAAAGATTTGAGCCTAGTCATTTTGTTACTCGAACTGTCAGACAGAACGTCGCGCAAACATTGTTCAGGATTCTTCGCGGCGACAGAGTCGGTCAGTCCATCGGCGAATAAAAGGAGAGCCCCATCTGGCTGGATAACGGCAGCACCAGATTCATACTTTGCCTCGGCAAAGATCCCAAGTGGCAAACCAGTGGCTTCCAGAAATGTCGTTGTTCCTGAACACGACACGAGAGGGGCGTTATGACCGGCATTCACGTAGCGCAATTCTCCGGAATCCTGGCTAAGCACCATGAAAACGGCGGTGGCAAAGCGATCCGCTGGCGTATAGCGGCTCAGGTGGCTGTTAATCTGTCTTGCCATGGTCAATGGGTCCGCATCGATGCTTGCGATGCTCCGAACCAGGGCCTGTATATTTGCCGCTAGTAAGGCTGCGGGTACTCCTTTTCCGGAAACGTCCGCCACTGCGAACAGCGTTCGGTTGTGCGGTAGAGCGATGACATCAAAGTAGTCGCCGCCGACATCGCGGAAAGGCTTATAGAAAGTTTGTAGATCGTACCCTAACAGTGATTCGGGAGTCTGGGCCTGGAGAGTCTGCTGGATTTGCTGTGCGGCAATCTGGTCGGATTCGAGCTGCATTTTGCGCACGAATTCCGAGGTGAGTGCCTCGTTCAAGAGGATTAGGCCGATTAGGAAAAGTATAGCCAACGGCACGGCTATCGCGGGATGTTTGATAGCGATCAACAGGCCCGACAAAACTGCGGCTTGAATTAGCAATCCAACGGTGGCCACGATGTGCCTACCGAGTGGCATATCGCGAGTCCAATCGTAAAAAGCGTAGCGAAGGGCGCGGCGAAAGGTTCTGGCTGATTTATCGAGCGACACCAGCATAATGCGAAAGGACATGGTGCGAGTTTAGCAAGGCACCCCAGTCTTGGTGAAGGGATAGGCCAGATTCTCGTCTGCTTTGACTGAAGTGGAGTTTGGCGGAATTTGAGGAGTTGATTTAGTGAGAACCAAAAACCGATTGCACCTCTCGCAAAAAGGTCTTTGATGGGGCCAAACTCTCACCGATACGCCGTCATGGCAGATCGGTTCACCGTTAGCCTAGGCCACCGTTGATTGTCAAGGGCTGGGTTTTTCGACTATGAACTTTTGTTGCGGATTTTCCAGCCTTACGCGGTAGCTCCCTTTGCGTTCTCAGGTGCTTCGGTTTCGCCACTGGCGGCACGCGAAGCTTCGATCTGTAATCCCTTGTTTGCGTCGAAGCGTTGCTTGCGGTCCAGGCCTTTCACGAATTCTCGCGCGGCCTTAGCGATGGCACCTGCGATCGTGCTTGCATCCACCTTAACCGTCTGTTCCTCTGTTCCTTTTTCACGATCTTGGTAGGAAAGCTTCACATTGTAGCTGTTCATTTCGTCTCCGTTTATTTGCGATGACTGAACACTATGGATATGCTCCCTCTATCGCAGCATGGATGAAGTAACGAGTCAACTCGTCACCGTAAAGTCTTTCCACATATTGGCGTGATACATCGGGTGCCCCGCTCTAATCGCACGGATGGTTGCCAGCAGAATTTTCCCCTGTATCCATAATCTATTGCGCTTTGTTTTATTGCGCCTCGATCTTGCCATGAAACAGTCGGCCTTCGGCGAGTGGCATCGCACGAACCGCGCTATCTTCCTGACCTTCTTTATCCGAACACGAGAGCAAAAAGCGCCACGAGCAGCAGCGCAGCCACACCCAAAAAAAGAATCTTCTCGTGAAGCTTCAGCGGGTTCGCGTTCAGTTTGAGTACGGTTTTCACGATTCCTCTTGGAGCCGTCCTGGGAATCGGTGGGAGGGCTAGGGCGAGCACTGCGATCCGCCACCTTACCCTCCATCAGTACGCCGCGAGATTGTCGAGGTCAAGCCCAAACCGACAAGGGGACAGAATGCCTGGCAAGCCAGCCGCTCGCTAACGAAAAGTTGCGGCCCTCATCTCCAAAAGCTTTCGTGAATCGAGTGTTGCCTTTCCCTGGAAGTGCGCTGTTGACCGTTTGCTCCGAACGGAAACTTGCCAATTCACAAACTATCCAAAGATAGGCAGATATCCTATCGGAGGGCCTATATCCTGAATATACTCGAACCGGTCTGTCACCAGGAGAGGACCGCTTCATTCGCGTGGGGCTGAGACTCGGGAGAGAGTCTCAGCCCTTGTCTTGGGCGACCACTCCCGCTATCCCGATTTGAAGCGTTCGCGTTTTCGAATGTGCGCAAGTCACGTATAATCATAGAGCGGTTTGGATTTAACTTCTGCAGTCTCCGCTATTTATAAGCCACCTTTCCAGAAGAGGCTCGTTTAGGCTTGATGGTGTCCACGACAAATCTCGGGCAGGCAAACGCTCCAGCCGTAGCCTACAACTGGCAGGGTTGGGCTCAGTTCTTCGTTTTGCCGGGCAATATTTTGCACAGAATGGCACATCTTGTGTCCCCGTGACTCCGAAATAGCCACGATTATCGGGTGTCTTTCCTCATTCTTGCTTACCTATTTGGTAATGCGTTTCGTCACGAGAAGTGTTGGCGGTTTCGCTTCCTGGTTTTCCTGCGAACTGACTTACTGCGCCTGCCGTCAATGGAATGGACGTATACTTCGCGAAGGAGCGTTCATGAGAAAGTTCTTGGCTTTGCTGTTGGCGTCCTTCATTTCGGCGAGCGCCTCCGTGGCAAACACACGCGCCTGGAAAGAGGCGATCGTCATCAACGTCTCAGAGACCGATGTCACCGGGGAATTGCGTAGTCCCAAAAACACAATGCACTACACGATCGAGACCCCGGACACAATTTATTTCGCGGATTTCGCCTTCAAACCCAACCAGCAGGGAAGAAGCAACATTCCAGATATTGCAGTTAATGTGCCAGTGAAAATTGCCGTCGAGGGGCACAGCGCCTACATCCTTGACACTGCGGGCAGGGAAGTGAAGCTGCACGTCAAGAAAAAGAAAGCGGTTAAGTAAGAATTTCCCCCTGCCGAGCCTCCATCGTAATCTATGGAGTCAATTTAGTGGCTCGGCCTCCGCCTTTTCTTGCAACATCCCGAAAACTTTATTGAAACGATTCTTCTGCTAAAATACGTCTAAGAACCTGGGATATCTGCGCCGAGACGTTTCCCGGGTGTACCCGCCGGAAGTGCGCTTCCAACCACTGGAAGAATTTGGGGATGTCGGAGAAATTGATGCAAGTTTATCAAGCGATGGAACGTAGTCTTTCCCTGTGCCTTTTTGGCGCAGTGCTGTGGATTCTACTTTTTGTGCCGCTCGGTCCGGCCACTCGTGCCCAGAGCCCCGCGTCCCCGCAGGCTACAAGAACTCCCCCTACCCTCGGCACCATTGAAGCCGTCTCCGCGGACAGCCTCACAGTGAAAACAGACGCCGGGACGGATGTGAAGATCCAGCTGCCTGCCGGAGTGAAGGTCCTCGAAGTGCCGCCGGATTCAAAGGATCTGAAGCAAGCGACGCCCGTCCAGTTGAGCGACCTGCACCCGGGCGATCGCGTTCTAGTGCGCACAAAATTGGGCGACGATCCCACGACGCTGGTCGCAGCGCTCATTGTGGCCATGAAGAAATCCGATCTTGCCGCGAAACACGAAAAAGAAGCCGCGGATTGGCAGCGCCGCGGAATTGGCGGTCTGGTCAGCGGCTTGGATACCGCACAGAACACCATCACCATCAAGACGCTGACCGCAGCTGGCTCAAAAGAAGTGGTGATTCGCGCGGGTCAAACTACGATTTTGCGGCGTTACGCACCGGGCTCGGTCAGTTTTGACGAAGCCAAGGTCGCGCCCATCACCGAAATTCATACGGGAGATCAGTTGCGCGCGCGAGGTACGCGCAGCACCGACGGCGCTGAGTTCACGGCGGACGAAATCGTGTCCGGCTCTTTCCGCAACATCGCGGGGATTGTTACGAACGTGAACGCAGCGGCCGGCACGCTGACACTGAATGATCTGGCCACGAAAAAAACCGTGGAGTTGAAGGTGACTCCGGAATCACAGATGCGCAAGCTATCGCAGCAGGTGGCGACGGGGATCGCCATGCGCCTGAAAGGCGCGGATGCCGCCGGCGG
>Ga0074044_10005217_pt1 | contig 10613 bp, 9 predicted proteins | sample BogForMeECP23OM1_FD_94443 | JGI IMG/M metagenome (GOLD analysis project Ga0074044, IMG submission 94443) | Bog forest soil microbial communities from Calvert Island, British Columbia, Canada - Bog Forest MetaG ECP23OM1 | ecosystem: Environmental > Terrestrial > Soil > Wetlands ...
CACCAGCCGCGGTGCCGACCACCGCGGCGCCATCCGCCCCTCGATGCCACTTCGCTGAACCCAATCCTCATGATCTCTTCTGTCAATCGCCTCTGCACAGCAACCTGTGCAGAGCTTCCCTAGGACTGCCGTTCGCGCGCGGCTCAATAATTTGGCAGCACTCCGGTCGGCGAGCCAACCAGGCCGCTGCGCTGGAACGGATTGGTTCCAAATGGCCTTTTCCCGAACGAGCCCAGACCGCCGAGCGTCAACTGGAATTGGATCTGTACTTCATTGGGATTGTACGAATCGGTGACTCCGAGGTCCGCCGCCCAACAATCGCACGGCGATTTCAGCCGCACGCCATATTCGGTCAACAGCATTTGACTCGACGCGATATTGTAGCTGGGCGCAAAGTAAACGCCCATGAAATCGAAGAGCTCGGTGTACGCGGCTCCCGAGATGAACTCCGCCGCGTTCTTGTTGGTCCCGGGAATGACCGTGTCGTGCCGATTGGCGTAGTTGTATGCCAACTGGATGAACGAGCCTTGCAACGCCTTGCCCATATACAAATTCGATCCGGCGGTCGACCACGGCGGCTGGTAGGTCACCGCCGCGTCGGCAAACGTGACCCCGGCGTGGGAGCGCGGACTGTAGTCGACCTGCGAACTAAATGTTGCAACCTGGGTCGCATAGATGCTCATCAGCGCTTCAATGTCCGACATGTTCGATCCATCGGACACCAGGTGCCCAAGGTCGTAAGCCTGCTGTATCGTCAACGAGCCAATTTGCGCGGAATGCTCGCCGTCTCGGATGATATTTCCGGCGTGTGGCACCAACGAATCCGGGCCGATGGGTTCTTCGTGGAACGGCCCAACGGCCGAATCGGCATCGGATAATTCTTCGGTCGGAGTCGCGCCGGTTGTCGTCTCCGGCGGAGACACCTCCCTGCTCTTGGCGAACAGGTTGGCGGTGAACCCATAACTGAAGAGGCTGCGCGAGTTCAGACGATCGAACGAATCGAACAAGGGCATGTTGCCCTGGTAGATGTTCGGCACATAGTAATAGTTGGCAAACGGTTCGATGGTATTCTTGAGCTTCTCAATCGACTTCCATTCGACGTCGTAAACGCGATCGAGGACGGTTGAGATTCCGACCTTTGCATATGGGACGATTCGTGCGCTTTTTCCTTCCGCGGTGAAGGAGCTCAGCGCATCACAGTTATTGAAAACGAGCTGCTGACCGCCTCCGCCGGCGCAAGTGGGCTGGGTGAACGGGGCGAGTGTGGTTCCGACCGGAATGATATTCAGGTTGTGTCCGGCGGTGTCATAGAAGGCGGCTTGCGCACCTATCTCCCCGTAACCCTGGAGGTAATCACCCCAACGCCACGGCAGCGTGACGCGAGGATTGGCGTCCAGGCGCGCGCCATCGATCCCTTTGTAGCGGTAGAAGTTAACCGCCTCCGCATCGTAATCCGCGAACATAAGGTTGTTGAATAGTTCCTGGCGCCCGGTCACCGTCAGATCGGGCAGCCGCTGCAACGCGAATTGTTGCGGCTGAATCAGATCCTGATTCCAGGTGCCCTGCAGCCGCACGAACGCGTCCTGGAATTGGTCAAGCAAGCCGAAATTCGACTGCGCATTTCGCAGCGAGCCGAAGTTGTTGCCAAAGCCGTGCGACAACGTCCACACATCCATCTCCCGCAGGTACAGGCTGTCGCTGACGGAAACGGTGTCGCCGTATGCGATCAGATCGTCGGTGAGATGCTGCCGCATCATCCCGATAATTCCGTAGCGGTTGAGTGGGATGTGCGGATCGGCGATCTGCCCGTCGACGACGTCCTCCAAACGATTCTTATCCGACCGCATCGACTCGTTGTAGAACCCGCCGTCCAGCCAAAAATAATCGTCCTTGCCATTAACCAGCCGATACTCGGCCATGCCGCCGATTCGCTGCGAGGTCTCGACGTCGAGCGCGACCGTCGCGTCGGAACTTTTATTGATCGCGATATAGTACGGCTGAAACCACTGAAAGCCGCGCAGTCCCGATTCACCCTCTCGCCCGCTCAGAAGGCCGCTGTGCCGCGAAGTATCGGCCGGAAAGATCAAGTACGGCGTCTTGATTATCGGGTAGCCGGCGACGTCGAAGGTGGCGTTCGAGGCGGTGCCGGTGTGTCCCATGTTCACGACCATGTGATCCGCGTTTATCGACCAGTCGGGCGTGCCCTTCTCGCATCCGCAGGTCGTGAAGAAGCCATCCTTGACCTCGAAGTTCTGCCCCTCGAGCTTTACGATCTGCTTGCCTTCAAGATGGTAAATATCTTTTTTCGCCAACACCTTGGCGTTGTAGAGCACCATCGTCTCGTTGGTAATGTCGATCGTCCCTTCGGTCGCCCACATTTCCACTTCCGGATCGATCAAATGGACATGGCCGATCGCGCGCGCCTGGCGCTGACGCCGCATTATGTCGATCTCGTCGGCCTTCAGCACGCTGCCGCCCTGGGTCATGACGGCGTCGCCCTTTACCACGAAGATGTCGGTCTTGGAGTCGTAGATCGTTTCCTGGCCGGTGACGTTGACCGGTTCTCCACCATGTTCGGTTCGAACCGGGGCGGGAACTGCAAATCCCTTTTCGCGCTTCGCGGGCTGGGGAGGAGCCGGCGCGTCCGCGTTGGCAAATTCCGGCAAGAGCATCGCCGCCAGCACCAACAAAACCGCGATCGCAGTTCGCTTAAGCGCCGGTTTCAGGAAACAACCCAATTCGCCCCTCGCGGGTCAGAAAGTACGGGTAAACTTCGCCGATAAGATACACCGATCCCGTGGCCAGCGCCACGTCATCGGGCGCCAGTTCAGCAACCACTCGCTCGATCGCACGCAGCGGTTCGCGCTCGACGCGCGCGGGACAGTGCGCCGCGAAATGCGCCACGAGTTCCTCCGGTTCGAGCGGGCTTTTGGGCTTGGCCCGGGTCAAGGTGACGTCGCGCACGCGCGGACCGAGCATCGCGGCCATTGCGGGCCATTCCTTGGCGGACTGGCAGCCAAATATCAGCCGCGGTTTCACGCCCGGACCGAGTTCGACGCTCATCGTCTCGAGCAATGCCGCAATACTCATCTCGTTGTGCGCGCAATCAAGGATAACGAGCGGCCGCTTCGAGACGACATCGAAGCGCCCCGGCCAGCAGATGTCGCGCAAGCCTCTGCGGATGGCGTCCTCGTCTATGCGCCAGCCCTGTGCCCGGAGCGCCTCGAGCGACGCGACCGCGATCGCGGCGTTCTCATGCTGAAACGGACCCGCCAGCCCAATCTCGAGATCGCGGATTTCCAGCCCAAGGCCGTGGTAATCGAATCGATGCGCCGGGGCGTGCGATTGGTACGAGAAGTCGCGATCGATCAAACGCACGGCGCTTCGGCGCTGCGCGGCAAGAGAGGTCAGCACCAGGCGCGCGTCGGGGTCGCGCGCGCCGATCACGACCGGGATATCGTTTTTGATTATCCCGCCCTTCTCACCCGCGATGGCCGCGATCGTGTAGCCGAGATATTCCATGTGATCGAAACCGATCGGCGTGATTACGCTCAAAATCGGCGTCACGACATTGGTCGAATCGAGCCGCCCGCCGAGTCCGGTCTCGATCACCGCGCACTCGATGCCGGCGTCGGCGAAGTACAGGAACATCATCGCGACCGTGAACTCGAAAAACGTGAGCGCCAGGCCCGCGCGGTCGTAAATCGAGCGCAGCCGCTCGATGTAGCCGAGCATTTGCGCCGCCGGAATTTCGGCGCCAGAGATTCGCGTCCGCTCCGCCAGGTTTACCAGGTGCGGCTTGGTGTAGAGGCCGGTGCGGTAGCCGGCCGCGCGCAGGCAACTGTCGAGCATCGCGGCCACCGAACCTTTGCCCTTGGTGCCCGCGATATGCACGGCGCGAATCCGGCGATGGGGATTGCCGATGAGCTCGAGCGCGGCGTCCATGCGCTCGAGCTTGTAGATCTCGCCGCGCGACTCCAGCGAATAGAGCCAGTCGATGGTCTTGGTCAGCTGGTCCATTTCCCAGCCCGGAGTTTAGCGGCTGCCGGTCGTCGGCGGAAGATTTTGTGCGGAGCGCCGGCGCTTGCCTTTGCCCGCACCGGGCGCCGCGCCGCGATTGCCGCGCGGCCGCGTCAGCATCGCCAGGATTCGCGCCAGCGTGAAGCGCATCTGATGGCGCGGGACGATCGCGTCCAGCATCCCGTGCGCCAGCAGGAACTCCGCGCGCTGAAAGTCGTCGGGCAGCTGCTGATTGCTGGTCTGCTCGGTGACCCGGCGGCCGGCAAAACCGATCAGCGCTCCGGGCTCCGAGAGATTCAAATCGCCGAGCATCGCGAACGATGCGGCGACGCCGCCGGTGGTCGGATCGCAGAGCACGGAAATATATGGCAGGCGGGCGTCGCGAAAGCGCGCGATCGCGGCGGACACTTTCGCCAGCTGCATCAGTGACAGCGCGCCTTCCTGCATTCGCGCGCCGCCCGACGCGGCAAACACGATCACCGGCAGCTTGCGCGCGCACGCGATGTCGAACAGGCGCGCGAGCTTCTCCCCCACCACCACGCCCATGCTGCCGCCCATGAATTCGAAATCCATCACCGCGATCGCCACCGGCCGATTCTCGATTTTGCCGATTCCAACCACCACCGCGTCGTTGCGGCCGCTGCTCGCCCGGGCCTGTTCCATCCGCGCCGGATACGGCCTGGAGTCGACGAAGCCGAGCGGGTCGCCAATCGCCATCTCGGCCATCAGCTCGCGCCACGTCCCGCGATCGACGCTGATCGAAAGCCGCCGCGCGACGGTGATGCGGAAATGATATCCGCACTTGGGGCACACGCTGAGATTGCGTTCCACTTCTTTGCGGAACGCCATCTCCTTGCACGACGGGCACTTCGACCAGATGTCGTCTGAAGGAGTCGGCGCCGCGCCGGTGGTCTGTTCGCGTTCAGCCATCTGAATTCCCCGCCGCCGGCGCGCGCCCGGCTCGGCGCGCCGACTTCATCGCATCTTTCATCGCGCCCACCAGTCCGCCCACCGCCGCCGGCACGTCGCCGGACGGGGCGTGGGCCTCGATCAACAAGGAAATCGCACTGCCAACGACGACAGCATCCGCCATCGTCGCGACCTCGGCGGCTTGCGCGGGGGTCGAGATGCCGAAGCCGACGCCGATTGGCAGATCGGTCACGCTGCGAAGCTCGCGCATATGCGCACCCAGGCCGGAGTCCAGATGCGCGCGCGCGCCGGTCACTCCGGTCACCGATACGTAGTAGAGAAAGCCGCTGGCGGAGCGCGCGATCGCGCGACTTCGGTCCAGCGGCGTCGTCGGCGCCAGCAGGTAGATGAGGTCGAGGCCGTGGGCGCGCGCGGGCCGCTTGAGCTCGCCGGCTTCCTCGGGCGGCAGATCGACCGTCAGAATCCCGTCGATACCCGCGCGCGCGGCGTCCGCGCACAAGCGCTCGCATCCGTAGTGAAAGATCGGATTGAAGTAGCCGAACAGGATCAGCGGAATCTGCGTCTGGGCGCGAAGCTCGCTCACCATCGAGAGAATCGCCGCCAGCGAGGCGCCCGCGCCTAGTCCGCGCGCGATCGCGCGCTGGTTGGCAGGTCCGTCGGCCATCGGATCGGAAAACGGCACGCCCAGCTCAATCAAGTCGGCACCGCGAGCCTCGAGTTCGAGCACCAGGCTGCGGGTGGTATCCAGATCGGGATCGCCGGCCACGATGAACGGGATTAATGCCGCCTCGCCGCGCGCGCGCAGCTCGCGAAATCTACGTTTGATTCGGCCCGCCGCTGCCATAATCCTACACCGTCACGCCGAACGCCTTGGCGACTGTTTGCATATCCTTGTCGCCGCGCCCCGACAGATTCACGATCATGATTTGTTCCTTCGGCAGCCGCGGCCCGAGCTTGATTGCGTGCGCCACCGCATGAGCGCTCTCGAGCGCCGGAATGATTCCCTCGGTCTCCGACAGCGTCTTGAGAGCGTCGAGCGCTTCGGCGTCGGTGACCGAGGTGTATTCGGCGCGGCCCACATCCTTCAGCCACGAATGCTCGGGGCCGACGCCGGGATAGTCCAGCCCGGCGGCGATCGAATGCGTCTCGCGAATCTGTCCGAGCTCGTCCTGCAGCAGGTAGGTCTTGTTGCCGTGCAGAACGCCGACGCTGCCCACCGTGATCGTGGCCGCATGATGCGGTCCGCTGAGGCCGAGGCCGGCAGCCTCGACGCCGATCATCCGCACACCGGCGTCCTTGATGAAGGGAAAGAAAAGTCCAATCGCGTTCGAGCCGCCGTTGACGCACGCGACCAGCACGTCGGGCAGACGCCCTTCGTGTTGGAGAATCTGGCGGCGCGCCTCACGCCCGATGACCGACTGGAAGTCACGCACGATCATCGGGTAGGGATGCGGTCCCGCGGTGGTGCCGATCAGGTAGTAAGTGTTGCGCACGGTCGCGATCCAATCGCGCAGCGCCTCATTCATCGCGTCCTTGAGGCTCTTGCTGCCGCCCTCGACGGGAGTGACCTTGGCGCCGAGCAGTTTCATCCGAAAGACGTTCAGCGATTGACGCTCGACGTCCACCGAACCCATGAAGACTTCGCATTCGCGGCGAAACAGCGCCGCCATCGTGGCGGTGGCGACGCCGTGCTGTCCCGCGCCGGTCTCGGCCGTGATGCGCGACTTGTTCATGCGCACCGCCAGCAGCGCCTGTCCGAGCGTGTTGTTGACCTTGTGCGCGCCGGTGTGGCAGAGGTCCTCGCGCTTCAAATAAATTTTCGCGCCGCCAAGGCGTGCCGTGAGATTCTCGCACAGGTAGAGCGGCGTCGGGCGTCCCACGAACTCCCGCGAGCGCTGCTCGAGCTCGCTGCGGAATCTTGGATCGTGGCGTGCCTGCTTATAGGCGCTCTCGAGCTCGAACAGCGCCGGCATCAGGGTTTCGGCGACGTACTTTCCGCCGAACTGGCCGAAGTGGCCGCGGCTATCGGGAACGTTTTGCATTATTGACGAAGCTCCTCAGTTTGTCGTGGTCTTTTATGCCCGGCGACGATTCGACGCCGCTTGCGCAATCGACCGCGTAAGGGCCGAGTGCAGCCACCTCGGCAACGTTGTCGGGATTCAATCCGCCGGCGACAAACGCACGGCTCAAGTCGAGCCGGCGAAGCTGATCCAGCGGGATACGGCTTCCAGAGCCGCCGCGAAGTTTCGCGTCGAAGGCGTCGAAGAGCACGTAGTCCGCCCGCCGCGCCGCCGCGCTCAACACTTCGCCCGGCTTTAGCCGGTTTGTGACAATTGACGGAACCGGCCAGCCTGCGATCGCCGCGTCATCCTCGTCGCCGGAAAACTGGATCATGTCGAGCGACGCGGCGCGCAAGCGGTCATCTATGTAAGCGCGCTCCGCGTTCACAAACACTCCGATCACCGCGGCACGGGAGCCAATCGCCGCGCGAATCTCGCTGGCGCGATCGATCTCGACGTAACGCGGACTTTTCGCGTAGAAATTGAGACCGATCATATCGGCGCCCGCGGCAATTGCCGCGTGCGCGTCTTCGATGCGCGTGATGCCGCAGATTTTGACGCGAACTGTCATCCTACTTCCGCGGCGGCGCGCCCCCGAACGCGTTCATCAGCTCACCGAGTTTCGCACCCGGCGTAGCGCCGCTGAGCAGGCTCTCGCCGATCAGAAACGCGCGCGCGCCCGCCGCGTCGAGCCGCCGAATATCGCCGGGCGAATCGATTCCACTTTCGCTAACGGTCACCGCGCCGCCCGTGTAGCCCGCCAGCAGGCGCTCGGTCACAGCGATATCGGTCACAAAAGTATGCAAGTTGCGGTTGTTGATGCCGACCAGCTCCGAGCCGATTTTCTCGGCTAGCGCGAACTCGCCGGGATCGTGCGACTCGACCAGCGTCGCCATCCCAAGCTCACGCGCGAGCGCCGCCAGCGATCGCAGCTCCCCCTCCTTCAGCATCGCGGCGATCAGCAGAATGCAATCCGCGCCGGCCGCGCGCGCTTCATAGACCTGGTACGGCTCGAAGATGAAGTCTTTGCGCAACAGTGGAACATCCACCGCGGCGCGGACGGCACGCAGATCGTCGAGCGAGCCCTTGAAATGGACGTCAGTCAGAACGGAGATCGCAGCCGCTCCGCCGGTGACATACTCGCGGGCGACACCGGCTGGATCCAGTCCCGGCATGATGTCGCCCTTGCTCGGCGACGCGCGTTTGATCTCGGCGATTATCGCGGGACGGCGGGCGCGCAACGCGGCGACGAAATCGCGCGGCCTGGGCGCGCGCCCGGCCTCGGCGACGATCGCCATCGGCGACACGATTGCGCGGCGAGCGCGCACTTCGACGCGTTTGGCGGCGTAGATATTGTCGAGGATCGAGGTCATCGTATTTCTTTCGGGACTTCTCCGTTGCTGGCGCGCCTCATCCTATCGAGGACTTCCAGGGCGCCGCTCGAGGCGATAATTTCGCGCGCCGCATCAACGCCTTCTTTCAGCGACGCCGCCCTGCCGCCGACGTAAATTGCGGCGCCTCCGTTGAGCGCGAGCACATCTTGCGCCGGGCCCGCGCCGCCATCAAGCGCGCCGCGCAGAACTCGCACGGCATCATCGAGATTCCCGATCACCAGCGCGCGATGGTCGCCGCGGCGCACGCCCAAGCTCTCCGGCGTGATTTCATACTCTGTCAAAGCGCCGTCGTGAAGTTCCGCAATTTTTGTCGGCCCGCCGATCGCGATTTCGTCGATTCCGCCGCCGCCGTGCACCACCATCGCGCGCCGGGTTCCGAGCGCCTTGAGCGCGTGCGCCATCGGCCTGATCAGGTTATCCTCGGCGACGCCCAACAGATGGAAGTGCGGACGCGCGGGGTTGCCGATCGCGCCCATCAGATTGAAGATGGTGCGAATTCGGAGCTCGCGTCTGAGCGGCGCAATCCGCTTGAACGCGGGATGATACGCCGGCGCGAAAATGTGGCAGCATCCGGCCACCTCCAGGCATCGTTTCAGCCCGTCCGGATCGCAATCGATCTTCACCCCCATCGCTTCGAGCACGTCGGCCGTGCCGACCGTGCCGCTGATCGCCCGGTTGCCATGCTTGGCGACCGGCACGCCCGCGGCTGCGGCGATCAACGCAGCACCGGTCGAGATGTTGAAGGTGCTGGCGCCATCGCCGCCGGTGCCGCAGGTGTCGAGCACGTCGCCGGCGCGAAGATTGAGCGGACGCGCGCGCTTAAGCATCGCCCGCACCGCGCCTGCCAGCTCGCCGGCCTCGGCGCCCTTGATTTTCAGCGCCACCAGGAACGCGCCGACAACGGCGTCGTGCGCGCCGCCGTCCATGATCTCGCCGATCGCGAGTTCGGCCTCGGCGCCGGTGAGCGAGCGCCCATCGATGAGCGCCTGCAGCGCGCGGTGGAGTCCGCTCATCGCGCGTTCCCGTCCTGATCGATCCGGTCGAGAAAGTTTTTCAACAGATGTTTGCCTTCGGCCGTCAGAATCGATTCGGGATGAAACTGCACGCCTTCAACCGCGTGCTGTTTGTGGCGAAGGCCCATGATTTCGTTTTCCGCGGTGCGGGCGCTGACTTCCAGCGCCGGCGGAATCGACGCCGCATCGACTACCAGCGAATGATAGCGCATCGCGTCGAACGGGCTGGGAATTCCCGCGAAAATCGTTTTGCCGTCGTGAATCACCGGCGAGGTCTTGCCGTGCATCAGGCGATCCGCGCGCACGACCTTTCCGCCGAACGCCTCGCCGATGCATTGCAGGCCGAGGCACACGCCGAGAATCGGAACTTCACCCGCCATCTCGCGCAGCAGCTTCAGTGAGATTCCGGCCTGGGCGGGAGTGCACGGTCCGGGCGAGATGACGACTGCGGCGGGATGCAGCGCGCGAACGCCGGCGACATCGATGGCGTCGTTGCGCTTGACCATGACCTGGGCGCCGAGTTCGCCGAGGTACTGCACGAGGTTGTAGGTAAACGAGTCGTAGTTGTCGATCATCAGGACTCGAACTTTTTCATTGCCTGCCATGCAACTTACCTCTTCGCCGCGTTTTCAAAATCGCGCGCGGCCTGAAGCGCCCGCACCATCGCGCGAGCCTTGTTGACCGATTCCTCGAATTCCGAGGCGGGGTCCGAGTCGGCGACGATGCCGCCACCGGCCTGTATGTAAACGCGGTTGTTCTTGACCAGCAGCGTGCGCAGCGCGATCGCGGTGTCGGTGTTGCCGGTGTAGCTGAAATAGCCGACCGCGCCGGCGTACACGCCGCGGCGCACAGTCTCGAGCTCGTCGATAATTTCCATGGCGCGGATTTTCGGGGCGCCGGAGACGGTGCCCTGCGGAAAGGTCGCCGCGAATGCATCGAACGCGTCGCATCCCTCGCGCAGCACGCCGGTGACGTTCGACACTATATGCATCACGTGCGAATAGCGTTCGACGACCATCAGTTCCGTCACTTTCACCGAGCCGATTTCGGCGACCCGGCCGACGTCGTTGCGCCCGAGATCGACCAGCATCACGTGCTCGGCGCGTTCCTTGGGATCGGCGAGCAACTCGGCTTCGAGCTCCCGGTCCTCGGCTTCCGTCACGCCGCGCGGGCGCGTTCCCGCGATCGGCCGCAGC
>Ga0074044_10005218_pt1 | contig 10612 bp, 12 predicted proteins | sample BogForMeECP23OM1_FD_94443 | JGI IMG/M metagenome (GOLD analysis project Ga0074044, IMG submission 94443) | Bog forest soil microbial communities from Calvert Island, British Columbia, Canada - Bog Forest MetaG ECP23OM1 | ecosystem: Environmental > Terrestrial > Soil > Wetlands ...
CTCATGAAGAGTGCGGATGGAAGGGTGGCGACAGGGGCAGCTCGGCGGGAGAAAAACAAATGACCAGCAAAAACCACACAGAACCAACTTGACACCGACCGGCCTTCTCATGGAAGGCGGTAGTCGCCGGAGGGGTCAATCTCCCGCGCCTTGCGGATCATGTCCTCGGCAATATCGACCCCCGTGACCTCGAAGCCGAGTTGCCGAAGGAAGCGCGTGGACCGACCTGTGCCGCAACCAAAATCCACACTTTTGCGGCCGCGAACGTGCGCGCCGAGGATGGCAGGGATGTCTCGATACGCTAAGTGGTAAGTGTTCTTGAACTCCAAGGTGGCGTAGGCTTCGGCGCGGGTGCCATCTTCATAGCAGTTGGCGAACGTCAAGGATTCTCCTTCCGGCAAGGACTCAACTTTATTTTGCCTGAAACCAGCGTCTCTCTGAGGTGGGAATAGAAAATTCCGCGTCTCTGACGTGTCGTCGATCCAAGCTTGATGGTGGAGAGCGGGGCGTCCGCGCCCCTCCCTCCGGCACTACCGGGTGTTGTTCTCTGCGGAAAACACGATCCTCGGGTGGAACAGCGTGCCCGCGATCCGGGTGGCGATGGCGATCAGCTCGCGTTGGCCTTCAAAGACCTTGACCTGTGGAGCGCGAGACATTTCCGGCAGATTTACGGCGCGGCCGCTGCGAATGAGGGCCGCGCTTTCCTCGTTGGCGGTGACACTTGGCAACTGCGGCACCAATTTTCTGGGATGGACAAACAACGGCTCCACGCTTCCCTGCTGCCTTGCGGTCTCTAACTCTTGCAGCGTGTGGGCATCTTCGATGGTGAACTCGGCGACAGCGGTGCGCCGCAGGCTGGCCAGATGAGCGCCGCAGCCTAGCTTCTGGCCCATTTCGTGAGCCACGGATCGCATGTAGGTGCCGGAGGCTACGCGCGCGCGGAACGTGGCTCGATCGGCGGTGGCGTCCAGAATCTCGAATTCCTTAATTTCCACCTGTACCGGCTTGAGCGCGACTTCCTTCTTCTTACGGGCTAGTTTGTAGGCAGGAACTCCGGCAATTTTCTTGGCGGAAAACGGCGGCGGCATTTGCTCGATGATGCCGCGAAACTGGGCGGCCAGGGCGCGAACTTCATCGGCATGGAGGTGCACGTCCTGCGACGGCGTGGTGGGCTCGCCCTCGGCGTCGTAGGTGTCAGTTGCGAAGCCGAAGCGAATCGCGCCTTCGTACGTCTTCTCGGAATGAAGATAGAACTGGGCCAGGCGCGTCAAGTTGCCGAGGACAATCGGCAGAACTCCGGTGGCCGAGGGATCGAGGGTTCCGAGATGGCCGACCGCGCGCTGACCGAGAATTCGGCGCACGCGATTAACCACGTCGTGCGACGTCAGGCCGGGCGGTTTATCGATGATTACGACACCATTCATAAGAATTTGTAATCTGGTAATTTGTAATTGGTAATTTGAAGCCTCTTGTTTCCAAATTACAAATTACCGATTGCCAATTAAATGATTCCTCTTCGCGACGATCAGCCTACCTTCTCCACGCCGTTCATCAACTATTTTCTGATCGTTGCGAACTTGCTGGTCTATTTGTGGGGGCTTTCGGTTAGCAATCACGCACTGAATTCGTTCAGGGCCGAGTTTGGCGTGGTTCCCCATCATACGCTGGCGGTGCTCACCGGGCACTCGCACGATGCAGCGGCTACGGCCATTTTGCCGTTGTTCACCTCGATGTTTCTGCACGTTAATTTCTGGCACGTAGCTGGAAACATGCTTTTCTTGTGGATCTTCGGCGACAACGTCGAAGACTACCTCGGACACTTTGCCTACCTGATTTTTTACCTGCTCAGCGGATTGGCAGCCGGCGTCACGCACATTCTGATCAACCAGGGCTCGCGCGTGCCGAGCGTGGGGGCGAGCGGCGCGATTGCGGGGGTGATGGGTGCGTACTTCATCCTGTATCCGCGGGCGCGAGTGCTGATCTGGTTTCCTCCGATATTTCTCTTTCACGTTCCGGCCTGGTTGATGCTGGGCTACTGGTTCGTATTAAATTTTCTGAGTGGCACCGTTACCGCGATCGCCGAAACCAGCCAGACCTCGGGCGGGATCGCTTTCTGGGCACACGTTGGAGGCTTTGTTGCGGGCGTGGTCATGATTAACGTTTTCCGTGAACGACCGCACCGGTATCGGTATGGGACTTGGTAAGGAACCCACCTCTTAACCACAGGGGGCAAAGAGGAACACAGGGGAAAGCTCTGGTTTGATTGAATTCAGCGGCGCGGGTCTGGTGCGGGGCCCGGAGGGAGAATCTCCGGGTCTTTGGGATTGGGATTGGAATTGGAACTTGCCTCGGAGCTGGCGCTCACCCGCTGACGAGTGACAAACCAAACGGCCGCAGTCCAGGTGGGAAAAAGGTCTGCGGCGGGGATTAGTTTCGCTGCCGCCGTCGGCAGGAAAGCCCAATGCCATCCGAGCAGACGAATCATCACGAAGGCGACAATCAGATCGAGTACCGAGTCGGCGGGCGACAAGCCTCCTTCAACAAAGAAGGGGAACGCAACGATCTGGAGGGCGTCGGCGGCTATGGCCACGGCCCATGCCAGGCGGTGCTCCTGTTTCAGCGATTTGAAGTAATCCAGAAAGGACATGGCGTTCTCTCGGTCGTTGGTCGTTAGTCGATCGTCGTTGGCGACCTGCGGGCGCGCAACAAAACCTTCGTTTCCTTGGATGCTCAATCGACCATCCACGTCGCGGCCGCAGCGGCTAAAGCCGAAATCAAAGCAATTCACTTACCGCAGCGCTGAAGCACCCAAATCAGGCACTGCATCAAGCTTCCAGCCGCTTGCTACAGCGCGCCGCTGGAGGGCATCACTACTATTTTCTCCACGGTCGTGTTTTCGGGCAATAACAGTGCATCAACTACTGCGCGGGCTACGGTTTCGGCGGACATCATTTTGCGTCTTGGTGCTTTCGGCCAGAGCGTGTCCCAGATTGCGGTATCGGTTGCGCCGGGCATTAGGGCGATCACGCGAATGCCTTTCGGCCTCAACTCTTTGCGCAAGGTGTCGGTAAAACCCAGAGCGCCATGCTTCGACGCATTGTAGGCTGCCGACCCTGGGAAGACGCGCTCGGCGGCGATAGAGAGATTGTTTACGATGGTGCCTCCGCGTTTCATCACGGCTAGCGCCGCCTGTGTCATGAGAAACAGGCCGGTCAGATTGGTGTCGACCACTTCCATCCAGGTGGGATACGGCAAGTCGCCGACGGTGAGGTTGGCATGTCCAATACCAGCATTGTTGATGAGGATATCGAGCGGCTTGTGCAATCCCCGGACTAGGGCGAAGAGGTAGTCGACCGAGTCGGGGCTGCGGACGTCGCTGGACTGCGCCAGCACATGCAGGTTCGACTTCCGCGGCTGTAATTTTTCCAGTTCAGTGCGCGCCTTCGCCAAGGCACGCGGGTCGCGGGCGGTGATGACCAGATTGCATCCTGCGCTCGCCAGCGCACGGGCGATGGCTAGACCGATGCCGCGATTGGCGCCGGTAATGAGAGCGAGGCGGCCGGAGAGCGTGGATTCGCGCGGTGAAATTTGGCGTTTCGTCATGCGGCGTTTTCAGCTTATTCCAACTAAAGCGATCTTTCGAGGCGGGAGTCTACAATTCGGCAATAGCGGTATCGCGAATCCAGAGTCCACTCTGGCTGCCGGGGCTGTCCCTACACAGGTCTTGGACGGGCGAGGGCACCCGTCCCCACGCCAGCTTACGAATCAAACCCCATTCGTGCGCTGGCGGATCAGGGACAGGAATTCGGTTCGGGTTTCCTCTTCGTTGCGGAAGCTGCCGAGCATGGACGACGTTACCGCCGACGAATGCTGTTTCTCGACGCCTCGCATCATCATGCAGAGATGCCGGGCCTCGATGACCACGCCGACGCCCTGGGGATCGATAGCGTTCTGGATGGCCTCGGCGATCTGCGTGGTCAGGCGCTCCTGGATCTGCAAGCGGCGCGAGAAAATTTCGATGAGGCGCGGGATTTTGCTCAGGCCGATCACTTTTCCGTTGGGGATATAGGCCACGTGCACCTTGCCAAAAAACGGCAGCAGGTGGTGCTCGCACAGGCTGAACATTTCGATGTCTTTCACGATTACCATTTCGTCGTAGGTGACCGTGAACAGCGCTTTGCGCAAGAGCGCTTCGGGATCGTCCTTGTAGCCCTTGACCAGAAATTGCATGGCTTTTTCGACGCGCCCCGGGGTGCGCACAAGGCCTTCGCGATCGGGATCTTCGCCGAGGCGGACAAGCATTTCGCGCACCAGTTCTTCGTAGGTGGCGCTGGTCAGGGTGGCTGGTGCGTCAGTGGATTTCATAGGTTCTTAGTCGTTGGTCGATGGCCGTTGGTCGTTAGCAGACTATATCCAAGAGCGACTAACGGCCGTTTTCTCCCGCGTACTCAAACGAATTCATCATCGTCTCTTCAATTCTTACCTTTTCTAGATGAGCTTTGCGGAAGCCACGCTTCACTATTTCGTAGATCGCTATGCACAGATTTTCCGTGGTCGGTACCTGCTTTGCGAATTCCTGAAGCAGGTTCAGATTCTGGTGGTCGTAGCGTTCGAGAATCTCGTCGTGCACGAAGCCATCCAGATCGACCAGATTGCAGACCATTCCGGTCTGGTCATCGACCCGCCCGCTGACGGTGACTTCGACCATGTAGTTGTGTCCATGTCCGTAGGGATTATTGCACTTGCCATAGGTTAGGCGGTTTTCTTCCTCCGACATCTTGTCGCTATGCAAGCGATGCGACGCCGAGAATAGGTACCGCCGGGTCAGGTGCGCTTTCATGCTTCTCCATAAAAATCGACGAACAGGTCGGGCGTCTCGTACACGCGCACGCGGTGCAGCTCGGTGGCAGTCAGTTTCGACGCCAGGCGCTGCCAGATGGCGATGGCGAGGTTTTCGGTCGTCGGGATCTTGGTGCAGAATTCGGGCACTTCCTTGTTCAGGAAGCGATGGTCGAGCGCGTCGAGCACTTCCCTGCCCATGACATCCTTCAACTGCTTCAGGTCGACAACGAAGCCCGACGTGGGGTCGACGGCTCCCTTCACGGTGACTTCGAGAGTGTAGTTGTGTCCGTGGCCGTTGGGATTGTTGCACTTGCCAAAGACGCGCTGGTTCTCTTCCGGAGTGAAGTCCGGGTTGTGATAGTAATGCGATGCGGAGAATTCCGCTTTGCGCGTGAGATAGACCATAGAATCAGCTCTTAGCCGTTAGCGTTTAGCTCTTATCCTCGACTCTCAATTCTCGGAATCGGCTTTGGGGATCGCATTCCGGTGGACGTGCTTTCACTTGGTGCGCCTGTACTGTAGGTGCGGCCCTTCCATGATACATGGCCGCTGGCGCGGGCCTTCTTCGAACGCAGCAGCAGATAGGTGAACATTGGCAGACCGAAAGCGATGCCGATCAAGTTGTTCGCGGCCGTGAAGTGTGCGGCGTGAATTCGCCGATACGCAAACAACCAGAGGGCGGCGAATGCAATCCACACGAAGTGCCCGCTGGCCGCACCACGCGCTGCGACGATAAGCGCCGTCCACGGCAAGAACCACAAGAACATACTCCGGATCGCGCGCCCCGCGGGATGAGGGAACAAGAGCGCCAGATTCTTCGTCCAACCTTCACGAAGTTGAGCCCAGTTGCGGTACATGCGCGTGCACACAGCGTCTCCGCCATAACGGAAGTGTACGGACTGGCCGGCGTTGCGGAACAGACGGGCGAGCGCTACGTCCTCGAGGATTTCCGTGGCCACGGCGGCGTGTCCACCTACGGCGTCGTAGGCGGCGCGCCGGACGAGGATATACTGCCCGTTCGCGGCAACGATTCCCGACTTGCGGCCCGAACGTTGTTCCCGATTTTGTCCCGAATTCTGCTGGCGCGCTTTGTGGGGCGGGTACTGCGCCGCCAGTTCGGCGAAGATTACGGGCATCACGGCACGCTCGGCGAAGGTGACGACCACCTGCTGAGGCGAGTAGGACAACAAATCGGCTTGCTCACGCTTTGCTTCGTCTAAGGCCCGCGCCAGCGATCCCGGTTGATGGACGGTGTCCGCATCGGTGAACAGCAGCCGCTTCGCGCGCGCTTCTTTGGCCCCGGCGATCAACGCATTGTTCTTCCCTGTCCAGCCGTTCCCTGTTGATCCCTGAAGCAGAGGGTCGGGCAAAATCACGCGCACTCCGGCAAACCTCTGCGCGATCTCGCGGGTGCGGTCGGTAGAGCCGTCGTCGACTACGATGATCTCAAAGGCCACGGCGGTTTGCGCGGTCAGCGATTCCAGACAAGCGCCCAGGCTGGCCTCTTCGTTCCGCGCTGGAATGATAATCGAGACCTCGGGGATCGAGGCCGGAGGCGGCGCAGTTGGAAGTAAACTATTCATCTGAACCAGCCATCAGTTTTTCGCTATTATAGCGGGGTGAGACGAACGCTTCTTGCCATGCTTCTACACAGGCTGCTAACCATTGGATTGCTGGCCGCTCTGATCGGATGCTATAGCGGGGGCCATCCCGCGCGCATCGGCTCGAATGCACCGGACTTCACCGTGCAGGATTCGGACCACAAAGTCACACTCAGCCAGTTTCGAGGGCAGGTGGTGGTGCTGAATTTCTGGGCGACGTGGTGTCCGCCTTGTATCGATGAGACGCCGTCGCTGGTACGGATGCAGGCACGTCTCAAGGACAAGGGTGTGGTGGTGCTTGCCGTCAGCATTGACGCCGACGATGCGGCGTACCACAAGTTCCTCAAGGACTACAGCGTCAACATGGTCACGGTGCGGGATGAGGCGAGGAAGGCGGCTTCGCTCTACGGCACGTTTGGCTGGCCGGAAAGCTACGTCATCGACCGCAACGGAGTCATCCGACGCAAGTTCATCGGTCCCGTGGATTGGGCCAGCCCGGAAATCACGGACTACCTGGGCAAACTCTAGTGCAGGTCTCAGGTCTTAGGTATCAGGTCTCAGGAAAACCGTACGGGTCAGTGGTCTTGGTTGCTAGTTACGGCCCAGGAACGTGGTCGATTTTGCGTTTCCCGGTACCTGAGACCTAGCGCCTGAGACCTATAACTTCACCTTCCGCAGCCGCAGCGAGTTTGTAACGACCGACAGCGAACTGAAGCTCATCGCGGCGGCGGCTAGAATCGGGCTCAGCAGCAGTCCGAATACTGGATACAGCACGCCTGCCGCTATCGGCACTCCTATTGAGTTGTAGAGAAACGCGAAGAACAGGTTCTGGCGGATGTTGCGCATGGTGGCCTGGCTTAGCTTGCGGGCGCGCAGAATTGCTTCAAGGTCTCCTTTCAGCAGCGTGATGCCGCCACTTTCCATCGCTATGTCGGTTCCCGTTCCCATGGCAATTCCGACGTGCGCTTGCGCTAGCGCGGGCGCGTCGTTGATGCCGTCGCCCGCCATCGCAACGACTCGGCCTTCGCTTTGCAGACTCTTGATGATCTCGGCTTTTTGCGCTGGCAGGACCTCGGCGCGAAAATCATCAATGCCTAACTTGCTGGCGATCTCCTGTGCCGTTCGCACGTTGTCGCCAGTCAGCATGACGATGCTGATTCCCTGGGCCTTGAGTCCGCGCAACGCGGCGGCTGCGGTTGCCTTGAGCGGATCTGCAATTGCGATGTTCCCGGCATATTGACCGTCGATGGCAACGTAGACCTGAGTCGCGCCGGGCGCCCCTGCCGCCAGCATCGCGGTCTTGCGCCCAGAGCCGAAAACACCGAGGTCCGTCATCAGCGCCCAATTCCCTGCCGCGATTCTCTTGCCCTCGACGAATCCTTTGATGCCCTTGCCCGGTACCGACTCAAACCCGGAGACATCGGAGAGTCTAAGATTCTGCTGGCTGGCTAGCTCCACGATGGCGGCCGCCAACGGATGTTCGCTGGCGCGCTCCAAGCTGGCTGCGAGGCAAACGACTTCGGCATCGCTGTAGGCCACCACTTTCGGTTTGCCCTCGGTCAGCGTTCCGGTTTTGTCGAACACGACGGTGTCTACTTTTTCCAGCGTCTCCAACGCTTCGGCATTCTTGATGAGGACGCCCGCGTGCGCGCCGCGTCCGGTGCCAACCATGATGGCCATCGGCGTCGCCAGACCCAGTGCGCAGGGACACGCAATGATCAGCACGGCCACGGCGTTTACGATGGCATGCGCGAAACGCGGCTCCGGTCCGAAGCTTGCCCACACGATGAAGGTCACTGCCGCAATCGCAATCACCGCCGGAACAAACCAGCCGGCAAGTTTATCGGCCAGCCGCTGGATGGGGGCGCGGGTGCGCTGCGCTTGGCTGACCATTTGCACGATCTGCGCCAGCATGGTCTCGTTGCCGACGCGTTCGGCGCGCATCACGAGAGATCCAGTGCCGTTCACGGTCGCACCGATCACACGCGAGGCCGCCGCCTTTTCCACGGGAACGGATTCGCCCGTGATCATGGATTCGTCCACCGCGCTCGACCCGTCGAGCACCACGCCATCAACGGGAATTTTTTCTCCCGGACGGACACGGAGGCGATCTCCGGGCCTCACTTGTTCGAGCGGAATGTCGCGCTCCGAGCCATCTTCACTTATTACACGCGCCATCTTTGGGCTGAGATCGAGCAGCGCCCGGATTGCGCTTGACGTCCGGCTGCGTGCGCGGAGTTCCAGCACCTGTCCCAGCAATACGAGCGTGACGATCGCCGCGGCGGCTTCAAAGTAAACATCGGGTCGGTTGCCCATGCTGCGGAACGACGCTGGGAAGACCTGCGGAAACAAAGTCGCGACAACACTGAAAAGGTAGGCGACACCCGTACCCATCGCAATCAACGTGAACATGTTGGTGCTGCGGTTGACCACCGACGCCCATCCGCGCTGAAAGAACGGCCAGCCGCCCCAGAGCACTACCGGCGTCGAGAGCAGGAGCTCCAACCAGGGCAGAACCGAAGCGAACGGAAGCGTTGTTCTATGGCCTTTCACGTAGAAGAAGACATCCATGAATTCGTCGCGCCAGAACATGCTGCCCATGGCAATCGTCAGCAATGGCGCGGTCAGCAGCAAGCTGATCCAAAAGCGCCGCGTCATGTCGCGCAGTTCGGGATTGTCTTCTTCGACGGTGACGATGCGCGGCTCCAGGGCCATGCCGCAGATCGGACAACTCCCCTGCTCCGCGCGCACAACTTCCGGATGCATGGGGCAGGTGAACTCCGTCTTGCTCGCGGCGAGCGGCGGTGACTCGGGGTCTAACGCCATGCCGCACTTCGGGCACGGTCCTGGCCCAAGCTGCCGCACCTCCGGGCACATCGGACAAACGTAGGCCCGCGAGTCTTTTCCGGACTCGCCCGGCAGCGGAGCATTTGCAGGTGCGACCGGCTTGCTCCCGGTGGGCATCACCATTTTCGGGCCGCCAGCCGAAGTGCCGAGAGACACCAGCCCCGATGTCATCGTCACTGGCTTGGTCATCGGCTTAGGCGGAGCTGACAGAATCTTTTCGGGATTGGCCTGGAATTTTGCCAGGCAACCGGCGCAACAGAAAAAATACTCTTGGCCAGCGTGCAGCGTTTTATGGCGAGCAGTTGCCGGATTCACATCCATCCCGCAGACGGGGTCTTTGGCCTTGGTCTTGGCGGTGTTCGGGAGGTCGACGGGGTCGCGGTGGTCCATAGTTTAGGTGCCAGAAGTCTATATCGAAATCCAGAGTTCACGGTGACCGCTGGCAGCGGGACGGGCGAGGGCGCCCATCCTCCACCGGACGCAGATCGCGCTTGGCGGAATCGAGCCCTTATTAGATACTCAAAGAGTCATCCTCGAACCTATTCTTTGGGAGAAATGAAATGACCTACCTCGAAGCCGCCTACCGCTATCAGACTCCGCCCGGAGAAGCTGAGTTGCGGGCCATCGACAGTGTCCGCAACGTCTATGGCATCCAGCGCATCCAGTTTAACGAGAACGAGCGGACGGTGCGGGTGCGGTTCGACGCCTCACGATTAAAGGGTGACGCGGTGGCCAGGTTGCTGCGCCAAGCCGGTATCGACGTGCTCGATCAGCTGGTTCTGGCCTGAGGGTTTTGGCGAGAGGTGAGAAGGGATCAGACGGCACTCCGCCCGTTTCCCTGCTAATCCTCGTCATTATTTCTGGAGGACTCTCGGGGGGAGGGCCGGGAAACTGGGCGGAGTGCGCTCTGGTCGTCCAACGGAGTATTGCAAAGGGGCATCCGGAAAGACCTCTGGCCGAAGTAGTTTTCAGAATGCCCCGTTGCGCGCCACTTCGTCTGTTGCAGAGAGAAGCATGTGGTGGGCCATCCCTAACGCCTTGCCCACGTGCATGGTTCGAGTGCTGCGGCGGGTAGGTTTTGCGCTGGGCCGGAAACTTTTACTCTGATTTAGAAATGTTTATGTTTCGGCAGGGCCACGATTTCCACAGACAGCGCTGGACTTGGCGCGCATCGAAAGCGGAATTGACCTCGGCTCAGTTTTTTCGATGAGCGTATTCGGCGATCGGGGTTGGGCGAAACGATTCTGTCCGTTATAATTCAAAGACGCAATTCTGCCACGATGCGCCCGTAGCTCAATTGGATAGAGTGCTTGGCTACGAAC
>Ga0074044_10005219_pt1 | contig 10611 bp, 5 predicted proteins | sample BogForMeECP23OM1_FD_94443 | JGI IMG/M metagenome (GOLD analysis project Ga0074044, IMG submission 94443) | Bog forest soil microbial communities from Calvert Island, British Columbia, Canada - Bog Forest MetaG ECP23OM1 | ecosystem: Environmental > Terrestrial > Soil > Wetlands ...
GATTTTCGCGCTGGCCGCCGGTGCGAATCTCGTCTACACGGCCTACGAACTTCCGACTCCGGAAGCCGAAGGCATTCTGGTCAGCAAAGAGTCGCCGATCAATGAAATCGCAGACCTGAAAGGCAAGAAGGTGGCGTTTAACAAAGGTTCCGACGTTCACTGGCTGGTGGTAAGCGCACTTCAAAAGGCCGGTTTGAAATACACCGATATCCAGGCGGTTTACCTCACTCCAGCAGATGCCCGGGCAGCTTTTCAGCGCGGCGCCGTCGATGCATGGGCGATTTGGGATCCATTCTTCGTTGCGGCACAAAAACAGATCGACGCTCGCGTACTGACCGACGCCAAAGGCATCACAAATCGTTACCAGTATTTCCTGAGTGCGCGCGACTACGCGGAGAAGAATCCCGAGGTCCTGACCATCGCCATGGAAGAACTGGGGACGATCGGAAAATGGGTTCGGCAGAACTATAAGGAAGCGGCTGCTGAATTGGCGCCAATCCAAGGATTGGAACCGGACGTGATCGAAGTAGCCCTCAGACATTATCAACACATCTATAAGCCGATCGACGACACTGTGCTGACCGACCAACAGAAAATCGGCGATGCTTTTTATGAACTCGGGCTCATTCCGAAGAAGATTTCGGTTCGCGACGCTGTGCTGCCGGCGAATCGATAGGGTAAGCGAAGCGTCCCGCTTTGCCTCTTATTTTCGGCTTTTGCGTTAAGTCGCAAGAATCTAGTCGCGAGCCACCACAGGCAAAAACTCCTGGTGATGACGCGCCATGAAATCCTCCAGAGCTTCCTGCAAAAAGTCTCCGATAGAATTACCATTGCGCGTTGCATCTCGATGTCGGGTCAACCATTCAGCAAGAACGTCCTTCATGATTTGTTCGCTACTGACGCTTAGTGCCTCGCTTTGGGTGGCTAACTAGCATTAGGGAAACAGTTCTTTTTGTGAAAAGGGTTTTAAAGGTAACAAAAATCGTAACTCCAGAGGCATTCCCATCCACGGCGACCGGCAAATGACTTGCGGGCGCCATAAAACCATATTAAAACAGTATGCTTTAGTGTCTCTTTATGAAATTACTGGTGCCCAGGTTCGAGAGTTCTCCGGCTTTGCGTTTAGCCGGAATGGACAAGACCTATGGGCCGATGCAGGTGCTTGCCGGGTTTGATCTGTCGGTCGGTTGCGGCGAAGTCGTCGCGCTCATGGGAGCCAACGGCGCCGGCAAGTCAACGCTGGCCAAGATCGCGTCCGGCGTGGTGCAGCCGGACAAGGGGCGCATTTTCGTCGCTGGCCGTGAGGTGAGCCTCGCCTCTCCACGGGCAGCGCGCGAGGCGGGCATCGTCATCGTGCATCAATCGACGGACCACTTGGGGGTGCCGGGTCTTTCGGTTGCCGAGAACCTCGTGCTTGACGGTCTGTGCGCCGGCGGTATCGGTGTTTTCGTCCATAAGCGCAAGATTCATCAAAAGGCACAAGCTGTTGCGGCCCGCATCGGGCTTGATGTTCCGCTCAACCGGGATTTCGGCGAGCTTGGCCCGGCGCATCGCCAGTTGGTGGCCATTGCGCGCGCGGTGGCGGCGGACGCTTCCGTTCTTGTCTTCGATGAGCCGACCGCCACTCTTGCAGCGGCCGAGGCCGCGCGCCTGTTCGATGTTATCGAGCGACTGCGCGCGCGAGGAGTCGGCATCCTCTACATTTCCCACCGGCTTGCCGATATCAGCCGGGTTGCCGATCGCATTGTCGTGATGCGCAATGGGCGGCGCGTCGCCGACCAGGTGCAGCCGTTTGATCTGGCCGCGGCAGTCAAGGCCATGATCGGCCGCGATCTGGATCAAATCGGAACCAGGCGTGCATTCGCTCCAACCGGGCGACCCATCCTGAATCTTGACCGGGTGCGCTTGACGCATGCCTCCAAACCCTTCGACCTTTCAATTCATGCGGGCAAGATCATGGCGGTCACAGGCGCGCTCGGCTCGGGCAAGAGTCGGTTGTTAGGTGCCCTCTTCGGCGTATCGAGATTCGTGGATGGCCGAGTCGATCTTAACGGTATGCCGTGGCGTCCCAGGGGACCGGCTGAGGCCATTGCGGGCGGCGTATTCATGGCCGGGGAAGATCGCTGGCGCTCGTCCTTACTGCCGCCCTTTACGCCCGGCGCCGATATTGCCGGGACCGTCGCTCTGCCGCATCGGCGCCGCTGGTCTGGCTTCGGCTTCATCCAGGGGCGCCGTGAGCATGCGGCGGCCCGACAGGTAATCGACACGCTCGGCATCCGATGCGGCGGTACCAGCGACACGCTGGATCGGCTCTCGGGTGGGAACCAGCAAAAGGTCGTGTTGGGGCGATGGCAGGCGACACCGTGTTGGCTACTGCTTCTGGATGAACCGTTCCAGGGCATCGATGTGGGCGCTCGCCGTGACCTGATCGCGGCGATCCGCGCCGGGGCTCGCGACGCTGCGACTCTCATCGCCACCAGCGATGTCGAGGAGGCGCTTCAGGTCGCGGACACCGTCGCGGTGATGCGCAACCATACCGTTGCCTGCCTGCCTGGTTTGCACACAGCCGACCCGTCGTCTCTTCTGGCTGCCATTGGCGCCGCGGAAGCGAGCGAAGCTGGCGAGAAGGGAGAGTTTGTAACATGAGCGTCGAAGCCGGCATCGCCCCCGCGCGCACCGGCGGACTCCGCCACCCAGGCGAGAGGATCCGACGCTCTCTGCGACGCTACGCCATCTTCCTGATTCTCGCGGCAATGATCGTTCTGTTCAATGCGGTCGAACCGGCCTTTTTGCGCGTCAACAATCTGTTCAGCGTGTTGCAGTCCGTCGCTGTCGTTGCGTTGCTCGGCATTGGTGTCACGGTGACGCTGGCGGTAGACGGCTTCGATCTGTCGGTTGGCAGCATCGCTTCCTTCACGCTGATGCTTTCGAGCTATTCGATGGTGGTGCTGCAGTTCGGCGCAGCCGAGACCGTAGCGCTGGCTCTTGTGGCCGGGGCCTCTATCGGGCTGATCAATGGTCTCATGATCATCGGACTGCGCATCCCGGACCTGCTGGCGACGCTCGGTATGATGTTCGTTCTGGCCGGCTTGCAGCTCATTCCGAGTGGAGGGCGCTCAATCACCATCGGCCTTAACCTGCCGGACGGCTCAGTCGCTGGCGGCAGTTTTGACCCGGCCTTTCTGGCCATTGGCCGCTACAAGCTGTGGGAGGTGGTGCCGTTGCCGGTCATTATTGTTTCTGTCCTCGCCATCGCGTTCTGGATCCTGATGGAACGCACGCGCTGGGGCCGGGTATTCTACGCCGTTGGAGGCAACGAGACGGCCTCTCATCTTGCCGGTGCGCCTGTGAAGGCCTATCGCGTCGCGGCCTATATCATATCAGGCACGCTTGCCTCCCTTGGTGGCGTCTTCGAGGCGGCTCGCGTCGGGCGCGGCGACGCTTTTGCCGGGTCGTCCCTGCTGCTTGACAGCGTGGCGGCCGCCCTCATCGGTTTTGCCGTGCTCGACCAGCGCCATGCCAACGTTATCGGCGCGGTCACGGGCGCGATCTTCGTCGGCATCGTCCTCAACGGTCTGACGATGCTGAACGTGCCCTACTACACGCAGGATTTCGTCAAAGGCATCGTGCTGGTCGGCGCGCTGGCCTTGACATTCGGAATCGGTCGTGGCCGCCGCTGATGGCCATTTTCGCAATCGAGAAATTACTATGAACATATTGAAATTCGGCCTCTCTGGCCTGGCCCTCATCGGGGCTATCATCACCGGCGCGTCCGCCGGCGGAATCGCGGGTGCGCCAGCGCCCTTTGACAAGGGCGGAGTCAAGATAGCGCTGGTCAGCTACCTGTCGCAGGGCGACTATTTCGAGGCCTATGAAGCCGGCGTTGCCCGTCAGGCTAAGGCGCTGGGCGTCGATCTGCACATCTTCCAGGGCAAGCAGGATGCGGCCCAGCAGCGCGAGCAGATCGAGCAAGCAATCAATCTCGGCGTACGGGGCATCATCGTCAGCCACGGCCAGCCCGAGGCACTGAAGGACGTGGTCCAGAAGGCCCTCGATGCCGGCATCAAGGTTGTTGCCAAAGACATCGATCTCGGCAACCCAAGGGTGCCGCTAGTCTCGCAGAGCGATCACGAGATCGCGCGACAAGTGCTCGATCAAGCGCTTAAGGACAATGGCACGAGCTTTCCGGCCGGCTATGTCTTCGTCGCGGGCTTCCGTCCGCTGGAACTGCGTGGCGAGATCTGGGCCGAGGTCAAGAAGGCCAATCCGGGTATCCTCGAAAAGGCGCGGTGGGGCGCCGTCGACACAAACACCGCCACCAGCGTCGCCACCCAGACGAGTGCGGCCCTGCGCGCTAATCCCGATATCAAGGTCGTTTTCGCGCCCTATGATGAATTCGCCCGCGGCGTAAAGCTCGGCGCGACTGAAGCCGGGATTGCTGACAAGATCAAGATTTACAGCGCGGATATCTCGACATCCGACATCCAGGATATTCGCGAGAAAGGCAGCCCCTGGGTCGCGACCTCCGCCACCAACCCGGCAGTCGTCGGCGAAGTCTCGCTGCGCGCCCTGGCCTTGTTGATCGCGGGTCAGGACCCCGGCAAGCTGATCGAGGTGAAGCCCTTTCTGATCACGCAGGCCGACCTCAACAAGAACGACATCAAGACGATCCAGGACCTGGATGCCAAGTTGCCCGGCTTCGGACACAGCGATCAGGCAACCGCTCCCTGGCTGCCGAGCACTCAGACGCAGTGACTGGAAGCAGCTCTGGAAAAGTTAGCACGGTTATTCCTTCACTGTGCCCGCGAGGAACCCGGCGATGAAAGTATCGCCGGACGAAGATATAAAGCAGGATGAGCGGGACCGCGTGGGAGCGGCGGCGCAAGCTCGGCCAAGGCACAGAGGATACGTTTTGAAACAGGGGTTTCTATCGAGTGTTACAATTGCTCACAAACCGGAAATTGCCGCATCGGATGTGAGATAACCGTCCAAGATTTCCCACCTCGCAATATTGCCATTGATTCGGCGTTCAGGCAGAAAATTTTAAAGTCGCGCCATGTCACCTTCTTCCCAGCTTCTTTCGAACTGGTCGCCGTCGGGGCGAACAATTGTCACACGCAGATGCTTCCTCTTTCCGCGGCAAGGATCTACCCCGAACGTTTCGTTCGAGACCTGGAACGGCTCTCTCGTGCGAGCAAAATGTCGGACGATTTCGGTAACGTCGGCGTATCGGCCGTGGGCACCATAAACTGCACGGACGACCTGTCTGTCGTCGTCGTGATGCCATCGATCTTCGTGTCGATACCCGGGCGGAGGCCCAGGTGGATATTCAGATTGCGCATAGGCGCTCACCGAACCCAAGAGGGCCAGCAAGATCGCTGAGAATAAGAAATGTCGTTTCAACATGACCGTTGGACTCGAATAATGTCCAATATCATCAAAAAATCTGTTACACCTACGGAGGCGCTATATCGAGATCTTTACAAATCTTGCCCACCAATAAATCCTGAACCTTCCGGGCTCATGCGAGGTGACTTTCTGCATTAGCCGCCATTAATTAATGGTGTTCTTTCAAGACTAAGAGTCAGATCGTTGCGCCGGTCCCCTGAATCGGCACGGAGCTGTTAAAGTTCGAATCCGGGAGATCACCGGGTTAATTAAGCCAGATTTCGCAGCTCCCGCAACGCGACGGACAACATCGAAAGATCAAGGTTCCCGGCGGACTTCAGCTCGGCGAGCACCTGCTGGCTGCGTCCCAATGCGCTCTTGTTTTGCGCTTCCCACTCCTTGATAAGCGCGTCGGGCACTTTTACTTGGGGGGTGAGTTTCAGCACCAGGCTGGCAAGCTCTCTTTGCAGGCCAGAGACATCGTCCGTGAGCCCCGCTTTGGCGAGCATCTGCCAGTGGGAATCCGCAGGTAAGCCGCTGATCTGCTTGCGCAGCCAGGAAAGTTCCAGTCTGCTGCCAACGCCAAAGTACACTCCCGCCACTTCCTCGACGCTGCGATTCGCTCTGGCTCCAATCTCAACAATGTCGAGCGCCGAGTAAAGGAGATCGAAGCTTACCAGGCGCATGGCGAGATCGTTTGGAACCTTGCTTTGGAGCAGGCGTTCCGCTGCCTGCCTCACGCCGCCGCTAAGTTCGGGAGGCAGAAAATTGTCGAAACCCGCTGCGAGGACTTTGACCCCGGCGGCGAAATGCTCAACGGTTTTTGCGATGTCATCTTTCAAATTCCGATAACGCAGGAACCACAGGGTTGCACGCACGATCAGCCTTTCGGAGTCAATCAGCATGTCGGACTGCACCGCTTGGGGCACTACGTCATCAAGAGCTTCCAGCGCCTGCCAAAACGAGACAAAGTCGAATATCTCGCGCGTGAGCAAATAGGCCCGCACCACATCCGGGGTCCGCGCACCGGTTTCCTCCTGCATGCGGTGAACATATGTGCTGCCTACCCGATTGATCATTTCGTTGGTGATACGCTTCGCGATGATTTCACGTTTGAGCGGATGCCGCTCCATGTGCTCGCGATAGCGCTCGCGAAGCGGCGCCGGAAAGTAGCCCACCAGCGCGGTGGAGATGTAGGGATCGTCCGGCACTCGGGAAGCGAGCAGCTCGTCGTAGAGTGTGATCTTGCTGTAGGCGAGGAGCACCGCGCGTTCGGGCGAACTGAGACCGCAGTTCGCTGCCTTGCGCGAAGCCAACTCCTCGTCAGAGGGCAGAAATTCGATTTTGCGGTTGAGCCTGCCAGCCTTCTCCAGATACTTGATGAAGCGCAATTGGGCGTCCAACGGCATGCTTTTGCGCACGCTTAACGATTGCGCCTGGAAATAGTTATCGCGCAGAACCAGCGCGCCGACCTCATCGGTCATTTCCGCAAGTAGCCGGCTGCGCTGCGCTTCGCTCATGCGTCCTTCTGCAACCACTGAATTGAGTAGTATCTTGATGTTGACCTCGTGGTCCGAGCAATCTACACCGGCGGAATTGTCAATCGCGTCGGTATTGATCTTGCCGCCGTTAAGCGCGTACTCAATTCGCCCAAGCTGCGTGAGACCGAGATTTCCGCCTTCCGCAACGACCTTGCAACGAAGCTCCAGGCCGTTCACCCTGATTGCGTCGTTGGCGCGATCTCCTACATCGATGTGGGTCTGATGACTTGCCTTCACATAAGTGCCGATTCCGCCGTTATAGAGCAGATCCACGGGCGCCTTGAGGAGCGCGCGAATTAGATCGGTTGGGGTGAGCGTGCCGGCGTCCACTGCCAGGAGGTCCTTGACTTCACGGTTAAGCGGGATCGATTTGGCACTGCGGGAGTAAATGCCGCCGCCTTTTGATATCAGGTTTTGATCATAGTCAGCCCACGAAGAGCGCGGAAGGTTGAACAACCGCTCGCGCTCTTTGAAACTTGCTTCCGGATCGGGATTGGGATCGAGAAAGACATGCCGGTGATCGAAAGCGCCAAGGAGCTTGACGTGGCGGGAGAGCAGCATTCCGTTGCCGAACACGTCGCCCGACATGTCTCCGATCCCTACCACGGTGAAATCGGTGGTCTGAGTATTGATCCCCAGTTCGCGGAAGTGCCGCTTTACCGATTCCCAGACACCGCGCGCGGTGATCCCCATCTTCTTGTGGTCGTAGCCGATGGAGCCGCCCGAGGCAAACGCATCGTCTAGCCAGAAGCCGTATTCCTTTGAGACGCCGTTCGCTATATCGGAGAACGTCGCCGTACCCTTGTCCGCGGCAACCACCAGGTAGGGGTCGTCGGCATCGTAGCGGACCAAATCCTTCGGAGGAACGACCTTGCCTGCGAGAAGGTTGTCCGTTAAATCCAGCAGCCCGCGCAGGAAAGTCTGGTAGCACGCAACCCCTTCTTTCATGAAAGCTTCGCGATCGGCGGTAGGCAGCTTCACCACGAATCCTCCCTTCGAACCAACCGGGACGATCACGGTGTTTTTGACCATCTGCGCTTTCATAAGGCCGAGGACTTCGGTGCGGAAATCTTCCATGCGGTCAGACCAGCGCAATCCTCCGCGGGCCACCCTGCCGCCTCTTAAATGCACTCCCTCGATGCGCGGGGAGTAAACGTAGATTTCGAAGATGGGCTTAGGCTCAGGCAGCCCGGGCACAAGTGCCGGGTTGAGCTTGAAGGAGATGTAGTGCTTGGTCGCGCCGGAGGCGTCCCTCTGGAAATAATTGGTGCGCAGCGTCGCTCTGATCACAGCGAGAAAACGCCGGATAATCCGGTCTTCATCCAGACTTGCGACCGAGTCCAGGGCATTTTCAATTTCGTCCGTCAACACCAGGATTTTGATCCCCGCTTCGGCGGTACCGGCAGGATCGAATCGCGCAAGAAACAGCTCAACCAGTCTCTTTGCGATTGCCGGGTTTGCCGAGAGCGCCTGTTCCACATATGCTTGGCTGAAAGTAAACCCGGTCTGCCGCAGATATCTGCTGTAAGCCCGCAAAATCGTGACTTCGCGCCAGCCGAGATTTGCCCGCAGCACCAGCCGATTGAAGTCGTCATTTTCAATTTCGCCGCACCACGCACGCGCGAACGCTTCCTCAAACGCGCTTTTTACCTGGCTAATATCGAGCTTGCTGTCTCCTGGGTGACTCATGCCGAAATCATGCAGATAAACCGGCGGTCTTCCTTCGGGCTCCACCTTGTACTCGAGCTGTTCAACAACTTTGACGCCCATGTGTTCTAACATGGGCAGGCTTGAAGAGAGGGGGATGGGCTGGCCCGAGTGGAAAACTTTCAGGCGCAGCGGAGTGGCGCTCGCTTGGTCACCGGCATAAAGATTCATCGCGAGATTTTTCTCCGCCCCTAGCGTGTCGATGATCGGGGCGTCGGTAACCGCTTCGCTCATTGAACGGTCCTCGCGGTAGCCGGCAGGAAAGGCGTTTTCGAAGCGATGATACAACTGGTTGCCCCGTTCTTCGCCGAAATGTGCGTTGAGCGCGTCGTGCATCTCATCCTGCCAGCGGCGCGCCGCCTTGATGATCTGCTTTTCGATCTCGCGAACGTCGAATTTAGGCACGCTTCCCGGTTTGGTGCGAACGATGATCTTCACGCGTGCCAAGACTGACTCGGACAAATATACCCTAGACTCCGAGCTGAGGCCGTTGAACGCCTGCATCAGTATCTGTCGCAAACGCTCGCGCAACTCGGTGCTGTGGTTTTCACGCGGCACATAGATCAGGCACGACACAAAGCGGCCGTAAACGTCGCTCCACACGAAAAGCCGGGTGCGCTGGCGCTCGCCGAGGCGGAGCATCCCCATGGCATTTTCGAAAAGCTTGTTCTCGGGTATTTGCAAGAGCTCGTCCAGCGGATGCGCTTCCAGAATCGTGACCAACGTCTTTCCGAGGTGGCCGTTGGGATCGAACCCCGCGCGGCTGACGACGTTTTTCACCTTACGGCGCAGCACCGGGATATCCTCAGAACGTGAATTATAGGCGGTGGAAGTATAGAGCCCCAGAAACCGCTGCTCGCCTAAGACCTGACCTTTCGCGTCGAAACGCTTTACGCCTACGTAATCCAGGTATCCGGGGCGGTGCACCGTGGCGCGCGAATTCGCCTTGGTGAGCACCAGCAGTTGGGGAGCGCGCGCGAGCTTCCTCACTTCCGCAGTCACCGTGGCGAAGCTTTTCGAAACCTGGGTCTGGGTTGTTTCACGCAAAATGCCAAGGCCGGAACCCGGCACCACACGCAAAACGTCTTCGTCACCTTCTTTGACCAGGTCGTAATCGCGATAACCCACAAACGTAAAATGGCTCTTCCCGAGCCATCTCAATAAGGCCTTCTCCTCTTCAACTGTTTCGGGATCGAGCGCTTCCGGATAGGGCTTTCTGAGATCGCCGACAAGGCGATTCAATCTGTCCTTCATTTTCGGGTAATCCTCAATCGCCTTGCGCACGTCGCCGAGAACGCGCAGAAGCCCTGCTTCTAGCTCAAGCAGCCTTTCGGGATCGGTTTGCCGGTCAACTTCGACGTGCATTAACGACTCGAAAGCACCGCTCTTGTCGGCTTCGAGGGGCAGAATTTCACTCAGGCCACCATTCGCGTCCCGATGCGTCCTGATCACCGGATAAATGATAAGATGGAGAGTCAGCCCTTGGCGGTTGACCTCCATCGTCACCGAGTCCACCAGGAACGGCATGTTGTCATTGACGATCTCGATAATCGTGTGTGTGGATGCCCATCCATCTTTTTCGCTTTGCGGATTGTAAACTCGCACCTTTGGCGTACCGGACTTGAACTCCTTGATGAAATTTAGGTGTGCCAGCGCAGCGCCGCAGAGATTTGAAATACTGCGCTCAGCGAGGTCTTCCGGATCAACTTGGCCGTAATACTGGCCCAAGAAAGTCTCCGCCCGGATTTTTCCCTCCGTCGCTCTGTCTCGAAGCTGCGCCGCTATTTTCTCGATGATTTCTGCGTTTTCGTTTTGCGCCTTGACGAACATGCAAGCCTCCTAACTGTAGCGGATTGAGAACATTAACGCCTCGAACCAAGAACGTCGCCCATTTCCGAACCGAATTAGATGATATGAGCCGACAGGCAGCAACACCCGCTGCTACGCTGTCGGCTGTATGAATAATAACCATAAC
>Ga0074044_10005220_pt1 | contig 10603 bp, 11 predicted proteins | sample BogForMeECP23OM1_FD_94443 | JGI IMG/M metagenome (GOLD analysis project Ga0074044, IMG submission 94443) | Bog forest soil microbial communities from Calvert Island, British Columbia, Canada - Bog Forest MetaG ECP23OM1 | ecosystem: Environmental > Terrestrial > Soil > Wetlands ...
CAGGTCGATTCCGTGGAACCCGCCGGTACTGGTGAACCGCCCGTCGAGATAGGCGGGGGAGTCGGTGACCCCGGTCAGGGCGCGGCGGCTGGCCGCCTCAAGCTGGGCGGCGGCCCGCTGGACCTGGGTGAGCACCGGTCCGGCCACCCGGAACGACACCGGCGCTTGCAGCGACCGCGGCGACGGCTCGTCGCCCGCGGCCTCACGGAGCCGTCTGAGCACCGCGGCCAGAAGGTCGTCACCGCGCCCGCATGCGGCGCGGTAGGGATCGCGCGGCGCCCGGGCCACGACGATGGACAGCGCCGCGGCCGCCTCCATCAGCGAGGCGAGCGCGGCGGCCTCGCCGAGTCGCAGCACGCACAGTCCGGTCGCCCCGGGCACGCCCTGGATGAGGGCGATGCCCTCTTTCGGGCCAAGGCTGAACTCGGTCAGCCCGTCACTGCTCAGCGCGTCGCGGGCGGGCATCAGTGCCCCGTCCGGCCCGAGCACCTGGCCGATGCCGACTACCGGCCCGAATGCGTGCGCGAGCTGGATGATCTCGCCCGCGGCCGCCGTGCCCGCGCGGGGCACGGCCGGCACGATGCCGTAGTTGAGGAAATCGGCGAGCCGTCGGCAGAGCCCAGCCGACACGGCGGCGTCGCCGGAAAGCAATGTCAGCAGCCTGACGGTGATGATCGCCCGGACGTCGGGCGGGCTCAGCCACGGCGGACCGCCCGTAGCCCGCGCCAGCAGCAGGTTGCGCTGGTGGGAACGCTGCTGCTGCTCCGTCAGGCGAACCGAGGAAAGCGCCCCCATGCCGGTGTTCACGCCATACACCGCCCGCCCGTCGCGAAGCGTCCGCCGGGCCTCGGCGCAGCGCTCCTGCACCACCGCCAGCAAAGCCGGGTCGATGCTGACGGCCTGGCCGGCGGCAACGGCCCGGATGAGGCCGAGATCCGCGTCACCGGCTTCGGTGATCGCCAGAGCAGGCATCATCAGCGATATCGCAGCATCGTTCCGATGCCCTGCTGCTCGGCCCGGCGCAAAATGGCCAGGCCCACGGCGATGTCGAGGATGGCAAGCCCGCGGTGCCAGAGCAGGATCCGCTCGTCATCGCGTTCGCGGCCGGGACGTCGCCCGGTGACGATCTGCCCCAGTTCGGCGTGGAGCGACGCGGCCGAGAGCCGGCCAGTGTCCACGTGGCGGCGCAGCGCACCGAACCGTCCGGACTGTGCCTCCCGCCAGTCGTCCACCACCACCTTGTCCATCACGTCAAGCAGGTCAAGTTCCACGGCGCTGACCGTGCCGTACGGGACGACGAAGGCACCGGGCTTGACCGACCTGGTACGCAGCAGCGGCGCGGGCTCGGTGAGCCGTGACGCCTCGACCATGATGTCGGCCCCGTCGAAGGTCTCGTCGGCGGTGGCGGCAACCCGGATACGGGTGGTGGTGACGCCGGCCAGCTGCTGCGCGAACGCCTCGCGGGACCCGGGACGGCGACTGGTTACCCGGATCTCGTCCAGGTCGAACATCTCGTCGAGCAGCACGATATTCCAGAACGCGGTACCGCGTACCCCGACGTGACCGAGCACCCGGGAATCCGGCCGCGCCAGGTAGCGGGCGCCCACGGCGGTCATGGCACCGGTGCGGCAGGCCGTGATCAGGGTGGCGTCCATGATCGACAGCGGGACGCCTGTTTCCGGATTGTAAAGCGTCAGCAGTCCGAGCTCACTGGGCAGCCCGGCGGCATAGTTGGCCACGAAGTCGCCTACCACCTTGACGCCGCTCACGCCGGGCACGGGCGGGCCGGGCGACGGCAGGTGGCCGCGGAGCACGTTGAAATGGCCGGCGCCGTTGTTGTCCGGAACGAGGTGCACCCTCGGCTCAACGACAGCGCGCCCGTCGCCGTGCGCGCGCACGGCGCCCTCCACGGCGGCGACGATCTCAGCGTGAGAAAGGCCGAGGGAGTTTATGTCCGGCCCGGAAAGGAAACGCAGCCACAGTTCGCCGGTCAACGTTCACCTCCTTGGGGACCGCCCTTGGTCCGTGCCGCGCAGGGCTGGCGCCCTAAGCCTCGCTTACCCGTCCTAAGACCTGAAGCAGCCCGTAGATAAGACTTTTGCACGATGTAGCGGCGCAGGTCTTAGCCGTAATTTCGATTATAGATGCCTGAGCTGTCGGACCGGCGACCGCGGGCAGTGCGCGGCGGCCATGGGCCGTGGCGCGGATAACCACGGGGTCAACGAGGAGCTACATCATGGTGCCGTACCAGTCCTACCAGGTCTACCAGGCCGAACGACCGAAGACCACCGCCGACATCCGGCGCGCTGACGAGCAGCTGGGCCACATGGCCGAAAGCGTGTCATGGCTGTGGCACCAGGCCACTCGGCCCATAGCCCTGCTCCGGGGTCCGTACCGGCGCCCGGAATGCCACACGCTGCTTGACGAGTCGCGGTAATACCCGCAGCCTGAGCCGGTGCCGCCGGTGCCGCCTGGCCTCCTCCGGCGGCCCGGCCGGGGACCCGAGCCCCAGCGTCACGGAGCCGCCGCCCGCCGCGGACCGGCCGATGATCAGCGTCCCGCCGGACGCCTCGGCGATGCGGCGGGCGATATCCAGGCCGAGGCCGGTGGAACCGGCGCTTGACTGGCCCCGGCGGGTGGGATCGGCAGCACCGAAGCCGGGCCCGTCGTCCGCGACGACCAGCCACGCGCCCCCCTCGGCGCGCCGGCTGAGCCGGATGGCGAAGGCGACGCCCTCCGGGGTGTGCGCGAACACGTTCCCCAGCAGGACGTCCGCGCAGGTCGCCAGGTCATCCGCGGCCACGAAGACCGGCACGGGGCCCGGGGCCACCTCGACCGTCATCCGGCGGTCCTGGTCTTCGGCGAGCGGCCACCAGAACGCTGCCCGTTCGGCGATCACCCGGGCCGCATCGCATATCACCTGCGTCCCGCCGCCCGGCCGCCGCGCCTCACGGATGATCTCGCTGACGGTCCGCTCCACCGAGCTGACGTCAGCGAGCAGTCGCTCCATCTCGGCCCCGTCCCGCAGCGATTCGGCGTCGATCCGCAGCGCGGTCAGCGGGGTCCGCAGCCGGTGAGACAGGTCGGCAACGGTTTCGCGCTCGTGCGCGAGCAACTCGCCGATGCGGACCGCCAGCCGGTTGAGCCCCGCGCCCGCCCGGCGGACCTCCGGCGGCCCAGCCACCGCCGCCCGGGCCGACAGATCTCCTGCGGCGAGGCGGTCGGAGGCCCGCGCGAGCGCGGTGAGCGGGCGGACCAGCGACCGGGCGAGCTGGTCGGCTACCAGGACGCTAAGCACCAGCAGGAGCAGGCCGACCCCGCCGAGCAGGAGCCAGGCCCTGGCTACCCCGTGGCGCAGCACCGATCCCGGCACGAAGGTGCGGATCACGGCGGAACCGCCGGCCAGGCCCTCCACGGCCACCAGGACCTGCTCCCCGCCAGGCGCCTCGGCGGTGAAGCTGCGGCCGTTGCGCGCCAGCTGGATCGCCGGCGAGAAGGGCGCGGGCTGGCCGAGTTCGGTGCCCGACGGCAGGAAGATCGTGACCGGGGTGTCAGTCTCGGCGTTCACCTGGTCCACGGTAAGCCGCAGGCTGCTGGTCTCCACCGTCGTGACCAGCGGGGCCATCGACTGGGCCTCGGCGGTGGCGGCGCTGATCGCCCGGTCGGCGGCCAGCGTGCGCAGCACTAGCGCGAGCGGGATCAGGAATGAGACCAGGACCAGAGAACTAGCGGCCACCACGAGCAGGCTGATGCGCAGTCTCATGGGGGCGGGCTGAGCTTGATCCCGACCCCGCGGACCGTGTGCAGGTAGCGGGGATGCTGCGCGGTCTCACCCAGCTTCCTGCGCAGCCACGACACGTGCACGTCGACGGTCTTGTCGGCACCGCCGTAGGGCAGCCGCCAGACGTGGGTGAGCAGGTCCCGGCGGGTCACTACCTGGCCGGCCCGCAGCGCCAGGTAATGCAGCAGGTCGAATTCGCGGCGGCTCAGGTCAAGCGGTGCGTCGTCCAGCGTAGCCTCGTGCCCGTCCGGATCCAGGCGCAGGCCGCCGACGGCGAGCAGGCCGGCGGTGGCGGGGTCGCCAGGGGCAGAACGGCGGAGTATCGCGCGGATCCTGGCTTCGATCTGGCCTGGGCCGAACGGCTTGACGACGTAGTCATCCGCGCCGGCGTCGAGCACCCGGATGATGTCAGCCTCGTCATCGCGGGCGGTGATGACCACGACGGGAACGGAACTGACGGCTCGCATCATCCGCAGCGCCTCGAACCCGCTGATGTCCGGCAGCCCGAGGTCGAGCAGGATCAGGTCCGGCGGCGACGCCAGCAGGTGCTGCAGCGCGTTCATGGCGGTGGCCATGCTTGTCACGGCGTGCCCGCGTTCGGTCAGGGTCCGGATCAGGGCACTGCGGATGGCGGCGTCGTCTTCCACGAGGAGCAGCTGTGCCACACCAGTGAAGGTAGCGGTATCGGCGTTTACCTGCAGGTAGATCCCATATCAACGGTCCGGTTCCAGGCCGTGGGTCGGCGTTCTTAGGGTGGTCTTTACCTGCTCTTAAAGTGCGATCGGTGACCCTCGGCAGGTGCACATGCGCATCCTGGCGGGCGTCGGTGCCTGGCTGCTCGGCGCCGGCGCCGCCACCGCGGGCAGCCTGCTGGCCGTGTCCCTGCTCGGGCAGGGAATCGCCGACAGCCCGGGCCAGCAGCTAACCACGGCCGCCGTTAAAAGCGCCCTGGCCGCTGAGGCCCGGGAGAGCAGCCCAGCCGGTGCCCAGACCACGCGCCCTCCGGTTCCCACGTCGTCGGTGACCCGGCCCGCCGCGCGCCGCCCCTCGGTGACTCAGCCGACCCTGGCCACGCCGTCGGCCACACCCGCCGTTTCGCAGCCGCCCGCCTCGCCGAGCCCGCAGGCGGCGGCCAGCGGCACTGTGCTGACGTCGCAGGGCGGGACCGCGCTGGCCGAGTGCCAGTCCGCGGGAGCGTACCTGGTGTCGTGGAGCCCGACTCAGGGCTATGAGGCTACCGGTGTGATCCGGGGCCCGGCCGCTCCCGCGCGGGTGATCTTCGAGTCCGACGCGAGCTCGGTGACGATGATGGTGTCCTGCCCAGACGGCGCGGGCAGCGCGCCTGTCGCCTCTTCCTACATCCACGCATACGGCGGCGGCACCGACGAATGAGGCGCCAGGCCCGGGAGCGCTCAGGCTCACCGGTGCTTGCCGGTCTTCTCCTCGATGAGCAAGGCCAGCGTGGGGCAGGCCTGGGCGGCCCGCCTGGCGTGGTTCAGCAGTGGGCGCGGGACCACCGGCGAGGCCAGGATGGGGTAGCCCCACCGGTCTAGCTCGATGACCTCGGGCAGCAACTCGGCGCACATGCCGTGGCCGGTGCAGGCAATCGGATTGACGCGCAGTATGAAGGTCATGCCCAGTCCCAGTCTCTTTCCTCGTCGCCGGGCAGCGGCAGCAGCGGCGGTCGGCGCACGCCGTCGCAGGCGCCCCGCCACTGATGCCAGTCCGCGTCCGCCGGGAACGCGGTGAGCAGGCTGCGCACCAGTTGCGTGGCCCCGTCGGGGTGTCGGCAAGCGCCCCGGCCCTCGATCAGCGGGATCAGCGCGGCGATGTCGTCGACGCTTCGGTCCCAACCCTCAGACCCCCCAGAGCCGCCGGAGTAGGCCAGGTCGGCCAGGGCCCCGGCCAGCGCGGGCAGGCCGAACAGGCACGGGCCGCACTGCCCGGCGCTCTCCTCGGCCAGGTAACGCACCACGCGGGCGGTCTCCGCGATCGGGCAGGCGGCGGCGGGCAGTGCGATCACCATGCCCGCGCCCAGCGCGCCGCCTGCCGCCTTCAGGCCCGCGTGGGTCATCGGCACCGTCCAGGCCGCCTCCACGGGCAGCCAGGCACCGAAATAGCCGCCGACCAGGAGTGCCTGCAGGCGCTCGGCCGGGCCGCCGGCCAGCATGATCACCTGCCCGACGGGCGTGCCCATCTCGATCTCGTAGACGCCGGGGCGGGCGACCGCGCCGCTCACCGTGACGAGCATCGACCCGGGGGCCGACGGCAGTCCGGCGCCGCGGAACCACCGGTCGCCGTGCCGGGCGATCAGCGCCAGGTGCGCCAGGGTCTCGACGTTGTGCACCAGCGTGGGCTTGCCGTTCACGCCGCGCTCGTGCGGTCGCGGCGGGGCGAAGGTCGGCTTGCCCGGGCCGCCGTTCAGGTACTGCACGATCGAGGACTGCTCGCTCGATACATACCGGCCGGGGAGGCCGGCTAGCTGGATCGGCACCGGATCCAGGCCGGCCGCCTGCCGTTCCTCCAGCGCGTGGTCCAGGCGGTCAAGCAGGGCGCCTTCTGTTCCGTGCACGCACAAGTACGCCTCGTCGGCACCGACCGCCTGCGCCGCCAGCGTGATCCCGTCCAAGACCAGGTGCGGGAGCCTGCTCAGCAGCAGCCGGTCCTTGCGGCTGGCCGGCTCGCCCTCAGCGCCGTTGGCGACGACCGCCTTGCGGCCTCCTCCGGCGGCGACCGAGCGCATCTTGCGCCCGACGGGAAAGCCGGAGCCGCCACGCCCGGTCAGGCCGGCTACCTCCACGACGTCGATGAGCCGTTCGGGCCGTCGGCCGCGGGAACGGCCGCGAGCCGGGCCGGGCACCGGCAGCGGTCCGTAGTAACGCTCGTGCTCCCGCAGTCCCGCCGTGCGTCCGACGCCGATACCCGCGAGCAGGCGCGGCAGGCGCGCCCGCGGTGACCACGGGATCGCGGGTGCCGGGGCGATCGCCGTCACTGCACCGGCCCGAGCCGTGCCGCGGTGACCAGCCGCCAGGTGGTGGTGGCCAGCACGGCGAGGACGCAGACCATGCTCAGCACGAACACCCAGGTGGTGCTCCGGTCGGTGCCGATACCCAGGCCGTGGGCCACGGCGACCGGCCAGCAGGCGTAGGCCAGCCAGTGCACCCGGCGCCAGGATCTGTGCCCCAGCCGCTTGCGGACCAGGCTGGTCGCCACCAGGGCCAGGAGCAGGTCAAGCGCGACCGCGCCGAGGCTCAGCCAGACCGTCTTGTAGGTGGAGGCGAACGGGACGAAGGCGGCGGTCAGTGGGATCGAGGTATAGGTGTCGATCACTGTCGTGCCTATGTGTAGGGCCAGGAACGCCAGCACCAGCAGCGAGATGTTGCGATGCAGGCCCTGGGTCAGGAACCGGGGCCAGTTCCCGCTGGCAAACCGGCCTGCGGTGAGGATCCCGAGCAGCACGCTGACGGTCAGCAGCAGCAGGGCCACCAGGCCGGTCGCCCGGGTGGCGTACCACAGGCCCGGTCCGTGAAAGTCGAAGCTCATTCGTTCGGTCCTCGGATCTTTAAGGTCTTCGGGTCAGCCGGCGGGGGCCGTCTCGGGTCCGTCGGCGGGCCAGCCTGCGACGGTGACGACCGCGCCGTCGTGGCGGACAAGGCGCGCGGGCAGGCGCAGCCCATCCAGCCAGCCGATGGCCCGCTCGGCGCGCAGGATCGCGGCGGTGCTCGCGATGTTCGCGTCGACGCAGCTCGCGGCCGCGACGCTCACCGTCCGCCAGCACGAGCGAGCCGGCTGCCCGGTGGACGGGTCGATGATGTGGTGCAGGTCGGCGTCCCCGCGCCGCCAGGCGCGACCCAGGGTGCTCGACGTGGCGAGGCCGCCGTCGTTGATCAAGATCACCTGGCGGGGCTCGATGCTGGCGGTGCTGGCGTCGAAGCCCGCATCGTCGGTGATCCCGACCCGCCAGCCCCCGTCCGGCGGGTCACCGGCCACCCGGATGTCACCGCCCAGGTTGACCAGGACGCCGCAGCCCGTGGCGGCCTGGATGGCCCCGGCCGCGCGGTCGGCAGCCAGCGCCTTGGCGGTGGCCCCCAGGTCGAGCAAGACGCCGGCGGGAACTTGCACCTCTGCCCGCTCCGGGTCAAGACGGACCCTGCGCCAGCCGCCTGCGGGCATCGGCGGCTGGCGCAGGGGGCCTGTGTGCCTGCGGGCCTGGGCGAAGTCCCGGTCGTAACCGAGCCTGACCAGGCTTTGCCCGCAGGTGGGATCCACGTCTCCGCCGGTGAGTTCGGCCGCGTCCAGGGCGACGGCCAGCGCCTCCGCGAAGAGCGGGCTGACCGGAACCGGACGGCCGCGGGCGTGGTTGACCCGCCAGAGCTCAGAATCGGCGCGGAACCGCGAGCAGGCCGCGTCCACCGCGTCCAGCTCGGCGGCGAGCAGGTCGCGGGCCGAGGTCAGCGCGTCCGGGTCGGCGACCAGCACGGTGGCGAAGGTGCCAAGTGCCGGGAACGTGCGCGCCGCGATCGTCATGGTCGCCGGGGGCATCAGCCTCCCCCGTGCGATGCACTAGAGACGGTTGGCGCCGGTGCGGGGGCGGAGCTTGGCGGCGGGGCCACCGCCGGAGCCGAGCTGGGCGGGGCCAGCGTGGCCGACTTGGACGGAGCCGGGGCGGCCTTCTGGCTGGCCTTGGCCGTGACCTGGGCACCGCCCTGAGCACCGGCCTGGGGGGCGGGCGCGACGGCTTGGGCGCTGGCGGAGGCGGAGGCCCGCGCCCGCTTGGGGTGAGCCTTTCCTGGCGAGGAGCTGGACGCGGCCGGGGCCGGGGCCGAGGCCGGGGGAGACGTCTTCGCAGCGGACGCCGCCGTGCTGTCGCCGGCCGCCGTCTGGGCCGGGGCGGTGCGGGCGAACAGGGTCGCGAAGCCGACCGCGGTGACCGCGCTCAGCTGGGTAGCCCGCCAGGTCAGGCGGGAAAGGCGGCGCAGTCCGGCCGTGCGCGCAGCGCCCGGCTGCTCCTGGAGGAAATCAGATGTGTCACGCATGACTGGTGATCACAGCAGGGCCTGAGTTAAGAGTTCGTGAAGAACGGCTCAAGAGGTAGTTGGCACGGGCCACACGGCGGGCCACAGGCGGTGGCCACAGGCGGGCACGGGCCACAGGCGGGCACGGGCCACAGGCCGGTGCGTTGGCTCAGCGGCCGGTCCACACGGGCGGCCGCTTGTCGCGGAACGCGGCGGGCCCTTCCTGCGCGTCCGCGCTGTGGTAGACGGGCGCCCAGATCCGCTCGGCTTCGTCGAAGACATCGGGCCTGGACAGGTACGCGGTGCGCTTGGCGGCCAGCACGGACAGCGGGGCGTTCGCGGCGATCCGCTCGGCCAGCTGCTGCGCTCGCGAGCGCAGGTCCGCGAGCGGCACGACCTCGTTGACCAAGCCGATCTCGTGGCCGCGCTGCGCGGTGATCGGGTCGCCCGTGAGCAGTATCTGCAGCGCGATCCGGGGCGGGATGAGCCAGGACAGCGGCGCGGCCCACGGGGCGCCGCGGCCCACTTTCACCTCGCTGATCGCGAACGTCGCGGTGTCCGCGGCGATGCACAGGTCACAGCACTGGGCGAGCAGGAACCCGCCGGCCCACGCGACGCCGTTCACCGCGGCGATGGTCGGCTTGGCGACCTCGATGTTGCGGCCGAACTGGGGGACGAAGTCCGGCGGCGGCACGGTCAGGGCCTGCTCGGCCATCTCCTTCAGGTCGCCGCCGGCGCAGAACGCCTTCTCCCCGGCACCGGTGAGCACCAGGACCTTGGCGGTGTCGTCGTCGTTGAAACGCCGGACCCCGGTGTACAGGCCCGTCCGCACGGCCGCGTTGAGCGCGTTGCGGGCTTCCGGCCGCTCGATGGTGAGCCAGGCGACGCCGTTGACCACCTCGTAGCTGACCGCGTCTGTCATCGCACCACTCCTCCGCTCTAGCAGCGAATCACGCTGTTAGAGCAGGGAATCACACTGTTCTGGCAGCGCTTCACAGCGGCGGGCTGGGCTCGTATAGTAGCACATTAGTGAACCGTCAATCACTAGCGTCCCGCGGAGGCGCCGTGGACCTCGATGTGACGAGCCTGCATCACCGGCGTGCCGTACACCGGTGGGAGCGGATGAGCGTCGGTGACCTTATCGAGCGGGTGACCTGGAGCCGGCCGGACAAGCCGGCCATCGTGGGCCGCCCGGGTGCCTACGCCGACGAACGGCTGGCCTCGCTGACCTACCGGCAGGCCGACCAGACGGCGAATCAGGTGGCCCACGCGCTGATCGCCAGCGGGCTGGAGCGCGGCGACGTGGTGCTGCTGTTCTGCGAGAACTCGGTCGAGGCCTACCTGGCCAAGATCGGCATCGCCAAGGCAGGACTGGTGGCCGCGCCGCTGAACCCGATGATGGCGCCGGACTTGGTGGCCGCGATGATCGACCTGGTCCAGCCGAAGCTGGCCATCGTCGACGCTGAACTGTGGCCGAGGGCTGAGGAGCCGTTCGCCGCTAAGGGCCTGCGGGCCGAGGTCACGATCGCCATCGGCGGGCCGCCGGTCCCGGGCAGCGTGTCGTTCACCCAGTTCATCGCGGACCTGGCAACCAGCGAGCCGGACGTGGAGATCCACGCCGATGACATCTGGGAGATCCTGTTCACCTCGGGCACCACGGCGTTGCCGAAAGGAGTGATGATCTCGCATGCGTGCAGCTACGCGGCCGGATTCGGGTTCGCGCTCTCGCTGACTCGCGGGCTCCGGCTCGAATCCGACCTGAAGCTGGGAACCTACCTGCCGCTGATCTACCACGTAGGTGATCAGC
>Ga0074044_10005221_pt1 | contig 10602 bp, 8 predicted proteins | sample BogForMeECP23OM1_FD_94443 | JGI IMG/M metagenome (GOLD analysis project Ga0074044, IMG submission 94443) | Bog forest soil microbial communities from Calvert Island, British Columbia, Canada - Bog Forest MetaG ECP23OM1 | ecosystem: Environmental > Terrestrial > Soil > Wetlands ...
ACCTGGCGGCAGACCTCGTTCTTCGGGCTCCGCGCCCGCGGCCAGTTCTTCGTCTTCGTCGTCGACCAGTCGGGAAGCATGATTGACGACGACCGCCTGACCCGGGCCAAGATCGAGCTTCTCCGGAGCGTCTTCGCCCTTCAGCCTCCGCAACGATTCGAGGTCATCTTCTACAACGAAGAGGCCACGCCGATGCCGGGAGGGCCCCTGCCACGCCCGGCCGACTTGAAGACCAAGAACCAGCTCACATCCTGGCTTCACCTGATCGGCCCCGACGGCGGCACCGACCCGCGGCCCGCCATGGCCCAGGCCATTGCTCTCCAGCCCGATGCCGTGTTCCTTCTGTCCGATGGCGAGTTCCCCGAGGGAACCGTCGAGCGCGTGGCCAAACTGAACCCTCGGAAGGTTCCCATCCACTGCGTGGACATGACCGGCGGCCAGGCCGCCAACCATCTCAAGCGCATCGCCCGCGACAGCGGCGGCCAGTACGCCTCACGCCCGGGCACCCTTCAAGCCGCGCCGTGAGAACGGCCCAGCCCACACATCGCTCTCGTTTCGGACGAATCGGCCGTCAGGACGCGCCGGCGACGGAAAACTCGTAGACCGGGGCCGAGACCGTCCGTGCCGGGGGACTCTGTCCCCAGATGATGGCCTGAATTCGTTCGACGGTCTCCGGGGAATAAAGTCTCTCGCCGGTAGTCAGCGATACGCGGGCAGGAACGCGTTCGACGATGATCACGCGCCCGTCGACTTCGGTGATATAAGTCACTTCCTGCTCGGAAAATTCTTCGCGTGGAACGACGGCTGACATTCAGGACCTCCTGAGCCGGTTCCCCTGCCACAGGGCTGGGTCAGGCTCGTAGACGCTCTGATCGAGTGCGTGCTGCGAAAACTCGAACGCCCCGCCTGCGACCTTCGCGCGAATTCCATCAGCCAGGTTCATGTCATGAATCGTATCAAGACGGAATCGTCCCGGGAACACACTCCAGGTACCTTCGACGCTCGCCGCATTTTGAGCTCATTGATTCACAAATAGGCTCACATGATGGCGATCGTGTAGCAGGGTCAGGAACCGAATCACTGGATCCTGACCGCTTCCACCTCACCTTTCTACGTTCGTGTCCGTCTTCCGAGCCTGCATCCTCTGGAGAGCTTCGATGACCAGTTCCGCGGTTTCGTCCACGCTGAACCGCGACCTGTTGAGGATCAGATCGTAATTCTGTGGATCGGCCCGATCCTTGTGGAAATAGTCCTTGATGAACTCTTGCCGAACCCGGTCCCTGGTGTCCACGAAGTGGGCGGCCTCGACTGGGCTGAGCTTGCGTTCCCGGGCGATGAACGCAATTCGATCGTCACGGGTGGCCACGATCCGGACACGCAAGGTCGTTTCGGGCGGGAGAACGAACGTCGAGCCCCGGCCGACGATGAGACATTCCCCACGCGCGCCCAGCATCTGGAGCAGGCGGACCAGGTGACGGAAGTAGGTCGCCTCGGAGACACTCGCCGCGGCGGAAAAAGCTTTGATGGTGTCCACCAGGAAGCTTCCGCGTAGGCCTTCGTCGTAATCCTCCAGAAACGAGATGTCGACATTCAGTTCCTTGGCCAGGCTTTCCAGCAGTTCCTGGTCGTACACCGGCCAGCTCAAACGTCTTCCTACCTCGCGCGCCACGGTGATGCCGCCAGCGCCGGCCTCGCGACTGAACGCGATGGCGAATGCGGTCCCCGTCGGCGCTTCCGGTCGCTTTGCCTGAGGCTGGTCTTTGACATGGGCGAAGGGATGCGGATGCTTGCTGAGCCGGGCCATGGCCTCGGCAAAGTGCTCGGTTGCGGTCTTCTGGTACATGGTATCCTCCCTTATGCTACATGGCCCCGACCCGCGGCCTCGATCTTGCCGCTTCCTCGACAAACGCTTTCATCTCATCGGGAATGGAAATATTCATGGTCGCCATGAGAACCGCCTCCTCTCTTCGATCATGGCGTTCTTGGCAAGCTTGCCAACACGGGTCGAGCCAGCCGGGACGTGCTCATTCTCGTAGAGGCCACAGCGATGCGAATGCTGAAGATGTCTGCAAGAGCGTGGCCTAAGAAGCTGAGTCATCCGGCCTTGGTTTCAAGTTTGGCTCGAAGCCGCCAAAAGTTGACGGATTGCGGGCAGGAGCTTGTCAGGAACGGTGATCACCGTCTGCCCCTCCTGTTCTACCACCGCGGTTTCATCTTCGGCAACCTGTTCGTCTTCGGAAAGTTCATCGTAAGCGGATGCTCTGCCGCTGGATGAGCTCGTCGGAGCCCGTGATCACAAGTTCTCCTATCCCCAACTCTACGACGGCGAGACTCAGGGCGCGGCCAAGGCGTATGGAGTTCTGGCCACCCCCCACGTCTACATCTTCGACGCGGCCCGCAAGCTCCGGTACGTCGGCCGCTTTGACGACGCCGAGGTGAAGGCCGTCAAGTCGCACGACGCCCGCAACGCGGTCCTTGCCCTGCTCGCGGGGAAGCCGGTCCCGGTCGAGAAGACCCGCGTCTTGGGCTGCTCCACGAAGTGGGCCGAGAAGCAGGCCGATGCCCGCAAGTCCCTGGCCCGATGGGACGCGGAACCGGCCACCCTGGAGCCGATCGACGTGGCCGGCGTGGCCAAACTCGTGAAGGACGCAGGTCCCAAGCTCACCGTGATCAGCGTCTGGGCGACCTGGTGCGGTCCGTGCGTGGCCGAATTGCCCGAGTTCGTCACGATGAACCGGATGTACCGGGGCCGCCCGTTCCGGCTCGTGACCATCAGCCTCGACGATCCGGAGAAGCAGGCCGACGCGCTTCGGGTCCTCAAGGAGAACCACGTCGCGGCCGCCAATTACGTTTTCAAGTCAAGTGACCGCGACGCGTTCGCCGAGGCCCTGGACAAGGAATGGCCCGGCCCGGTCCCCTACACGCTGGTGGTCGCTCCGGGAGGAAAAGTCGTCTACCGCAAGGTCGGAGCCATCGATCCGCTGGAAGTGAAGCGGGCCATCGTCAGCCACCTGGGGCGAACTTACTGAGCGGTGTTATACCTCACTCGGCCATGAGTGAGACGTCGTCGAATTGCTCGAAAACCATTACCCCGGCAAGGAAGCAGGTCAGGCTTTCCAGCCTGACCTACAATGCCTTTCTTTCGTGCCGGTGTCATGGCGTCATCAACGAGGCCGTTTGCTGGGACTACTTGGTTGGCATGACATTGGAGGCCATCCACGTTGCCCAGGTACCAGAGAGTGGGTGGCCCCATCCGCTCCCTTTTGCCTTTCAGGGTGCTCATCGCCTTTCGGCTTCACAGAGGCGGGCAGAAGGCAAAAGGTAAAAGGCAAAAGTGGGAAGTGGGTGCTCAACGTCTTGCAGCATCACAGAGGTGGGCATCTTTTACCTTTTACCTTTTGCCTTTTGCCTTTCAGCAGACATTGGGGAACCCCTCTCCCCGCGCAGGCGCTTCCGGCAATGAGACTCGTGTTGCTTCAGTCCGCAATCCAAAATCCAAAATCGAGAATCCACAATCATGTGTCGGCCCTTCGGCGATCCTAACTGGGTCACGGACACGGCCAAGCGATTGGGGCTCGAATGCTCGGTTCGGCCCCGTGGAAGACCGAAGAAACAATCGTAGGCTTGCCACGTTTACTTGTACTCTCTGTGTTCTCCAGATTTGGTGGCTGTCACCTTTCACCTTCGGCTTCGCAGGCCCCAAGCCGTAATGGTCACTCTGCTCGTATGACCGCCAGCAGAACATGGCGCACGATTTCGTCGAGCCGCCCCAAGTCGTGAACGTGCGGCCGACTCGTCTTTCCATCATGAAGTAATTCGCTTCTCGCCTCATAGCAAGCAGCGATATGCTGAGCCGCTTCCTCTCCGCGACGCTCAGCTATCATACGACGGCAAGCAGCGCTGATAGACTCTCGCTTCAGGTTCCCGAGGCCGCTGGTGAGTGAATCCTTCTCTTCGCAAGACAATTCTGAGGTTCTGACTGATCGCATTAGTTCATCGATTTTGTCGCGGATGCCCTTTGCCTTCCGTCCACGATCAGCCAAGACTTCTATGATCGTAACTAGGTTGAGAAATCTGACCTTTGTGTCCGGCTCGAAATGACTAAGGTTGTAGAGTTCCAACGCGAGGCTCTGCTTCGGTGGAAGCGGTTTGATTCTCGTGGCTTCTTGGGCAATTTTCTCAGGGAAATTATTAAGTGACAATGTGGAAGTCCCTGTCATGCTTATTTCAAGGTGTGTGATAGGCGGGTCCTCGGGAAAAACGTCGAGTCCGTGGACAATGTCCCTCAACTGACGACCTTGCTGTTCCCTTACGGCATCCTGTATGGAGGTGGCCCAGCTTGAGGTCGCGTGATCTCGGCCAACGTCAGTGCCCATTCCTGTTTCGCAGCCAACAACAGCTAGCACCAGCTTAAGGCGGTCCCCGAATGCTCGGGCAGCATCCTCCTTTGAAAATCCACTACCCTTGATCAGGAACCGCTCTGGAGAACTGGGAACATCGATCGGCCTCCGAGGAAGTTGGCGCAAAGAGACCTCTTCATTGATGCCCGAGAACTTCAGAGGGAAGTCGTTGTCGGTTCCGACGCCTTCAATCGTCCGACCTGCCGGTGTCAGGAATCGCAATTCAAATCCGAAAGTCACAGCCAACCCTCCCCGCATTCCATAGAACAACCAAGCCCCGCGACCCGCCCTTCCCACAGCTTGGCCACGCCACATGCCGAGTTCGAGCTGACTCCGCTCAGGGCCGCCTGTTCCATTGGGCCGCAGAAAAGGTGCCAGCAACCGAACACGGCTCTCTTCGACCAATGTGCCCGATATCAGTTCCTGACACCTTATCTCCCTCAAGCGATTGGGGCTCGAATGCACGGTTCGGCCCCGTGGAAGACCGAAGAAACAATTGTAGGCTTGCCACGGTTACTTGTAAGCTCTGTGTTCTCCAGATCTGATTCTCCCGATTTGGTGGCTGTCACCTTTCGCCTCCCCGGTTACTTGTAAGCTCTGTGTTCTCCAGATCTGATTCTCCCGATTTGGTGGCTGTCACCTTTCGCCTCCCAGCCTCCCAGATTTGGTGGCTGTCACCTTTCGCTTCCTTATTTCATTGAACACAGTACCGACACCAATAATCTTCACGGGTCATGGCCTGATCGGCTGCTGATGTCGGAGGAGCTCGGTAAGGGGGCATCGGGGGTCAAGGGGGCATCGGGGGTCAGACTTTGTTTTTGGTTTCGAAGACAGCACGTAAGAACCAAGAACAAAGTCTGACACCATCCCCAATACTTGATCTCGGCTGTCGGAATCCCCGTGGGTAAGGCCTTGATTCTATTCCCCCTTATCCTCGTCCTCTTGGGCTGAATCCTTAGGGGGATAATAGATCTTCAGGCCGCGATACAGCTTTTCAAAGGCGGGCTCAAATGCCTTGCTTCTCCATTTGGAGAAGTCGATTACTAGCTTCTGCTTGAGGGTGAGCCAAAGGGCTCGGTTCGGCTCGGTCACATTCATCTTCGTTTTCCATGAATCATCGATCGCGATCGGGCAAAGCACGTCGCGGCTTTCGTCAATCTCCTTCCTACGAGCCATTTCGAGTTCGTTTTCAACCCAATCACTTTTCGTGGAATTCCTTGATAGAACCACAATGACAACGTCATTAAGACGTATAGCACGGAACACTTGCTTCTGAAGAGGCCCCGCGACAAGAGAGTGCCGGTCGAGCCAAACACTGGCCCCCGCGTTCACGAGGCGCCGATAAAGCTTGTTCACAAACTTTTCGTCGGTCCAAGAATAGGAGATAAATATTCCTCCAATAACTAATGGACCCTGCGCTCTCAAGTCGAAAACCTTGTATTGGAGTTCCTCAATATCACGAGGAGTGAGGCTTGAGTCGTACATCCTTGCACTAATGATTTCCCAGGGTGCGAGTCCGCACTGCTGTAGGAATCGCCCCGGAATTCTACCACTGGAAAAGGCAAGTGAGTCAGTGGTAATGTGGCTTGGGCCTTCATGGTGAATCTTGTTCAGTCCGGTAACCTCTGCGAGATTGACAGCACAAAAAAGTGTTCCTTGGCAGATTGCCTTGTGGAACTTGGCCCCGGTAAGCTCGGCCCCAGTGAAATCGGTCTCCATTAAGCGGGCCTGACGTAAATCCGCACACCTGAGGCTGCTCTCCATAAGCCTGGCGCAGTTCAAATTCGCCTTACGAAGGTCCGCTCGGTCAAGGGTGGCCCCTCGAAGATTCGTCCTATCAAGATCCGCCGATCTGAGATCAATGCCGCTAAGATCAGCTCCAACAAGACTCGCCCCCTCCAGATTGCAACTACTTAGAGTAGCCTCGCGCAGGACCGCTCCGTCCAGATTCATGCCCCCGAGATCGACGTCTGTGAGGTCAACACCATTGAAGTTGGCTCCATCAAGCTCGGGTACGGGCTTTTCGATTAATCGTCTCTGATTCCACTCGAAGATTCGGCCTTGCAAGAGCAACTTTTCTGCGCCTGTTCGGTCCATGGGGCTACAGTTATTCCCTCGGCTTCACTGAGACAGAGTGCCGAATTTAAGCCTTATAGACTTTCAAAACTTCATCTCCGTAATGGTTTATGACCTTGACCGCAATCTTGCCCGACTTGGGGGCGTCGAAGGGGTAGCTCTTGGTGCTGTAGAGGGTCGCCCATTGGGCCTCGTCGATCTCGGCGCGGAGGGCGCGCTTGAGCTTGCCGTAAGGGTCGTCGGCGCCGAGGAAGTAGGCGTGGCGGACGAAGAAGCACTCGCCGTTGTAGTCGGTGTCGATGAACCAGCAGGCGACGTCGTCGGTCGAGGAACTGCGGATCTGGCCGGTCGTCGGGTCGTAGACATCGACGCCTTTCACTTCGACGACGACCTTGCCATCGGCGTCGCGGGTGATCGCGATGTCGGGCTCGCCGAAGATCATGAACAGGTTGCCGGCGCCGGTGTTCTTGAGAGTATCGCCGATCAGGAGGTCAGGGTTCATCCGCGCCGGCAGAACCGTGAGGTTGCCGTAGCGCTTGGCTTCCTCCGAGACATGCGGGTCGAAGGCGAAGCCGCAAACGATCAGGATGTCGAAGCCCATGCCGGAGACGGCCTCTTTGGCGGCTTCCTTGACCTGCTGGGGAGTGACAGTCCCGTACTCAGGGCCGATCGTCACGGCGACGCGGCGTGTCTTGCCATCGCCGTTCGTGTAGTCGCCCGTGGCGTGAATCCAGGCCCCGGGGTGGGACTCCAGGCGGTCGAACCTGAGCCGCTCGTTCTTGAACGTGTTTTGCACCCCAGCCTTCCGCAGGTTGGCCAGGATCATCGTCGTGAAGTCGGTCCGGCCCGGGTGTCTTTGGCCGACCAGTTCGGATGCCGGCCGTTCCTCATCGGTCGAGACGATCCGGTCGGGTGACAGGCTCTCGACCGTGAACGGACCGCTCACCCGGATGCGACTCTTGTCTTCGTAGGGCTGGTCGTAGAGCTTCTCTGTTTCGGCATGACGGCGAATCGCGGCGTCGATCTCGACGCGGGACATGCCCTCCTTAATGTCGGGGTTGTTGGCGATCGATTTGAGCATGATGTGGGGAACGCGCTTGTAAACGAATCCCTTGCGAATATCCTTGGCGGTCGGATAGCTCGGCGGTTCCTGTGTGGACAGTTCACCTTCCTTCTTGAGCCCCTCTGACGAGTCGGCCAGCACGTAGTAAGGGAATCTCGCCGACATCAATCGAGTGCGGGCGAGAGCCAAGGCGACGCGACTTGTATCGATCGTGATCCAACGTCGTCCCCATTGCTCGGCCACGTAGGCGGTGGTCCCCGAGCCGCAAGTTGGGTCGAGGACGAGGTCGCCGGGGTCGGTGGTCATAAGCATTGATCGCTTGACTACCTCTGCATTTGTTTGCACAACGTAGATCTTTGGGTCCGAGCGGCTCTGAATGCCACCAAGATCCGCCCACACGTTAGTGATCTGGTAGGCTGGGAAGTCGTCCAAAAATCGCACATATGCCAAGCGCTTGCCTTCGGGGATCAGACGATGAGCGGCAGTTAGCCGTCCGAATCCCTCGGGACCAGTCTTCCAATAGTTGGGCTCTGACGTGAAAGTCTTTCCGTTAAACTCAACAGGGAACGAACCCGGCGGGCGCTGGCTTGTAAGCGTGTCCTTTCGGAACAGCTTCGCACCCTCGGGCAAGGTACCATCGTCGTCTAGAGCTTCGTTCAGAGTCACACGCGTGCCATCGCGGAGCTCGACTTGATTGTATTTTGCAGCTCCTAAGCCACCCTGTAACTTCTCCATATAAATTTGAGTATATTTCATACTATTGTTACTCTTTGAATACCATAGGAGGTAATCTGCAACCAAGGCTAACTGCTGGTCAGATTGACCACCGGTCTTCGTGAAGGTTATTAGTGCACAAAAATGATCGCTCCCAAATACCTCGTCCAAAACGCAACGCACGAGGTGCACGTTCTCATCTCCGATTTGGAAGAAGATAGAGCCGGTCTCGGTCAATAGGTCATGGGCGACCTGTAACCGGTCTCGCAAATAGGGCAAGTAGGAGTGAATCCCTATCTTCCAGGTATCTCTGAAAGCCCGGATCTGCTCGGGTTGGCGGCTGGTATCCTCGAGCTTCCCGTCTTTCACATCTCGCTTTCGTGTCGACACTTGCCAGTTTGACCCGTACCTGATTCCATAAGGTGGGTCGATATAGATCATCTGGACCTTGCCCTTCAACCCCTCCTTCTCGGCAAGGCTCGTCATGACATGGAGAGAGTTCCCCAGGATCATGCGGTTGGCCCATTTCTGATCGTGCTGGTAGAACTCGATCTTGCGGTCGAAATCCATGGCGTCGAAGTCGTCGAAGAAGCCAGGCAGAAAGCCGCTCGTTTCGGGCTTGGTCCTCTTCCGGGCCTGAACTGCTTCGACGATGACCCGGGGCTCGATGACTTCCTGGATGTAGATCGGCACTATGTCGACTTCGAGCGATTCCCGGTCTTCTCCATCCTTACCCTTCCAGACCAGTTGCGGGTCGAGCGACGGGTCGCGGGGATAGAGCATCTTCGGCGGCTTCGATTCATCCTCAGCCACGAAGTCCCGCAGCTCCTCGGTCGGGATGTTCTTGCGGGTGTCGTGATGCCGGTTGGCGTCAAGCTCCGGGAAGCCCGGCGTCGGCTCCTTCTTCTTCCGTGCCGCTGGCTCTTTCTTCTTGGGTGCCATCAAACAGCCTCCGACGCGATCGCCAATCTACGAGTACATACTGTGGGTGTCGAGCAGCAACCTCACGGCATGTATTCCTCGAAGTCCTTCAGGTGTTCGTCTTCGTCCGAGACGACGGTGATGAAGCCCTTGCCCAGGCCGGGAGGCGGGCGCAGGCCCGGCCTCGGCTTTCGCGACTGGCTCACCAACTTCGCGACCGGCTCCTCGTTCTCGGTGATGATGACTACTTCCCCCGGGGCTAACTGGTGGATCAACTCCCTCAGCTTGGCCTGGGCTTCATCGATGGTGATCGTCGCGGACATGACTCGATCTCCCTTCAGTTATCGCACCATAGATCAATCTGACAGGCTCCCCTGGTTCGAGATCGAGCGAATCAATTCCACCACATCATCATACGGATCAGTGATCTCCAGGAAAGCCCACCGCCCAAAGCCCCCGTGGTTGTTCACGGCCGGCATCCAGAGCGTGCGAGCTGTCGCGGTCTTGGCTTCCTTCTCCTTCTTACGCTCGCCTGTCACTTCGATGATTAGGTTCAGCGGGTCGTCCTTGCCGCGCCCGTCATCGATCCGGACGAGGAAGTCCGGGTAATAGTGGTGCTCGACGTTATTGATCGAGTAGGGGATCGTGAAGCCGAGATTCTGGTTCTTGACGTAGCACAAGACCTCGCCCATGTCTTCGAGGTCGTGAGCCAGCTTGAACTCCCAGCCGCTGTCTCCGGCGACATGGGAGACGTGGCACTTGTCGGCCCGGGTCTTGTAGGTTTCCCTGATCGTGTGGAAGTCCACGTAACGCGTCGTGCCAACCGTGTCATAGGGCCGGAGAATCGGCTTGAGGGTGGGCGATCCCTCAATTGATGCGACGATCGAGCGGTAGATCCGGTCGGCGGCTTCGTGGGCGAACCGGATGAACATGAGCAGTTGTGGAAATGTTCCGCCCTTGCAGGTCAGACACTCGGCGAGCCAGCGCTTGGTGATCGCCAGCAGTTGCGGGAAGAGCCAGGGCTTGTCATGCCCGGCGTCGTCGCGGAAGTATTTCTCGAGGGTCAGCTTGGCGAGCCGGAAGGCGACCTCATTGAGCCGGAGGTTCTTCAGGTCGTCGAGCGTATCGATCCGGATCGCGCCGACGATGCCCTCTATCTCGGTCTTGGTCGGCAGGTCGGCGTTGGTCAGGTCGAACTTTGCATCGACAGTGAACTTTGCGATGAGCCGCTCGCCTGGCAGCTCATAGCGATATCCTTGCAGGCGGGGCCAGGTGATCTCGCAGGCGATCCGCTCAGCGAGGGCATGAACCCGGGTCGGCGTCGGGCCTGGCTTGGGCACCTTCGTGGTTCCCGAGCAAGGCAGGAACGAGAACGGCACCCCGTAGACGTCGGCGTACTCGGGCTCGAATTTCGCCTCGGCGTTGGCG
>Ga0074044_10005222_pt1 | contig 10601 bp, 9 predicted proteins | sample BogForMeECP23OM1_FD_94443 | JGI IMG/M metagenome (GOLD analysis project Ga0074044, IMG submission 94443) | Bog forest soil microbial communities from Calvert Island, British Columbia, Canada - Bog Forest MetaG ECP23OM1 | ecosystem: Environmental > Terrestrial > Soil > Wetlands ...
TCGCCGCGCGAGGATTCCTGCGCAAAGTCCTCCTCGACGTCGCCAACCTTTCGGCCCTCGGATTCAATCACCACGTCGTAGTTGCCGGCTTCGGGGATCGTTCCGCCCGAGGTGATGGCCGACAGGCGTGCGGATCGGCGCGGGCGGACGCGGGCGTTGACGCGATCGAAGAAAATCTTCGGCGACGCGCCCATGATTCGCTCGGGCATTTCGGCCGAGAGCTGTTCGAGCAGATGGCGCAGCTTGCCGGCGTCGAGATCGCCGAAGTTGTAGGCGCTGCGCAGCACGCGCAGCAGCTCGGCTTCGCAGATTTCCTCTTCCTCCGCGGCGATTGCGACGATTTGCTGCGCCGCGATATCCGCGCATCCCATCGGGATTTCCACTTCGTCGAGATGCCCGCGGCGAATCGCGCGCACCGCCGCGCCGCATTCGAGCAAATCGTCGGTGGTCAGCGCGAAGAAGCGTCCCTTGGGAGTCGCGCCGAGGCTGTGTCCCGAGCGGCCGACGCGTTGAATCGCGGCCGAGATGGATTTGGGCGAATCGAGCTGGCATACGAGTTCGACGGCGCCGACGTCGATGCCGAGTTCGAGCGACGCGGTCGCGACGATCGCCTTCAGCTCGCCCCGCTTGAGCCGTTGCTCGGCGAGCAATCGGTCGGCGCGCGCGAGGCTGCCATGATGCGCCATCACGGCGTCAATCCCGAGCCGCTTCTGAAGATTGAGCGCGACCCGCTCGGCAAAGCGGCGGCTGAGCGTGAAAACCAGCGTCGTGCGATGCTCGCCGATCAGGCGCGCGACTTCGTCGTACATCGCTTCCCAATGCGGATGGGTGGCCAGCGGTCCAAGCTCGGGGCCGGGCGCGATGACCTGGAGATCCATCGTGCGGACGCGATCGTCGGCGCGAACTATTTTTATCGGACGCGGCGAGCGCGCGCCGTCGCGCGCCACGTCGTAGCCGGCCAGAAACCCGGCCAGCTTTTCGATCGGATTCAAGGTCGCCGACAGGCCGATTCGATTGGGCCGCGCATTCCCGCGACTCGTCACGAAGCGTTCCAGGCGTTCGAGAGTCAGCGCGAGATGCGCACCGCGCTTGTTGCCGGCCAGCGCGTGGAGTTCATCGACAATCACGTGGCGGACGGCGGCGAGTTTCTCGCGGAACTTCGGCGAGGTCAGCAGGATGAACAGCGACTCGGGCGTCGTGACCAGAATGTGCGGCGGCCGCCGGAGCATCGCAGTGCGCTCGCTCGCCGAGGTGTCGCCAGTGCGAAGACCGGCGCGAATGCGCGAAAGATCGAGGCCCGATTCGGCGCCGGCGTCGCGCACGCCGTCGAGCGGCTCCTCGAGATTGAGCCGGATGTCGTTGGCCAGCGCCTTGAGCGGCGAAACGTACAGCACCGAGACTTCATCGCGGAGCCGATCGCGCGCCGCGTTGAGCACGAGACCGTTGATTGCCCACATGAAGGCGGCCAGCGTCTTGCCGCTGCCGGTCGGCGCGCATAGCAGGACGTCGAAGCCGGGCGCCGAGTTGGCGGCGCCGATGACGGGCCATCCGAGATCCTGCGCGCGCGAGGGCGCGGTGAAGCGGCGCTCGAACCAGGTGCGAACGGCAGGATGGAAGTCGTCAAGCGCTGTGGGCATTAGGAAACTTATATCATTGACTCACGATTGTGGCAGGTGTTAGCCGCTGCATCGGAGTGAAGGGCTCTGCCAGCGCGGTAACTCTCACGTACGATCGATCAGGTCGCGGCTTGATAACGGCATCAGAAGTCCAATCCAGAAAAGGCCCATGAGATAGGCGGTCCAGATGTCGCTCGGCCAGTGCGCGCCGAGCACGATCCTGGCGCAGGCGCCCAAAATCAGCGCAGCAGCCGCCAGGATTGGGATCACGATTGCCGATGCGCCCCGCGATCGCCGGCCCGCCAGCAAGCCGATATATCCGAAGGTAGCCGCGTAGATGAGTCCAAAAATGGAAGGGAACGCATAGCCCTTTGGGTTACCGATCACTTTTATAAGCTCAGGGGATGGCCGCGGCTGGGCGACATGCGGACTGAGCCAGATTCCGAAAAGGAACAGACCGAAGAAGATTGGAATCGCGAGCATCGCCGCGCGCCATCCGCTGATCACCCAGGCAAATACGGCGGTCAGAGCAAGTAGAACAAGCGACCACGGTCTTCCCGCGGTTGCCGTTATCCATGTTGCCGCCGAGACGGGCATCGCAGCGCGCGACTGCAATCCCCGCGCGATCGCGAGGTCGGTCGGAAAGTACGCCAGGCGTGACGCAGCAAATGCAAGTATCGCGATTGCGACGGCCAGCGCGAGCAGACACAGCATGCTGGCCAAGCTGTAAGCGGGGCTGAGCGGCTGTGGATTTGTATCGGGGTCCATCGTTTCGACAATTGCTTGAACGCCAGGGGAAAAATCAAAACACCCCAGCGTCCACGATCATAGTCGAAGAAACGGATTTCCCGAAACCGCAGCGGGAGGAGTCTTGCGTCGATTACATTTCGATGATACTAGAATCATCGTAGTGAAAGAGTTTGTGTCGCAACTGAGCGCGCTTGGGCAATCTGGCCGGCTCGAGATCTTCCGCCTGCTGGTGCGCGGTGGGCCGGATGGAACCTGCGTGGACGAGATCAAGCGCCGGGTCAAGATGCCGGGCTCGACGCTGTCTCATCACCTGGACGCATTGACCCGATGCGGGCTGCTCACGGCGCATCGCGCCGGGCGATTCATCTACTACGCAGTCAATTGGCCGAAAGCCGCAAAGTTGATCCGGTTCATGACCGAGGACTGTTGCGCCGGCCTTCACAAGACGCCGGGCGCATTGCCGGTTCGTTCGCTATCAGCTAATCGCCTCTCCCGTAAAATCGCGGGCAGGCCTGGAGGTCACGACGAGTAATGAATCGATAAGGGAAAAAGTCCGGGAGGAGTACGCGCAAGCAGCGCGGCGAGTCACGAATCAGGGCGGCTCATGCTGCGGCTCGGCGGCGCCTGCGGGAAACCCAATCACGTCGAATCTCTACCGCGAGGGCGAGACCGCATCGATTCCCGCCGCAGCGGTTGCCGCGTCGCTGGGATGCGGGAATCCAACCGCGCTCGCCGAGCTGAAGCCGGGCGAAACCGTGCTCGACCTGGGCTCGGGTGGCGGGATCGACGTGCTGCTTTCCGCGCGGAGAGTTGGGCCGGCGGGCAAGGCGTACGGGCTCGACATGACCGACGAGATGCTTGCCCTTGCGCGCGACAACCAGCGCAAAGCGGGCGTCCAGAACGTCGAATTCCTCAAAGGCGAGATCGAGCATATCCCGCTGCCCGACAATTCGGTGGATGTGATCATCTCGAACTGCGTAATCAATCTCTCGGCCGACAAAGATTGCGTGCTGCGCGAAGCGTTCCGCGTGCTGAAACCGGGGGGGCGATTCGCCGTTTCGGACATCGTGGTGCGCGGTGAGATGCCCGGCGAGATTCGCCGCCGCGTCGAGCTGTGGGCCGGATGCATCGCGGGGGCGCTGGAAGAGTCGCAATACCAATCGAAGCTGGCTGCGGCCGGATTCGAACAGATCGAAGTGGAACCGACGCGGATCTACACGGCGGCTGACGCGCAGGGATTTCTTGCGAATAATCCAGACCTCGAGAAGTACGCGCAGATGGCCGACGGCAAATTCATGAGCGCTTTCGTCCGTGCCCGCAAGCCGGGTGCCGGGAAGAAATCGTGAAATCCATAACCGGGGTCAAGGTGGCGGATGTCGTCTCCGTCTATAGCAGTGCGCAGGGCGACCTCTTTCAGCTTATGTTCGGGCAGCAAATTCACGTCGGCGGAATGAAGGCGTCGATCGATTTGGCCGATCGCGCCGGAATCGCGGCCGGGATGAATGGGGTCGATCTGTGTTGCTGCAACGGCGCGGACATGCGCTTTCTGGTGCGCTTTCGCAATGTCGCCTCGATGGTCGGCGTGGATGTAACCGAAGCGATAGTCGAGCGCGGGCGGCGGCTGACCCACGAAGAAGGTCTGGACGATAAAATCCGATTCGTGCTCGCCGATGCGTCCCAAAGCGGCCTGCCGTCGGCCAGCGCGGATTTCGTATGGAGCGAAGATGCGTGGTGCTACGTCCCTGACAAGCGAAAATTGATTGCGGAGGCGGCGCGCATTGTTCGTCCCGGAGGCGTAATTGCGTTCACCGACTGGGTTGAAGGGCCTGCGGGACTATCCGATTCCGAGGCGCAGCGCTTCCTCGGCTTGATGATGTTCGCCAACGTCGAGGACATTGCGGGCTACGCCAAGCTGCTCTCCGGAAGCGGCTGCGAAGTGCGCGCCGCCGAAGACACCGGGCGGTTTACACGCCATGTGGATTTATATCTCGACATGCTTGAGCTGCAGCTTAGGTACGATGCCCTGCGGATCGTCGGGTTCAACACCGAGCTGCTCGACGCGCTCATCGCCGGGTTCCGCTTCATTGGCGAGATGGCGCGCGCGGGCAAGATCGCGCAGGGGCGGTTTATCGCGCGGCGCGTGTAGGCGGCGACCAGCGCCCCGCCGGGCTCGACCTCAGCCGGGCGAGAACATAAAAAACCGGCAGGGGCGGGTGAATGCAACGCAGCGAGGGGGAAGGGTTCATTTGATTAAGTGTGAAACCCGCCGTGGGTTTCACACTTCCTTGGGCAGGGGTAACCCCTGCACCTTAGTCAGGAAGAAGAGAAGATGCGGCCTGACGGCCTGTTAGAACTTTTTTTTCTGTCATCCTGAGCGCAGCGAAGGAACCCGGATCCTATCTCGCCCGTTATTTCACGGCCGAGATACCTCGGAGTTAGCGCGCTTAGGGGCGCAGCAGGTCGGGGAGACGGGCGGTGAATTCGCTGCGCGAGAGTGTCAGTTCGTAGCCTGCTTCGCGGGCGGCTTTCAGCGGTTTCAAATCGACGTGCGAGGCGAATCCGATCGCGCGTGCGGCGGGAGCGGCCGCGCGGATTCGTTTCAGCGTGTCGAGTGCGGGAAAGGCGTCGTCTGAGAGATCGGTGAAGACGACGGAGGGTTTCAATTCGGCGCATCGCGCGGCAACGGCGTCGAGCGTCGAGGCGTAGCCAACCTCGGCGCCGGCGGCGGCGGCGACCGCGTCGATCTTCGAGCGGAAGAACAAGTCGCGGACCAGCGCGAGTGCGATTTGGCGGCTCATGATCCGGCGCTCAAGGAATCCCGCGATCCAATACTTCATCCATCACATTAACTCCTGAAAGAGCGGCGCTTCGCCATCCGCGTGCGCGATTGTGACTTGATTTATCAGAGAAGCGCCGCGGTTCGCCAACCGGAGCGCGGCTTGCAAAGACCGCCGGGCTGGAGTAAGTGTCAGATTGACGCAAAGTAATGGCGGCAACGGTGGAGAGGACTCACGGTGAACCAATCTGTTGAAACTGCGGTTAGCGGCAGCGCGCTGCGCGACAAGCTCGGGGTGCTCGGCAACGAGAGCTACACGGCTGACAACTGCGAGCGCTACGCGGACATGATCGCGGAGATCAAGCGGCTTAAAAAGGCGCGGCGCGCGGTGGTGCTCGCGCACAACTATCAGCGGCCGGAGATTTTCGAGGTCGCGGATTTTATCGGCGACTCGCTGGAGCTGGCGCGCAACGCGCGCGAGGTGCGCGACGCCGACGTGATCGTCTTTTGCGGCGTTCACTTCATGGCGGAGACCGCCAAGGTCTTCAACCCCGAGCGCAAGGTGCTGCTGCCGGATCTGAAGGCGGGATGCTCGCTGGCCGACAGCGTGACGGCCGAGCGGCTGGCGGAGCGCAAGGAAGAACTGCTCAAGATTTATCCCGACCTGAAGGTGGTGTCGTACGTCAATTGCACGGCCGACGTCAAAGCGCTGTCGGACGCGTGCTGCACGTCATCCAACGCGGCGAAGATCGTCGAGCGGATCGACTCGGACAATATCCTGTTCGTGCCGGATCAGAATCTCGCCAACTACGTGCAGGGGCAGACGCGCAAGCGGGTAATTTCATGGGACGGTAACTGCTACGTGCATCACCAGATAACTCCCGACGAGATAAACAAGGTCAAGCGCGCGATTCCCGGGATCAAGGTGATCGCGCATCCCGAATGCCGCCACGACGTGCTCGCGCTGGCCGACGCGGTGTTGTCCACCAGCGCGATGATCGGTTACGCGCGCAGCAGCGACGCCGACAAGTTCCTGGTGGTGACGGAATGCGGGCTCTCGGACCGCCTGCTGATGGAAATTCCCGACAAGCACTTCTACAAGGTGTGCAAGCTATGCCGGTTCATGAAGATGATCACGCTCGAGGGCACGCTCGATTCGCTCCGCCATCTGCGCTACGAAATCGAACTTTCCGAGGACGTGCGCGTGGGCGCGAAGCGGGCCCTGGAGCGCATGCTCGAGCTGAGCGTCTGAGCGCGAACGCACAAGCCGCCGCCTCCGGCGCGGCGCGCGGTGAACGGCTGGCGCGGCCGATGGTCGCGGTGGACACCGTGTTGTTCGCGATCAACGGCGGGCGCCTGCAGACCTACCTGGTCGAGCTGCGCCGCGGACCGGGTCGCGGGCGGTGGGCGTTTCCGGGCGGGCTGGTGCGAGTGGGCGAACTGCTCGACGAGGCGGCGCGGCGCGAGCTTTACGATTCGACGGGACTTCGCGGCGCTTATCTCGAGCAGCTGTTCACCTTCGGAGATCCGTCGCGCGACCCGCGTGCGCACGTGGTATCGGTCGCGTACATGGCGCTGATCCCCGACCCGCACGGCATCGGCGCGCCGTGCGACAAATACGCGACCGGCAGATGGTACGAAGTCACGCGCCTGCCGCAGCTTGCGTACGATCATTCGCTGATGGCTGCGTATGCGGTCAAGCGGCTGAAGTCGAAACTCGAGTACACGAATATCGCGTATGCGTTGCTGCCGCGGGAATTCACGTTCGCCGAGTTCGAGGAGCTATACTCGCTAATCCTGGGGCGTCCGCTCGATCGGCGAAACTTCCGCCGGCGGATTCTCGCGATGGGCATGCTCAAACGCCTGCCGCATACCCGTCGCGGACCGCATCGCCCAGCCGCTCTATACAGTTTTGCGAATCAAAGCCTAAGATTCATCGAGATGCTATAATTTCCGGCTGCGGAGAAACTCATGTTCAAGGGCGTCAAAGGGATTGTCGCACTGACGGCCGCCGCGTTGGTGGTGGTGGCAATCGCGTACGCCAGCCATGTGTCGACTCAGGCGCAGCCGCCGGCGGGCCAGATGGCCGCGGCCTCCGATCCTGCGGCGCGGCTGCGTATAACCCTCGATCCGAAAAATTTCCAGGGCAATGTGCGCGAGGCCTATGAGATCGCCGGGCGCAATCCCACGCTGCTGTCGCAAATGCATTGCTACTGCGGCTGCGACAAGGCGATTGGGCACAAGAACCTGCTCGATTGCTACCGTGATACGCACGGCAGCAAGTGTGCGATCTGCGTCGGCGAGGCTCACGACGCCGAGTCGATGGCAAGCCGGGGCGTGCCAGTCGAGCGAATCCGCGACGCATTGCGCGCGCGTTACGCCCACGGGAGCTGAGCTTGGTCGGGCTGATCTCCGCGTACATCGAACACTTCACTTATCTTGGATTGTTCGTTGTCCTGATGTTGTGCGGACTTGGTATGCCGATTCCGGAAGACGTGGCGCTGCTCGCGGGCGGCTATTTGGCGCATCGCGGGATCACGCGCTACCCGATCACGCTGGCGGTCTCGCTGCTGGGTGTAGTCGCGGGCGACAACTCGCTGTTCTTTTTGGGCCGGCGCTTCGGCACGGGACTGGTGCGCTACTTCACGCTGGCGTGGCCGGGCCGGCAGCAGCAGATCGAGCGCATCGAGCATTTCATGCGGCGGCATGGGGCTCGCGCGGTCTTTTACGCGCGATTCCTGGCCGGCCTGCGCGCCTTGATCTATTTGTCGGCGGGATCTTTCGGCGTGCGCCCGGCGGTGTTTCTGCTCTACGATCTGCTCGGAGCGCTGATCTCGGTGCCGATCGTCGTGACGCTCGGCTACATTTTCGGCAAGCAAATCGAGATGATGGTCAGATACATCGGCGGCTTCGAGCGGCTGATCGTGATCGTGGCGATCCTGAGCGCCGCGATATACGGGACCCGGCTGCTGGTTTTGCGCAAGATCAACGAGCCCGTGAGCAAGAGCGGATAGGTCGAATTATCGCGTGGCCGCGCCGGCCTGCCCGGCGATATCGAAAATGGAATCATACTTTCCCGCGCTGAACCTCAAGGCCAAGCTGATCGTGCTGATGGTGGGTCTGCTCGGGCTGACGCTCGGCGCCGAGGTGTGGGTGAGCCTGGGCACGCAGGCGGCGATCGTCGCGACCACGCAGGAGCGGGTCAAGGACCTGGCGCGCGTGATCCAGATCAGCGTGCAGGAGCTGACCGCGGTGGGCGGCACCGATCGCGATCTGCTGCACCACTACGTGGGCGACCTGCACACCAAGGGACTCGAAGTATCGATCGCGTCGAGCGAAAATCTGATCCTCAACAGCTCCAATCCGCATCTGATCGGCGCGGCGCTTCGCCCCAAGCAGGCCGAATGGCTTACCCCCGAGCAACTCAAGCATCCCGATGACCTGCTGACTATTCCGGCCGGCAAGCTCGGTCCGCTCGCGCCGGAGACGACGGTCTATCTGATTCCGGTCGAGGTCGAGGATCATCTGCTTGGCTACGTGCAGGTGGTGGCGAATTTTGGCGACTTCGCGCAGCCCCTGACGCAGAGCCGGACCCGTGAGCTGATGATCGCGTTTGCGATTTTCGCAATCGGCCTGGTCTTCGCGTACATCCTCGCCGATCGCTACGTGAAGCCGATTCATGCGGTCGCGAACGCGGCGCAGAATATCGCAGCGCGCGGCCTGGAACCGGTTCCGGAGGCGCATCGGCGCGACGAGATCGGTTTGCTCACGCGCAGCTTCAACGACATGGTCGGCCAGCTCCGGCGTGCGCGCGAGCGCGAGCAGGAACTAAACCGGCTCGAACGGTTCACCGCGCTTGGCCAATTGGCCGGCGGCCTGGCGCATGAAATCAAGAACCCGCTGAACTTCATCAGCCTCGCGCTCGATCAGCTCCGCGCGCGCTATGCCCCGCAGCAGCCCAACGATCGCGAGGCGTTTCTGCATCAGCTCGTCATCATGAAGGACGAGATGCGGCGGCTGTCGGAACTGGTGCAAAGCTTTTTGCATTACGGCAAGCCGATCGAGATTTTCCCGGCGCCCACCGACGTGCATCGACTGGTGGATGAAGTCCTGGCGCTGTCGGAATCGAAAATGAAAAGCCAGGGGATCGACCTGGTCGAGGAATGCAACGGCCCGTCGCCGATTCTCAACGTGGACGCCGAGAAACTCCGCACCTGTTTCATCAACGTAGTCGCCAATGCGATCCAGGCGATGCCCGAAGGCGGCACGATGGTGATTGCGTTTCGGCGCGCGGACGGCTCGATGGTGATTACTTTTTCGGACACCGGCGCGGGTATCCAGGCGGAAGTTGTGGACCACGTCTTCGAGCCGTTTTTCACCACCAAGCGCGATGGAATCGGCCTGGGGCTGTTTCTGTCGAAAGCAATCGTCGAGACCCACGGCGGTACAATCGATATCGGACCCAACGCGGACGGACCCGGAACCACGGTAACTTTCACCTTCCCGCCAAACGCGGTACACGGACACAATCATGAACCAGGCCTCAGTGCTGGTCGTTGAAGACAACGACCTCGAACGCCAGATCACCGCGGACACGTTGCGCGAAGAGGGATTCGCAGTCGAAGAGGCTGCGGTCGGCAAGCGCGCCATCGAGTTGCTGGCGCTGTCGCGTTTCGACGTCGTGCTCACCGACCTCATGATGCCGGGGATGTCGGGCGAGGAGCTGCTCGCCAAAGTGCGCAGCGCCTATCCCGGCAGCCAGGTGGTGGTGCTGACCGCCCACGGCTCGACCGACAGCGTCGTGCAGGCGATGAAGGCGGGCGCGTTCGACTACCTCGAGAAGCCGACCGATCGCGAGAAACTCGTGACCAGGGTGGCCAAGGCGGCAGAATTCGCAAACCTGCAGCAGGAAAATCTGCTGCTGAAGCGGCGCCTGGAAGGCACTTTCGAGATCGAGGGCATCATCGGACAGGATGCCGCCATCCAGGAAGTGATCCGGCTGGTGCGGCGAGTCGCGCCCTCGAATTCGACCGTCCTTATCCAGGGCGAGAGCGGCACCGGCAAGGAAATCGTGGCCAAGGCGATCCATCGGCTGTCGCCGCGCGCGGCGCGCCAGTTCGTCGCGATCAATTGCTCGGCGATTCCCGACAATTTGATCGAGAACGAACTCTTCGGCCACGAGCGCGGCGCGTTCACCGGCGCCAACGAGCGCAAGATAGGGCTGTTCGAGAGCGCCGACAAATCGACGCTGTTTCTCGACGAGATCGCCGACCTGCCGCAGGGAATGCAGGCGAAAATTCTGCGCGTCCTGCAGGAAAAGGAACTCCGCCGCGTCGGCGGCAACGATTCCTTTCGCATCGACGTGCGCCTGGTCGCCGCCAGCAATCGCAACATCGCCGAGGAAGTCGGCGAGGGCCGCTTCCGCGAGGATCTCTACTATCGCATCAACGTCGTGATCA
>Ga0074044_10005223_pt1 | contig 10599 bp, 9 predicted proteins | sample BogForMeECP23OM1_FD_94443 | JGI IMG/M metagenome (GOLD analysis project Ga0074044, IMG submission 94443) | Bog forest soil microbial communities from Calvert Island, British Columbia, Canada - Bog Forest MetaG ECP23OM1 | ecosystem: Environmental > Terrestrial > Soil > Wetlands ...
AGGCTAGGGTAATGGCTGAGACCACTAGCGGTCCCGTAAACGGCAAAGCACACGAACCACACTTGACAGGTGCGGATCTGCCTGTCGCATTTACGAGGGCCGTCGGCGGCTCTCCCATTAAGATCAGCGAGCAATTTACCCCGACAACAGAAGAGAAGATCGATGTTGTTGAGCTTTACAAGTATTACTCTCCTCAAAGTGGAGGTTTTCAATCTGACGCCCCGCTTGCGGGGATTGCTGCCAGGCTGGAGGACACACTTGTCCCCCTACGAGCCGCCCTTGGGGAAGAGGACGAACTTCAGAGAGAAAACCACATCGCGGTAATGCTCGGTAAGCTCTACGGGATGGCGGTACTGGTTGGCATCTATGACAATTTCGACGAGGCTATTTCCGCCGTGCTGACGGCGGTTGACGCACACAAGACCACCGTCTACGCCCGCGGCGAAATAGTCGCCCTGCAAAAAGTGTTGGAGGTCCTAAGGCGCAGCCCAAATCCTGGGGATGACGACCTCACGTTGATATTCGAGACTCTTGGGTCCGCCGGATTCGATCTGAACTCCTCATTGGCCGGAATCGACCTCTCGGAGGACGGTGAACAAGAGGAACTCTGAGGTGGATGGCTTTCTTGAAACTACGGCGATGGTCGACCTGATCTTCAAGGACAAAACTGCCCGTAATCGCGTCCAGTCAGTTCTATCAAGTTATCAAACCACCTACACTTCTCAATATGTCAGAATGGAAATTAAAAGGGGCGTTTTGCAGTACTACGTTGCGCTCTACAATAAGTCAATAGAGTGCAAGAACCTGACCGAAGTAATCGAGTACATTCAAACGATCAGCTACACCCCTCAACGGAATCGTTTAGGCGCACTTTTCGGCGCGCTCACAATGTCGTACGAGAGAATTGCTCGACGATCGGTAGGGGTGGGAGCGCCGGCAAACCAGATCACGACTATCCAGAAGAAGTTATTTGAGGGTATCCTGCGCGCCAAGATAAAGCAGTTCTGGGCGAGTTTTGCGAAACAGGTGAACGTCGTGCTGGATCCTGCTGAATGCTACAAGCACAAATACACGCTCAAGCCGCCGGTGATGACACCGGAGGGAAGATTCGACAATGCACTCGAGAACTGCGACAAGTACAAGTCAGGGATATGCAGAGTAAGGCAACTACTCAATGGAAACCAAGCTGGCGTCGCGGCGATCATCAAGACCCTGAACGCCCTCCCCGACCCCGACGCCGAGACCCAGAAGCGTCGTCGCGCATTGAAAGAGGTAATGCGCCTGAAGAACAGAGACGTCCCGAGAAGAGAGTGCTGGCATTCTGGCGACGCCGTCATCGCGCTCGAATCGCCCGCCGGGGCAGAGATCGTCACTCACAATTGCAAGCACTTCACACCCTTGTGCCAAGCGTTAGGTAAACCACTCCGATGCTACTAGCCGGACGGTGGGTGGCCCAACGGGTCCAAATCTCTCAATCACACCCCTTCGTGATCGAAATCCTTGACTTAAGCCCAGTCCCGCGCGACGATGGAGTCTGATTGGGGCAGTTCTGAGGGTTCTCGTCTCCGAAGACGGACCTCGAAGCTGCCCCAAATCCGTTTCTGACGCTACTTGACAACGTAACTCGTTGGTTCTTAAAGACTTTACCAGCAAGTCCTTTAAAATCAAAGACCTGGCGTGGTCTCCCTCCTAAGTCTTTGATTCCAAGAGACCGGGGTAGGAGGGGGGATGGGGGTACCAGTACTAACTAGGGCGATTATTGACTTGACTCGCCCATTGTAGTACGGTGCGAGCATGGAATCAATAGTCCCGAGAAAGGCTGTAATTGCTTTCTCAGCCCTTTGTTTTATGGCTTGATGGCGGGAAGAAGCCTGTCCCTCTGTTCTTGGGAGGATATTTCGACTTGTGCGTAATCCTTAAAGCGTGCTGCGACGAAACAGGGACTCACGTAGGCGCTCCCATGACCTGCATGGGCGGCTACGTCTTTGACGAAAACGGAGAGAAGGACTTCACCAGCGAATGGGTGGAAGTCATGCAACCGTTCAAGGGTCGCGGAATTGAATTCTTCCACGCTAACAAGTGTTATCCGCGAGTGGGCAATTTCCAGGTAATCGACGAGACTGAAAAAGACTACTTATTCAATTCCCTCATCGCTCTCACTCGGAGAACTGCCAAGTTCGGCATGGTCTCTGGGATCAAGGACCGCGTGTTCACCGAAGTCATGCAGCGTAACAAATTCCAAACTTTCACTGGGAGCAAGTACACAGTCTGCGCTCTGCGATCCTTGACGCTTGTTCAGCAGTGGGCCAATGAGAATAACTTTGACGGTAAGGTAGTCTATCTATTTGAAGATGGCAATGAACATCGAGGCGAAGCGGACGAGATGATGAAGAAAATTAAGAAAAGTCCGCAACTGCGTAAAGACTTCCGCTACGAGGATCACGGCTTTCTCGGTAAGTCGCTGCTGCCACCTTTGCAAGCGGCAGATATGCTTGTATGGTTGTTTCAGAAGTGGTTTTCGGAGAACAAGCAAGACCCATTTCTTCGCAATCTTCTCTTGCCAGAGGGCGGCATATCTCACCTTTACCAGCCAATTAGCGATTTATCCCTTGGGATGCTTGCGCTGATGAACATGAACTACGGAGTAAAATCGAAGCGTAAATATGAACGCCAAGTTGGGAAAGTCCAGAGATACAGTATTTGATGAGGCAAAGGCCATGACAGACGAGCCAACCGAAGCGCAGAAGTTTGATGTTGGAGTGCGGAAGATACTCAGCGTCTCGCATGAGGAACTGAGACGAAGAGAAGAAGAATGGAAGCGCCAAAGAGCGACGAAGGCGAAACGCGGCCCTAAACCTAAGCCTTCGGACGGCGATGCCGACAGTAGCGATTAGGCTATTTCGCCTGTGGCTGGCAGGCTGCATCTACCAAACTTTGGGAAAGTGTTTCGTCGGTTTTCTCCAACTCAGTCCCTAATCGTAGGGCTGTCTCGTTGGTTTCGATGTGGGATTTCAGCAAGGCGATTGCACGTCTGTTTTTCGCAGGCCGTTCCTGTTGCGTTGCGATCTGATCGTCCAGTTCCAGATTCTTTATCTTGAGGCGATCCGTCTCAATGCTCTCTCGGGCTTTCAAATCTACTTCTTCACCCTTTGCTTTTCGATCTTCTCCCTTTTGGATCGCGGCAAGGCACTCCGGTGATTTCGGTTGGACTCGTGGCTGGGTGGTACAGGCCGACAGCAAAGCGAAACTCGCCAGAATGAAGGCGGTTGATTTCACGCTGGGAATTATCGCACCAAAGCGGAGTATAATCGCGGAAAAATCCGCCCCAACGTGAAAGTAGCCCAGCGGGAACTGGGCTGCTTTGCGAAACCATCTAGGAGCGCAATCCAATGGTAGTACTGGGAGTGTGCTCTGTGCAAGTAGTTTACATTTACAAAAGCGAACAGGTAGAGATGAAGCGCGACATGGATTTAATCCGAGCCCTGTTAATCCAGATGGACGAAGAGCCGCGACTTGACGGCACGCAATGGTTGGAGATAAATCACCGCGACTTTCCCGGTCATTCCATTCAAGAAGTTGCATACCACGTCGGGCTGTTAGTCGAGGTAGGTTACGTCAGAGGAAATATCGGCGGCAGTATGCCCATGATTTCCAAACTCACCTGGGAAGGCCATGAGTTTGTAGATGACATCAAGGATTCTGGCGTCTGGGCAAACACAAAAGCGCGGTTGGAAGGACTATCGGGCGTTGCCCTTAGCGTTGTTGCTGAAATAGCAAAAGCTGAAATCAAGAAAAGGTTGGGACTTCCATAGTCACGCAAAAGCGGGCTAACTCTTAGCCCGCCGTCCGCGCTTCCGACTCCAAGGTTTAGTTAAGCGTCCCTCCCACCTTGCCGGTGAGTTGAGCGAAGGTGATCCGCTTACCGGCTAACTGAGATGCGGCGATACTGAACCGATCCGCATCGGTGATCGGGTTTTCTTTGGTGCCGCGAAAGTTATAACGGAACGATTGCTCGTCAAGGTAACGGAAAAGATGAAACGGCTCCACGCTCACGTAGGTTCCGCCAAGGCTGCGTTTCAGCAGCGACCAGAAGTTCTCCATGCCGTTAGTGTGTACGCGGCCATCCACGTATTTAACGGCGTGGTCAATGATTTGGTGCTCATACTCGCCTTGCAGACCCTTGTAGCCTCCGAGTTCATCGGTGTACAGCATGGCTCCGGGCTCTACGTGAGTTTTTACGAGTCCTTGCAGAGTGTCCTTCTGGCGATCAGGGACGATCCGAGTGCGAACCTTGCCGCCGCGTTCAAGGATTCCCATGACCATGATCTTGTCATCGGTGTTGCGGCCCTGCCCGGTGATGCGGCGAGCCTTGACGCTCTTGTGCATGTTCCGAGCTTTGCCGCCGATGAAAGTTTCGTCCGCTTCAACTTCGCCGGAGAGTTTCGATCCCAAGGCTTCGTCTTGCATGGACAGCCGAATCCGATGGAGCATAAACCATGTGGATTTCTGAGTGACCCTAACAGCCTTAGCGATCTCGCAACTGCTGACACCGTTCTTACAGTTCAGGATCATCCACATGGCGGTGAGCCACTTATCCAAGGGAATCGGGGAGTCTTCCATCACAGTTCCGACCTTGATGGAGAATTCGCGCTTGGCATGGTGCTTCGAGCACTTCCAGGTGCGCCGCTGGGTGTTGAAACTGACCCGATCCGAGCCACAACCGGGGCAGATCACGCGGCCATCTGGCCATCGCCGTATCGCCAAGTAATCAATGCAGTTATCGGGATTAGAGAAGTACAGGATTGCTTCTTGAAGGCTTTTTGGTTCGGGGCTCATAACGTTCTCCATGAACCAAAATATAGCAGAATTTACCGGGCGAGTCAAGTAAATAATCACCCTAACTAGTAAACTTCATCACCTGGTGAATAACAATAACTAAGAAAGCTGGAACCGTCGCAGAGAAACAAAGCAAGGAAGACGAGGGCTCGGTTAAATCGATTCAGAGGCCGCAGATCGTCGAAGCAAATTGAAACCAATCGGAAAGAATGATTGCAAATCACTGACGATGGCAGTAAGATGGCTTTGGATGCATTTTTTCGCGTCCACCTTGTCCAACAAAAACAAATCTTCCAGGCAAAAAACGCAGCCCTAGGCTTAAGAATCTAAAGGGGTCCCCGAGGCCCCGGTGCAATTCGGAGAGAATGCATGTCGTGGTACGCGTACTGCCTCACGGAACACCAGACCCTAGCCAACGGTGTTCGGTCCCGTCGTCCCTTCGTTCTGGATGGTATTCAGGGTGTGAACTCCGCTCCCGTCATGAGCTACCCGAGCGGAGAATTCGCGGTGATTGTCAGTGAATATGACCGCGCCACCTGCAAACTCGACGAAAAGTCGGTTCTGGAGCATGCCCGCGTAGTCAGCCAGAGCTTCCGAACCGCCACCGTCCTGCCCTTCCGCTTCGGAACCATTTTCGACACCGAAGATGCCATTCGTCAGGCTGTCCGGGCCAACCGCCGCACTTTCTGCGAGAGCGTGGAGCGGCTGCGCGGCAAGTCCGAAATGCGCATCAAGCTGGTGGTTCGCGACGGCTCTCTCCGCGGTCACATGGAAGACATCGTCCTGCCCGATACGGTCGGCCGCGAGTACCTGACCAAGCTGCGCGAAAAGGCGTCCCGTGAGCGCGAACGCCAGACCAAAGCCCGAGCCCTCTCCGTCCAGGTGCATAAGCTCTTCAACCCCCTCGAGGAAGAAGTCAGCTGCAAGAAGGTCGATGCCGACGGCATGTTGCTCGATATCGCCCACCTCATCGACACCAAGTCGATCGAGAAATATCAGAACCGCTACAGCACCGCCGCCAAGCAACTCAAGAATTGCGAGCTCTTCGTAACCGGTCCATGGCCGCCTTACCACTTCCTCCCCGGTAAGGTGCGCACCGTAGCCGGAGACAGTTAGAGGCCTGCGCCGATTTGTCTGCCGCGAATTTCTGCCGCGAATTTCTGCCAAAGTGCAGCTTTGTGCATCCGACCGCAGCCCTGTCCGAGGGGTCGCCGCACGTTCTACGCGTAGAGGATTCACCCTAACATGTTGATTTTGAACAGATTCCCAAAATGGAACTGGCGTTCGCTCCCACTTACCATTTTGGTTCCGCAAGTGCTCCATTCCAGTGCATTAAAGAGGTCGCACCCTTTCGAACCAACTTCACTCTCGTTGTTCTCGACATTTCACTCTGTCCGTTCCTGTCCGCGGAGCGGCGTCAAACTGAGTCTCCTCTGATTCCCGCCATTTAGCCTCTTTGAAAAGAGTGGCCCCGAAAGGGGCCGCTTTTTTTGTTTCTCCCGCTCCTGTACACTCGCGGTTTCCAATGAATTCCATAAAAGCCGTTTCCCTCGCCATTCTCCTGGTACTGGTTTCCCTCCTTGGGCAGAGACCGCTGCACGCCCAGGAGGCTCCGGCCGCAACCGACAACCTCCTCCTTGCCACCATGGAAAAGGAGCTGCATCGCGGCCAGGCCGAGCTCGCCAAGCAGGATCCCGCTCCCTACTTCACCAGCTACAACGTGACCGACGGCGAATCGCTGCTCATCCTGGGCGCGGAGGGTGGCATCCTCTCCTCAACTCGCGCCCGCCACCGCGCCGCCGACGTCAGCATGCGCATCGGCACTCCCGCTCTCGATAACACGCACGACCAGGAGCGCCAATCCGGCATCACTTCCGGCCAGCTTCCGCAACGGGACGACCCGGATGCCATCGCCCGCGTCCTCTGGCGCCTGACCTACGAGCAATACCGCAAAGCGCGGCAGGCTTATACCAACGTGAAGACAAAGACCGCCGTCCGCGCCAAGGACGAAGACGACTCGCCCGACTTCTCTCAGGAGAAGCCCTCGACCTACATCGAGACAACTCCCTCGGCCGCGTTTCCCGAGCAGAAGGCTTGGGAAGAAATCGCCCGCCGCTATTCCGCTTATTTCCGCCGGTACCCACAGGTCGAGGAATCCGTGGTTTTTCTTACTGCCGAGAGGGACCACAGTTACCTGGTCTCGACCGAAGGCACGAAGATCGTCACCGCCGACGCCATTTTCCGCCTCATGATCCAGGCCGAAACCCGCGCCGACGACGGCATGCAACTGATGCGCGTTGAAACCTTCCAGTTCTCCGACCCAGCGAAATTTCCTTCCGAAGCGGAAGTGGCGGCGAGCGTGCAGAAGATGGCCAGTGATTTGAGCGCGTTGCGCGCGGCTCCGCTCGCCGAACCCTACAATGGTCCGGCGCTGCTCTCGGGTCGCGCGGCCGCCGTTTTTTTTCATGAAGTGCTTGGCCATCGCGTCGAAGGGCAGCGCCAGCGCGGCCGCGACGAAGGCCAGACCTTCACCAAGAAGGTGAACGAAAAAATCCTGCCCGAGTTCCTCAGCGTCGCCGACGATCCCACGCTGCATACGCTCGCGGGCACGGAACTCTCGGGCTTTTACCGCTACGACGACGAAGGCATTCCCGCCTCACGCGTTGAGGTGGTCAAGGACGGCATCCTGAAGAATTTTCTGATGGGGCGATTGCCGGTGAAGAACTTCAGCAACTCGAACGGGCACGGCCGCGCCCAGGCCGGACTGATGCCCGTCGGCCGTCAAGGCAATCTGATCGTGACTTCGTCGAAGACGATTCCCGACGCACAACTGCGTTCCCGCTTCCTCGAAGAAATCAAGAAACAGGGAAAACCCTACGGGCTCTACTTCGAAGATATCCAGGGCGGATTCACGCTCACCACGCGCGAACTGCCGCAAGCGTTTCAGGTGTTGCCGGTGATGGTGTGGCGCGTCTATGCGGATGGGCGTCCCGATGAACTCGTCCGCGGTGTCGATATCGTCGGCACCCCGCTCACCGTGCTGACCGAGATCGCCGCCACCGGAGACACCACCAGCGTCTTCAACGGCATTTGCGGAGCCGAATCCGGGAGCGTTCCCGTATCCGCAGCTGCTCCCGCCATGTTGTTCTCCGGGATGGAAGTCCAGAAACGAAAGTACGGCGACGCCCGTCCTCCCATTCTTCCGCCCCCACCCGGCGCGATGGACGACACGGGAGGTGCGCGATGATCCGACACGCCTTGTCGATCTCGTGCTTGATTTTGGGTCGCGCAGCGCTTCAGCGTGTAGGTGAGAACTCGGTCGTCCCTCCGGGACTTGAATCAGCGGGTCCACGTTTCCCAGCGCTGAAGCGCTGGGCTAAGCTCGGACGCCCCTCCGGGGCTGGATTCGCGATCTCATGTGCGATCCTGCTCTGCGGCTTTCCAATCTCCGCCCGCGCCGCCAATGCCGCTTCCAGCGACGTCGTCCTCCGCGCTCTTCGCGAAGAAATGGACCGTTCCAAAGCCCAGCTGAAAATGGACAACGTGCCGGCGCCGTATTACATCGAATACCGCGTCACCGAGATCGACCAGTACGAAGCCAGCGCCGTTTTCGGCGCCCTACGCAACCAGCAGCATAATCACGCCCGCCTGTTGCGCGTCGTAGTCCGCGTCGGCGACTACAAGCAGGACAGCTTCTACGGCACCGGAGAAGGCGCCGTCGACCTCGTACCATCCGACGACGACGTCTTCGCCATCCGCCACCGCATCTGGCTCGCCACCGATCGCGCCTACAAGGCGGCCAGCGAAGCACTGTCTGCCAAACAAGCCGCCCTGAAGCAGTTGAAGGTCGATGAGCCGGTCGACGATTTCGCCAAAGCCTCGCCCGTCGAGGCGGTCGAACCTCTTGCCCATTTTTCTTCTACCGACTTCACTTCATGGCTTCATCTCCTCGAAGAGGCTTCCGCCCTCTATCGCACCGACAAAGAACTGGAGAACTTCGAATCCGCGCTGCGCTTTACCGTCGACAACCGTTACTTCCTGAACTCCGAGGGTACGGTTGCCCGCTCCGGTCACACTCATTACGTCGTCTCCATCGCGGGCTCAACCCAGGCGTCCGACGGCATGTTGCTGCAACGCTCGCACGCCGACCAGGGCAACGATCTCCAGGATCTCCCCACCCGCGAACAATTTTTGAAGACCACTACGCGAATTCTCGAAACGCTGAAGTCGCTGCGTGACGCCCCGGTCGTCGATGAGGAATACCGCGGCCCGGTCTTGTTCTCTAACGATGCCGCCGCCACCGTGGTTACCGAACTAGTGGAGCCGAATGTTCTCGGCCACAAGCCCCAACTCGGCGAGAACGCCCGCACCACCGGAAAGTGGTCCAGCAGCTACAAGTCACGCGTGCTGCCCGATTTCATCAATGTGTTCGACGATCCGACGATCTCCACCATTTCCGGCCAGCCCCTGTTTGGCACCTACACTCTCGATGACGAAGGCGTGAAAGCCCAGCGCGTGTCTTTGATCGAAAAGGGGCAACTCGTTTCCTATCTCATCGGACGCCAGCCGATTCGTGACTTCCCCGTTTCGAACGGACACGGCCGGGCCGCCGCAACTGCAGCGCCAGCGCCGCATCCCGGCAATCTCGTTTTGCAATCCACCGATCCCCAGCCGGATGCCGGCCTGAAAGCAAAGTTGGTCGAACTTTGTAAGAATCGCGACCTGCCCTACGGACTCTACGTGGAAACCATGGGGCCGCGACTCGAGCCCCGACTCCTCTATCGCATCTACACCAAAGATGCGCATGAAGAACTCGTGCGCGGCGGCGTCTTCGGGGATCTCGACGTCCGCTCGCTGCGCAGCGATCTCACCGCAGCCGGAACCGCGCCCGCGGTCGAGGATCGCTCGGAGCCGGTCTGGTTCAGCGTCTCGAGCCCGGCGCTTCTGTTCGATGAGCTCCAGATCAAGCGATCGCAAGCCGCCAAGCAGGAGCTTCCAGAGTACCCTGCACCCGCGCTCAGTCCGGGCGCGAACAAACCGTGAAACTGGCCGGGAGGAAACTCGATCTTCGTGCCGAGAGTTTTGTAGAGACGGGGCTTGCCCCGTCTCCGCCCGCCCCGTTCCTCCAGTTGACGCCTGATCTGTGCCGCGCATAGGATATTCGTTTGACTTCATGCGGGAAGTGGGTCCCGTGTGGGCGGGACTTCGGCTTCACGGCAGGCTGCAATCATGGATAAGAAGAAGCTAGAAACGTTCAGAAAAAGACTGGAAATCCGGCAGCAGGAACTGCGCCACATGGTTGTCCGCAATCAGCAGGACGGCCGCACCGCCGACGATGAGGCCACGCAGGACGTCGCCGATCGCGCCGCCAGCTCCTACAACAAGGAATTCCTCTTCAGCCAGAGCAACAACGACCGCCAGTTGCTCAATATGGTCGAGGGCGCTCTCGCCCGCATCCGCGAAGGCAGCTTCGGAGAATGCGTCTCCTGCGGCAAAGAGATCAACGCCAAGCGTCTCGAAGCCGTGCCCTGGACCCGCCATTGCATCGCGTGCCAGGAGAAGGCCGAAAAGGGCCTGCTGGAAACCGCGCAATAATTGCCGTCGATTTTCGTTGTGGCGCACGCTCCTGTTCTTTGACGCTCTGGAAATCGCCCTGTTAGACTGAACAATTGCCATCCTACCGTTAAGCGAAGAAGGAAGCCTGTGCGCGCAGAAACCCGGCATCAACTGAAACAAGACCGCTTCAGCAAGGTCACGATCGAG
>Ga0074044_10005226_pt1 | contig 10597 bp, 11 predicted proteins | sample BogForMeECP23OM1_FD_94443 | JGI IMG/M metagenome (GOLD analysis project Ga0074044, IMG submission 94443) | Bog forest soil microbial communities from Calvert Island, British Columbia, Canada - Bog Forest MetaG ECP23OM1 | ecosystem: Environmental > Terrestrial > Soil > Wetlands ...
CAGCTCGCCGCCATGCGCGGCGACTTCAAGCTCGTCGTCACGCGAGGCGGTAAACCCGAGCTTTACAATGTCGTCACCGATCCCGAAGAGCGCCGGGACGTCGCCGCCAGTCATCCCGATCTGACCCGGCAGTTGAATGACGAGCTGAAGGCGTGGCTGGAAACCGAGGTTGTGAGGGTGGCGGAGGGATCGGGCGGAAGGTGACAGACGTTAAATGACAGATGGCAAATGGCAGATGACAGATGACAGATGACAGATGACAGATGACAGATGGCGGATGGCGGATGGCGGATGGCAGATGGCACATGAGGGATGGGGGGTGATCGACGAAGGCAGTGACCGGTCGTGGGAATTCAATCGACGCTGGATCGATGGATCAGCAGGAGGGGACCGGGCATGGACATGGACATCAGAGGTGGTCGCTCCGCTTGTCGCGGGCGCGGCGACTGGCCTCCTGGAGCACGCGATGGTCCTCCTCGGTCAGCCCGCCGCGGCCCTCGCGGGCGATCTTCGCCAGGACTTCATCGAGGCGAGCGTCAAGCTGCTCCTCGGGGAGGACCGTCACCGACGAGGGCTTCGCGCCCAGGCTTTCGCCGGCCGCCCGGCTCGACCCTGGCGGCCGGGTCCGGGGTTGATCGACCGGCATCGGCGTGATGATGCGCAGCCGTGGCCGACGGATTCGCGCCGTGACCAGCCGCGACCAGCGCAGGTCGAACAGCTTGAAGCAGAATGCGAATGCCGCACCCATCAAGTGGGCCTCGTAGGCCACTCTCCCGTTGTCCCCGAACAGAGGAAAGACGAGATAAATTCCCAGCAGCACCCACATCGGCATCGGCAGGAAGAAGAAGAGAATCTCACGACGGGGATAGAAGAGCGTGTAGAGAGTCACCACGGCCATCACGGCCCCGGAGGCGCCGACCATGGGGCGATCCATGTGGCCGGAGAGCGCCGCGATGACGGCCCATCCCAGGGTGCTGACTCCTCCCGCCAGGAGATAGAACGCCAGGAAGTCGCGGCTCCCATAGAGTGATTCCATCTCGCGGCCCACAAGCCAGAGGAACCACATGTTTCCCAGGATGTGGAGGATGCCGGAGTGCAGAAACGTTGCCGTCCAAAGCTGCCAGATCCGGCCGTGCTGAAAGATCGCCTCGGGCGAGGCCGCGAGCCAGTCCTCGAACGAAGGAAAATCACCACGAAGCGCGTTCTGGAGCAAGAACACTGCGCAGTTGATGACGATCAGAGTCTTGCACCAGGGCGCCACCCCGCTAAACCAGCTCGGACCACCCGTTTCACCACGATAATATTCGCGGTCATAGATTCCCATGGCGGCTCCGCTCCGGGGGGGGAACACCCAACTGGCCCGTGCATTCCCGATTCGCCAGATCCCAGATGACAGCTTGTGACCGATCAAGACTTAGTGTTGAGTCCCGAATGACAGATGCGACATGACCGATGGCCCAATCCGGCATCCGCACTGTCTTTCCATCGGGTAAAATCCCTCTGCCATACCGTTTTCCGTGAGCGATCGGGAGTTCCACGATCAGCAATCGATGCTCCGCTGTGACCTGGTAGCAAACCCCACCGTTCCTTGGTACCCCACTTCATCATGGGACCGGCCTTCCAACCTGTCAACGGGTCGCGCAACGCCGCCGGACCTTCCGCCAAGCCTCGCCCTGGAAACCCGCTCCCGCGGCGCGAACCGGCGGGGCAGTCGTGGCTTCGGTCACCGCGAACGACCGGGCCATTTCGCCTTGTGGTGTCGATACGATCAATCGAGCTCGAAGGCTTCCATCGCCTCTGGCTTCGAGTCGTAAATCGGCCAGACGATGTCCAGCGAAGTGACGCGAAGCAGCTCGCGCGTCCGCGGTGAGACACCCGAGAGAGCCATCGATCCGCCTTGCGAGAGTGCCAGCTTCCAGCAGCGGATCAAGAGTGCTATAAACATCGAGCCGAAGTAATCGACCTGGCTCAGATCAAAGAGAATCAAGGGATTCTCCTGGCGCTGCAATGGCTTCAAGATCAACTCGGCCGCCTGCTCCTCGAGTCCGAATGCCAGCCGTTCCAAGGCTGGCGTCGCCGTGATGACCGTGATGTCGCCATGGCGTTCGATGGTGAACGCATCCTCGGAATTCGATTTCCTGGTGATCATCGTGAGTGCTCGGAAGTCAGTGCCGGACGGATCATCGGATGGAGCGAGGCAGGTCTAGCATGTCTCATTCTAGGTTAGGAAGCCAGAGCTGTACGGGCAAGGTTGTTGCCCGGATTGACGATCCCGGGCCAGCGGTGGCAACTCTGGCTCTCTACCAACCTGTCGGACTACACCCCATGCGACGCGGCAACGCCGGACCGGTCGCCAGGCTCAGGCCGAGGGACGACAGTTCGAAAACGCGCGGATCACCTCGTACAGATCGTTGCTGACCATCAGGCGGTCGTTTTCGAAGTCGTGCAGCCAGACATAGTTATCGCGATAGGCCTGGGCGAGCAGAGGATAGAGATCAGAGAGTTGAATCGGCACGGAGGGGGCACTTGCGTCGTCCTGTTCGTCTTCGGGGTATGGGAATAGGCGCAATCGTGCGGTTGCCATTTCGGTCCTCCTCCGTGCGGTTCTGAGCGGGTCCAAGTTCGGAACGCAGTTGTAAGCAAGGCTGCGGTCCACCCGGGCCGGCGCAAGAGCATGGTGGCACAACCGCGAGGAGCACTGTCCTTCGAGCCCATGACTCTCGTCCAGCCAACCTCTTCCATCGGCCGGCCATCGACACGATCATCAGCCATTCCGCCGATCCCGCGATATTGCCACTGCTTGCATGCGAGTGGCATTGTTCCAACGCCGCTTCTCGCATGCGTTGCGAAGCAAAACAGGGGCGACAAGTTCGCCGGAATCTGCTAGAGTCCCGCTCACAGCCGGCACAGGAAGGCCGGTCAAAACGCGATCGTCGCCCGGCGGCAGCGATCCTTCGGTCCGGGTCCTGGCGGATCTGGGAAATTGGGTCGAGAGCCAATCGGTGCTCAGGGAGGAGCGTGGCGCATGGAAGCACACCGCGATCAGTTGGCGCGGGGGCTCGGCGGGATCGCGACCATGGTTCTGGCATGCGTTCCGCTGCTCTGCGGGGCCTCGTTTCGCACGGGCAATTTCGTCGTGGAGGCACCCACCCAGAGCATCGCCAGAGCCGTTGCCGAACATGCCGAGACGGAGCGGGTCAACATCGCCAGGGCCTGGCTGGGCCGCGAGCTGCCGGCCTGGACCACTCCGTGTCCGATCCGGGTGAAGGTGACATCGGGAGAGGCTGGCGGCTTGACCTCGTTCGGCTTCAACAACGGCCGCGTGACCGACCAGAGCATGGTGGTCGAGGGCCGGCTCGACAGAATTCTTGCCTCTGCTCTGCCGCATGAGATCACCCACACGGTCTTCGCCGCGTACTTCGGCGGCCCGATGCCACGGTGGGCCGACGAGGGGGCATCGCTGCTGAGCGAGGACGAGCGCGAGCGCAAACGGCATGACCAGATCGCCGTCGATCTGCTGGCCCGGCACGGCGAGGTGTCGCTGGTTCGCCTGTTCCGAATCGAGGAATATCCCAAGGACCTGATGTCGTTCTACGGCCAGGGTTATTCGATCTCGCGGTTCCTGATCGAGATTGGCGGCAGGCCCAGGTTCCTGCACTTCGTCCGCGACGGCCTCAAGTCGGGATGGGACAGTGCGACGTTGAACCACTACGGCCTGGCCGATGTTCGCGAGCTCGACCGCGCCTGGCGATCCTGGCATCGCGTCACTCTGACGGCCAGCGTCCCGGACCGTGATGAGGGAGATCTCGTCTACCGTGATCAATCCAGCGGCGCCGAGGAGCAGCCTCCAGGCCGTTGACGCTCGTGCGGTAAGGTCCGGAGTGCGTCATGCAACCGGGCCCGGCCCTCCGTCGGCTTGCCCTCAAACGCGAACGGGACCCCTCTGTTCTGGCAAGGTCTCACGACCTTGCCACCCGAGCGGACGGAGGTCGTTCTGTTGTGGCAAGGTCTCACGACCTTGCCACCCCATCGGACGGAGGTCTCCGCCGGCTTGCCCTCAAACGCGAATGGGAGACCTACGGTCGAGAACTCGGCGGGGTCAGGAGACCCTCGCCGAACAACCAAGAACGGCGGGGTGACAGATCCTGTTGTGGTAAGGTCTCCGGACCTTGCCACCGAGCGGACCGGAGGACTTGATCCGCAATGGTCTGGCTATGGGCTAATACTTCCGCTAGCTCAGTACTCAAATGCCCGGGAGGTGGCGGCCGCCATGGCTTGTTGCTGTTCAGGAGTGGCTGCATAAAACCGTATGGCATTGGTGACGACGAGTCTCACGAGCTTTTCATCAGTCGGGTCCAACCCGATGTATTTCAGCTTCTGATTTAGCGTATCAACCGAAAAGCTCGCGAAAAGGCATCCAAGGGCGGCGTTCAGGAAGGAGCTGGTTAGGGTCTTGACGCCGCTAAAGTCGAGAAGCACATCTAGCCCCTGGGACAGTGCAGTGCAAGATTGCTGGCACAGAAGACTTCCATCTTCGGGGTCGACACAGACAGGACCGATCTCGTCGATGATTCTGATTGTTTGCATGGTTTAGCTAGCCCCTCCTCGGCTCCTAATCGTAATAGACCTCGCCAGAGCGTATCAAGAGCCCTAGTTGGATCAAGGCCCCGGGAAAAGAAACATCGAGAGACTCTGCTATAGTAATTGTCCAATTGCCAGCCCCCCGCAAGAGGAACTGGCATGCTCGAAGATGTTAACGTACAACTCACAAAGCGCTTTATTAATCTCCCTTTGCAGATCTGGCGTCATTGCAGGCATGTTTTCACCCGCCCGGATTACTGTACTAATGTGCTCTATGACGGACGGCCCGTCAAGCCTTTCCTGGTGAAGTAAGGGGATAGCATTATCCGTCCAGGGGAAGTTCTCTCGTCCGAATAGTTCGGCCCTTTGGCTTATCTTACTCCGCCGCTTCGGACGTCTCGGTGGCGGCGTGTGGCGGCTCCGCCACTTGGCAGCCGGTAATACAGCAGCGGCCGGGCTGACGGGCGCGCGGCCGGGCGATGTCGCCCGCCACGCCCCGCTCGAGAAGGCCCTCGACGAGAGCCACCTTGTCCTCCAACGGGTACTGCCGCCAGATCTCGCGCTTCATCGCCTCGGGCGAGCCGCCGCCGTGCAGGCTGATGATCGAATACCAGCCGGCCGAGTAGGACGCGGTGAGATCCTCGATGAGACGCGCCACCTCAAGCCGGCGCCGCGCCGGGATGTCCTGGCGGCCGGCGAGGACGGCCGACAGGCGTGCTTGGGTTGCCGGGTTGTGGTCCTCCTCGGGGCCGGGCAACGCCACAATGAGACCGCCCGAGACGTAGTGGGCGAGGCGTTGCATGTCGTAGATCTGAGTCGCGAGCAGGAGTTTCCCGACGTTGCTGAAGATACTGTCCGGCTGGATGTTCCCGGACCCGTCCTTCAGGCCGTAGACCGAAGCCGCCACACCACAGGCGAAGAAGCCCTCGACGATCTTGATGAGCTCGACCATGGCGTCGCGCACGTGCCCGTGGAGCGAGGCATTGAGGCCGTTCGCCTCGTACATGAGCACCCCGGCCCCGATCAGCAGGTCGCCGAAACCGGCGCGCGCGCCGATGCAGCTATGCCGGTGATGCGTCGCGTAGGTCGTGGTGAGGAAACCCGAATGCTCCCACTCGCCTGCGAGAAAAACTCGTTCGTGCGGCACGAAGACGTTGTCGAAGAGCACCACGCCCGTCGACTGCCCGTACTTGCCCGTGAACACGGCGCCGTTCTCGCCCGGCCGGCCCGCCGGGCGCGCCACGATCGTCACGCCCGGGGCGTCCAGAGGGACCGCGCAGCAGACTGCGAAGTCGGCGTCCTCGCGCCCCATGTTCCGGCACGGCATGACCAGGAAGCCGTGGACGTAGGGCGCCCCGGTCACGATCGCCTTCGTGCCCAAGATGACGATCCCGTCCGGTCGGCGCTCGACGATGCGCACGTAAGTCTCGGGCACTTGCTGCTCGTGCGGGCGCTTGGAGCGGTCGCCCTTGGCGTCGGTCATCGCGACGCCGAGCGTCAGGTCCTCATCCTGGATCTGATGCAGGTAGGTGACGAAACGCTGGTGATAGTCGGTGCCCTTGTCGGCATCGATGCGGTGCGTCGCCTGCCAAATCGCATTGAGCGCATCGTGCGTGAGATAGCGTTGCGCGCAACCGCAGTGTTTGCACAGGAGCCGGACCGCCTCGAGCTTGGAGAGGAGGTCGACGCTCGTCTCATTGATATGCAGCATGCGATTGACCTCGCGCCCGCTCGAGGCCTGCGTCGCGAGCATCAGGGGCCTGTACTCTGGCTCGAAGGCGAAGTCATAGGTGGTGCCGACGGCGTTGATGCCGGGAGCGAGGACCGGGTCATCGGCCACGCTTTCGATGCGGCGTCCGTTCACGAACACGACCGGGTTGAACCGGCGGAGAGACTCTCGGTAATCGGCGGCTGACATCAGCATCGGTGTTTCCTCCTCGATGGGAGAGGGAAAAAGAGAGGGGAAAAGGGACATCACTGTATAGCGATTCCTTAGCCCCTAATACTACTCCGTTAAGTAATCCGGAAGTTTTGCATGCAAGGATGCCTGTTGTTCAGGAAAGCCCTTGTTTTCCAGGGTTTCCGTGGGACATCATGGATGAAAGCGCGAACATTTGGCGTTTCGGGTGATACCACAAGTCCTTATTCCAGAGAGTCTTACGAAACTTGACGGAGTAGTACTAAGCCGCTTGCATCAAGCGCTTACGCGCGTGTCCCCGAGGCTCGCTGCCCTCACAAGCGGTCGATATCAGTGATGTCCCTTTTTCCCTCTCCCGGAACAACGCACTATCCTTCGCCTCCGCCGCGATCCCCGCCGCATTGACATACGCCATGATAAAGCCTTCCAGGTCGTGCCGCACGGGAATTTCCCGTGATTTCCCACCCTTCTCCTGGAACCGCAGCACGTACTGTGATCCTTCGTCCTGGAAGTCGCCGAGCCGCAGCTTCGCGACCGCCCCGGCCCGGCATGCGGTATAGGCCAGGGTGGCGAGAATCGCCCGATCACGCAGGCCGACGACGAGCGGTTTCTCGACCTTCTCCCCTCGCTCGGGGCCCCTGTTGTGGCAAGGTCTCCCGACCTTGCCACCCGAGCGGACCGTAGGTCTCCTGTCTTCGATTCCGCCCCTCACCAGTCGATCGCGCTCAGGACCACATCGTTGGGGACCGTTCCATCAGAGAGCGAATGCGAAGCGGAAGAAAACCGCCAGTGCTCCGCTCGGGCTACAAGTCCCTTGCGGCAGGGATTGTCGTGCAGGTAGTCACGCTTCTGGATCCAGAAAGGCTCCGTTTCGATTTGCTCGGGGTGAAGGGTGGGTTGCCAGAATCTGCGGTTCCGATCCATGCCTGGCGACTCAAGGAAAACGCTGTTATAGCAGGCTGGCATGAAGCGAACGCAGTGATCGATCAGCTTTCGCGCCGTGAACTTTCGAAAGTCTGTCAAGGTAGCTTTCAGCGCTTCAGGGTCAATGTCTCGCGGAACAGGATGGCATGGAGGTGCGTCGGCATGATCACGTAGGCGTTGACGCGGAGACCCTTGTGCTCGTGGCAGAAGTTCAGGCTGTCAGTGATGATCCGGCACGACTCTTGGGAAATAAAGACGGGCAGCCAATCGACAACGGTCAATGTGACGAAGTAAACCGCGCCGTCGGAGAAGATGCGATATCGCTCCATGGGAGTCACGCGTTCGGGAGACCTACGGTCAAGGACGACGGCGGGGTCAGGAGACCCTCGCCGAACAAACGGGACGACGGCGGGGTCAGGAGACCCTCGCCGAACAAACGGGACGACGGCGGGGTCAGGAGACCCTCGCCGAACACAGCCGAACAAAAAGGAAACGGCGCGACCCGTCGAGAGCTGCTCTGTTGTGGCAAGGTCTCCTGACCTTGCCACCCGAACAGACCTACGGTCGAGGACGACGGCGGGGTCAGGAGACTTTCGCCGAACAAGAGGTCACGACTCCAGAGGCCATCGCTTCCCCCATTTCAAGACAGCACCGGTAGCTGCGAGAAGAACTCGTTGCCCTTGTCGTCGACCAGGATGAAGGCCGGGAAATCGACGACGTCGATCTTGTAGACGGCCTCCATGCCGAGCTCGGGGTACTCGAGCAGCTCGACCTTCTTGATGCTCTCCTTGGCCAGCAGCGCGGCGGGGCCGCCGATCGAGCCGAGGTAGAAGCCGCCGTGCTTCTTGCAGGCGTCGGTCACGGCCTGCGAGCGGTTGCCCTTGGCGATCATCACCATCGAGCCGCCGTGAGACTGGAACAGGTCCACATAGCTGTCCATCCGGCCGGCGGTTGTGGGGCCGAACGAGCCGGAAGGAGCCCCGGCCGGGGTCTTGGCCGGACCGGCGTAGTAGACGGGATGGTCCTTCAAATAGTCGGGCATGCCCTCGCCCCGGTCAATCCGCTCCTTGATCTTGGCGTGGGCGATGTCACGCGCGACCACGATCGTCCCGGTCAGCTTCAAGGGGGTGGAGATCGCATACTTCGAGAGCTCGGCGAGGATCTGGTTCATCGGCCGGTCCAGGTCGATATCGACGCCGTGCTTGTGGCCCAGGCCCGAGCGGTACTGCGCCGGGATGAACCGGGCCGGGTCGCGCTCCAGCTCCTCGAGCCAGATCCCGTCGCGGTCGATCCGGGCCTTGATGTTGCGATCGGCCGAGCAGGACACGCCGATCCCCACCGGGCAACTGGCGCCATGGCGGGGCAGGCGGATCACCCGGGCGTCAAGCGCGAAGTACTTGCCGCCGAACTGGGCCCCGATCCCGCTCTTGCGGGCCAGGTCCATCACCGTCTCCTCGAGCTCCAGGTCGCGGAAGGCCTGACCCAGCTTGCTGCCCTGCGTCGGCAGCTTGTCGAGATACCCCGCGCTGGCGAGCTTGACCGTCTTCATGGTCGCCTCGGCCGACGTTCCACCGATCACCACCGCGAGGTGATAGGGCGGGCAAGCGGCCGTGCCCAGCGAACGCAGCTTCTCCTTGAGAAACTTCTCCAGGCCGGCGGGATTGAGCAGGGCCTTCGTCTCCTGGAAGAGCATCGACTTGTTGGCCGATCCGCCTCCCTTGGCGACGAACAGAAACTCGTACTTCTCTCCCGGGGTCGCGAAAATGTCGATCTGGGCCGGCAGGTTCGTGCCCGAGTTGATCTCGTCATACATCGAGAGGGGAATGGTCTGGGAGTAGCGGAGATTTTCTTTTTGATACGTGTCGAAGACTCCCCGCGACAGCCACTCCTCGTCCTTGACGCCGCCGGTCCAGACGCGCTGGCCTTTCTTGCCGATGATCGTCGCCGTGCCGGTGTCCTGGCACATGGGCAGCTCGAACCCCGAGGCTACCGCGGCGTTGCGCAAGAGGGCCAGGGCAACGCCCCGGTCGTTGGGCGACGCTTGGGGATCGTCGAGAATTCCCGCAACCTTGGCGAGGTGCGCCGCACGGTACAGAAACGAGACATCCCGCAGGGCTTCCCTTGCCAGAAGCTGGAGCGCCTCCGGCTTGATTTTGAGGATCTCCTCCCCCTCGAAGGTCGCCGTGGAAACGAGATCCGCGTAGAGCTTGCGGTAACTGGTCGAATCTGGGGCCAGTGGGAACGGGTCCTGGTAGGCGAACTCTGGCATGATCGGCTCCTCCCCCTTGAACTTCCGGCGGGGTGGTTCACCCCTCGTCGGGTCAAATCACGAGGAGCCCATTGTATCACGGCTGAAGCTCGAGAGTCGCCCAGAGGCTGGGGTTCTCGCCGAGCGGAAAATCGCGGCCGACGCCAAGGAACTGGTCCTCGCGCTCGTGGTCCGAAACCTGATAGGCAAAGCCCAGCCGGCGGTTGGTCTCCGGATCGAAACCGTGCAAGGCCCGGGCCGGCAGAAAGAGCTCCAGGAGCCAGCCGGCTCGGGTCAGCTCGGCGCGCGTGCTCAGCACGTCGGGCGGGGAGATCGGGGCGTCGGCCACGGCACGGGCGATCGCGCGCTGGCTGACCTCGACATCCAGGCTCTGGCGATCGCGGGACAAGGTCAGGCGCGCTGTGAAGCGATGGCAGAAGCGCGTGGCCCGGCTCACGTTGCGGGTATCGCGGGTGTCGATCCAGAGGTTGACGTCGGCAAATCCTTCGGGCCGATCCACACTGGCTGAAGCCTTGCTGGCCGGACTGTCCGCCAGGATGGCGATCCCCAGCCCCTGGGGATTCCAGGCGAGCCGCACCGATGCCCAGGAGACGCGTCCTTCGAGCGACGAGAGATCCGGAACCGCACAGGTTGCGGGCAGATCGAGCAGCCCGCCGCGAGCACCACGACGGGGGATATCCTCGACCCGCGGACACGGTGCACTTAGCCGGAACCAGAATGCCTGGGGCAACAGCGCCTTGCCCATCGCGAAACACCCCCGGACCGCGGAGCAACACGCTCACTCGAGCGACGAATCGACAAACGGCTTGGGTTTGGAGAACGGGCTGGGCTTGACCAAGGCACCGATGATCGAGCTGACCCCGAGCCCAATCAGCAGGAACACCAGGCTGTACCGCGCCAGGGCC
>Ga0074044_10005227_pt1 | contig 10594 bp, 7 predicted proteins | sample BogForMeECP23OM1_FD_94443 | JGI IMG/M metagenome (GOLD analysis project Ga0074044, IMG submission 94443) | Bog forest soil microbial communities from Calvert Island, British Columbia, Canada - Bog Forest MetaG ECP23OM1 | ecosystem: Environmental > Terrestrial > Soil > Wetlands ...
CATCGTCAAGATCGGCCGCACGCATACCCAGGATGCCACCCCGCTCACGCTTGGCCAGGAATTTTCCGGCTATGCCGCGCAAGTGAAGTCCGGCATCGCGCGCGTCCGCGCCGGCCTGAAGGAACTCTATCCGCTGGCGCAAGGTGGCACCGCGGTCGGAACCGGGCTCAACGCCAAACGCCAGTTCGCCAAGCTGTTCGCCAAAAGGGCCGCCGCCATCACCGGCCTGCCGTTCGTCAGCGCGCCTAATAAATTCGAGGCCCTCGCCTCGCACGGCGCGCTGGCCTTTGCTCACGGCGCGCTCAACGCGCTCGCTGCGGACCTGTTCAAGATCGCCAACGACATTCGCTTTCTCGGCTCCGGCCCGCGCTCGGGCCTCGGCGAATTGCTCTTGCCGGAGAACGAGCCGGGTTCGTCGATCATGCCCGGCAAGGTCAATCCGACCCAATGCGAGGCCATGACCATGGTCTGCTGCCGCGTGTTCGGCAACAACACCACGATCACGGTGGCCGCGAGCCAGGGTCATTTCGAGCTCAACGTCTACAAGCCGGTGATCGCCTATGCGGCGCTGCAATCGATCCGGCTCCTCGCCGACGCCGCCGTCTCGTTCACCGACCTTTGCGTCGTCGGCATTCGCGCCAACGAGCCGCGTATCCGCGAGCTGATGAAAAACTCGCTGATGCTCGTCACGGCGCTGGCGCCGCGCATCGGCTACGACAAGGCGGCGAAAATCGCCAAGACGGCGCTCGCCAATGGCACAACGCTGCGGGAAGAGGCGGTCAAGCTCGGCTTCATATCAGGCGAGGAGTTCGACCGTCTGGTGCAGCCGGCCCGCATGACCCGTCCGGCCCCGTGAGGGCGGTGAGGTCAGCTGCCCGCTCGATAACGCTTTTGTGTCCGCCGAGGCCGATCCAATGCCACCGTGCCGGCGTAATTCTTTCAGACCACACAAGGCAGGATAGCCCCGGCCACTCATCCGGTTACCGCTGAACCTGAACATGGGCGATCTCGTCAATCTCCGTACCGCGCGCAAACGGGCCAAGCGACGCCAGGCCGAGCAAAAGGCCGCGTCCGGCCGGCTTGCGCATGGACGCTCCAAGGCGGAGCGAGCCCTGGTGCAGTCCCGGAGCGACAAAGCCCAGAAGGATCTCGACCAACACCGGATCGACACGGGAGACGGGCAATGAAATCGCCGGTCATCAAACGTTCCATCGTCATCGCCGGCCACAAAACCAGCGTCAGTCTCGAGGATGCATTCTGGAAAGCGCTGAAGGACATCGCCGTCGGCCGGCGCATGACTTTATCCGACCTTGTCGGCGCGATCGATGCCGAGCGCCAGCACGGCAATCTGTCCTCGGCTGTACGACTGTTCGTGCTCGACTACTATCAAGCACGAACCAACGGTCAGGGCGAAAGCGGAAAGCCACCGCGCGAGCTGACGATAGTTCCGCCGCCAGCCGCGTCAGTTCTGGGACCGGAATAGCAAATCGAGCAGAGAGCGATCGGCCGGCGTAATCGACAGCGGCGCGGATGGTGGCGACGCCGGATGCCGCGCGTTTGCGCTGTCGGTGCCCGGCGGTAGCGGTTTGGACGCGGCAGACGGGGGTAACGCCGCCGCTGCGGCGCCGCGGTCCAAACGGCTTTCCGGCGCTGGGGCCCGTACTTCGGGCCGCAGACGGTCGAGCCCTCGCGTGCCAGAAGCCGGCGCGGCTGACGCATTCGCGTGGACCGCTGTTTCCAGCGCCGTGCCCGCCGGAATGAATCGGACGGAAGGCGACGCCGGGCGCACGACGGGGCCAAGAGCTTCGTCCCGCCGATTGGCCTCGATCGATTCGAGCCGTCGGGTCTGCAGCTCGGTGGCGCGCAGTGTCAGCCAACCCACCAGCGCCGAGATATCGAGTTTCGTCTCAGGCGCCGCGAGCGGACCCTTCACCGTCAACGCCAGTTCCGGCCGTGTGCTGATCAAAGCATTCGCCGCCGGTTGTCCTGAGAGCGTCATATGTGCGTCAATCGCCGCGTTGTTGAGATCGAGAACACCGTCGAGCGAAAGCTCGGCCCCGCTTTGTGCTCGCAGGGTCGCCTTGGCCAGACGAATCTGCCCGCCCGCGATCGTTACATCGGCGTCACTCTTCGGCACCGTGAATCGGCCGTTCTCCATGGCCGCGCTCACCGCGGCCCGGATTTTCGGCGTCTCGATCGAGCCGCTCTGGTCGGCCGCGTGAACCGCAGCGTCGAACGCCGCCGGATCGATCCCATCGACATGCGCATTCGAGAGCGTCATTGCACCGCTACCGCGAACCGAGCCGATGAGGCCCTCCGGGCTTAGTCCCATACCATCGGCCTGAAGCTTCACCGTCAGCACCCCATCGATGGCGTTCTTTTTGGACGCGACAATCGTTGCGGCATTCGCACCAACAAGCGCGACGCTCACCTGCGCCGCGAGTTCTCCCGAATCGCGGCGGAACGTCAGCTCGCCGGTGAGGCGTCCGCCGGCGAGGCCGCCATCGATGTCGCTCAAAGCGATTTCCGCCGGCCGGAACCGCACGACGCCCTTGAGGTCGCGCGCGACCAACGCCGGCGTCAAGGCGGCACGATCAAGCTTGAAGGTCACGGTCCCGCTCGCGACGCCGAACGCGCCGGCGCCGATCGGCTCGAGCGACCAGGATGCCGCGGCACCCGCCGCGGTGCTCGGCAGTCCCAGGATCATCGCTGCGACCGCTGCGACGTCCATGTCGTCGGCCTCGATATCGCCGTCGACTCCAATGGGGCTCGACAGTTTGAGGGCGAGGCGACCGTGTAGCGACGCTTTTTCGACGGCAACGGCCAGATTCGTGAACGACAGAGTTCTGCCCGCGACAGCGATGGTCGAGCTTGCCGACAGCGATACAGCCGAGCCGGTCTGCCCGGTCATGGCCCGGCGTAGCGGCCGCAAATCGGCGGCGGACGCTTTCAATTGCAGGCTGCCGGTCGGCGCCTCATCGCCGGTCAGACGCAGCATGCCCTCAACCACTGCAGAAAATCCGCCGGCAGCAGCCAGGCCGTTGACGTGAACATCGCCATTGAGCGGTCCGGCGGCTGACATCGTCAACTCGCCGGGCAGCTGATCGACCGCGAGAACGCGATCGAGATCAAGCAGCCGCACCAGCGCACCGCCATCATCGGTGTCGAGCCGGCTCGCGATGCGCACGACGGCGGCGCCGGGATGCGCCAATTCACCCGTTGCGTCGCCATTGAGAGCCAGGCGCAGCGCGCCCACATCGCCGCCGAGCTCGAGTTTGGCGGTGGTGCCCGCGACGGCCACGCGATCGACGGTCAAAGTGCCATGCATTCTTGCCGGCGCCAGACGGTCGGCAAAATGCCGGAACGCGTCCGCAGCCTGCGGCACCAACTTGCCAACGATGCTGGTCAGGCCGGCAAGCGTTTTTGCGTCGAGATCGAGCACCAGCCGCCCGCGTGGTTGCGACGACAGTTCGTCGATGCGTCCGCTGACGTCGAGCGCGGTGCCGCCCAGATCGCCGACCGAGAGCCGGTCGATGTGCAACACGCCGGAGTCGAACTTGACCCGCGCCTTCACCGTTCGCGCGTCCACGCCGGCGACGGTCGCCTTGCCGACATCGACGACGAGCGTGACCTCGTGCGGCATCTCAAAGGCGCCATTGGATACCGCCGCCTTGGCGAATGCGGTCAGAGCATCGACGTCGAGTTTTGCGGCGCGAAGTTCGGCGTCGAGAGTGGTCGGGCGATCGCCCGCCGCCCAGGTGTAGGCAAGACGCCCCTCCAAGTTCTCCTGGTCGAGTGCCGCCGACAGCCCATCGAGTGCGAAGCGATCGTTTGCGATCGTGACCACGCCCCGCGCGGTCAGGGTTTCGGTCCGGCCCGAAGGTGGCTCGCTGCGGCCTTCGAGCCAGGCCATCAGCATTTTCAGATCTGCCGATTCCAGGCTGGCGGGCCCGCTGAAGCCAAGGCCCTGCGGGCCGTCGTCGAGCCGGCCGCTCAGATTCACCTCGGTGAACCCCGGTGCGTGGAATTCGAAGTCCTTAAGACTCCATCCCTTGTCATCGAAGCCGACATTGCCGTGCAGCGACTGGATGGTGGTGCCGCCGACCGTCACCGCATCGACAGCGACACCGACCGCAACCGGAATTGGCGGCCTCACCGCCGCAACAAAGCCCTCGAAGAAGCTCTTGATCATGACGAACGGCGGCCGGTGCGTCACGTCCGGAGCGGCGAGCGCGCGATCGACGTCCACCTGCACGGCGGAGACCGCGCCGTCGAGATGCGGATGCTCGCCGAATTTCAGCTCGGCTTTGCCGCTGAAATTAACCGCCCGCTCGTCCGGCCCGTACTGGAATGCGAGGTCCTGCAGCATCGCCGAAGCCGGTGTGGCGCGCACCTTGCCGGCGAGTTGCCATGGGTCGTTCATCACCCGCTGACCGCGTGCCAGCGTGACTCCCACCGGCCGCGCCAGCGCCAGTGTGCCGTCGAATTGCGGAACGCTGCCATTAAAGCTGAGCGTGCCGTCGATCTGGGTCGTCAGCGCACGATCGGATGGGTCGACGCCGAGCCGGAGCTTGAACCCGCCGTCCTCGATGCGATTGCCCGCTAGCCGATAGCCGTAAAGTTCGTCGCCGACGACGAAGGCACCCTCGCCCCTGAACGGCCCGGTGAATGAGCGGATGTCGCCGTTGAACCAGAGTTTCTGCAACACAACGCGCGAGCCGGAGCCCGCGTCGGTGAGAATGACGCACCCGTCTTCGATGTTGAGGTGCGATATGGTGAGCGTGTCCGGACGGAGAGCCGGCGATGGAGCGGGCCAGTCAATCGCCCCGGAGCGGTCGATGCCGAGACCGATCTGCGGCGCAACCAGGCGCAGCTCGGTGGCGCGCAGCTCGCCACGCAGCAGCGGCCCAAGCCCGCCTTCGATCTCGATCGCGCCGGCCCGCACCTGCGGCTCCTGGCCGGGCTCGCCGACTTCGACGTCGCCGAGCTTGATACGCGGGGTCGGCAGAATGCGCGCTTCTATTGTCCCGTTCACGCGCACGGGGAGGCCGGTCAGCCGGCTGGCCTGTTCCTCGAACGTCGAACGGTACTGATTCCAATCGACGACAAGCGGGGCGACTAGCGCCGACACGAGCGCCAGAATGATAGCGATGGCCAATCCGAGCAGTGTCGTCTGCACCGCGAAGTTCCCTTGTGATCGCTTGAATGACCCCGCGCGCGCGCGCCGAGCCTAGAGCACGCCTATTTGGAATGCACCCCTCGAGCGGCACATTGGCGGTATTTGCGGGCGATTCTGTGTCGATTTCCTGGGCTGGCCGGCCCAGTGTCTCGATTTCGAAGTCCACAAGGACGTGCGGCGCGCTCCTAGCGCGCGGAAAAGCGCGTCACGGCATCACTGGCGGATGATATTCGAGCGTATACGCCAGCGCCCACAGCAGGAACAGCACGACCGGCAGGTGCACAAGTAACTGCAGGAATGTGAAGCCTACGAGATCACGCGCGCGCAGGCCCAACACACCCAGCAATGGCAACATCCAGAACGGGTTGATCAGGTTCGGCAGCGCCTCGGCAGCGTTGTAGACTTGCACCGCCCAGCCAAGATGCACCTTGAGATCGTTCGCTGCCTGCATCACGTAGGGCGCTTCCAGCAACCATTTGCCGCCGCCCGACGGAACGAAAAATCCCAGGATCGCCGAATAGATGCCGATCACCAGCGGATAAAGGTGCTGGGTCGACACGCTGACGAAGGCGTGGCTGATCTGATCGGACACAGTCACGCCGCTGCCATTCTTCGCCTGGGTCAGGATGGCGGCGATGGCGCCGTAAAGCGGAAACTGGATCAGCACGCCCGCGGTGGCCGGGACCGCTTTGGCAACCGACGCTAAAAACCGCCGCGGCCGCCAGTGCAGCAACAGTCCCGCCATGACGAACATAAAATTGTAGGTATTCAGGTTCGAGAGCGCGAGGATGGCGCTCTGGCGGGAGAATTCGTAGAACAGCCATCCGGCCGCGAGCAGCACGAGAAGAACGGTCAGCACAGGCGAATACTCGAGCCAATCGCCGGGTTTTTGCGGCGGCGGTACCTCGATCTCATCGTCACGCGCGAGCTCGATCCCCATCGCCTCCGCCGTCACTGCGGCGCTCGGCCCGGGCGCCGACCAAATCGCGATGATAATGGAAATCACCAGCAGCACGGCGACGATCACGAACGATTGCCACATGAAGATCGTCTCGGTGAATGGGATCACACCGGTGATTGCCAGCAAGCTTTTCGGCATGCTCGCCGGATTGGCTTGCAGCTGCGCCGCCGACGACGACAGGCCCATCGCCCAGGTGGCACCGAGCCCCAGATAAGCCGCGGCCCCGGCCGCGCGATAGTCCATGTGCAGCTCGCGCCGCTCGGCCAGCGCGCGGACCAGCAAACCGCCGACAATCAGGCTGAACCCCCAATTAAGCAGCGAGGCGATCATGGCCGCTGCGGCGACGAGTCCAACCGCTCCGGTGCCGGTTTTCGGCAGGCCGGCAATGCTGCGGATCAGTTGCTGCGCCGGCGCCGAAGTGGCGACGACATAGCCGCCGATCACGATGAAGGCCATCTGCATCGTGAAGGTGATCAGACTCCAAAATCCATTGCCGAATGCCGCGCTCACCGCAAGCGGCGATGCACCGTTAGCGAGGGCGCCGAGTGAGACCACCACCACCGCGATAGCGACGAAGATGAAAGCGTCGGGAAACCAGCGTTCGGCCCATGCCGTAAAGGCAATGGCAATTCGAACCAAAGCGCCATCGGGTTCTGTTGGATCACCGGAGGCACGACCTGGTGCCGCCGCAGTTGTCGTTGACATCGTTAGTCCCCCCAACTTATTGGCGCGCTAGAGGCTGACGATCTTGCCAGGGTTCATGATGTCGAGCGGATCGAACGCCCGCTTGATCGCGCGCATAGCCTCAAGCGCCGGCTCGCCGTGCTCGGCCAGCATATACTTCATCTTGCCCTGGCCGATGCCGTGCTCGCCGGTACAGGTCCCGTCCATTGCCAAGGCGCGCTCGACCAGGCGTTCAAGGAACCCGTGGACGCGCGCGACCTCGTCCGCATCGTTGAGATCAACGCTCAGTGCGACGTGGAAATTGCCGTCGCCGACGTGGCCGACGATCGGGGCGAGGAGATTGCTTTCGGCAATGTCGCGTTGCGTCTCGGTCACGCATTCGGCGAGCCGCGAGATCGGCACACAGACGTCGGTCGCAATCCCGAATCCGGTGGCGCGCAAGCTGCGAAGCGCCCAGGCGGCGTCATGACGCGCCTGCCACAGCCGGGAGCGGTCCTCCGCCCGCGTCGCCCAATCGAACGGACCGCCGCCGAGCTCTGCAGCGATTTCGCCGAAGCGCTGCGATTGCTCGGCGACGCTCGCCTCGGTGCCGTGAAATTCGAGGAACAGCATCGGCGTTTCCGGCAACGCGAGCTTGGAATAGAGGTTGCACGCGCGCACCTGCAGCGCATCGAGAAGTTCGATCCGCGCTATCGGAATGCCGGACTGGATGGTCTGTATGGTCGCGTTGCACGCCGCCTCGACCGAGGGGAACGGACAGGTGCCGGACAAGATCGCCTCCGGGATGCCGGACAGGCGCAAGGTCAGCTCGGTGATGATGCCGAGCGTGCCCTCCGAGCCGACCATCAAACGCGTGAGGTCGTAGCCGGCCGACGACTTCTTCGCCCGCCGCGCGGTGGACATCACCTCGCCGTTGGTGAGCACGACTTTGAGCGCCAGCACGTTATCCTTCATCGTGCCGTAGCGCACGGCATTGGTGCCGGAAGCCCGCGTCGCCGCCATGCCGCCGAGCGAGGCGTCGGCGCCGGGATCGATCGGGAAAAATAGCCCCTGATCGTGCAAGTGCTCGTTGAGCTGCTTGCGCGTGACGCCGGGCTCGATGACGCAATCGAGATCCTCGGCGTGGACCGCGAGCACGTGGTTCATATCGTGGAAATCGAGCGAGACGCCGCCGCGCGGCGCGTTGACCTGGCCCTCGAGCGAGGTGCCGGTGCCGAAGGCGATGATCGGCACGCGGTGCGACGCGCACAGCCGCACGATCTGCTGCACCTCTTCGGTGGTGTGCGGAAAGACCACCGCGTCCGGTGGCTGGTTGCCCAACCATGTCACCGTGTTGGCGTGCTGCTCGCGAACCGCGCGCGAGGTGACGAGCCGGTTGCCCAACATCGCGGCGAGCCGGGCGATGACGGCCTCAACCGCCTTGTGGTCCTGCTTAAGTCCCTCCCGCGCTTCGGTCATGACCATTGGGCTTCCTCCTGGTATCGAGGGTGGCGGCTCGGCCTTCGCCGGTCAAGTAGTGCCGCCGGCCGCGCTTGCCTATCGCGCCGAATCCGACAAACTTGTAGCCATATGCTCGACCGCCTTGACCCAGAACCCGCCTTCTTCGCGCCCTTTGTGTCCTCGGTCATGCGCGTCGAGCCGGGCTGGATCGACTACAACGGCCATCTCAATATGGCCTATTACAACGTGCTGTTCGATCGCGCGGTCGATCAGGTGTACGACCTACTCGGCTGCGGCCCGGCCTATCTGGAGCAGACGCGGCATTCCACCTTCACCGCCGAGGCCCATATCCGCTATTTGCGGGAACTTCGTGCGCAGGACCCGGTGCGGGTCACGTTTCAGCTGCTCGGCTACGACGCCAAGCGGCTGCATTATTTCGAGCAGCTCCATCACGCCGAGGAGGGATGGCTGTCGGCCACCTCCGAGAACATGGTGCTGCACGTCGACATGATGGCCAAAAAGACTGCGCCATTTCCCGATTTCATTTCCGTTCGGCTGGCCCGGATGAAGGCGGCGCATGCGCATTTACCGATGCCGGAAGGAGCCGGCCGGCGCATCGCCATGCCGGGGAAAGCTTGAATTTGGCGCGCGTCGGTCATTTATGGTAGAAAGACATCAAGGATTTCTACCATGGGAACGCCGCAGCTCAACATCAAGGACGCAGAGGCCACCCGCTTGGCGCGTGAACTCGCTGAGCTAACAGGCGAATCTCAAACCGAGGTGGTTCGCAAAGCGCTGCGCGAACGCCTCAATCGTGAGAAGGCTGAGCGTGAAGCGCGCGATACTCGGACCGCCAAGGACAAAAGGCGCGAATTCGAGAGAGTATGGGCCAAAATTCAAAAAATACAGGAAAGCGTACGTCGACGGGGTCTGGCGAAAAACATGCTGACCGATGACGATCTCTATGACGAGCACGGGCTTCCGAAGTGAGTTCTGAAACGGTCGTCCTCGACTCTTCGGCCTTGGTTGCGATCTTTAAGGCCGAGGCCGACAGTCTTCAACTGACTGAGCGTATCGCCTCGTACAAAAGGAGGGTGCTGTCCGCGGCGACATGGTTGGAAGCTGCCATGGTTTGCGAAAGCGCAGCTCCGGGAAGTGGCGGCGACGCGGACTTCCACGAGTTGATCGCTGACTTAGGCATAGAAATAATCTCATTCACGCCCGAGCAGGCACGCCTCGCGTTTGAGGCATTCAAGCGCTTTGGCAAAGGCCGTGGAGCCAAGGCGTCGCCGAATTACGGCGACTGCTTCGCCTATGCGCTGGCGAAAGAGCTTGATGCACCGTTATTGTTCAAGGGCACCGACTTCGCGCAGACCGATCTTGCGCGTGCGTGAACTCGGCGGACCAGACTGTCCCGCCCTCGCTTCCATCTCGTAAAAGCCGCATCCAAGTGCCATGTTCTCTCGATGAGAATCAGTGGTATTCGGCCGTAGTGGTTGGCAAACGCTTGGCTGACCCCTTGAAGCACACTCACCCGCTCGAAGCGCCGGCGCCCGCGCCCCCCGCGCCCGGCGGCATTGCCGCGCGCGCCCGCGCCGGCGGACCGGGCGCGGCCTATCTCGCCGGGCTCAATCCGGAACAACGGCTCGCGGTCGAGACGCTGGACGGCCCGGTGCTGGTGCTCGCCGGCGCCGGCACCGGCAAGACCCGCGTGCTCACCGTACGCATCGCCCACATTCTGGCGACCGGCCGCGCCCGCCCCAGCGAGATCCTCGCCGTGACCTTCACCAACAAGGCGGCGCGCGAGATGAAACACCGCGTCGGCGAGATCGTCGGCGGCGTGGTCGAGGGCATGCCGTGGCTGGGCACGTTCCACTCGATCGGGGTGCGGATTTTGCGCCGCCACGCCGAGCTGGTGGGCTTAAAGCCCGATTTCACCATCCTCGACGTCGACGACCAGATCCGGCTGCTCAAGCAGCTCCTCGAAGCCGAGAATATCGACGAGAAGCGGTGGCCCGCGCGAGTTTTGGCCTCGTTGATCGACGGCTGGAAGAATCGCGGCCTGACGCCCGAACAGGTGCCGCCGGGCGAAGCCGCCGCCTTCGCCAACGGCAAGGGCCTCAAACTCTACAAGGCGTTCCAGGAACGGCTGAAAATCCTCAACGCCGCCGATTTCGGCGACCTGCTGCTGGAGAACATCCGGCTGTTCCGCGAGCAGCCCGAGGTGCTGCGCCAATACCAGAACCGCTTCAAGTTCATCCTGGTCGACGAATACCAGGACACCAACGTCGCGCAGTATCTCTGGCTGCGGCTGTTGGCGCAAAGGACGA
>Ga0074044_10005229_pt1 | contig 10593 bp, 10 predicted proteins | sample BogForMeECP23OM1_FD_94443 | JGI IMG/M metagenome (GOLD analysis project Ga0074044, IMG submission 94443) | Bog forest soil microbial communities from Calvert Island, British Columbia, Canada - Bog Forest MetaG ECP23OM1 | ecosystem: Environmental > Terrestrial > Soil > Wetlands ...
ACGGCTTCTAATTCGTCTCCCCAAAGGCGATTCCATTTGTGCAAGCAAAGATTCATTCTTCAACCTGCTAATTCGATTTCGAACCTAATCGAATCGAATACGCGAATATTTTTAGATTATCTTAACGCTGATACCGCGTCTCTTATTGCCGGGATTCGGTTCGTCACTAATCGTAGCTCGTCAGACTGCATTCTCAGCGGTCAGGTAGAACCCGGAATAAGTAAAACGGGTTTTGAGATGTTTAGAGAACAGCTGGCGGAGGCGCCGAATACATCAGAGGAATCGGAAAGCTATATGTCGCTAGCTTGAGTGGAGCGTAGACAAGTGGAAATGGAGTTGTAGACGGGTAGGTAGGCGGAGAGAAGAGCGGCGTTACGAAATAAAGAAAGCTCATTTCAAATCAACAAACCTCTTACCCGTGTTCATGTGTCATAAGTGTTTCGTGGGCGGAGTTAGTTTTCATAGGTAGGATAACTTGCATTTCTCCGAATAAATCGACACCCTGATGTCAACGGGTATTGACTCACAGATGCATGGTTAATGCAAGCTCAGAGGGCCTAAACATCCATTCTATACGGTTTCTCCCGTGCATACTGGTGTGACAACGGTTATGTGATCCGTAGGTAGTCGTTTAGTGTTAGTTGAGGCTCAACAATGGAATCTATACCTCCGTTTATTCCGCCCCCCGCGATGGTAGAGGATAGGGGTAAGCAAGTTGTCATACGACCACCCGAAGTCGGTTCGGCTCATGATACCGCAGTCATAGGTTGGATAATCACTTTCCTTTTCTCAATTCCATGGCTAATTATTACATTCATCATAGGAGGAGTAGGATTCTTCGCTTCACCTGCGTGTGTTTACGTCGGCTATTGCGTAACTCTACCACTCAGTACGACTGTGCCTGTCCTTCAAGCCTTCATAGTATTCCTGGAAGCCTTCTTAGCAAATTCATGGGCTATGTACGTCGGGGTGGGAGGCGGAGGGTTGCTCATCGCTCTCTTAATCCTCGCCTGGATCTACTCAGAAACCGTTCGAGCCATAAACAAGGGACGTTATGAGAAAGCGCGGAATGCCACTTTGTTCTGGGGAGTTCTGTTTACTCTTCCAGTTTTCACTATACCCTTCTCACCAACACTTTTGTACGGACTTGTAATCGCGTTGGTCCCAGCGTTCTTCTTCCTCTTGACCTATGGTCGATTAGGTGAAGTGATAGCGAAGTATGGACCAGTAGCGGTTATGGGCGAAGCCGTCCCCGGCTCTTCTGGACCTGCAGTCCCAGGACCTCTGGCTGTTCCGGCCGGTATAATTCAGGGTCCCGTTCCGGGAATGATGCCTGGAATGCCAGGAATGCCTATGCCTGGCGTTGGAGGGCCGCCTCCGGGAATGATGCCTGGAATGCCAGGAATGCCTATGCCTGGTGCGGGAGGACCGCCTGTTCAACCTTCAGCTCCTGAGGTGCCTAGACATCCGCTGTGTCCAACTTGCGGCAGAGAACTCTACTATTCCGGTAATCACCGGCGCTGGTACTGCATGACCTGTGACAATCCCGGTCATAGGTAGGCAGTTAACCAAACGCCCTCAACTCGCGCACATGTCCTAGGTAGGTTCCGTCAAGTAGATGGATCTCAGCGTTCTCTAAATCGACTGCGCGAGATCTCACTATAGGACCTAGGCCTTCGCCTGCATGTGTTTCCTCAATCCTCTTAGAATTTACTGGTCTACCGCCGAGGAAGTCGTTGAATGGTGGGATGAAGACGCATCTTCGAACGGCTGGTTTTATGTGAAATCTTTCGTTCAGAATTTGTTGAGGATTACCTGATTTAACGGCAACGTTAGCTGCTTTTAGAACTCCGGGGATGAGCTTTCGTACATCGCATGGTGCAATGACCCATACTGGTTTCGTTAGCCTGTATCCCATAGCGTCTCGTAAGGTGATGGCGGGATGGAGATGTCCGAGAATCAATGTTTCACATTCAAGTAGTTCTGGCGCGGGCCATGCGTGACCATGTATGAGGCCAAATTTTTTCCATAATTCGATTCCTGTTGATGGAATTAGTTGCACACTCGAGGGGGTCAATGGTTCTAGGTTACCGTCGTGGTTACCCAGAACTACTTGAATGCATGGGACGAGTTTGGCTAGTTCCTCGAAAAATTCTGGAACGTCACGCCATTCTTCAAGTTCTGCGCCGCTAACGCTGTGTTTGACATCGCCCAACATAATTACGCGCGTTGGCTTTTCGTTTTGAATTATTTCTCTCAGCCTAGACAACATCTTAAAGGTTTGCGAGGGCACGTGAATTCCTTGACGGGATAATGTTACTTCCCAGCCAATGTGCAGATCCCCTACGACTATGATCCTTTCTTTTCCTCGTCGTAGCAGTAGTGCAGGTTCCGATCCGATCTGCTTTAGCGAGTTCATAGAGTGCTCCTTAGGTATGAAGCATGGGTCGTGCGAGGTTCATTCACAGACTAATAGTTAGCGATGTTAGTGTGGAAACAAAAGGTTAGATAGTGCCAGTTTATTTTTTGACAAAATGTAGCCCGGTGGTGTAGCGGACAGCTGAACCCGCAGAAGCAAGGGCTTGCCCCTTCAATAGCGGGCTTTGGACCCGCCGACGGGAGTTCGAATGACTGTTCGTATGGTGTCCGAATGTCTCCCCCGGGCTACCAATTTTTCAGCTAGGGGTTAACGTTTTCAGGTAGTTTCTGTTTATGTCACGCGAGAATCGACAACTTTCTTGTCCTGTTCTGGTAATTCGTACCATTTTGCTTTCTCCCCTACTCGTGCTCTAAGTTTCCACCGCATCGACTTCGGAGCGTTCTCGAATCGATTTTGCAAATCATCGAGGCGTTTGCGTACTAGTTCTTCATCTTTTGTTTCAAGCTTGTAGCGAGGTAGAGCTGAAAGTATGTTCGAAATGTTGATTGAGAATGTCTTGTAGATTCCCCATTCGTCACCTGTTAGCTGCGCCAGATACGTGCCGTTTATCGAATCGGGTGAGTCACCATCGGTGATTTCGTGATCATGAACTAATGCGATGATGTCTCGGTATTCACGTTCCGTGATCTCTACGACTTGCAACTTTGTAGCCAGCAAGTCAGCTATCGGTAGAGTGATTTTGTCTTTTACTAGACGATCTTTAAAGTCGAATCGATGACACATCTCGAACACGTCTAGGAAGATGTCGATTCGTCTTTCATTCTCTAAATCATTAAAGATCAATCGCTTGTCGCCTTGAAGGGCGTTGAAGATTTCTCGCGGAGTATATCCAAGGTCGTTTTGGAAGAGTCCCTTGATTTGTTTCGACTGTTTCTTTAATCCCATGAAATCGATGTCTGCGTATTTGCGTTCTAGGTTTCGGTGGGTAGCACTGGGGCAACGGAATCTCACTGCCATCCCGCCGAACAGTCGGAGCACTATGTTATGTTTCTCAGCGGTATCTAGGATCCGTTGGGTCTCTTTTAGAATATCTGCTTCGGGCGTTGTGGACTCACCGTCAAGTGATTATTATTCTGTAAATTTATCTCTCATGAGCATAAAAAGCATCGCATTCCTACGTCTTCATTTTTAGTTCGATGCCTACCGTACGCTTGATAAGTTGAGCTAATGCGTCCACTTCGGCTTTCTGGGCGCCTCTTGCCGGTATCGAAACAACCAATGGGAACTCCTTCCGTGTTCTCTCAAGAATTGGTTGAATCCACTTGTACACTGGTTCGGTTACCATGACGAGTGAGATTGTTTCGTCGGAGTGTACTCGTCTGAATATTTTCTCAGCATCGTCACGGTTCTTAACTGCGAAGCTGTTCCTGATTCCGCTCACTTTGAAGTATGTGGAAGTTGAGCGGTCACCGATTAAAGCAATTTTTCCCAAATTTGAATTAAGTCTCCGTTTTGTGGATGCGGTTAAAACTGTTTAAGGATATCCTCGCGTTCCATTATGTGTCCACAGAAGTAGCATCGCAAGCGAGCAGGTTGACGTTGTTCGACTCCGAACTGTGCTTCTACTGGTTCTCTTGAGTTAGATATGCAAGATGGGTTATCGCACTTCATCATCCCTCGGATTGTTGGAGGAAGTTCGACGACCTTCTTAGAAGCTACGCCGTAATTTCGAATTATGTTAATTGTTGCGTTTGGTGCAATTAAGGCGATTTTGTCAACTTCGGATGGCTTCAATTCTCGGTTCTGGATTTTGACGATGTCTTTATGGTGTTGCCGCTCGCTTTGGACGTTGATCGCCGCGCTTACAACTTCCCCGTCCTTTCCGTTTATGCCTAGTATCATGAGAACTTCCAATGCGTACCCTGGTGTAATATGATCGATGACTGTACCGTCCTTGATCTTCTTAACGTAAAGTTCCTGGCTTGTTTCCAAGTCGATTCTGGATGTATCCTTTCTGAGGGTTATATAACCCTGAAATCTTGTGAAAGATTCATCTCGGACTCAAAAATCCATACTCTAACCCCTCGTATTGCACTGGGTTACGTAAAGATGGCTTAACTCTCGATTTGTGGCTGGATACCATCACCAACCATCGATTGAGGTTTCTTTGTTCTTGAAGGCCATTCACTCAGCGTCAACTGCAATTATTGCTATCATAATATTGTCTTCGGTTATCAGTATGGGTTACGCTGCTCCCACTGAACGCGGAATTACTGCTCGCACGGCTGATAATCAAGTTGTGCAAGTCTGGTTTGATGCTCCCCCTCAATTAACTACCCTGTATCCGCCAGCATACTTGTTCAACGTAGCCGCGAAAACCTCCAGCGGTCTTTGGATAAAGAGCCTGCATTGGGACTTTGGGGATGGTTCAACCCTAGACTTACCGTTCTGCTGTCAAAGTCAGATCAACGATCTCCGAGCCCACATCTACAAAGACCAGGCGAATTACATCATTACCGTTACAGCGTGCGACAACGCAGGGAACTGTAATGATGTTTGCGTGAGTCTCAAACCCGATTTCACTCTGAGTGCGTCTCCGTCAAGTCAGTCGGTTGTGCAAGGGCAGCTTACAACTTATGATGTGACTGTAGGCTCGGTATGTGGCGGTCAATCGGAGGTTAACTTGGGAGTATCATCATCACCTCCGCCTGGGGTAACATGGAACCTGAAACCTAACTCCGGTAATACTCCGTTCAGTTCCGTCTTGACTGTACAAACAACCCCGTCCACTCCAGTTGGAAGTTATACTTTAACAATCACGGGTAACGCCACCATACATGTGACGATGGTCACCCTTATCGTCACGCCCATACCGCCAGTTTGTCCGCCCCTTTGTCCGAATTTCACGCTTTCAGTCGCCCCAACCTCGGTGCAAATATCGCCTCAGTCAACTCCGATGTCGGTAGTCGCTACCATTCAATCGTGGAATAACTTCAGCAGCCCGGTCGCTCTGACATCCTCCGGCGCTCCGACGGGAATGACTGTGTCATTTTCCTCAAACCCTGTTACCCCATCTCCGAATGCAGCGGTCACTTCAGATGTAGTGATCTCAATCACTTGCTCAACGGTAGCAAACACTTATCCGATTCAGATTACCGCAACGAGCGGTAGCATCACACGGCAGGAAACGTTTGGTGTCACAGTTTCTGGTGGATGTATCCCTGGTTTTCCAGTAGAATCTATCCTAGCCGGTCTTACAGTCGGAATCCTATCATTAGCTTACATTAAGCGATCTCGTCCTCGAACGAAGGCCTAGGCGTAGTCGAACTTTCCCTCTGCCCAATTTGGGCACAAACTTCGACTCCGCTCGTCCTGTTTCCGTAAATTTCTCCAGGAGTAGGACTGATTGAGAATATTGTTGCCTGCCTTGGTCTCTAGGACTCTGATATCTTTGCTGAATCAGGACGTCGTTGAACAGTGTAGTTAGTATGTTCGTGAAGAAACTTCTTAACTGTGATATGCAAGGGCAAACGGGCGGCATTCAGTGAAGTTCGACGGTAGAGACGTTGTTTCGATAAGAGATTTTTCACGTGAAGAAATAGACTATGTTCTGGATACGACGGATGTCGTCGAACCTATGGCTAGCGTGGGTTCGCGTGACCTTAACGGTAAGATTATGGCGACCCTATTCTTTGAGCCAAGCACAAGAACACGACTAAGTTTCGAGTCGGCGATGTATCGTTTTGGTGGCAACTGCATTGGTTTTGCGGAACCAAAAATTGCTTCAGTCGAGAAAGGAGAGAATTTAGCGGATACAATTCGAGTCGTTGAAAACTATGCTGACGTTTTGGTTATTCGCCATCCGTTGGAAGGGGCCGCACGTCTGGCAGCGGAGTTTTCTGAGATTCCGGTAATAAATGCTGGTACAGGTGCAGAGGAGCATCCAACGCAAGCCATGCTAGACCTGTACACAATACGGAAGGAACTGGGGAGGCTTAATGGTCTAAGTATAGCTTTGGTCGGAGACTTGCGATACGGTAGAACCGTTCATTCCCTAGCATACGCGCTTTCGCTATATGACATTAAATTGCGTTTAGTGTCGCCATCTTTGCTTCGAATGAAGAAGGAAGTTCTGGAAGAGGTTAGTCAACGTGTAAAAGTGCAAGAATCCGAGGACCTGTCGGAAGTTATTCCGGACGTAGATGTGATTTACGTAACCCGAATCCAAAAGGAACGGTTCGGTTCACTCGAAGATTACGAGAAAGTCCGTGGGTTCTACAGACTCACTGCTAATGACTTGTCGCGGGCAAAGAAACAGATGATCGTCATGCATCCGCTCCCACGTGTCGATGAAATCGCGTACGACGTGGATGCCACTTCTCATGCAAAGTACTTCAAACAAGTATGGTACGGACTGCTGGTCAGGATGAGCCTTATCGGTCTAGTTTTAGGAGTTCTAAAGTAAATCCTGTTACCTGAGGTAACGCTTATATTTCCTAGGCGGCCATTGAGAGGTGATTTAGCATGAATCTGGAAGTTCATCCATCAGCACGAAAGCGCCGTGTGCTTTCGAAGCATATACTGGACTACGAAAGGTTCCGTGGCGATTTCCGATCTGAGAAGGATGAAACTGAACTTCATCTACTCGAAAAGTTTCATGCAGCCAGAAGTCTGTCGCATAACTCTGATGTTGACACTTTCGTAGACGCTATACTTTACGACCCTGAGAAGCATTCACGAAAGTTCACTGCAGACCTTGTAGGCGTAAATGACAAGAAGTTGACTGCGGTTTTCTGTGAAACGAAGCTCCCGGACGAGGCGTTGATAAAAGAACTGGAGATGGTCGAAGAATCGGATAACTCCATGGCTCTCGTCGTCTATCCATTCAAAGTGAATTCAGATTCAATCGATTCAAAATTCCAAGACGCAGTAAGTACCGGCAAGTTCGTGATTGAACATCTTAATTGGCGTGATCGTGCGCTTGAACGCGCATTTCGCGATGCTCTGGAATTGATGGATGTTCTAACCAACGAGACACGAGTCAAAATGCTACTTCCATTGCTCGAAGAGCCGCAAGGCAAAAGACACTTTCGAGAAGACATCAATCCTAAACTAATTTACGAAAATGTCCCGCTTCTACGAACTCATAAGCTGATTGATGAATTATCCGACGACCTCTACGGACTAACCCCATTGGGTAAGACGATACTATGTGAGTATCTTGCTTTCGTCGAGAAAATCCGACATCTACTTGAAGAAGAGAAAAATGAGGCATGAAAACTCCTGAGTAATATGGGCGCGCGCCCGGATTATTGTGAAGAGTTCAGCGACGTATTCGCACTGGTAAAGAAAACTGCGGAGATTTCCCTGGGACGCCGGAGGTCAGGCTTGATGCTATACTTAGCGAGACTGCCGCAAAATATTGGCGCATTTCATACGATGGGAACAAACGGTATAGTCATGAATCGAAATGCGTTAGATATCGTGACGAGGGGAGCCGGATCACTTCGAGAAATCAATGCCTACGTCTATTCAACTCTGCTGCACGAATACTTGCACGCCTTGGGTTACGTGGAGGAGCGTGAAGTTCGCAGATTAGCCTACCATATTTCATTGGATTCGTTCGGATTAGATCATCCCGCAACTAAACTAGCATCGAAGGGACCAGACTCATTGCTTCAGGATCCCATGCCTACTAAGATGCCTCCTGGTCTGAGGGTTGATGTTGAAGTGATTCCTGACCTTGAAAAGTCAAGTCGTAATTATATCAGCTGAACCTATGCTGATAATTGCTGTGGCTTAGGCCTGGAGTTCATACAACGTTCGATTGTCGGCGTTCCTTTGTTTCTCTTCAGGCCACAGGTTGAAGGGTAGAATTTCGTAAGACGACCTCCCCGTGTACACGAGCCTATCCGAGCCACATCGCGGACAGCGCGGGATAATTCCTGGGCTCGTCTGATTGCAGATACTGCATGACGTGTAGTTGGAAGTGTAGGTTTGGAACTTGCATCCTGTCTCATATGAATACTGAGTCAACTTGAACAACGCTCGAGAAGTGGTTCCTGGAGCGATGCAAATTAAATTCAGATGTCCGCCTTGTAACGCTGATTGGAACTTGGCTTCCAATGCGATTCTATTTTCAATGGAAATCTTCATCGACAATGGTATAGTGGGGAGGTCAGAATAATATGACCGCCCCCTAGCACCTTCAGCTATTACAATTGCCCTACCATACTCTTCAATATCCAGAGCAGTAAGTCGACCTGCTGCTTCATCTCCAGGCCTTTGCGAGACGCGTATTCGCATTTGTGCTTCATCTGATGATTCCGCTGCCAATCTAGAAAGCTCAGTTAAGATCCTTAATGCCAGTTCAACTGCACGCTTGTTTGTGATAGCCATTTTCTCTCCGGTGTGATATTCCACTGCCTCCGATAATCCGACGAATGATAGATTGTAAATCGCGTTCTTTTCATAGAAATACGGCACGGAACCGTGTATCCCAGCGAGAAGTGGCAATAACGGTTGTTTCAGCCTCTCAACGATGAACTTTCGTTTCGCTTTGAATCCTTCAATTGCGACGGAAGCGCACTCTTTCAAGAGCGAAACAAGTTTCTCATCGTCCTTTCTCGCTTCGTATGCCAATTTGGGTAAGTTAAGGAAAATTGTGTCCATACTTCCCGTACGTAAACAGTCTGTCGCCCACTGCTTCGTCCAGTCGTCTGTCAGCCTGAGCCCAGTCGCCGAGTAGCTAACTCTCTCGTTGTCGTTTAGAAGTTCGAATTGTGGTATGCTACGTGATGCGGCTAATTCATGAAATGTTTCCAAGAGCCGCCTGTTTTTTTCTTCGGCGAAAATGTGTTTTCGAACTCTGATAAGCAAATGAGGGATTAGTGATGGTGGTGACATTGAGACATTACGGAAAACTTCAGAGGTAGATTCGGCTACTTTGAAAAACTCATCCTGGAAGTCACCGTACTTTCCAAGTCTTTTTCCACTCGCACCGACCGCTTCCTCATTCCTTAGAAACTCTGGAGGGTCAAGATCTAAAGAGATCGAGAATCCTCTTTGGGGATTGGTTGATGTCGGGTCACGCCGAATTGATGTAAAGAAATAGTAGAGTGCCCTGTAAACTTCTTCGCTTGACCTTCCTCGTGCGTAGGGCGAGAGGAACGTGTTAAAGTACTCGATCGTCTGCTCTCCCGAAACCTCTGCCCCGGCATGCGTAAGCAAATTTCCAACTACACTTAGCGCTGCCTCCAAACTCTCAGGAGGTGAGAGACCGAGTATTGGATTGCTAAGAAAGTAGCGAATGTCGTGCACGACTTCATTAGGCTTGAGTATCCAGTTCTCTAGGTTGGCGATATGAATCGATCCTGACAGGTGGGCATCCGCGAGTTTATGCGGTAAGCAGTTGAGCAAGACGTATTCAGAGAGAACTGACTTTGCTGCGGAATGGAACACGTAATCTGCATTAAGTTGTCTCTCTCCGGCGTCTCTGATTAATTGTGCAATGTCGTAAACTGGCATCCCGAGTCTCGTCAGTTTGTGCCGATACTCTTCGAATTTCTTCTCAATCAGGATGGCGTTGACGAACTCGCGAATTAGAGGGGATGTGAGATATGTCGTCTTCAGACGGACCAGGCGATCTTCAGCTTCGGCGGCTATCTCATCTGCAATCTCTTGAGGAACTCCTGCTTCGACCACTAAGGATCTGGCGATTTTGTTCCGGTGAAATTCTTCAATCGCCAATCTTGACGTTCGAACGTAAAGCTTACCGCGTTTTACGTTCACATATTCGTCCATGTCTCTTGCGAAGGAGACGATCATCTGTCCTAATTCTGTAATCTCGTATCTCTTCGTTTTCTTGTCAAGTGTGACCAACCCAGCTCCTGTTAGGCTTCGGAGATGATAGACGAACTTTCCGGCATCTCGGACTGGATCAAGCTTAAGTTGGAACATTATCTCAGTATATTGTAACGAGCCTTTGGTGGATAGTAGTCGCAAAATTTGTAGCCTGACCGGTGCTGACGCAGCGTCGAAGATGCCGGCTCCTATTCTCTCCGATGAACGTAACAATGCCTGACCGCCTAGAATACAGTGTAGAGTTCCAATATCAGTTAAATCATGTTTAAAAAATTGTAGTTCTTAGGTTCTGTTAAGGACTCCTCAGAATCTTTATCAATTCATTCAAAACGTTCGCGCGTGAGGAGAAT
>Ga0074044_10005230_pt1 | contig 10593 bp, 17 predicted proteins | sample BogForMeECP23OM1_FD_94443 | JGI IMG/M metagenome (GOLD analysis project Ga0074044, IMG submission 94443) | Bog forest soil microbial communities from Calvert Island, British Columbia, Canada - Bog Forest MetaG ECP23OM1 | ecosystem: Environmental > Terrestrial > Soil > Wetlands ...
CGGCGACCCACCTGGGTAGCGGCATCGACCCGAGCCCGAAGCCGACGACCGGCCGACCGTTGCGGTGGACGTGCTCCACGCCGACTAGCGTACTACAGCGACCTTGGGGACGGCTACCGGCTGCGTCGCCTGGTAGCTGCTCACCGCTTTCCTGGCCCGTTCACCGGCCATCCCCCGGACGCTCCCCGGTTCGCGCAGCTCGCGCAGGATGGAGCGAGGGTCGACGTCGTGGGCGGCGGAGAGACGACGAAGAGTCGCGGTGGGGATGGGCGGCATGCTTTGAGCGAGTATGTTTCCACGCTGCTGGCGCGGTGTCTACATGATGCAAAGAATCGTCATCGACCGCGCACCGACGCGTTGACCGAGCTGCGAGTAATCCCGCAGGATGCCCGGAGTAGGACTCGAGGATGCCGCGAGCCACGCTCTACCCCGCCGTCGCGTCGATCAAGATGAGCACCGAACAGCTCCGTCTCATCAACCAGCGCGCCAAGCACTGCGGCGTACGCCCGAGCGTGTGGATGCGCACGGTGCTCATGCGAGTGGCGCAGTCCGCGTCGGAGAACCGGACGGACGGCTACATCCGGATCCGCGAACCAGACGGAGTAACAACGTGAGCCAGCAACACATGCTCGGCCTCGACCCCGAGCCGCGCACCCTGGTCGACAACCGAGTCTGGTTCGGGCAAAAGCTCGCGCTCTGGCGCTGCAAAGTCGGCTGGGACATCGCCGCCAAACAGGCGGCGGAGATCGTCGCGCGTTGCGGCCACATGACCGGCTGCCCGGCTATGGCGGTCGAGTCCGAGCCGTGCCTCACGGACTGCCCGGACCGCGAGTTCCGGATGTCCGCGCTCGTCATCCTGAACGCCGCCCGGCAGTTCGCACCCCCGAGTGCGACCAAGGTCGCGCAGCAACCGTACTCGGCGCCGACCCGGGAATACTTCTCGGAGATCGTCGCGGAGCTGGCGGCGTGCCAGGCGGAACTCGAGAAACTGCGCGGCGCCGCGATGACGCTGCCGCCACCGGAGGAGCAGACATGAAGTTCGAGCCCAGGCGCGATCAGGCAGTCGGTCGCATCGTCATCCGACTCACGCCTTCGGCCATCGTCCGGCCGGACGAGACGAAGAACACGACGAAGTTCATGCTGATCGACGCAGTCGGACCTGGCGTCACGGACCTGAAGGTCGGCGACATCGTGATGCCCAAGGCGATCAGCGGCATCGCGATGGAGGGAGGCGCCTCGTTCCGGCCGATGGCCGAGGACGCGAACATCGCGCTCATCGTCCGGGACTGGAAGAGCCTCGACGAGTTCCGCGTGCAGACCGAGAGCGGCTCGGAGTACGTGCCGTTCAATGACCCCCGGGCGGCGACGTCGCTCGGGATCGTCCGAGAACTGCAGCGCGAACCGGCCGCAGCATGAAGGTCTACGACCCGCGGTTCGCCAGCCGATTCGTCGGATGCGGCTGCAGTGAGCCGGCGCAGGCGCGCACGCTGGCCGAGCGCGCGGTCCGGTCCAGCCAACGCAGAAGCCGGCCACCGAAGGACGACGCGCATGAGTCGGCGCTTGCGGGCGCCGGCGCCGACCCGATCGTCCTCGGGGCCGGCAACGGGTCGAAGTGCCGGCCGTTCCTGACCGTGCAGAAGGATCAGGAGCGGTTCGCGGCGTGCAACGCGCTCGCCGATTCGATCGGGCCGCTCGACGACCCGAAGCAGGCGTTCAAGCTAATCCGGGAAGCCATCGGCGACGAGGTCAACGAGGTCTTCGGGATCGTCACCCTCGACATCCATCTGCGCATGAAGTCGATCGCAGAGACTGGGCGCGGGGAGCCGGCAGCCGTCATGGCGCCGCTCGTGCCGACCTTGCAGGCCGCGCTCATCGACGCCGCGCACGCCATCATCCTTTTCCACTGTCACCCCTCCGGAGTACCAGCCGAGCCGAGCGACGCGGACAAGGAGACAACCGAGGCGTTCGCGGACGCGTGCGAAGTCATCAACGTCGGTCTGCTCGATCACATCATCATCGGGGGGTCCGTGAAGAAGCCGTCGTACTTCAGTTTTATCGAGGCGGGCCTTCTGCAGCCGCCCGAAGACCTCTGACGTGGAGCCAAGTCCCCCCATGACGCAGAACAACTTTCCGGCGCACGCCACCCCGTCCATCCTCCCGGTCGAGCGCCGGCTCCCTCAACCTGACGCAGACGCGACAGCTCTCGTTCGGATGATCACCGACCCACTCGACGGGAGCAAGGAACTCTCCGAGTGGCTCTTGAACCGCCCTCACCCGCTCGCCTCCGATGCGAAGATCGTTCGGATGTACCGGAGCGACGGCGGCGTCGACGTGTACTCGAGCGACGGCAGGATGTTCGTCCGCACGTTCGTTCCAGAGCATGTGATCCGGTTCTGCGACGAGGTCATGAGCGAGGACACCTTCGTCGAGTTCATCGCGGTTGCCGAGGAGGACGAGGAAGAGGAAGAAGAGGAGGAGTTGCCGCCGGAGCCCGAACCGGAGCCGGCTCCGAACCCGGGACCGAGCGGGCCGAGCGCGGCATCGTGACATATGCCTCCCGAAGACGATGACCCCGACGAGACGGACGATACCTCCGACGATACACCCGAAGAGGACGACGATCCCGGTGAGACGAACGACACCGTCACCGCCGCAAACGACCAGAAGCTCGTCCGACTCCCGCGCCGCCGCCTCGCGCCGCCTGAACCAGTCACCGCCCGCCGTCGCCGCCGTCCCGCACCCCGTGCAAACCCCGAACCCGCCATCGCTGCTCCCGTGACCACTCCGGCTCCGCCCCCCACCCCGACTGCCCCGCCGGTCCCTCCCGCCGTCCCCGCGGCACGCATCGACGGCAACGTGCTGCTCGTGTTCGAGGAGACGGTGAAGCTCTTCCCGGCCGTGGCGCAGACGATCGCCGTCGACCGCAAGACCGGCACGCCGGCGAACTGGATGCTCTTCGAGCGGCCGCGCACGGCCAACGAACTCTACGCCGCGCTGAAGAAGCTGCACGGTCGCAGCGGGGAGACGACGTACGAGATCCGGTTCATGGACGGGGCCGGTCACGGCAGCGTCGGGCTGATCTCGATGCCGAGCACACTCGACGAGCTGCCGGTGCCCGGCGCGCCGCAGCCTGCGATAACGCCCCCGTACGCGGCTCCCTACGCGGCGCCGCCCCCCTACGCGGCGGCTCCTCCGGTCATGCAGCCGCCCGCGTCCGGCACGCCGTTCGACGCGATGCTCGCGATGCAGAAGCAGATGTTCGACATGATGCTCGCGATGCAGCCGAAACCCGCAGCAGCAGCGCCGGCAACCGCAGCGGCGGCGCCGTCCGCGGCCGCGCCGGACGCCACAACGCTGCTCACGATGCAGCGGCAGATGTTCGAGATGATGCAGCAGATGCAGGCGGCCGTCGCGGGACACGCCCCTCCGTCGCAACCGCAACCGCCGCCGGCCGCGCCGGCCTCACCGCCCGCCCAGACCGACCAGGCCACGACGCTGCTCACGATGCAGAAGCAGATGTTCGAGATGATGCAGGCGATGCAGGCGACAGCAGCCGGTCGCGCACCGGCGCAGCCCACAACCCCGCCGTTCGCCGCCGCGCCGCAAACGACCGACTCGACCGCGGCGATGCTGACGATGCAGAAGCAGATGTTCGACATGATGCTGACGATGATGCAGACGGCCCAGCGCGGGAGCGCGGGCGGTCCCCCGCCCCCCGGCGGTCCGTACTACCGGCCGCGCTACGGCGGACCAGCGCACGACCCGAACGCGCCGCACCAGCCGCCGTACGGAGCGCCGCAGCGACCGCAGACGCCGTCCGAGCAGCTCCGCGAAGCGGCCTCCGTGTTCCGCGATTTCCGACGAGTCGCCGACGAGCTTGGGTTCGGGGGGACCGCTGCCGAGCCCGACCCACCCGAGGACGACGACACTCCCGTCCGCGTCATCGACATGGGACCGGCCAAGGGAGTCATCAACCGCAGCGACGGGAGCCTGCGCGGGGTCGAGACGTTCATGGCCAACCTCCCGGACATCCTCAAGTGGGTCGGCGAGCAGCGGGCGGAGATCCGCAAGGCCAACGAGCGGGTCAACGAACGGAAACAACAGCAGCAGCGCTTGCCGCCTGGCTACGTCGAGGTGACGCCCGACTACGTGCCGCCGGAGGGATTCGTCGCGGTCCCGGTCGACCAGATCCCGCCCGCCGCGCAGGAATCGCTACCGGAACCGCCGGCCGAGATGCCGCCGCCGATCGCGGAGCAGCCAACCGCGCCGCCGAAGCGGGCGTGGGGGATGCCGGAGGTGCCGCGGTGAAAACAGCGATCCACGTCGAGTTCACCGACGAGGAGCTGTCGGATTTCGGATCGCGCGTGCTCCTGAAGGTGGTGAACGAAGCGTGGCACAGCATGGAGGGCGCGTTCGCCGACCCGCAGGCTGCCGTGATCGTGATGAACCTCTTCCAGCAAGCCATGCAGGCCGGCATGCGAGCGGGGGCGCAGCAGCGACAGCGCGGACCGATCGCGGTCGCGTTTCACCCGGGGGCGTTCGGTTACGGCGCGCCGCCTGGCACAAACGGTCCGACCGGTCCCGGCAGCGTGCAGAACATCCGCTCCGGAAGCGCCAAGGGGATCGAACACTGCTTCCCCATCGAAGCGACCAGGCAGACCGAAGAGGGGTGGGGATGCTGCCAGTGCGCCACGTTCAATGCGGTACAGCGCGGCACCTGCCGCACCTGCGGACACGTCCTCTGCGCGAGATCGCCCGTCGTCACGCCACCACCCGGGCCCGCGGCGCCCCCCGAGGGGGCATGAGGTTCGCGATCTTCATGAAGGTCTCGGTGAACGCGCGCGACCCGCAGCAGGCGGTCGAGTGGGCGAAGAAGTTCGAGAAGCTCCTGAAGAACCCGATGGCGACGATGGCGATCGAGGCCGAGGGGATCCGGATGGTCGGCGAGCCGGTGGCGCTACAGCCGAAGCCAGAGTGAGAGCGCATGCCGAAGTGCCTGGTCGACGGTTGCAACATGCTGGCGTGGAAGGATGGCCGATGCAAAAGGCACGACATCGGACGCCTCTACGGGAGGGGCCGAATGAGGTACAGCGGCGAGAGCCGCGAGAAGGCGATGCGCGTGCCGTTCCCTGGCGCCCTCGATGATCCACGTACCTACCTCATCGAATCGCTCGCGGTCGCGGTGGGCGACGACTGTGCGGGAGACGTCGTGGACGCGCTCGACACGTACCTGGCAACGGATCCCAGTGGCCGGTTGCCGGCGCTGCAGTGGTCCTCATCGAGCCTCGTGACCGAACTGCGCGAGGCGAACGAGGAGATCAAAGCGCTGCGCGCCGAGTTGGCGGGTGACCCCACGCGGTCGGACGAGACCCCGCCAGAACCGACTCGATCGACCGAACCGCCCGCGTCCGCACCCGTGCCAGCACCGGAGATGCCCTGGAGCGAACTGCTCGCGATGCAGTCGCAACTGTTCGAGATGATCCGGGAGATGCAAGAGAAGAAAGAGGTCGTGTCGACCGAAAAGATAGAGAATACGGCCGCGATGGACGATTTCAAGATCGCGGTTTGCTTCTCGCGCATCACACCGCAAGGCGAATCGGCCGTGGACATCACCGTACAGCACGAGACGCCGGTGGCCGACAGGTTGATCATCGAGGACGTGACGAGCCATTTTGCTCATCTCGACGCGGACGTGCTGGTCCTCAAGATCGACTTCGCTGGGCGGGCAACGACTCAGCGTCGGATCTCGGATAGATATTGCGGGCGACAACCCCAAGGGGGATCCCTGGAGCGAGTATCTTCGACGTTCAAGAGCGTCGCCATCATGTACGGCGACCCGATGGAACTCGTGGCGGTCGCCGGGATCGAGTAGAGGTGCATAAAGGCAGAAGGGATGGACCTCCGAATGAACCGCCGAGACAAGTCCCAGCGCAAGAAGGACAAGCGCGCAGCCGCGCGGGAGTCGGCACGCCGCTGGAAGCCGACCAGCGGCGGCGGTCTCCCGTCCCCAGACGCCGTGATGGATCGTTTGCTCAGTCACCTGGACGCGTGCCCGGACTGCGGCAAGGTTGGGCGAATCGTGGTCCCGTGCGAGGAGGCTGATCGGCTTGCGTCAAAATTCGGAGGGTCCGCACATGCCGTGCCGGACTCGTGGGAGCTACTCGCCGCCCACGTGCATTTTCACTGCCCCGCGTGCGGATCCGTCGGCTGCATCAATCCGCCGGAGATCGTCAAGCAAGACGGCGGCCTCGCCGTCTCCGCTCCGGAAATAACTTGGGACGAGAGATCGCGACCCAGCGAGGCGACGTGAACCCACAAGCGCGGTCGCCCCAAAAACGCTCGCGCCGGTTGTCTCCTGTGCAAGCCGCACAAGGCCAACGGGGCGAAGAACCGTTCCTCGCCGAGCGTCGCTCGTTGCACCCAGCGCGGCCGCGACGAACGCACGACATCGGACGAGAACATGTGGGACATCGCCCTCCCACTGACAGCAGAGCAGGTCGACAGCACGTTCCTCATCAACGGCATCCTGCGAGATTGAGGCGACGGCCGCCTGATTAGGCGCACGCTGGACGCGATTGGGGGTTCGCGCGTAGGCTAGAGGACGAAATGCCTGCGTCTATCGATCTCACTGGCAAGCGTTTCGGACGCCTAGTGGTCGTCGAACGAGCCGACGATCATCGCTGGAGTTGCCGTTGTGATTGTGGAAACGAGAAAACGCTTCCAGGAGACTCTCTTCGCAGCGGGCAGACAAGATCATGCGGCTGCCTTCGTCGAGAAACGTCAGGCGCTAGGGCGGCAAACCTTGCCGGTCTTCGCACCGGAAAGCTCGTCGTGATTGAGCGAGACAAAAGCGAGAGCAAGAGTAAGAGGGGTGAGGCATGGTGGATCTGTCGTTGCGACTGCGGCCAAACCGCGTCGGTTCGGGCGAACTCTCTGACGGGAAAACGCGCACAGCGGTCTTGCAGGTGCGCGCAGGGTAAGTCAGTACCTGATCTGGTAGGACAACGCTTCGGTAAGCTAGTTGTGATCGAACGGATCGGAAGTGCGCCACTCAAGAGGGGGGGTGGAGTGCTTTGGTCGTGCGCTTGCGACTGTGGCAAGATGACGCGCGCCAGGACAGGCGATCTTCAGTTGACTGATCATCCGAAGAAATCGTGCGGATGCCTCAAGGATCGCACTGTGGACCTCGTAGGGCAACGGTTTGGTCGACTGGTCGTCGTCAAGCGAGCCGGCACCCTTAGAAAGAACGCTCGATGGGAATGCATGTGCGACTGTGGCGCAACCGCGTTCGCCTGTTCTGGTGATCTCCGCAAAGGGCGTCCGCGCTCATGCGGATGCTTGCGCAGCAACCCGTCCAGTCCGCCTCAGACGTGGACCCATCTTCCAGGAACAATCTCCTCGCCTGAGCGGGTGACTTGGCAGGCGATGCGGACACGGTGTGCCAACCTGAATAACTCACGGTATGGCGGTCGTGGCATCAAGGTTTATCTGGCCTGGGTCGACAACTTTGATGCGTTTTTCGAGTACGTCGGACCACGACCGTCACCCGATCATTCGCTTGACCGGTTCCCGAATAATGACGGCAACTACGAGCCTGGAAACGTCAGATGGGCTACGCGCATAGAGCAGGCGGCCACGCGCAGTACCACCAAGGTGGATGAGTGGGGTAAGAAGTTTTTGTTGCTATGGTTCAGTCGTGGCTACAAAGCCAAGGATATCGCTGAAGCTTTTGGAATAGGCACCGAGTACGCGAACAGACTCAAGCGGCAACTCTGTCGAGATGGGGAACAGGTATGAGTCGGCAATACGTCGTTCAGTTAGGGGACTCGCCTGCGAAAATCGCAATAAAATTCGCATTTTGTCCAAAATGTAGTTGCGAAATGCCGAGAGCCAATCCAGACAAGTCCGCGATCACCAGACCAAACGGGCACGTTACTTTCCGAGATATACGCGTCGGCGAGATCCTCAACCTACCCGACGAGTGGTTCCACCCCGCCCGCGAAAACCTCCCCTCGACCTACTACAAGATCCTCCCGCACCACGACGGCGTCACGCGCGGGTCGCTGGGCGGCACGCTGGGCGACTCGCCGGAACTCGACCCGGCGGTCGCCGCAGTCTCCCGACTCGCCGCGCTCGACGACGTGGCGTTCACGCAGGCCGTCGGCGACGCGGGCACGAAGATCGATGCGGCGGTGAAGGAGGCGTACGGCTCGAAGTCCCCGAGCGCTGCTACCCAAGCGCAGTCCGTCCAGGACGCGACGTATTGGGCTTGGCTGCGTAACCGCGACCTCGCGGCTGCCGTCGCCGCCGGCGACCGAGCAACGGTCACGCGAGCCAGGCTCGACATCCAGAACGCGCTTTCCACGGCGCTCGGCAACGCGCACCTGGCGATCCGATCGCACGCCCCGTCCGCAGCACCGTCCGACTTGCAGGCCGCCGCGAAGGCCGCCGTCGCCGCGCTCTCCGCCGACCCGAACTACTGCACCTCGGTCACGCACCCCGGGACGCCCGTCAACGCCGCCGTGCACCGGTTCAAGCTCGCCTGGAACACTTCGCAGACACCGAAGGTCCCCGTCGGCACCGGCACCTACGAGGTGGCCACGACGGTCGCGCTCGCGCAGGTCCACGGGAGCGCCCCGTCGGCGTGCGGGGCGGGCCAGCGCCCGGTCCCCGCTCCGAAACCGCCTCCGGCGCTGAAAAAGCAGGAGGCGATCACGACACCGACTGAGGATGGCGGCGGGTTCCCCTGGAAGATCGCCACCGGCGTCGTGCTCGCGGCCGCCGCGGGCGGAGTCGCCTGGGTCGCGACTCGGCCGAAAGACCGCTCGCCGGTCACCCGACGGGGGTACGCATGATCGACAAGCCGCTCGAGGGAGTGACCGTGGACCAGCGCCCGCACCCGGCCGGTCGGAAGGGATCGCTCATCTCGCTCAACGAGGTCGCCGAGCGATCGTGGAAAGCGCGGATGTCCCCGCGCCTGCGCGCGTGGGTGACCCAGCAGCTCGACGCGTGCGGTGTGTCGCGCGGCACTAGGCGACAGAAGATGCAGTGCGTGCTCGACGCGGTGCGCGCCAAGGTGCCGTACATCGCCGACCCGGTGATGGGCGAGTTCATGGCGACGCCCGATCAGATTCTCTGCCTGGACCATGATAAGGGGCTCTGCATCATCGCGGCTGACTGTGACGAATTTTCAATCATCCTCATCGGCGGCGCGCTCTCTATCGGCATCCCCGCGATGGTCGTCGGCAGCAGCCACAAGCACCCGCACGACGTCCCGACGCACGTCTTCGGCGCGTTCCAGGACGACCAGGATGACTGGGTACGCATGGACGGAACGACCAAGCACCCGGTCGGCAAGGTCGCGCCGCACCAGCGCGAGTGGTGGGTCGAGCCTGGCGCGGAGGCGAAGAACCGCGGCGAGGGGGACTTCGTCGGGATGGCCGGCCCCGGCGAGGTCGGTGTCAGCGGCGCCGGTCGCGGATCAGTGAGCGCGATCGATCTGCGCTACCCGTACATCCGGTAGCTACCGGCCGCTGTACCGCCGCTTCTTCCCGCGACTGGGCGCGGCATCTCCGCTGCTCTGCGACAGGTGGTCGGTCACCCGCTTGACGCTCCCGAGAACCCGACCGGCACTTCCGAGGGCCCGGTCAAACCCGTCCGCGAACTTCTCCGCGTGGCTGGCGATCCCCTCCGCGAAGTCCGGGGCCATGATCTTCTTCAGGAGGTCGGCCGCGACCTCCTTCTTACCTTTGGGCAGCAAGAACCGATCGACGAGCCGGAGCGCCGCGACGGCAGCCTGCAGCCGCTCATCGACCGACGTACCCCCGTCGAGCGCCAGATTCGTCAAGTCCCTTACCTTCTGCACGACGTCCATGATCGCTCCTCTCTTAGCCGGTCCACGAGGTGCTCAATGGTCTTCGCACCCAGCTCGCGCAGCGCGGGCTCGTCGCCGCGCGCGTCGTTCTCGCGAAGCCGCCGCGCGACCTCTCGAGCGACGTCCGGGTAGCTGACGAACGGGTTCATGCCAGGAGCTTAGGGACTTCTTCGACCCACCGCGCGCAGTGGCTCATGCAGACGCACTTGGGCTGCTTGTACTCCGGTGCGTCGATCGGCTGCACGCCCACCTCGACGCCCGTCACCGCCGCGTGCGGGGACAGCTCGACGTGGACGACGCGGTAGCGGTGCCCGTGCTTGACCGTGCGGCTATCGAGCTTGGGGAGCGTGACGAGCGCGCCGACCGTGAGCCAGGGAGGAACGGGAACTGCCATCAATCCGCCGTTGGCGGCGGCTCGTCTCCGCCACCCCGTCTCCCTTTGCCCTTGCTGCGGCGCGAGCGCCGGGGGGCCCGCTCGACGAACCGCTCCTTGTACGCCTCCACCATCCCGTCGGCGACCGCCTCGGAGACCTCGATGATGTCGTCCACCAGCTCGTCGAGGTCGTCGATGTCGTCGGGGACCTCGTGCCCGGCGATGGCCGCGCACGCGAACCGTACCCACACCTCGGCTTCGTCCATTGAACTTCCCTACCGCAGCGAGCTATCGCTTGTCAACCGTTGTGGCTCGCGAGGTAGTCCACATCCGCGGCACGCGGGCA
>Ga0074044_10005231_pt1 | contig 10591 bp, 7 predicted proteins | sample BogForMeECP23OM1_FD_94443 | JGI IMG/M metagenome (GOLD analysis project Ga0074044, IMG submission 94443) | Bog forest soil microbial communities from Calvert Island, British Columbia, Canada - Bog Forest MetaG ECP23OM1 | ecosystem: Environmental > Terrestrial > Soil > Wetlands ...
CGAGCAAAAGGCCCGCGATTCCAATGGGCACATTCGGACCGCGAAACTCCGACTCGACTGCGTTCGACAGCGGCAGACCGAGAAAGTAAGCCAGAATCGTCAGCGCCAGCGCGATGAGGAGGGCGGTTGGAATATTCAACACGAGGTCAACTTCACGACGCGTGTAAATCTCTTCCGGGGAGGTTTTGCGCAGGAGCCGCGGGACGATGAGCGGCTTGCTGATCAAGTTCACGAGCGCTACGCCGTAGAGATGCTCCGAGTGATGATGCAGGCCGAGCAGCGCGGCGGACGCCGCCAGCAACAGGGACTGGGTGATGAACAGGTTCAGGCAGCCCCGTGCCTGCCGCGTCGCTACCATGCCGAACGCGGCCAGCAGGAATAAGCCCCCGGCAAGGGCATTCAGATTCTCCAGCATTTGGTGGGTTGCTTCGCTCATTTGCGTTTCATTGGTTCAAGGCAAAAACACCCGCGCAATCATCGCGGCCACGGACGTGATGAACGCCGCACCCAGGAATTCGGAGATGCGGAAAAGCCGCAGCTTGGAGAGAGACGATTCGATGACGACGAGCACCAGCAAAAAGCAAAGAATCTTGAGCAGCACGAGCGGAATGGCGTCCAGCACCGCGCCCAATGTTTGTTCGCGTGCCAGCCCCCAGGGCGTGACCAGCACGTTGAGGAAGATGCACATAAGCACGAACATCTTCATATAGCCACCCCATTTCATCAGGGCGAAGCCGCGCCCGGAGTATTCGAGCGACTTGGACTCGTCAATCATCGCGAGCTCGAAATGACCGGTCGGATTATCCACCGGAATGCGCCCGCCCTCGGCCAGAATCAACATGAGAAACGCCAGCACGAGCAGCACGTGCGACGGCATGAAAAAGTTCGCGAGCGGTGTCACCCATTTTTCCTGAACGATGTACGGGATCGTCGAACCGGCGACGAAAGACACGGTGAAAAACACAATCATGAACACCGGCTCGGCCAGAAAGCCGACCATGCGCGTGCGGCTGGCCCCCATGGGGCCATAGGGATTGGCCGTGTCCACCGCCGCGAGGGTGGCGAAAAAGCCTCCGAGGGAGAGCACGAATCCTCCCCCCAGCATGTCGCCCATGAATGCGAAGAAGAGCGGATAATTCGTCAGCACCGGGATCAGCAGCGCCACAAAGACCGGCGTCACGAAAACAATGTAAGGCGTAAACCGGAAAATCCAGGAGCTGTCTTCGGAAACGATTTCGTCCTTGTGGAACAGCTTCCACAGATCGCGATAGGGCTGGAAGATGCTCGGCCCACGTTTGGATTGGACCATCTCCTTAAGCCGGCTCAACACGCCAGAAACCAGCGGTGCGAAGGTGAGCACCACAAGTACCTGGAGGAGATTGAAGATGATGCGCCGGCTCATAGGGTCACCTCCTTGGTTCCGGCCTGCCAGCCCCACGCTGGAACAGCCAAGACCGGTTGCGGTGAGACTGCTTCACCCGCGTTGCGTGGCACACGGGTTCGGCAAGAGCAAGTGGATACTGAACTGTCGGACCGGCGGTGCTCGGAAATGATCCTTGCGTCGGGCCCTTGACGGCCCTTTGCCTCGCCCGAACTCATCGAGATATGACTGAAAATAGACATTCCTGCTCACGCAGTTTTCTGCGTCAGTAGGAGTCATTAGCCCGCTGCTATTCAGGCGGTTTCCCCCTGCGGGGAAGGCAAACTCCATTGCCGTTTCATTCTCATAACACAGCATCCGGACTTTGCAAACAAGAAAATTCGCGCGGCCGAACGCCGGGCTCGGCGGCGTGGCCAAGCGCCGATCGTGTCGCCCGCCAAATCGCAGGGGCCACTCTGCCATCGCTACGACAAGAGGCTGCGATCCGCAAGCCATACGTTCTGGAGCTGAAAACTTGGAACTATCATGGAGCTATTATGGAGCTATTATGGAACTATCAGGGAACTATTATGGATCTATGAGGGAGCTATCAGGGAACTATCATGGAGCTATTAGGGAACTAGCGCGTTGCTAGGGTACTACAAGCCTGATGCTGGGGAGTATCCAGCGGGGCGGGAAGGACGGGCATTATTATAAGTCACTGTTAAATCAGTAACTTATCTGTCGCGCCCGGGTTGGGTGTCTATTTGGCTTCTCGGCGGGCGAGGACGGCGGCGCCGGTGATGCCGGCGCTGTCGCCGAGTTTGGAGGCGATAATCTCGACGCCTTTCATGGTGCCGGGCATGGCATAGTCCTGAGCGGTTTCGACAATGACGCCCATCATCTCGTCGGCGAGCGCTTCGATGACACCGCCGCCGAGGACGACGACTTCCGGGCTGAAGAGGTTCACGAGGTTGGCGACGCCGATGCCGAGGTATTCGGCGGCGGTTTCGACGACCTTATCAACAAACTTGTCGCCGCGACGGATGGCTTTACGGAGGTCGCCGCTGCGCAGGTCGCCCAAGTCGTCGCCGAGCATTTCGGTGAGAATGGTTTTCTGGCCGTCTTTGATGCCGGCCTTGATCTGCTGGAAGATGGCGGTGCGGCTGGCGAGGGCTTCGAAGCAGCCTTTGTTGCCGCAGCCGCATTTGGGGCCGTTGACGTCGAGGACCATGTGCCCGATTTCGCCGGCGGTGTGGTTGAAGCCGCCGTAGAGTTCGCCGTTGAGGATCAACCCGCCGCCGAGGCCAGTGCCAACGAAGATGCCGATGAGATGCTTGGGTTTGGCTTTGAGTTCGGCGACGTGGACGCCGAGGGCGGAGATATTGCAGTCGTTCTCGACGAACACCGGCACGCCGAGCTGCTTTTCGAGGTCCTTCTTGAGCGGCACGTCCTTCCAGCCCTCCATGTTGGGAGCGAAGATGACTCTGCCCTCGGCGAAGTCCACAGCGCCGGGGGCGCCGACGCCAACAGCGGCGACCTGTTTGAGGGTGAGGTCGGCTTCATCCGCCGCGTCCTGGACGCAGCGGGCGATGCGTTCGATGACGGCTTCGACGCCGCGCTGGGCCTTGGTGCTGGCTTTGGCGGTGCCGATGCACTCGAGTGAGTGTTTGAACACGCCGGAGAGGATTTTGGTGCCGCCCAAATCAACGCCGACGAAGTATTCTGCTTTGCTGTTTGCTTCGGCCATAGGCTTGTTAAACGAGTTACAGGTCTGCCTGTGTTGCGCTGGTGCCGCGCCCGGCCGCCAGCCGGGAGGGGCGGAGGGTGCAACCGCTACTTCCCCGCCACGACGGCGCTGATCTTTTTCCGCAGTTCGGTGTTGACGACGTCCAGGGGGCGCATGCCATCCACGATGGTGAAGCCGTAAGAGGCCTGCAAGCGGCGGAAGGTGGCCTGCATGGTGGTTTGGTATTTCATGAAGCTGTCGAACATGTCGCGCGACAGCCCCAGGTCCATGCCGCTTTCCCAGTAATCCAGGGCGGCGTTTTTGGCGAAGGTGCGCTGGACCAGTTCCTCGGGGGGGACGTTGAGGTAGAAGACGATGTCCGGCTCCAGCGCGACGCCGTAAAGGTTTTTGAGCCAGGCTTCGTCCATGCCGCGGACCATGTCGCGCGCCATGAGGGTGTAGATGTAGCGGTCGGCGAGGACGACAAAGCCGGCCTTGAGGGCGGGGAGGATGATGTTCTCGAGCTGGTCTGCGAAATCCGTCGCATAGAACAGGCTCAACGTGGTGCGGCTGAGGATGTTGCCGTGCTGGGCCTGTTCGAGTTCCTCGCTGACGAGCGTGGAGCGTTTGAGGCCCACCTGGACGGTCGCATGGCCGGTGTTCTCCATCCATTGGACCAACCGCACGATCTGGGTGGAGCGGCCGGAACCATCGGCGCCTTCGACGACAATGAGTTTTCCGGCCAGTTGATCGAGATCAACACCGGGAATCCCGTGTCCGTAGAAGCGCCTGGCGGAGCGGCGAGGAACGACGATGTGGTTCTTGGCAACGTTCTTCATGGGACGGGCTCCTCGACTTTAGCCTTCTTGCGCAGGTCAGCCGGCGCCGGGGCGGGGACGCTCTCCGCACGGCGGAAGCGGCCCAGGTCGAGCTGTTGCGCGACCAGTTCGCGCACGACGGCCTGCTGTCTTTCGACGAGTTGGTTGGCGTCCACGACCAGGAAATTGAACTCGGTGCTCATGGCGAGGTATTGCTCGAGGATGCGCCCCTGAAAGATGCGGAAGCTTTCATAGGGGTCGGTGGAGAGGCGCAGGTCCATGCCCGCCTCGAAGTACTTGAGTTGTGGCCGGCCTTCGAGGATGCGCTTGAGGGAGACTTCGAGGTCGGACTTGAAGAAGAAGGTCAGGTCGGGCAGGGCGGCGAAGCTGTAGATGCCCCTGACCCACTCGGGCGGGCAGCCGCGCGTCACATCGCGCCCGAAGGCGGTAAAGATGTAGCGGTCGCACAGGACGAGGTAACCGGCGCGCAACAGCGGCACCAGGTGACGTTCGTAGCGGTCGGCGAAGTCCGTGGCGTGGATGAGGCTGAAGGTGGTGGGGGTCAGCAGTTCTCGTTTCTTGCCCTTGCTCGTGGCGGATTTGACGAGCTCGGAAGAGTTCCACTCGCTGAAATAGACTTTGAGGTCTTGCAACTCCAGCCAACGCTTGAGGAGGTAGATCTGGGTGGATTTTCCCGAGCCATCCAGGCCTTCCACGGCGATCAACCGGCCGGGGAAGTTGAGTTCGGCGAACGTTTTCATTGACAACACCGGCAGGCTAGACCGGGCGCAAAGGAATACAACTGTTTTTTCCGGCGGCGAGGAAGGAGCGGGGGCGCGCTACATTCGCGTGGATCTGCGTGGGGATAAGGAGCGTGGGACTGAAACCCGAAGGCCGAAACCCGAAGCCCGAAAGATGGCCGAGAGCCGAAATCCGAAGTCCGAATGGGGCGGCAGACGTTGTGCGGTGGTCTGGCAACACGGGGCGAGTTGGTCGTCAAGTTGGAGCGTGCGCGTTTTCACCAGCAAGGACACTTGCTTGACACAGCACTGCCGGTTGCCTACCGTTGCCCGCTCGCTGAGGGGCAGAAACTCAGGACTCTCTCTGGCCCACTGGACATTCTCAGCGACTAACGGAAAGGTTTGCTTGTGAATGTGACAGTAGAAAGTTTGGCTGCGTGCAAAAAGCTGATGCGGGTGGAAGTTGAGGCGCAGAAGGTGGATGAGGCTTTCGAGTCGGTGACAAAGGATTTCCGGCGCGAGGCCAAGCTGCCTGGCTTCCGGCCGGGGAAAGCGCCGCGGGAGATGGTGCTGCGCATTTACGACAAGGAGATCCAGGAGGAGACGAAGCGGCAGCTCATTTCGGAGGCGTATCGCAAGGCGGTGGACGAGCAGAAACTGGACGTGCTGGGCCGTCCGGACATCGAGGAGATCCAATTCAGCCGCGGCCAGCCGTTGCAGTTCGCGGCGACGATCGAGACGGCCCCGGAATTCGAGCTGCCCGAATACAAGGGCCTGCCCGTCCGGCGCGAGCTGCGGAGCGTGACTGAGGGGGATGTCGAGCGGGCGCTGACCCTGCTACGGGAGCAGCGGGTGAGCTTCAAGACCGTCGAACGCCCGCTTGCGGCCGGCGAGATCGCGGTGGTTAATTTCACCGGCACCTGCGAGGGCAAACCGGTTATCGAGATTGCGCCGACGGCCAAAGGGCTGACCGAGCAGAAGAGTTTCTGGGTAGAAGCCAAGCCAGGGTCATTCATCCCCGGGTTTGCGGACCAGCTCATGGGAGCGAGGGCCGGCGACAAACGGACGGTGAATGTGGACTTCCCGGCGGATTTCGTGACCCCCCAGCTTGCGGGCAAGAAGGGGACCTACGAGGTAGAGGTGGTCGAGGTGAAGGAAAGGGTCCTGCCACCCCTGGACGAAGAGCTGGCGAAGGCATACGGGGCGGAGAGCCTGGAGAAACTGCAGGCAGGGGTGCGGCGGGACCTGGAGAACGAGCTGAAATTCAAGCAGGAGAAGGGCATTCGCAACGACCTGGTGCGCGCGCTGCTGGGCCGCGTCAATTTTGAGTTGCCGGAAACGGCGGTCGCGCACGAGACGCGCAATGTGGTTTATGACCTGGTGCGGGAAAACGCGCAGCGCGGTGTGCCACGCGACGTGATCGAGAAGCAGAAGGAGCAGATCTATTCCGCGGCGACACACAACGCGAAAGAGCGGGTCAAGGTGCAATTCCTGCTCCAGAAGATTGCCGAGAAGGAAGACATCAAGGTGTCGCAGGAGGAGATTGGGCGCCGCGTGAGCTACCTGGCCGGGCTGTATCAGATTCCGCCGGACAAGTTTCTCAAGGACCTGCAGAAGCGCAATGGGCTGATCGAAGTCTATGACCAGGTCATGAATGAGAAGGTGATAGACCTGCTGGAGCAGAATGCCAAATATGAGGACGTGGGGGCGGATGCGTCAGGGGTGAATCCGAGCTGACCTGCGCTACTGCGTGCGGCCGAATTTCTTCTCGAGTTCGCGGAAGTTCATTTCGATGAGGGTGGGGCGGCCATGCGGACAGGTGTAGGGCATGGCGCAGTGGCGCAGGTCTTCGATCAGGTTTTCCAATTCCCGGCCGGCGAGGGGGTCGTGGGCTTTCACGGCATGACGGCAGACGGTCTTGGCGACGGTATGCTCGCCCAGCCGCAGGGAGTTGAGTTCCCGACCGGCGGCCTTGAGTTCGTCCACCAGCTCGAGCACGAACCGGCGGGCGTCGGGGGCCTTGACAAAGGGCGGCAAGGCATCGAGGAGGAAAGTGCGTTCGCCGAATTCGCTCAGGCCAACTCCCAGGCGCGTGAGTACAGGCAATTGCTCGCGCAGGAAACTTGCGTCGCGCGCCGAGAGTTCGACGGTCTCGGGCAGCAACAGTCTTTGGGAGGGAGCCTGGTCGTGCCGTTCCAGGCGGCTGAGCATTTGCTCAAACAGGATCCGCTCGTGGGCGGCGTGTTGGTCGAGCAGCACCAGGCCACGGTCGGATTCGAGGACGACGTAGAGCTTGCCGATGACGCCGACGAGACGCAGCGGGACATTGAGCAGGGGGACCGGTTCGGCCAGCGGCGGTGGGCGGGTCGCGGGTGACGGCGGGGGAGTTAAATCAGTTGCGGGGAAAGCAGGATGGGCGTCAAGGCCTGCCGGCGCCGGAGTTACATGGGTTGAATGGGTTACATCAGTTGCGAGAGCTTCGGGCGAACGGGGCGGGGGGCTAACGGTCTGGCCTGCAGGGCTTGGAACTGGAGGGAACCCCATGCGCAAGGGGGGTTGCTGCGCAGAGGGTTTTAGCGGGGGCGCTGGCGAGGGCTTAAGCGCAGCCGGGAAATTCGGCAACGGGGACTGCTGGACCGGTCGAACCGGCTGGCCTGCCTCAGGTGCGACGACTGAGGCAGGCTCGCCTTGCGGCGGGGGAGTCGGACTTCGAGGTTCGGGCTGGGCTGAGTGGAAATCGAGTAACGTCTGGCGGACCGCCTGGGCCACCAGCCGACGCACCTCCGCTTCCCGATGAAACCTCACCTCACGCTTGGCGGGGTGGATGTTCACGTCCACGGCGGCTGGATCAGTTTCCAGGAACAGGCAGGCGACGGGGTAGCGGCCCTTCATCAGCGCGGTGTGATACCCTTCGAGCAGCGCGAAGTTCAATCCGCGGTTCTCCACCGGGCGGCGGTTCACGAAGAGGTGTTGGTCTTCGCGGGTGGAACGGGAGACCCCGGGCGCGCCGAGGAAACCCCAGAGGTGGAAGTGCGAAGTCCGAGGTCCGAGGTCCGCAGGGGCGCCGGAGGTGTCCTCGGCTTCGTCCGGTGACCGGATTTCGGCAGAGTAATCCACCGTCAGCAGTTTTTGCTCCCCGCCGTACAAGACGCGCAGGCGTTCGCGCAGGGCGGCAAGGCGCGCGGGCGCGTCGCTCCCAGTTTTAACGGCGGGGAGTTGCCAGACCAAGCGGCCGTCTCGTTGAAAGGTGAACGCCACTTCCGGGTACGCCAGCGCGGCGAGGGTCAAGTAGTGCTGGATATGGGCGGACTCGGTCTCCTCGGTGCGCAGGAATTTCCGGCGCGCCGGCAGGTTAAAGAAAAGCTGCCGCACCTCCACCGATGTGCCGGGCGCGCGGCCGGCCGCCTTGACCTCCAGGATCTTGCCGCTGTTGATGATGACTTGCGTGCCCTCGGGCGAATCGCTGTCATGTTCGCGCGTGGTGAGGGTGAAACGGCTGACGCTGGCGATGCTGGGCAGGGCCTCGCCGCGAAAGCCCATCGTGGCGATGGCCGCAAGGTCTTCGGCGTGCCGGATTTTGCTGGTGGCATGCCGCTCCAGGCACAGCAAGGCGTCGTCACGGCTCATGCCGAAGCCGTCGTCCACCACACGCACCAGGCTGCGTCCGCCGGCCTGGATCTCCACCGTGACGCGGGTGGCCTGGGCATCGAGGGCGTTCTCGACCAATTCCTTCACAACGCTGGCCGGCCGCTCGATCACTTCGCCGGCGGCGATTTGATTGGCCACTTGCTCGGGCAGCAGGCGGATGCGGTTCATGGCCGCCTTGGCCGCCGGGGCAGCCCAAAGGAAAACACCGCCCCGCGTCCCGGCTCGTTGCGCGCGGCGATCCAGCCTTGATGATCCTCAATGATGCGCTTGCAGATGGAAAGGCCCAGGCCGGTGCCGTGCTCTTTGCCGTGCGTGGCAAAGGCCTGGAATAATTGGCCGGCGACCTCGGGGGCGATGCCCTGCCCGGCGTCCTCGACTTCGGTAACGACCTCGGCGTCCGAGGCGTGGAAACGCAGGAGGACTTTGCCCCCTTCGGGCATGGCATCAGCCGCATTGTGCAAAAGATTGTAGAACACGCGGCGCAAGCGGTTCGGATGAATGAACACTTCCACTGAGGGCGGCGGATTCGCCAACTCCAGCGTCACCGACTTCAGGGCCGCCTCCGGGCCCAGTTCGTCCAGGAGCCGGGTCACGAACTCGCGAAAGTCAAAGGGGGCGAGCACAAAGGCGGTCGGCGGGCCATGGGTGAAGTCGAGGATCTCGCCGATCAAATCAGTGATTCGCTCGACCTGCAGGCGGATGCGTTCCACGGCCTGTTGCCGCATCAGGGGTGTCGCCCCCTCCATGCCCGCTATCTCCGCCGTGAGGCCGATGACGTTCAGCGGGTTTTTCAGGTCGTGGACGATGGAGCGGGCGAAGCGGCCGATGATGGCCAGGCGCTCGGCCTGGAGCACATCGCGGAGGTACTGGCGGTTGAATTCACGCAGGCGATGGCTCACCTCCCGTAGCAACGCCGGCGCGAGAACGGGCGAGCGGTCGAGCAGCGCGAGCATTTCGGCGCGGGAAATGAAATAAGCCGAGACGTCCTCCTTCGCCACCGCGCCGGCTGAACGCGGCTTGTCCTCGATGACCGCCATCTCGCCGAAGAGGTCGCCTGGCCCGACCTGGGAAAAGACCAGTCGCGCACTCCCGTCCACGCGTCCTGCAATCTCCACGATGCCGTCGCGCACCACATAAACGCCATCCCCGTCGTCGCCTTCCTTAAAGATCTCCTGCCCGGCGGCAAACTCCCGTTCGCGGGCGAGGCGGCGCAGAGCGCGCAACTCCGGCGGGCTAAGTTGGCAGAAGAGCTTGCTGGCTTCGAGTGCGACCACGCCTGCACTTTAGGAAAAAAGACTTGCAGGTAAAGTCATTTGATTGCGAGGCTTGGAAAGGGGAGAAGCTTGACGGCGGGTGCCGGGAAACCTAGGTTAGGGGCCGGTTCTGGTGGTCGTAGCTCAGCCTGGTTAGAGCCCCAGATTGTGGATCTGGCTGTCGCGGGTTCAAATCCCGTCGACCACCCCACCAGAGGGGTGTACATTTTCCCATAATGTGGCTGTTCGGCCACGTTATGGGAAAAACCACCGCAGGACGCGTTATGGGAAAATCTTTCAGAGTGGGTTTATTTGCCTCCCCGGTCCCCCCGGCTGACCCGACCAGCAGGGCCTAATGGCGACCTCGCTTTCACGGTGCGTCAACTGTGGGCTTCTCACGCCGTTCAAGCAAGAACAATCCCCGCCACCGGCACAGCGTGGGGCTGGCAAACGGTGGCACCGTACCCCGAGCCCGCCGATGTCCCCCTTTCCGGTTCTCTCACTTCGATTTCGGGCGGACAACGGCGCTCCTGGTTGGGTGCGCGAGTTTGTCCCTTCCAATACGACTCGGCTGGAATAGCATTTAGCCATCGGGGCTGTGATTTACCCACGACAACAGGGTCAAAACCCGGTTCGGCGAGCCAACGCGAACAGCCTCTTCCCCGAGCTCCATCGAGGCGCCACGGTCAAGGAACCACAGCCGGCTGTCGATTTTGCTCTCCTGAATGCCTGGAGTTGTCGCAGCTCTCTGGGTCGGACTCCCGTCAGGCACCTCCTGGTTGCGAAGATAACCGCTTTGGGTTTAGGTTGCCTGGAAGGAGTGGAGCGGTTCAGGAGACTGAGCCGCCATTTTTTATTGCCTGGAGAAGAGCCGTTCCAAAACGACGCACAACCAACTCATTCAAAGACAATCGGCCCGGCTTTGACTCTTTAACGGAACTTCCAGTCCCATTTAGGCCTCAAAACCTCATAACGCTTCGATTTGACAAGGGGATCATTGACCTCAGACTTGTTGTGAAATGTAGGCACGTTATAGCCTGTAC
>Ga0074044_10005232_pt1 | contig 10590 bp, 7 predicted proteins | sample BogForMeECP23OM1_FD_94443 | JGI IMG/M metagenome (GOLD analysis project Ga0074044, IMG submission 94443) | Bog forest soil microbial communities from Calvert Island, British Columbia, Canada - Bog Forest MetaG ECP23OM1 | ecosystem: Environmental > Terrestrial > Soil > Wetlands ...
ATCTTCCAGGTCTTCAGGAGAGTGCACATCGTGCGGGATAAGGTCGTTGACCTGGTCATAGGTCAGATATCCCTTCTCTTTGCCTGCGTCGATCAGCTTTTTTATGTCGTCGTACTTGTCATCAAGTGCCAAGACAGATTATCCTCAAGATGCCCGCTGGTTCCCACCCCATCAAGCCAAAAGCGGGCTTGCTGGGGACCCCGAGTTCGCGGACGCCAACCTCTTCAGCGGTGGGAGTCGTTACGGAGTTGTGCGCGAAGCGCACAAACCCTAGAAGTATAGCACGCCAGGATTGCCCTCAGCCGCCCTAACTCTTTTTCCGCTAGTTCTTTAGATGGCGTTCGACCCGGTTTCGTTCCAAACTAAAGCAAGGCGTCGAAAGTCCGATCTCCAGACTCAGCGCCTGAAAGCAGGCCTTGATACGAACCTTATTCACCACCGTCTGTCAGGATGCCTGGCTGGCCGCCTCTCCGAGTCCGGGACCCATCAGGGCCCGCTTGAGACGAACCTTTTCCTGCAAAAGCGCTTGTTTTTCCGTCATCGAGATCCCCGGACGCTGCAATGCGAGTTGCACTTCCTCCAGGCGCCGGCGCAGATAGATCCTCCGCAAAGCCCGCACCGCGCCTTCCACCGTCTCGGGCGTCAGCTCTTCCTCTTCGTGCATCAGGATCGAGGCCAACAGCCGCCGGTCTTCTTCCGTCTTCGGCAGCGCCAGAACGTCCGCCGTCTCGGTTCCAGCCCCGAGCAGAGCCTCCATCAACGACTGCGAAGCCAGACCCTCGTACAGTTGCTCCGATTGCAGCGCATATTGCGCCTGCCGCGCCGGATCGAATTCCTCGTCCGCCCCGTCGCGAGCCGAACTGCGCGTTTCGCCAGATTGCATCTCGGTCGCCGACGCCAGCGCCCGGATCAGAACACGCTCCGCCCCGGTGGTCTGCGCTTCAGCCGTGGCCTTGACCTGGGTCGCCGAGCGAGTCGTGGCGGCGTGCTTCAATTCCTGGCGCAGCACCGCGGAATCAATCCCCAGCTTCTGCGAAATCTCGAGCGCCAGTTCATCGCGCACGATGCGGCTTGGCACCCGCTGAATATGCGGAAGAAGATGGTTGACGGCCTTGACCTTGCTCTCCGAGTTCCGCGCCGGAAACTGCGCACGCGCCCGATCGATCAGATAGTCAAAATACTTCTGCGAGTGCTTGAGCGCCGCGCCGTAAGCGTCCTTGCCTTTGCGGCGGATGAAGAGATCGGGATCGAATCCGGTCTCGAGCGTGAGCACCCTGATGTTGAATTCTTCTTCGACCAGCAACCCGAGGGTCCGCTCGGTGGCCCGGGCTCCGGCGGTGTCGGGATCGAAGTTGACCACCACATTCTTTGAGAATCGCCCCAGCAATTTCGCCTGCAGTTCGGTGAACGCCGTGCCCGAACTCGCAATCACATTGTGGAAGCCGGCGGCGTACACAGAGATGCAATCCATCTGCCCTTCGACCAAAACGGAGTAATCGAGCTTGCGGATCGCCTCTTTCGCGTTGTCAAGATTGAATAGCACCCGCGACTTCGAGTAAATCGGCGTCTCCGGAGAGTTCAGATATTTCGGCCCAGCCTTCTCATCCGTTGAAAGCGTGCGTCCGGTGAAGGCAATCACTTTTCCCTGGTCGTTACAGATCGGGAACATCACGCGGTTGCGGAATTTGGAGTAAATGGCGGGAGAGCTCTCAGCTCTCAGCTCGCGGCTCTCAGTAACCGCCTCACGAGGATCATTCGGCTCCCCTTTGTTGTCATCCTGACCCTGAGCTTGCCGGGGAAGGCCCTGCTTTTCCTGAGTGCTGACGGCTGACGGCTGACGGCTGCCTTCCTTCCACGAAAACAGTCCACTCTCCCGCAACAAGTCCTCATCGAATTCGCGGCGCAAAGCATCGCGCAGCAGGAAGCCGGAATCGGGCGCATATCCGATGCGAAAGCGGGCGATGGTCTCGTTATCGAGTCCGCGGCCTTTGAGGTATTCGCGGGCATTCGCTCCTTCGGGACGCCGGAGATATTCCTGGAAAAACGCGACGGCGCGCACATGCACATCCAGCAGCGCCATGCGAACCTGCGCGTCGCGCGCCTCCGCCGGACTGGAAAAGCTGACCTTCGGAATAGCCACGCCGAGCTTCTGAGCAATCAGGCGAACCGCTTCCGGGAAGGTGATGTTCTCGACCTTCTGGATGAAGGTGAAGACGTCTCCCGACTCTCCGCAGCCAAAGCAGTGAAAAAACTGGCGCGTGGCGTGCACCGAAAACGAAGGCGTCTTCTCGGCATGAAACGGACACAGCCCGGAGAAGTTCTGCGCCCCAGCCTTCTTCAGCTTGACGTAGTCGCCGACAATGCGGACGATATCCGCCTGCTGCTTGAGGGTCTCTTTGAAGTTGTCGGAAGAAGTCGAAGTCATTGGGGGCGCACACCGATCCCGTAGTGATTATGAGGGTGGAAGGGGCTGAGGGGAATATAGCAGGGGCGTTCCCGATCCGGAAAAGCTGTGGATATCAGCTCATTGACGTTGACAGGTGAGGAAAAGGGGATGATAACAGCCATCCGTCCAGTAATCTACCGCTCTGGCCAGGGCGCGTCCGGATCGAAGCTGCGGCGGATTGCCATGACCACTTCACGCATTCGAGTGTTCGACAGGACGCGTCTCTCGCGGTCGATCAGCCCTCGTTTGGGGAAGGATTGGATGAAATGGCCCTTCATGAAAGGGCGCGGCTTCGAACCGCGCCGCAAACAAGTAGAATGATCCATATCCGATAGTTCCCCAACAAATGCCTTTCCGAGACTCCAAAGCGCTGGCCGGTCCGTAAACCAGCAAAGGGACGCACACATGTTCCGTAGAACGTTCAGCAAAGCGATCGCCGTGGGACACGCGGTGTTCACTGTCGTTCTGGGCTCCACCGTGTTGCTCAGCCAAGTGTTGCTCAGTCAACCGACGCCCGCGGCGCGCAGTTTGTCGGCAGGGCTCGAGTTTCCCGTGATCATGCGGCAAAACGTGGCTGCCGGCAAAACCCCCGTCGGAGCCAAGGTCCAAGCCAAACTTGGAGTCGCCACCCTGGTCGGTGGCGTAGTAGTTCCGCAGGGCGCTATTTTGTCCGGAGAAGTTACCGAGTCCGTGGCGAAGTCTGCAACTGACCCATCCCGCCTTGCCATTCGCATGGACTCCGCGCAGTGGGCAAATGGATCAGCGCCCATAAGGGTTTACTTGACGGCCTGGTATTACCCCGTGGCGACGCCGTTGGATCAGGATCTCTCGTCTGGCCTGCCGGACGCAGGAAACAACCCGAAACCTCGCATGGGTGGCGGCTACCCCGGCCAGAGGAACCCGACTTCACCGCCGCTTTCAGGCTCTGACACGGGCCCCGCGCCGGCGTCAGAAATTTCCAAACACCGCGTCCTGATGAAAAATGTAGAGTCCACCCGCAATAACGAGGGAGCCGTCACCCTTACTTCCAGGCGTTTCAACATCAAGCTCGATAAGACGACCACCTATGTCTTCGCCGCCGGCGACCTGGAGCGTGGCCCAAGTTAGCGCGTCCATTCCTTGCTCACGAGGGCTGCCCCACGTCCTTGCCTTTTCAACAACTTACCACCATAGAATCCCCCAATTCCCCGCTTAACCCCGATTTTCTCCCCTTCATTGCCTTCTGCGTGCCTAAATGTCACGGATTCAATAGCATCAACGTGACCAACTCCACGCATTGAGACTTCCAGGTTTCTTCGTGGACAAGTCTATTTACCCGGGTTCCCGTACGCGGAATGTGCGCGGGACTAGGGGGACAGTTCTAACTCCCGAGTTGAGGAAAGCGAGAGCAGAATGCACAAGCCGATTAAATATGTCGAGAAGGCCGTGACCATTGCCGCCACAGGCGCATGGGCAGTTTTTGAACGCCTGAACCGCGTTGCTCCAAATGCGTCGCCGACTCCGAAGTGGTCCGACAAGCCCCTGCTCAAATCCTGGGAAAAATCGAAGCCGCCGCTGGGCTGGCCGCGCACGACCGATTCGCTTTGTCCGAAGTGCGTGCCGGAAATCCGGCAACAGATTCTCGACGGCCATCTGCCGGTCGATGTGTTGATGAACGAAAAAGTGGGCGAGGTCAAGGCCCAGATCGTCGAACGCGACGGCAAAATTTGGATGGTCAAGGATTGCGCCAAGCACGGGCACTTCGAAGACTTGATGTCGATTGACACGGAATTTACGCGCCACCTGGAAGAGGTTTTCCCCGGCCGCGACATCCGCGCCCACAGCGACGAACATCTGCACCATCATGGATCTTCGACCGTGAAATACGGACGCGGCGCGGTGCTCACCGTCGATCTCACCAATCGCTGCAACATGATGTGCGATCCCTGTTTTATGGACGCGAACCAAGTTGGCTTCGTCCACGAACTCACCTGGGAAGAAATCAAGACCGTGCTCGACAACGCCATCACCGTGAAGCCGAAGCGGCAGATGTCGGTGCAATTCTCCGGTGGCGAGCCTACGCTCTCGCCGTACTTCCTCGACGCCGTTCGCTACGCCCGCAAAGTCGGATACAACAGCGTGCAGGCCGCAACCAACGGAATTGAATTCGCCAAGAGTTTTGAATTCTGCGAACAAACGGTTGAAGCCGGCGTGCGTTACGCCTACCTGCAGTTCGACGGGATTGGCAACGCCGCCAACGATCATCGCGCCGTCGGCAACCTGTTCGACGTAAAGCTGAAAGCGATCGACAATCTGCATCGCGCCGGCTGCGAAATCGTTCCCGTCATCACCCTCATCAACGGCATCAACAACGAGCAGGTCGGACGCATCATCCAGTTCGCGCTCGACAATCCAAAGAAGATCGGATTCCTCAGCTTCCAACCAGTGTCGTTCACCGGCCGAGACGAAGCCATCACCGACGAGCGCCGCCAGGCGCAGCGTTACACACTGGCGCACCTGGCGCACGACGTGAAAAATCAAACCGGCTTCGGCGTTCCCGCCCGCGACTGGTTCCCCATCAGTTTCATGAGCACCTTTTCCGATTGGGCCGACGTAATGCACTCCCAGGATCAAAACAACGACTGGGGCCAACTCTCCTGCGGGTGTCATCCGAATTGTGGGACGGGGATGGCTTTGATGATTGATAAGGAGACTAAGGAAGCGGTGCCGGTTACGGCGTTCCTGAAGGGCGATCAACTGGCTAAGGACATTGCCAAGGTCAACGATGCGGCTCGCAGCAAATTCTGGACCGCGTTCGGGATGGCGCTTTGTTTAATGAAGAACTACGATTCGTTCCAATCGCCGACGCACTTCAAGATGATGGACTTGCTCAAGAAGTTCGACAAGAACTTCAACGCTACGGGCCGGAACTACGGCAAGGTCGGTCCGGACCGGACGATTGACGATGTGATGAAGCGGCGGCAGGACCGGTGGAACTTCCTGTTCATCGCCGGGATGTGGTTCCAGGATCTGTTTAACTACGACTTCCGGCGCACCGAGCAGTGCATCATTCCTTATGCCACGCAGGAAGGCGAGATCAGCTTTTGCGCTTACAACACGGGCGTGGGCTGGCGCAACATCATCGAGAAGATGCACATGACGTCTACGCTCACCAAATGGTACGAAGAGCACGGACGTCACGAGATCTTCGCGGGCGGCAAGAAAGTCAAGATGGAAGACGAGGAGCACGCGCTCTATCTGCGGGAAGAGATCGTCACTCACGAAGTGCAGCACGATCTCGACAAGCTGGGCATTGCGAAGACGGCGCGCGAAGAGAAGATGCGGGCCCGCGATAACAAAGCTCGCGACAACAAGACCAATGACAACAAGATCAAGAACGATGCGGCCTACGACGCACGCATGGCGCAGCTCTATCGGGAAGTTGTGCTGAAAGAGAAACCGGCCACGTCGAATGAAGGTGGATTCATTCCGCTGGGCGCGATCACTGCGGCGATGGCTCCCGCAAACGGGAACGGCGCCGCGAAAGAGAGTGAAGAAGTCGGCGAGCCGGTGGCGGGAGACTAGGGTCGGGCTCTTGGCGGTTAGCTCTTGGCTCGTCGCTTGAGAATACAAAGCCTAAGAAATGCAAAAAGGTCGCTCGAAGAGAGCGGCCTTTTGTTTTGAGGGTGATGAAAGAAGTATCGAAAGACGAACAGGCTTCCAGCTCAGGACGCTGGAGCCCTGCGCTTACTGCATATCTCCGCCCATGGGCACGTAACGGAACTTTTTGCCGTCGAAGAACAGGGCAGAGCTGTCGCCAGTGTCGCCCGCTTCTTCAACATATACTGCTTCAATCGTTTTCTTTCGCATCTTCATTTTCCTGACGGAGATCGTCCGATACGGCAAATTCACAATCACGAACTTCGCTTTCGGAGTTGCCGAGCGCCAGCCGTCGTGCCCGGCGCCGTAGATGATAAGCACAACCAGACCGCGGCGCTCGGGAACGCCCTCGCTGAACGTGGTCGTCAGCTTGGGATCGCCATAGCCAAAAAAATCGTTGTAGGGGTCCATCACCGTGTAATTGTGCTCGGCTTGATCGAGCATCGGATTCTTACAGCGCGCCGCAATGACCAAGTCTTCCACGCCGTCGCCGTCCAGATCGCCGAACGCGGGTCCGACATCGGGCAGGATCGTGAACTGGTTGCCAAACTGCTGGTGCACGAAATCGTTGTCGATCTTGCGCGGCGCCGACTGCCCCTGCCCGAAAGCGGGAAGCAAGATCGCGACACTGAACGCCAGGAGTAAAGATAGTTTTCTCATGGGCCTACTCTAGCCCCTCGCCGTCACCACGGGCAGGTAACGAAAGTCACCTGCAGCGCGCCCATACGGTGGGGCGACGGGCGCCTCGCCCCGTCCCGCGCTGTTCACGAGTCTTAATGCGACATCGCCCGTTTACGTCAGGAGCGCATTGTTAAGGCCCGCGATAGCGCAATGCTGGCGACATAGCAGGCCAAAGAAATGCTGATGCCTGTGAGAGGGACACTGAAAAAATAAACCTTGCAGAGCACAACAAAACCACCAAGCAGTGCCAGCCCGACAACGAGCAGGAACGGTGACTGAAAGAGGAGTTCGCCGTGAGCCAATGCGAGAAAACCGAAAACCAAGCCGAACAAAATAAGTCCCATGCTGTGGCTGGCGTTAAAGCCCACCCAACACCGCCACATTGTTGTTTCTTTCGTGATGACAGGTGAACTCTGGCTCATGCTGATTTGGAGCGCGGGGTCACGGGGCATAAGCTTTGGCCCCCAGAACGTATAGACGAGGTGGACGACTCCGAGCGTAAGGACAATGCTCGCACTAAGAACCATGAGAATTCTTGCAGCCAAGATGCTCTCCCTGTTTTGTGGCCTAACGCCTAGGTTAGGACCAAATTACCAAATTACAAAATTACGAATTGCCCTTGAAGTGCTCCCATCCTCCGGCCTGGAGCGGCTGCTGCTTCCCATCCGGCGCGATCAGGCGCATCCCTGCGGATCGCGTGGTCCGGCCGATCCGCGTCACTCGAACTCCCTCCACCTGCGCGGGGACGGCCTTGGCGGAGGTGAACAGCAGTTCGTAGTCGTCGCCGCCGTGCAAGGCGAACTCGAGCCCGACCCGTTTCTTGCCCACCCCAACCTGCGCTCGCGGAATCGCCTCCGCCTCGATCTCGGCGCCCACATGGCTTTCCTGGCAGATGTGTTCGAGGTCAGTGGAAAGCCCGTCACTCAAATCAATCATGGCCGAAGCCACTCCGCGCCGGCGCAGGCTCTGGCCCACGGCAACCCGCGCTTGCGGACGAAAGTCGCGGAAATACCCGGCGCCCACGGGCTTCGATTCCATCAGCCGCGCCAGCGCTGCCGCGGAGCCGCCCAGTTCCCCGGTAACATAAATCCGCTCGCCCGGATTCGCCCCCGACCGCAGCACCGCTTTTCCCTTGGGCACCGAGCCCACCACTACGATGTCGGCTTGAATCCCGCCCCCGCCTGCCGACTCTGCCGTGTCGCCACCGGCCAGCGGAAGCTTGAATTCTTCCGTCAGATCCAGCAGACCCTTCAGGAAGCGGTCCACCCACTTCTGCGGGAGGTCGCTCGGGACGGCCAGCGACAAGAATGCCGCTTGCGGCTTGCCGCCCATCGCCGCTATGTCGCTCAGTCCGCGCGTCAAGCAGCGCCGCCCCACCAGTTCGGGACGGTGCCAATCCCGGCGGAAATGCACCTTCTCGATGGTGAAGTCGGTGGTCACCAGCAGGTCGTGTCCCGAGGGAATACGCAGCACGGCGCAGTCATCGCCTATGCCGGTCACCACCGACCCGCCTCCGCGGGCCATTCGGCGGATCTGCTTAATCAGTTTCTTTTCGCTAAGCGGCATGGCCATCACTATACCCCGACTCCCAACGGCCCGGATGCCTGCTCTGGCCACCGGGTAGCGCCCAGCTGATCCGCTTACGGCCGTAATCTGCCCGGATGGGCACCGCCAATTACCCTGCCTTGGTAACCTTCCAGAAGGGCATAGTGAGGTTGACAGGGGGAACCAGGTTTGTTACCGTTTAACTCGCTGTTCACATAACTTCGCCGAACCAAGTACTGCAACGTGAATCAGTTGCAGCGAAATTGGATTTCGGCTTGCCTGGTTCCGTGGTTTTGGCAAGAGCCAGCCTGCTCCTGATGCGGCTGGTGGAATCAGGATTCCGAGCCCGAGCATGACAGTTCCGCTCCGGCAGGATTCCGAAGCAAAATTTTTTATCTGAAAGTAGCCATATTGCGTAAACGTTTTTACATATTTTTCGTAGCTCGCGACGAAGCCGGACAGCTTCGCAAGATCTCCATTCCCGTCCATTATCTGTATGTTCTCCTGGCGGGGTTGGCGATTGGCGCGCTCTGCCTCACGGGAATCGCCAGTTCTTATACCCGGATGCTGCAGAAAGTCGCCCACTATAACCAGCTCCGTACCGAGCAGGCCCAGCTCAAGGACCGCTATTCGCGTCTGGAACAGGTCGCCAAGGAACGTGACATTCAGGTAGCTTCTCTGGGCTCGCTGGCCAGCGAGGTTTCCGCGCTCTACGGCCTCAAATCGAATCCGGCGATGGTTGTCGCCTCGACCGAGCAGATTCAGGAAGCGCAGGTGCACTCGTCGCTCGACCAGCTTTACGCGCTGAAGCACACCGCGCTGAGCGGTGCCGCCAGCGTTGGCATCTCGCTTGGCCTCACCAGGAACTCGACCACGGCCGACTGGATCCGCGCCAACTCGGCTCCGAACCTCTGGCCGGTTGAGGGCCAGATCACCGGCTCCTTCGGCGAGCGCATCGATCCGTTTAACGGAGAAGGCGCCTTCCACTCCGGTGTCGACATCTCAGCCAATGTCGGCTCGGCTGTGATCGCTCCTGCGGACGGCATGGTTACTTTCGCCGATTACCTGGGCGGCTACGGACGCGCTATCATCGTCGACCACGGGCACGGCATTTCGACCCGCTACGGCCACCTTTCCAGCTTCGCCGTTGCCGCCGGACAGTATATTCACCGCGGCGATACCATCGGCTTCGTCGGCTTAAGCGGTCGCTCTACCGGGCCGCACCTCCACTACGAAGTCCGCATCAACGACGTTCCGGTAAATCCCTACAAGTATCTGCGGCTCACGCTGGCACACCTTGGCGGATTCGCGGCCGGCTCGTAACCGCGAAATCTTTTCAGGAAAAGAAGTTGTCAGAAAAAATTGGCGCGGACGCTCTTGTCCGCGTTGACTGTGTGCCTGCCATCCTTGGCTGCCTGCCATCGAAGAGGCCGTTTTCCGGATCGCCAAGATGCAACCTAACCTGGGAATTTTGTCTTCAGCGTGCCGGACCCGAACTCTCTTGCCGGATCAACAAGGCAAGCCGCGGAAACAGGAAGTGGCCGCCGGCGTCATCGATTACATTTACCTGGCAGGTATAAAAACCAGGTTTGAGCGAGGTCAGCGGCACGTCTAACTGGAAGACGGCAGCCTTTCGCTCGCGCGCATTCAATTCCGTTAATTCGACCAACGAGCTTTCGTAGGCTTTGGCTTTACCCTGGAAGAAGGCGACGTTGGACAAGAGCCGGATGCCGGGCTTGTTGGCTTCGCCTCTTGCGGAATCCGCAACCGCCGGCCGCGCGGGATCGTACACCTCATAATAAAGAAGCAGGTGCTGCGTAGCCGAGAAGACGTGCGTGATGTTCGGGATAATCTCGGAACCGTCGTGCACGAGCGGGTTCAGGTCCGCACTCGTCTTTACTTTTACCGGTTGAATCTGGCTGGCCAGAACCACGGAACTCATCTTCAGCGGCAGGGCCTTTAACTCCGGCACCTCGATGTCGGTTTCGAACGATCCCATGCGGCCGGTCTGATTCTCGCGCACCACAAACTTCAGGTGATACTTGCCGCTCAGCAGGCTCATCCCGGTGTCATACTGCACATTCTTTTTTTGCACCTCGGCCGATGTGCTCACCGCGAGTTTCACGGTGTCGCGAATTCTATTCAAGGGGTGGTGAGCGTTATCGAGCACCATTCCAATCACATCCAGCGTCGCCTGGTCGCGGTCGCTGCTGCGGACGAACGGAATCTGCGAGCCCGGCACCACCAGCGAGATGGGAACGAAAAACTTGTTGCCCTCC
>Ga0074044_10005233_pt1 | contig 10588 bp, 10 predicted proteins | sample BogForMeECP23OM1_FD_94443 | JGI IMG/M metagenome (GOLD analysis project Ga0074044, IMG submission 94443) | Bog forest soil microbial communities from Calvert Island, British Columbia, Canada - Bog Forest MetaG ECP23OM1 | ecosystem: Environmental > Terrestrial > Soil > Wetlands ...
TGCCTGCGCTTTCGATTTGCAATGGCGGGACTTGCACGAACTTTGTTACGCCGGACGATTTCTTCACTATCTACGATCTAAGTGGTGCTTGGAACTTTGATCTTTTTGGCGGAGGGCAGACAATTGCCATCATAGGACGCGCGAAGGTCTACGATCCTGACATCGAAAATTTTCAGACTTTGAGCGGATTGGCCAAGCAAGATCCGACGGTGATCGTGCCGCCCAACGGATTGGACCCGGGAGCACCCGCAGGCACCGGAGGTACGGCAACCGGCGACCAAGTCGAGGCCACTCTCGACGTTATGCGCGCCGGCAGCGTCGCGCCCGCTGCCACCATTGATCTGGTGGTCAGCGCTGACGACAATGGTGTCAGCGGACTCCGCATAGCTGCGCAATATGTCGTCGATACCAATCCTGTCCCCGCTCAGATCATGAACATCAGCTTCGGAGCCTGCGAAGCCGATCGGACCGAGGCAGACGTGCAGTTCTGGGACACCTTGTTCAGCCAGGGAGCGGCCGAAGGCATCTCCACGTTTGTTGCATCTGGTGACGCGGGCGTCGCAGGCTGCGATACGTACTTCCAGACTCCGCCGCAAAGCCAGATTGCGAGCCCAAATTATATTTGCTCGTCGAGTTACTCCACTTGTGTAGGAGGAACTGAGTTTGCCGATACCGCGGATCCAGCTCTTTATTGGCAGCAGAGCAGCAATAACGGACCGCCTTACGCATCTGCGTTGAGCTACATTCCTGAAGGCGGATGGAATGAACCATTGAATAGTCAGGGCGGCACGCAAGCGGCTTCATCCGGGGGCGGATTCAGTTCCTACATTGCGACCCCTACCTGGCAAACAGGCACCGGAGTCCCGGGCACGCAGGGCCGCTACACACCCGACATTGCGTTCACGTCTTCCGCGCATGACGGCTACTTCGGATGTCTGGCTGCTTCCGGGGGCACGCACCCCGGCGATTGCGTAGTACGCAACGGCAGCTTCTACTTCGAATATTTCTTTGGAACCTCCGCCGCGGCGCCCGATATGGCTGGCATTACCGCCCTGCTCAATCAGAAGTTCCAATCGCCGCAGGGAGAAATCAACCAACGCCTTTACTATCTCGCAGCCAATCCCGCTTTGAAGGTCTTTAATGATGTCACGGTGGACACCAGCGGAGTCAGCGGATGCGCCGTCACCACCCCCAGCATGTGCAATAACAGCACGCCCTCGCCAACCGGCCTGACCGGCGGCCTCTCCGGCTATCTCGTGACCTCTGGGTTTGATGAAGTTACCGGGTTGGGTTCGATCGACGTCTCCAATTTGCTCGCCAACTGGTATGTCGGCTTCCCGGCCACCACCACCGTCCTTACCTCCAGCTTGAACCCGGCGACTCAGGGCATCCCGGTGACCTTGACGGCGACCGTTACTACTGCTGGCGTCACTCCGCCGACGGGCAGGGTGACCTTTGCCGATGGCTTCGGAGTGTTCGGTGCTGGGGTCCTCAGCACGGTGAATGGCGCCCAAGTGGCAACCTTTACGACAGCGACCTCCACGCTCAATATCGGTCTGAACTATATAACCGCCTTTTATAGCGGAGACGGGCAAAACGCCGATAGCACATCGGAACAGTTGAATGAGAACATCATTGCGCCCACATTTACGTGGACCGCAAACGGCAGCGCCTCAGGCAGCGTACTCTCGGGACAGTCCGCCACCTACAATTTCATCGCAACCCCGACTGGCATTTCAACTTTCGCCCTCAGCGTTGTTTTCAGCTGTACCCCGTACGCGACCATCACCTGCAGCTTCAATCCAGCGCAGATCGCCGCCGGTTCCGGACCCGTGCCGGTTCAACTAATCATCAGCACTGCCGGCCCAAACGCGCCGGCGGGGAATAATAAACTCCGGCGCAGGGCTGATCGGCGTTTCCCATGGTTCCCACTCTCGTTGCCGCTCGCGGGCATCGTGATGGTCGGCTGCGCGGGACGAAGGATATCCAAACACATCGCGGTTGCCAGCCTATGCGTATCGCTGGTGCTGTTGGGATTACTACTTGCCTGCGGGGGCGGCGGCAATAGCACCCCACCGCCCCCACCGCCCATAGTCGTCACCGTAGGTCCGGGAGTACCGGCGAATCTGTTCCCGAACGATGCCGCCGACAATTGGCCACTCCAATCGGCGCAATTTACAGCGACGGTCACGAATACCACCAACAAGGCGGTAACTTGGGCAGTGATAACGCAAAACGGGGGAACGATCGACGCAAACGGTCTCTACACAGCTCCCACGGTGGCCGCCGGTCTTCCGACAAGTGTGTTCATCACCGCGACTTCGGCAGCCGACCCGACCAAATCCGGGATGGCGACAGAAACGCTGAACGCAGCCACGATCCCCGAACCCTACACCATCTACGTGTACGCGTTCGAGGGCAATACAGTGAACAACGTTCCGGTGACGCTGACCGTGCAGTAGGAGATTCTGTTGCCGCGTACCCCATCCTTGGCGTTCTTTGTCAAGGGTAGGGTTCCACGGTGCCGATGTCGCCCAATTGACGGCTGTCTGCCAGACCTCCGGCGGAGTTCTGGCAACGCGGGCTGGGTGAACGCTGCAAGCATTGAGTTTCAGACCCAAAATGGGACGCACCGTCGTGGCAGCCGGCGTGCAATGCCCGGCTGTCACCTTCCGCAAGCGGCGATCTGGCCAGCCACGAGACTTAAATATTAACTGCTTTCAATTGTCATTCGTGCTCGCCAACCCGGCGCACACCTTATCTGCGAGGAGATGGAGGAGCGCCCATGACGTCCGGCTTGAACTGCGTTGAAAGCTGTCTTGATTGTCACCTGCGTTCGCGCAATTTCTTCTGTGACCTCTCTCCGGGGTCGATCGAGGCTTTCAACAAAATAAAACATGCCGCGGTTTTTCCCGAACACTCCGTGGTGCTGGTCGAGGGACAAACTCCCTGTGGAATTTTCATTCTCTGCCAGGGACGCGCCAAGCTCTCGACCACCTCGCGCGACGGCAAGACGTTAATTGTGCGCATCGCCGAAGCCGGCGAAGTTCTGGGCTTGCACGCCGTGGTTACCGGCAAACGGTACGAGTTGACGGTCGAAACCATGCAGCCCTGCCAACTGAACTACGTGGGACGTGAAGACATGCTGCGCTTCCTCCAGGAGCATGCCGACGCCTCGCTTCACGCCAACCAGCATCTTGCCCGAGACTGCTCCGATTCCTATGGCGTGGTGCGCACGATCGGATTGTCACATTCAGTGACGGAAAGATTTGCCCGATTCTTGCTTGAAACCGCCGCCGTTGGCCAGATCAGCCACGGAAAGGTGCGCGTCCGCCTGGCAATGACGCATGAAGAAATCTCGCAACTGATCGGCACCAGCCGCGAAACCATCACCCGCCTGCTCTCGGAGTTCAGGCGAAACGAAATGGCGGAGCTGAAGGGCTCAACATTGATTATCCACAACCGGCCGGCGCTGAAAAACCTGGTGGGAGCGTAGGCCGCGTTATTCCATAGGGCGGGAGACTCAGGAAGGGCACGGCTTCAGCCGTGCCGCCCAACGTCAATAAAGGCGCGGGCTTTTAGCTCCTGAGGTCGTTAACGCCGGCGTGGCTGCAAATCAAACAGGATGATCCCGCACCATCCCTCAGCGGCTGAAGCCGGAAATTATGCTGGGTCCCACGGCACGGCTGAAAGCCCTGCCCTTATTGATTTCCCCTTCGGCGCTCGTCGCAGCGCTCGGTAGCTTGTTTATGAGATGAGTTCTAGAATGAACGACTATGAAGAAGCGCGTTTTGCTCGGGATTGCGGTGGGGGTCGTGCTCGGGGTGGGCATGATGGGGTTGGCACAGGCTCAGGATGATGAGGGGCCGATGTCGGATTTGCGGTTTGTGGTGTTGAAAGATTACAACGGCAAACCGGTGAGGAACGCGGCCGTGGTGCTGCATCCGGTGACGAAGAAGGGGAAGCAGTCGCGAGGTGGATTGGAGTTGAAGACGGACAACGAGGGCCGGACAAGCATTGACGGGATTCCGTATGGTCCGCTGCGGATACAGGTGCTGGCGCCGGGGTTCCAGACTTTTGGGGAGGACTACCAGATCGACAAGGCGGAGATGGAGATTACGGTGAAGCTGAAGCGTCCGGGGGGACAGTACTCGGTGTACGAGAATCGCGGGGACGCAAAGAAGACTGACGACAAGAAACCGGCGGATCAGAAACCGCAGTAAGCGTTGATCAGTGCGGTGGCGGGGCTTCGCCCCGCCGGGACGGGGCAAAGCCCCGCCACCACACAGGCGTTAAATTGAGGTTGCATATGAGAAAGAATCTTTCGTTGGTTGTGGTGGCCACGATCGTCTCTTGGTTTGGCATGGCTGGCGTAGTTGCGGCTCAGGATGACGAGGGGCCGACTTCGAGTTTGCGGTTTGTAGTGGTACGCGACTCCGACGGGAAGCCGGTGCGGAATGCCGAGGTGGTGCTGCATCCGGTGAAGCGCAAGGGAAAGCAGGCGCAAGGAGAGATGGAGTTGAAGACGGACCCAGAGGGGAAGGCGAATGTTGACGGAATTCCCTACGGCCCGCTGCGAGTGCAGGTGCTGGCGCCGCATTTCCAGACGTTTGGGGAAGACTACGAGATCAACAAGCCGGAGATGGAAATCACGGTGAAACTGAAACATCCGGGCGGGCAGTATTCGATCTATGAGAATCACGGGGACGACAAGAAACCGCAGTGAAGTGCCGGTCGTGGGGCTACGGAAGAAGCGAGCGAAAAATTAACATTTGCGGCAGTGACAGGCGGGGCCGGTTGGCCTACAATTCGGCTGCCATGGGATTGCAGGAACTCACCGTCGAGCGCTACGAAGGAGTGGCGGACGATCAGCGGATTCTGTTGCTGCGCGGACCCATTACGATCGAAACCGCTCCGCAATTCGAGCGGGCGGTGTGCCATGAGAATGCGGAGACGATGATTCTGGATTTGTCGGATGTCCCGTACATTGATTCGGTGGGATTGGGGTCGCTGGTGAGGGCGTACGTATCGCATCAGAAGACGGGGCGGTATCTGGTGCTGACGGGGATGAAGCCGCGGGTGCGCAAAGTTATGGAAATTACCAAGGTGAGCGATTTCTTCGTGACCTTTGGCACGACGTGGGAAGCGGTGGAAGCGCTGGCGAATACCGGAACGGCTTGAAGGAGATCCGGGAGGAGAGACGGGCGCCCCGCCCGTCCAGTCGAGTGGCCGTCGCGCCTTCCTGAATCGGAAAACTCCGGCAAACCATCTAAACCACATTGCGCGCGCTGATGCCTATGGATCTTCTTTACCAATACTCCAAACAATACTGGAAACTGTTTGTGGTCGCTCTTTTGCTGGCTGCCACCAACCAGATCTTTTCGCTGCTTGATCCGCTGATCTTTCGGCATGTGATCGACAGCTATGCCACCAAGTATCACCAGTACACGCAGGGGCAGTTCATTCGCGGGGCAGGGCTTCTGCTGCTGGCCGCGGTGGGAGTGGCGTTTGTGTCGCGCGTGGCCAAGAATTTCCAGGACTATTTCGTGAACGTGATCGTGCAGCGCTTGGGCGCAAGCATGTACTCGGACGGAATCCGCCATTCGCTCGATTTGCCCTACCAGGTGTTCGAAGACCAGCGCAGCGGCGAAACCCTGGGCAAACTGCAAAAAGTCCGCAGCGATGTGGAGCGGTTTATTACCGCTGCCATCAATGTGCTGTTCATTTCGCTCATCGGCATTGTGTTTGTGATGATCTATGCCTTCCGGGTGCATTGGTCGATTGCTCCGGCGTTTCTGATTACGGTTCCGCTGCTCGGAGTTATCAGCTCGGTGCTGAGCAAGCGGATCAAGAAGATGCAGAAGACCATTGTGGCCGAAACCACGGCGCTGGCGGGTTCGACCACCGAGTCGCTGCGCAATATCGAATTGGTGAAGAGCCTGGGACTGGCGCATCAGGAGGTAGGGCGGCTCAACGGGATCACGGGAAAAATTCTGAAGCTTGAACTCAAGAAAGTGAAGTATCTGCGCAGCCTGAGTTTTATCCAGGGGACAGCGGTCAACGCCTTGCGCACCAGCATTCTGTTTCTGATGCTCTATCTGATTTTTCGCCAGGAGATCACGGTCGGGCAATTCTTCGCGCTGATGATTTATTCGTTTTTCATTTTCACGCCTTTGCAGGAACTGGGGAACGTTATCAATATTTATCGCGAAACCGAAGTTTCGCTGAACAATTTTCAGCAGATTCTCGACACGCCGCGCGATCCCAAGCCGGCTGATCCGGAGCCGGTTGACGAGCTGATGACGCTGCAGTTTGAGCGCGTCAGTTTTCAGCATCAGAGTTCTTCAATGCTGGCCTTGGATGAGATCAGCTTCAGCGCCGCTCGCGGAGACACGGTTGCGTTTGTGGGACCGTCCGGGGCGGGGAAGTCAACCCTGGTGAAGCTTCTGGTCGGCTTGTACGCTCCGAAAGCGGGCGAGATTCTTTACAACGGGATTCCGTCGAATCGCATGAACCTGGATCTGCTGCGGGAGAAGATCGGATTTGTGACGCAAGATACGCAGCTGTTTTCGGGCTCGATCCGCGAGAACCTGCTGTTCGTGAATCCCAAGGCTACGGATGAGGAATGCATGGAAGTCTTGCAGCAAGCCGCCGCCGACAGCTTGCTTTCGCGCGCCGACCGCGGCTTGGATACGCTGATCGGCGAAGGCGGCGTCAAGGTTTCGGGAGGCGAGAAGCAGCGGCTTTCGATTGCTCGTGCCCTGTTGCGGCATCCGCAACTGCTGGTGTTCGATGAAGCGACGTCATCGCTGGATTCGCTGACGGAAGAGGAAATCAGCCGCACGATTCGCGAAGTCGCCACCAATCAGGAGGCGATTACCATTCTGATCGCGCATCGGTTGTCCACGGTGATGCACGCCGACCGAATCTACGTGCTGGAGCGTGGACGGATTGTCGAATTTGGACGGCACGCGGAACTGCTCGACCAAAAGGGGCTGTACTACGCGATGTGGCGGCAGCAGGTGGGCGAGCGCGAGGCGGTGGTGGAGGCGAGCTGACTGCGGGAAGCCTAATTGAACGTTGATTTTTTGGCGCGAACTTGTGGTATCCGCCACGCGGGTCTCATGTGATCACGGGAAGGTCGCTCATCCCAGCGGTGCCGAACAGGCGGCGGTAGCGTTCGATTTCTTCCGGGGTGCCGAGCGCTTTGGCGTAGTTGTCGGAGAGCTTCACGGCGGACTTACCTTCGACCGTGGATACCTTGCAGATCAGGCTGACGGGGTCAAAGTCGCTGCCGCCGGCGGGATCGCAGCCGCGGAAATCGTTGGTCAGCAAAGTTCCCCAACCGGCGCTGAAACGAATGCGGCGGCCGGGCGTCCACTTCTTAGGATCCTCAAAATCGGCGGCGGAGCTGAAGTCTTTTATGTTGACGCCGATTCCCAGCTTTCCGCCAAAATAGGCGTGCAGGCCGAGAATGTCATCCACGTCGAGGGAGTCGGAAGCGATCAAGCGCTTCTCCTGCGGATTTCGGCCGCGCGCCTGGAGCCACTGAATGTATTCATCGCCGGCGACGTAGGGATCCTTGCTGTCGACGCGCTGGCCCGTCCAGTCGGCCGCCCAGTCGGGAGCATGCTCGAGAAATTGCGTGGTTCCAAAAGTATCCGGCAGCATGATGCGTAGTGCGCCATGGTAGGTCGCCTGCCACAACTCGAGGACACGGTACTGTGAAGCTTTCAGGGCCTCGTCGTCATCATTCGACGCGAGCGCCGCCATGACCATGGGAATCTCATGCGCGTTGGTTCCGATGGCTTCGAGGTCGTGCTTATGGGCGAGGAAGGCGTTGGAGGTTCCGGTAAACGCGCCGCCCAGATTTGCCGCCATGGCGTTAACCACATATTCCTGCCAGAGGAAGCTGTGGCGGCGGCGGGTTCCAAAGTCGGCCACGGCCAGACCGGGGACTCCGCGCAGCCGCTCGATCTTGTGCCAGAGCTTGGTTTTTGCTCTGGCATAGAGGATGTCGAGGCCGAACTCGCGCAGCTTTTTCAAACCAGCCCGGGTCTTGAGCTCGTCGAGGATGGAGAGCACATAGAGCTCCCACATTGTGGTCTCGGCCCAAAGGCCATCGAAGGTGAGATCGAACTGGCCATCCTTCACCGACAGTTCGTAGTCTGACAATCGGAAATCGCGCTCCAGCCATTCCAGAAACGCAGGTTCAAAAATTCCGCTGCGGCCATAGAACGTGTTGCCGGCGAGCCAAACTAATTCCGATCGTCGAAAGCGGAGGCCGCGAACGTGCTCCATCTGGTGGAGCAGCTCCTCGCGCGAAAACATGTCGGCCAGGCGCACGGAAGTGGAGCGGTTGAGCAGAGAAAACGACACGCGGGTTTGCGGGTAATGCTTCCAGGTGAACTGGAGCATCAGCAGTTTGTAGAAATCGGTATCCAGCAGGGACCGGATGACCGGGTCCAATTCGAAGTTGTGGTTGTGCGCCCGCTCGGCGAAGTTGACGATCATTGCATGCTTTCTCGGATACTATCCTCTGTGACCGCCCTGAGAAAATCAACCGCATGAACTAGTGAGGTGCCTTTTCTCGTGGTTTTGGCTGACTTTCGGAAGGCAAACACGGTACTATCAATTTCCGCATGAGACTGCCTCGGCCCCTCGCTGCCGCACCCCGGAGTTGCGCATCGCTATTTTTTGCGATCGGACAAGCCCATGGCTGGGGAGAGGTTTCTGGCCGGGCGCTGCACGCGCTGGCGGTCGGGGTTCTGCCTGCGATATTCCTGCTGCGATCGACGCGCGACGAAATTTACAACATCCTATGGGCGCTGGTGTTCGGCTTTGCCACGCTGAACATTTTGAGCCTGGGGGCGCGTCATTTCGAGGAGGAGAAGGGTGGCCTGAGTTTTGGAGAGATGCTGGCCATCCTGGTGGTGCTGGTGTCGATCGTCCTGCTGGGCTGGGAGATGCTGTACCTGTTTCACATCCTGCCCATTCGCCTCACGCCGCGCTAACCTCGATTGCGGTATGATCGCGTGTGGTGAAACGCGAATCCAATTTCGACGTGACTTGCCCCTGCTGCGGCGCGGTCATGAAAATCGACGCGGCCACCCGCAGCGTGATCGCGCACACCGCGCCCGTCAAGCCGAAAACCTTCAATGACATGGAAGAAGCGGCGCGTGCCATGAAAGAGCAGGACAGCCGGCGCGACTCGATCTTCCGCCAGTCGATGGAAGCGCAAAAGCACGCCTCGGAATTGCTGGAGAAGAAATTCCAGGAGGCGGTGAAGAAGGCTAAAGAGACGCCGGACACGGGAAAGCCGATCCGGGATTTCGATTTGGACTAAAAACCCCTTTACCGCAGAGATCGCAGAGTACGCAGGGAAAAGAGCAGCGTGAACAAGGTATCAACAAGTTGTTTCGTTGCAGCAATGATTGGCTTTTTCTTTGCAATTGGGGCCAGTAACGCGATGAAGAGGCTGGTCCATAACCGCTCAGGCAAGTCATTTCGCCCGTTGTCTCGACAACTGGTGCGAGAGTACCGCACCCTGTACGGCCAGGATCAAAACTATTGGGCCTATTGTTTTTCTCTACTAGCTCTCATTTTGGGCATGGCGGGATTCGCGTTTTTCCCAAAGTAGGCCACTACCGAGAAATGCGAACACGTGCATGAGTCTTCCTCTTCTTTTGGGACATCGAGGTGCGCGGGCCTTCCGGCACATTCCTGAAAATACTTTGGCGTCGTTCGAGCTGTGCTTGCAGCATGGCTGCGATGGATTTGAATTCGACGTGCGGCTTTCCGCTGACGGGCAGGCCGTGATTTGCCACGATGCGGCGGTTGGCGGAATGAGAATCGAGCACACCGCGTCGAACAACTTGCCATTGCCCACGCTGGAAGATGTTCTACGGCAATTTTCGCAGCGGGCGTTCCTTGATATTGAGCTGAAGGTAGCCGGGCTGGAGCGGCAGACGCTCGCCGAGTTGCGCAAATGTCAACCGCAAAAGGGATACGTGGTCTCGTCGTTTCTCCCTGACGTGCTCACGGCAATCCATGATCTTGACCCGGCGATTCCGCTGGGATTTCTTTGCGAGTCGAGAGACCGGCTGCGCGGTTGGCGCGAAAGCCCGGCGGAGTGGGTGATTCCGCAGTTCGAGCTGGCAGATCAAGCATTGGTCGAAACGGTGCATGCGGCAGGGAAGAAAATCATGGTCTGGACAGTGAATCACGGCGAGCGCATGCGGGAGTTCGCAATGTGGGGCGTGGATGCGATCATCTCGGATGAGACGGAGCTGGCCGTCGAGGCTTTCCATTCATAACACTTTGAACTTGGCCGCAGCGAGCGCATAATCGCGCTGCCCCTTTGTGAGAGTGGGGTGTTGTGCGATAAATCGCTGAATGAGATTTTCCGTCTCGGGGTGATGCAAGTGCCCCAAGCCATGGAGCGCAGCTCCCTGACAAATATCCGAATCAATGGCGAGAATGCTAGTCAGAGTCTGAAAAATCACATCCTGCATTTGCTCATCCTCACCACCTCGCTCTCGCTTCCTGTTCCCACACTCCCAGTCGTAGCATAGGGCGTCCCACCACA
>Ga0074044_10005234_pt1 | contig 10588 bp, 9 predicted proteins | sample BogForMeECP23OM1_FD_94443 | JGI IMG/M metagenome (GOLD analysis project Ga0074044, IMG submission 94443) | Bog forest soil microbial communities from Calvert Island, British Columbia, Canada - Bog Forest MetaG ECP23OM1 | ecosystem: Environmental > Terrestrial > Soil > Wetlands ...
AGTTTTGATGATCCGTTTCCTTATCTTCGAGTCAACGCCGTCGGAACCTGCAATATGGTTCATGTTCTGCTCGAACGTGCGCCTCGCGCGAAGCTCATAGTAGCGTCATCGGCCGAAGTGTACGGTTGGCAACCTTCTCAGCCAACCCAAGAAACGGCTACATTGCATCCCTCATCTCCCTATGGGGTTTCCAAGGCTGCTGCAGATGAATATGTGCAGATGGCTATGCGCGTTTATGGTCTAAGGGGCGTGGTAATGAGATGCAATAACACTTACGGAAGGCGGCAAGATGCCAACTTCTTCACCGAATATCTAATCAATTCTATGCTGCACGGTGGGCCAGTCTATGTAGGAACACCCTCTCATGTTCGTGACTATATGTACGCTGATGACCATGTCAACGCCTACCTATTGGCAGTCGAGAATGACGCTGCAGTCGGTAATATTTTCAACGTGTCTCCTGGCAACCCGCTCACAAATATTGAGTTGTCGCATCGAATCGCGCAGATTCTCGACTATAAAGGAAAAATTGTAGATTCTGCTTACCCGCCAGGTTATCCGAGGCGACCAGGAAACGTTGACCCCGAGTATATCGTATTGGATAGCTCGAATATTCGGTCGAAATTAGAATGGAAACCATCAGTCACCCTTCACGAGGGTCTGAGTAAGACAGTTGATTTCTGGAAAAACACCTAGATCACAGCAAATTCGGACTGCTGTGGTCTTGGCGGGAGGGGAGGGGCTCAGACTTCGTCCTCTAACTTATCAGATCCCTAAGAGCATGATTCCATTAGCTGGAAAACCAATCATACATTGGATCACAGAGTGGCTAATTCGAAATGGGATTAGTCGTTTGGTGGTAGGCGTTGCGTACAAGAAGGAAATGGTTATTCAATACTTGCAAAGTCTGACTCTTCCTGTAGAATTCACTTTCAACGAACACACTGTGGAAGGGGGTACAGGAGAAGGGTTTAGGCTAGCAATAGAGCGCCATATCGAAGATGAGACGTTCTTAGCCATGAACGGTGATGAGATCACCAACTTATCTGTCTCGGACTTTGCTGACGTCCATAATCAAAACAGAGGAGTTGCAACAATAGCTGTTTCACCTCTCAGAAGCCCGTTCGGCGTCGTTGAGATTAACGACAATACCATCGTAGCTTTCAAAGAAAAGTCGATCCTGAACGCGTATGTGAGCACTGGGGTTTACATCTTTGATCGGCGAATATTGCCCTTTCTACCTTCCAGCGGTAACGTTGAGGAGGAAACTTTTCCTAAGCTCGCTCGGAATGGACAGTTAAAGGCCTACAAGCACCTAGGCTTTTGGGGAACCGTGAACACTTTGAAGGATCTCCACGAAGTGGAAAGAGAATTGGCCACGGGTGTAATGCTCAAGCAGTAATCAGGTAATAGCGCTAATCTAGCTTTGCGAAATATTTGACTTTTTTAAAGACACGCGCGAATGTGAGCATTGAGGTTTCATCGACGAATGAAAGCCAGAATCTGTATGCTTCACAACCTCACGCTAAAACGTGGCGGAGCAGAGAGGTTGCTGTTTACGCTAAGCAATCTTCTTCAGAAAGCTGGATATGAGATTGACATCTACGTACTCGAAGATGACCCGACCGAATGCTATCCGGAACTCCGCGGATCGTTAGATGTGATACCTGTATCGCGAATAAGCCATCCCGGAATTCTTCGCTCAGCCGCTACCTTCATCCCGGTGACAGCAGCGATCAACATGGTAACTAAGATTCAAGGCCATTATGACTTAATCCATGCTCACAATTTTCCCGCAAACATAGCGGCGTTCTTCGCGACCAAATCAAAAATGAAGAGAGTACCTTTCATTTGGGGGTGCAACGAACCCTATCGACTAATGCATGATCGAGCCGTGCAGTATCGATTCAAGAACGATGCTGTGAAAAACTCTGACCGTTTAATCCGCTTAGCGGTGGTTAAGTTATTGGAAACCTCAATAATCTTCGACAAATATGCCGCCGCGAACGCGTATGCAGTTACTGCTTTGAGCGACTTCACGGCAAACCAAATCAAGTCAATCTACGGTGTCAAGCCAGTGGTTATTCATCCTGGAATTGAAAAAAACAGCTTGAACGTTGGAGTTAGCGGACAATTGGTTCGAGACTTATTCGGTATACGTGCTTCCCCACTGGCATTAACTGTTAGCCGATTGTGGCGCGAGAAGAACATTGACACCGGCCTAAGAGCCTTCAGCATTCTCGTCAAGAAGATACCTGACGCGTACTACATGATCGTAGGAGACGGCCCGGATCTAGAAAACCTTAGGCTTCTTTCGAAGCAACTCGGAATCGAGAAAAGCTGTATCTTCGTCAGCGACAAAATCGTAGCCGAAATTGGTGGATTGGGCCATTTCTATGCTGCATGCGATGTTTTTCTCTTCACGGCAATTGAGGAACCTTGGGGTTTCGTAATCCTCGAGGCTATGTGTTTCAGCAAACCCGTCGTTGTGTCTGCAAGTGGAGGTCCAATGGAGTATCTTCAACACCAGAAGACTGGTATTTTGGTGACCCCTTCAATTCCAGAATCTTACGCCGCCGCCCTTCTCGAAGTCCTTCAAAATCCTAAGGCAGCAACCGTAATGGGAGAAAGGGCTTCAAAGCTAACCGCAAGTTATTCTTGGGAAAACATGGCTAGCGCTTTCGACCAGCTGTATTCTGCGGCGCTCACGCAGACTTGATTCGCATACACCGATCTGTGATATTACTTTCTGGTGGAGCAAAGGCAAGATTGCTAAGCAGGTTACTCGACTACGATAACCATCTTGCTGATTTCCTATATCAAAACACAAAGCTGCACGGATGTGATTAGAAGGTAACGTGAAGTTGTCGGTTGACGGAAACACCTGTGAAAAGTCGGTTGACAGCTTAACCGTTACCATTGGTGGTTCTGTTACATCCCAATGGGTACAGGACGGGATTAGTTAAGCTGAGTGAAGAAAAGTAACGTCAAGTCTTCATCGGATTCACTATACCTTCCACCGCTCTCAAAAGTCATCAGACTACGACTATTGTTCATTTTATTGGGAATTAGCCTTCTGCATTCTTCTTGCGCTTAATGAGACCGAAAAAACTGTGATGGCCTTCCTTTAATCGATGCACTTGCCCCAACATCTCTACTAGTAATCACTCTACGCACAGAGGAAAACCAACGTAGACTGTCCGTTCACTGGCTTCTTATTGCTTTGCATGTTCGCCAGCAGAGGCAGCAGGGATAGGCACTCAAGGGCATAACAAGTGGATAACAAAAAGATAGGCAGAACCGGAAAACTGGGAGACGCCATCAACCGTTCTTTCACAGATGAATCTATCAACCGTGAACTTCACGTTACCGATTAGAATCCAAATTTGATCGATTGGTGCAATCGTAATAGTGGATTTTTCCCGAGGGGCGCTAGGAAATCTCACTCAGAATTTGATTCTGTTACGAAGGGTCCGATGATCTGCCGAACGAATGACGAAAGAATATCGCATATACTCATTCACTATGGTTTTGACGATCTTGTCATTTTCGCATTTATCAATTCTAATCTTTCTCTCATTTCTCGCCCCGCCAATATTGGGTTTAACGTCTGCTTAACTTCAAGCTGTGCTCGTTTCCCAATCTGCTTGGCCTTATCCTTGTTCTCGCAAACCCACCTCATTTGTTCCACTGCATGCTCTATATCAGGATCCGCCCATACATTTCCCTTCTCATATGGTCCGTAAGTTTTGTCTAATTCGGTCATTTTGAATTTGACGAGGAAACTATTGTTTACGTTCATGTAGTCCATGTTGCCCGAGTAGCCAGTTGCGATGACTGGTTTCCCAAGAAACATGGCTTCGGCCATCGGAATCCCGAATCCTTCAGATCTGTGAAGTGAAACATAGCAGTCAGCAGCTGCGAATAATGTATAATAGTTCGTCGGAGTCAAATGTCCCTCCAAGAGTCTCACGTTGAGGCTTCTCGACATGTTTCGCAGTAAGCGCAGTTCCCGCGGGTAAGCGTTGCCATTGATGCAGTTCAGCACGAGCTGAACGTCCTTTCTGCCACAGAAGGCGTCGGAAAATGCACGCAACAGACCGTGTGGGTTCTTTCTCTCAAAGAAACTGTGAAAATCAAACACAAAAAGAAAGATGAATTGATCTTTGAACCCGGATCGAGTCTTAGCCTCAGGGGATAGTGGAGCATCTTCGGGGGCAGATAAGGGATATCTAACCTTTACGACTGGAATAGGCGATATTTTTGAAAGCGATGCGGCAGTAAATTGGCTCACTGCCCACAATTCGTCGTAGTATTGGAAACGATCCTGCCATTTTGTCGGAAAATTTTGCAATTCCCAATACCAGATTCCGACATTGTACCTACCATGGGAATAAGCAGGACCGGCCTCTAAGAAGAAGTATTTTGAGTCGATAGGATTGGTATGAGTTATGTTGATTGCGTAAGGGTTTCGATAGCTAAATGACTTCATTGGAAAAACGTACCGTTCACCGTGAGCGCCGGACACCTGCTTGTTGAGGACGAGAGGCACGCTCGCTTGCTCGAGTGCTTCAGCGAACGCACGAGCGCTTGCCGCCAATCCGAATCGGCCTGTAAAGTAGCCCATTAAGTTCACACCAAAATCAGGGGGCGTGCTCGTGGAGGCTTTCACATGCTGTGGAAAATATTGATCAAACTGAATGAGATCTGGTTCAATTATCCTGAACTCGCGTTTCGCGATTTTTTTGCCAGTTTGTCGTATGAGACTTCGGATTCCTTCTGAACGGAGAAGGCCCACGCTTTTTCTTGAAATGCTCAGGACGCTGTGAGTTGCAATGGAGAGTTTAGCGTAATTCTCTCTGCCCAAAGCTAATCGTTTATGCGTCCTCTTTTCGTCTGAGGTGTAGACGACACGTTCCACTCGCGCCTTACTATTTACAGGCGGTGCGCTTAGTAGCCGCGACAATCTCGCCGGGGTTAGTGATTGAAGGTCACGCAGTAATTCAACATTTGTCGGCAAAGCTCTCTTCAAGCGGCGATATGTATCTAAATTGTCAGCAATGAGCAAGTCTATCAGTTCAACGAAGTTGAGTAGATGTCCCTGGTTAATTGTGTGACTGGTGACGTAAAGTATCATAAGGCTGAGTGGATTCCACCGGGTTATGGGATCAAGATGTCTGAGGCTGACAGCGTCTACGAGAACAACTGTATCGTAAAAACTTCGTCGCTGACTTAGGATTGATGCGACATCTACGTCGCCATTCATCAGCTCAACGCCTTTTTGTCTTAGGCAGTTTTGTTTTGAAACGTCAAATTCGCTCTTGGATGTAACTATCAGAGTGACACTCAAGTCAAGTGAATTAGCAGCATCGGCTATGGCTACCGCTCTTGCTCCAACCGGCTCGTCACTCTCGCAGAGTACTAGAAGCGATCGCTCGCTCTTCCAACTTCTTGCTCGGAGAATGTTTCTGGCACTGGAACTGTATTTTGTTCCAAGATAATCTCGCCATTTGTTTACGAATTTCTTGTGGTTTGCTTCAATTCGCGTATGTAATGCCTGTGTTGGAGAACCGCTTACCCGCTTGTAGTGTATTACTGCCGAGTTTGGTTGATAGATTACGTTCTTTTTCATGCTTCGTACGTACAGGCAAAGGTCTACGTCCTCGTAGTAGCCTGGAGAAAAGCGTGTATCATATACTCCAGATGACCTTATGAGTTCTCTTCGAAGGGCCAATGAGGCGCCGGAGCAATAATCTACCGACCGAACGAACAGATATTCAGGTTTTTGCGCATCGTCTAGAGTTCCATAGTTATTGATGTGCCCATCGTTCCAAACAATAGAACCGGCCTCCTGAAGCTTTCCTGTTGGATAGATTAGCTTAGAACCTACTGCACCAGCATTTTGATCCCGCTTTAATGTCTCAAGGAGACTCTCAAGCCAACCAACCGTGACGAGTGTATCATCGTTGAGTAGTACGAGGTATTTGCCTTTCGCTAAGCGGGCGCCTAGGTTATTCGCTTTGACATATCCAACATTGCGTCTCAACCTAACCTTTCTTAGCCCGTTAAGCTGATCGAGAAACTTTGAAGTCGCATCAGTCGAGCAATCATCAACCACGATTACTTCATAACTATTTTCAAGTGATTCGCAACATGCTTTAATCGATTGCAGGCAATTAAATAAGTAACTAACGTTGTTTTGTGTAGTAATAAGGATTGAAATTTCCGGTCTAGGGTTTTGTTTGAAGGATGGCCACGATTCGGTATGTTCAAGGCATTCATTACCGAGCGGGTCGTATAAGTCTAGACCCATTAGCCCGATTAGTCGAAGCATCGTCGATTTCCCAAATGAGGGTTGCGACATGTCATTCAGTCTCGGCTATCGACGACGGTTCATGATTTGGTCTTGAACATTTTTGTTGGTGTAAAAGGTAAAGCCTCTAGGAAAGCATTCTCACGCCAACAATGGTGTAGAATTTCTCCAATCTGTCACTGCCGCCTTTTCGTTTCTGATAGTGATAGCTGATTTCAGTTTTTTCAAAACCAAGCACTCCAAGGAAACTCCGAATGAGTCGCGGCGGCAGGTGCCACCAAGTTTCTTTGGGTTCGCAGCTAACAAAATCCGGCAAGAATATCATCTCTGCGCCGGTAAATTTGTCAAGGTCTTGCGTCGGAAGGGAACAGGGTTCGGTAACGATAACGGTTTCCTTGGTAAGCGTGAGCGCATTTTGCAAGGCGAGGAACGGGTCACGGACGTGAAGGAGAACGCTACCGAATACTGAGATGTCCACCGGCCCTATTTCGCGCGGAATCGAGTAGATGGAACCATAGACCATTTTCGCTTCTGAGCCAAAAGCCCGATGAGCTAACCAGAAAGCATTGTTGATTCTTTTCACGTGAGATCTACGCTCGGAAAGGGCGCTTTCCCAATCGTAACGTTGGTAAGGGACCATGTCCCATGCTTCGTTGACGGAAAGGTCAAAGGCAATCACCTCCGCTCCTTGTTTCTCCATATAGAAGCAGAGATGACCACTGGCCGTCCCTATCTCTAGCACTCGCTTGCCGTTGAACTCCACGCGGCCAAGATAATCTTGCTCCTTCCCTCGTAGATCCCATTCGCCTTCAACGTGGCCGTACTCCGGAAGATCCATTTCATGGTAGAAATAACAATCGCGTAAGTCTGTGATCTGGAGTGGTGCGGCAAAGATTTCGCGTTTCATCATGGAGTGATTCCTTTGATGGTTTAGCATTCAAGTCTTGCGGTCTAATAGCGCGTTTCGGTTTTTGTGTGGTGGGTCACGTGCTGTGCACACAAATCTTTCTGACTTCAAGATTACCCCCTCAAAACGTTTACTATAAAATTGCGGATGGCGACGAAACTTACTTCAATTGGAGTCCAATGGTCTATGTTTTTGGTTTTGTGGTTGGAGTTCGTGCGTCAACGACTCCAATTTTTGTACATCCCCGACACTATTTGTAAAATTGTGTTCAAATTGCAGTGCAAACGACGCAAATTTGTAACAACTCTAATTGATGACGGCAAAAGGCGATTGTTGTTTTCTAGGGCCCGTGAATCCTCTTCTTTGGTGCATTCACATCGGAGCTTGATCAACTTAGGACACCAATACTCGGTTCAAGAAAATTGATTAGGGAACGGTGCATTGCGTTCTCGAAAGAAGTTGGATTTCAGCGGAGAGAAAGCCAAGAAAATATTCAACCGAGACACCTTCGAAAGCGCAATGGCTGAGTTTGAAAAGAATATGGAGGAATTAACCGATCCCGACAATGTTGTTAGAAAGCAGGGTGAGTTCCTATTCACGCCTAGCCGTCTTGGAACAGCGCAAGCTGGATCAGTAACGCACGACGCAACCCCATAAAGTGACGCGGATGAAGCCCATCGAAGATTGGCATCTTGACACAGAGAGAAATCAACTCGAAATAATAGTCGAAAGCGGGTTCTTTGCTCTCTGCACCCACACACTACAAGCGTTGACTCAAAGTTATCCATCCGAGACATATTTCACGGTAAATTGGCCCAGGCAGAATCTGTGGAGAAATAATGATCAGATCGGAAAAAACCTCTTTGAACTATACTTTCATCCGAATCGCGATGTTGACCTGAATAGTCTCGTTAATATTTCTCCCGTGCACCAATCTCTCATATATGAAGACCTAAACTTTGAAAAGTTGAATCCATATATTCAGAATTACTTCCTCCCTTCAGACATCGTGAGGGCAAAGCAAGAGGAGTTTGTGCGCAAGTACGATATTGAATATGAGAACACGATTGGCTTGTGTTATCGCGGATCAGACAAATGGTTGGAGATCGCTCCGATCCAGCCGGATTTTTATGTTCACGAAGTCAGACGATTGGTCACGAAGGATCCGAGTATGAGAGTCTTGATCCAGACAGATCAGCAACAAATAAGAGATCAGTTCGTAAAAGCACTAGGTGAACGCGCCTTCTTTCTCTCCGAATTGCCAGTTTCGTCTTCGCCAAGACCGGTTCACCATATGTCCGAATCCGAACGAGGAATTTCGAATTTCGAGTGGGGAACAAGGTTTTTTGCTGCTGTTACTATATTGGCAAAATGCAGGTATACGATAACTCACACGGGCAGCGTTGGTTTATGGACATATCTTTTCAGGGGAACCCCCAGGAACGCCTGCCAACTGAAACCTGGACCGCCCGATGTTTACTCTGGTTTTGAAGGTGAAATGCGATTAAGACGTAGAATATTGAAAAAAGCGAGAAAGCTGCTGATCAATAATTAACAATCTGTGGCTTAAGATGTATTTCCAACAAAAAACGGTGAACTCGTGTTCCAATTCCCCTGGGAATCAAAAAATGGAACTCAAATCATAACAAAAATGACGAGAAATGGAGTTACTTCACAATCTTCACATACTCAGCCAGCCCAGTCTTCGAGTATCATGAGCATAGTGGAGAAGGACGAGCCCTCTTCTCTTGGGTTATTGTTCCCGAGGGCGATGCGAGTGATTCGAGATGGCTACAGCGCCCTAGTTTGGAAGATTCTGCTTTGGCGATTCGCACTCGCCACTAGAAACATAGTTGCTTTGGAAGATGCGTTAGAGCTTACTTTCTCAAGCCAATTCAACGCGCTGATTACTCCATATCAGATCTGCAGCGAAATTCAAGCGTTATGTGAGATTGTTCGTCAAAGGAGACCGAGAACAGTGCTTGAAATCGGAAGTCAACATGGAGGGAGTTTCTTCCTGTTCAGCCGGGTAGCTGTTCCTGATGCGTTTCTCGTCAGTGTCGACCTGCCCAGAGAGGATTTGAAACCTTGGCGGTCACTTTGCGCCTATTTGCGGAGGAAGGAGCAGAATGTTTCCGTTATTGACGGAGATTCTCATGCCCCCTCGACAGTGGAAAGAGTGAATCAAGTTCTCGGCGGCCGAAAAGTTGACTTTCTATTCATCGACGGAGACCACAGCTACGAAGGCGTTAGGCAAGATTTTGAAAATTATGTAGGCTTTCTAAATGACGCAGGCATGGTCGCGTTTCATGACATTAACCCTGATTACTGGACGAGATTCGGGAAACGAACAGGTAATTATGCAGGAGAGATTTACCGGTTCTGGGCCGAAGTGAAGATGAAATATTCGTATGCTGAGTTCATCGATAATCCTGACGAGGATGGATTCGGAATCGGTATCCTATTCGTTGGGTCGAATGCTGAAAAAACTCTTATGAACTCTCAGTAATCCTGCCCGAACACTATTGTTCGGACCCGATTGCTTACCCAGATGTCTCTCTAGCGTGGCTCATACGAACCTAAAGTACTAATTTCGGGTTGGTAGTGCATCGAATAATCTACCCGAATGCGTCGGGTGACTTGATTTGAAAGTGTGGGATTTTGTAGTCGTGGGCGCCGGAATCATAGGATGTTCTATCGCGAGACAGCTCAAGTCGAGTCATGGGAGAGACGTGTTAGTGTTGGAGAAAGAATCTGCTCCCGGACTGCATGCTAGTGGTAGGAATAGTGGCGTGATCCACTCTGGAATAAATCAGAAGCCCGGCAGTCTCAAAGCCAAACTCTGCGTCAGAGGCGGATATCTGTTGAAAGAGTTTTGCAAGAAAAATGGCGTTGCAATGAAAGAGGTTGGAACAGTGGTCTTAGCTCGCACAGATGAAGAGATTGGCGTCATTGGTGACCTGAAGCTTCGTGCAGAGGAAAATGGCGTTCAAGGAGTTCGAATACTCGACCGTCAAGAACTGAAACAGATCGAACCATTCGCAGAAGCAGAACAAGCGCTCTTGTCGCCTCATGGGGCCATCGTTGACAGCAGGGATCTGGTCGCTAAGATCGCTGAGGATGGCAACCGCATCGGAGTACATTATGAGTTCGACGCCAAGGCACTAAAAATTGAAGACGCAGGAGATTTCCTCAAGATTCGTACGAAAAACAATGAATTTTACGGGAAATTTCTCGTCAACTGCGCTGGGCTGTATGCTGATCGAATAGCCCAATTGATGGATGTCGGTAATGACTACTGCATCATGCCTTTTCGTGGTGATTACTATCGGCTGAAAGCGGAAAGAGGTTATTTGGTCAACTCGATG
>Ga0074044_10005235_pt1 | contig 10587 bp, 7 predicted proteins | sample BogForMeECP23OM1_FD_94443 | JGI IMG/M metagenome (GOLD analysis project Ga0074044, IMG submission 94443) | Bog forest soil microbial communities from Calvert Island, British Columbia, Canada - Bog Forest MetaG ECP23OM1 | ecosystem: Environmental > Terrestrial > Soil > Wetlands ...
CGAAACTGACGCTCTGCGAGAAGGGGGAGGCGAACGTGCTGAACACCTCGGAAATTTGTGGAACGGCGGAAAATTCGATGCAAAAATCAGCGATTGCCGCGTACGACGTACAAACTAAAAACGCGGTGCTGTTCTCCTCGGGCAGAGGTTACCTCAATGTACGCCGTCCGGACTTTCGGACGCGATAGGACGAATTCTCGGAAACGAGCCGGCGTGAATAGATGAGTTCGTCTGACGGTCGCATCCCCTTTCTTACTCGCCGTGTTTCATGAAGAAGACCTCGGCAGTGCCGGCAGCGGTTCGCCGGCCAGTCCTTTCTTAACGAGGCTGGCGATGAAATCTATAAACGAAACAATTTCCTCATCGACACTCCCTTTTTCGAGAGCTTCCATGTAAATCCTGCGGTCTCCGACGGATATCACTGTCCATGGATACCCGCCTGCTGCCAGCATCAGATTCATCAGAAAACGTCCCATGCGACCGTTTCCATCCATATAAGGATGGATATACACAAAAACAAAATGTCCCAGCACAGCGCGCACGGCCGCGTCTGTCTCTTCGCGCAACAGATCGAAAAAAGCAGGCATGACATCGCGCACCGCCTCGCGGTTGAGCGGCACATGCTTGGACCGACGAATATAAACCTGGCCGTTACGATAGCCGGCAAGGTCGGCTGGCTTTAACAAGCCTGCCGCTACACTCGAGGCAAACATTTCTCGATACCACGTTCCGTGATCTTCGTCTGCGACCAGGCCGGGATTTTCGCCGCGCAGAACCCTCTCGATGCTCTTGTGCACGGCCTGAGAGGCCTGCCAATACCCGCGCGCAGCCATGGCATTTCGCTGTTCCCGATCTTCTTCATTCGTCTCTGGACTCCACGCGCTACTGCGGACACGTTCAATCAGCTCAGGAGTGACGCGATACCCCTCAATCGACAGTGAATGATAGGCATCGGTCACATAAGCATCTTCGACGCGCTTCATGTAGGCGCTGATATTGCGCGGCAACCCCGGAGCTTTGGGGAATTGCCCAATGATGGGTTCCCGCATCTTCTGCCACAACAGCCTAATGCGATTCACATAAGGAGATGTTTCGCGCGCGCGCAAAGCGAGCGCAGGCTTGTCTGCAAAGGGGTCTTTCTCCCGCACGTCGTACCCCGCGGCAGACATTGTCTTCGTAATATCATCCGCTATGCGGTCACGTCCGACGTTACGGAATGCACCGGCAACGCGACCGGCAATTGTGCTGTGACCGCCTTCCAATAGCCGAGTTAGAATTCCGGAGGCGTCGCGGATCATAGACAGCGCCGCACGGGCGTCGGTTGAATTGCGCGAAAAATAATCGGGCGAACACGCAATCAAGGCAGATTCGAGCGAGAAAATACGTATCCCTTCCTTTTCCTCGCTGCCGCCTGCTGCAGGCAGGGCGGCACGAAGGTCCAGCAGGGACGTTCCGTGTGGGAGCTTGGTGACTTTGTTGCGGGCTTTGGGTGACCTCACGAGAAGCTGCCGAGGGATCGTTCGGTTGCCTCCGTGCAGAGAGAGCGATTGCTCCGGCGAGAGGCACCACTCCTTGCCAAAGCGCGCTTCTAGATAGACAGCGCAGAAGCGCCAGAACGATGCATACCAGGCTGTGCTCTCTCCCTTTACTTCATCCGGGCGGCTTGGGATATACCAGCCCTTTATGACCTCCTGGAGAAAGCCATTCGCAAGAAGGCGCTCCCGATGGGTGCGCGACAGATCCCTTGCTCGTACGGCGGCAATCCCGTTTGAATTCTGGAGGTTGCCCAGGATCTCCAAAGATTGTGCGAGCTTTTCTGACGGCGCAGGCATGAATATGTCTCCAGATTAGCTTAATGTGCTGTGTTTGAATTAGCTTATTGTGTTGTATTATTATTCGCTTATCATGTCGAGCGTAAATTAGCTTTTTTTGCTGACTTGGTGATTCCCAGCGAGATTTGTGCGAGAGGTCCCTTAACCTGTTGAACAAGTTTTTGCGCATTCCATTTTTCGGCAGTTCGTCTGGAAACTGCGCTCTTCGAAAGGGAGACGCGAACACGCCGAGCACGTGGAAAATTTGTGGAAGGGCGGAAAAGTCGATCCGAAAATCGGCGATTGCTGCGTACGACGTACAACCTCTGATCCGGTGCCGTTCTCCTCGGGCAGAGGTTACCTCAATGTACGCCGTACGGACTTTCGGACGCCCTAGGAGGAATTTTCGGAAACGGATTCAGCCGGTTGGGCGCGTTCATCTCGACGCCCTCAGAGCGCAGCATTAGACCGCCATCTCCTGAAGCGCTCACCGATTCGGATTACGCCCGCTCATGCTCACCGACTTTCGGCCAGCGGGATTTTTGCCATGGCGTCAACCGCCAACAGTCCGACCGAGGCGGCACCGGTTGTATGAGTGCAAAGATAAGTTAGCAAAGAGGTAGTCGGAATCCGCGTCCCCCCAACCCGCTCGCTTTTTGGTGACGGTATTCCGCGTAGCTTGCTTCTGCGCGTTTCGCTAGCGAAGCCGACTTCTGCTCCGTTGCGATTTTGATGGCCGCACAGAAGGAAGCTTCAATTTGGGCCTCATCAGCACCAATGGCAGCAAGAAACACGCCACGGAGTCGGTGCAGTTCGGCAAAGCACTCGCGCTCTTCAGTTCTCTGGGCTAGCGCTTCGGCCTCCTTTAATGTCTCAAGAGCTTCGGGCGTGCGATTCGCAAGGTGCAAAGCTTCAGCCTTTAGTACGAACCAACACGGCACGCCCAGAATCGAGCCGGTCGCCCGATAGTCTCGTATTCCGTCCTCGATCCACGCGATGCCTTGAGCTGCGTCACCCGAGGCAGTGCGCGCCCAACCACGGGAAACGGCTCCGCAAGCTAGCCAATACGCAAAATTCTGACGGGTTGACATTTCAATCAAATCTGATGCGAAGCGTTCCACCTCAGCAGGATTGCGTTCATAGCGGGCCAGAAACGCAGCAAAATGAAGTGCCACGGCTAATGAGTTTGCCTCATTCAGCTCCTTCGCTAGTGAGATCGCTTCCTCCATGGTCGGATGGCAAGAGGCGATCTCTCCCGCATGCCACTGGCATAGCGCCTCATAGCACAAACAAACGACAGCGGGAGCGTCCAAATCCTCTGCATTATACTGTACGCCCCCCGACCGCCATATCTGAACACCACGCATCGCGTATTGTCGCGCGGTCTCGAACTCGCCCAAATAGTAGAGCGTCGATCCCAAAGCCTGACAGGCTCCTATCATTATCGCGGAGTTGTTTTGCTCGATTGCCAACGAATGGACTCGTTGTGCGACCCCCAGCGCTGCACTCAGCTTGTCGGCGATGTAGGAAAAGCGCCACTGTCCCATCAGCGCGGAATACAGTAGCACTGGCCGGTTGAGCGAATGACACAAAGGTTCCGCGCGCTCGTAGCAATTTCGTGGCTCCGGTGTGGAGAACCCGCGTGTTGACGATAGGTATAGTCCTGCCTGCATGAGGATAAAAAGCTGATCTTCCGCCGTGAGACGCTGCGCCTCGACGCCCACTTTCACGGGTGAACTCCAGCGTCCATCTTCAAAGAAATGAGCCAGAGCCGTCAGCAAAGCTCCTCTCGCTCCAAGAACGTTGGCCACAAAGTAGGCATTGCCTCGCTGAATCCGGGGAATGTAAACTTCATGCAGCGCTTCGCGAAACAGACCCGCATTGCAGCCGCACATTACTGCTAAGAGAAGTGGCTCCATCTCCCTGAAGCTATTGGGCAGCTGCGGCGCAAGCGTTCGATAATAGTGATACAGCCGCCTGTTACATTCCTTCCAGGCATCCGCTTGCCGATCCCGGAGCTCTTCGCCAAAGTATTCACGAACGAGAGGATGCGTATCGAGCTGGCCGGGATTGTGCGGATCTTCTCCTGCGAGAAGTTTCGCTCTCCTTAATCTGGCAAGAATCGCGCGCCACTCGGTCGGGCTCAAATTCGTTAATGACTCTGTAAGGCCGGGAATCGCGGGCGATTTCAGCAAAGCTCCAAGCGCCTTTTCGTCAGCCGGGCGATCAAACAGGCCTAAGATGCGGAGAACGGATAACTCAGGACCCTCGCCAAGCCAGGTTTGATAGGATTCCATTACTTTTCGGGCGTGGGCACCCTGTCGCACGTCATGAGCAAGACGTTCTGACACTTCTTTGCGACAACGAATATCTCCATCATAAGCGTCCGTCAGATAGCTACCCAGCAGCGTTAGCCCGAGACAATGGCCGCTGAACTCATCGCTGGCACTTTGCAGATCGGCTTCCGGCCCTTTGACGCCGAGCGCTCGGAGCAGCTTCGCACCAGCGTCGCTGGATAGTTGCTCAAGGTCACGACGTAGAGCTGAAGTGCGCTCGTGGTCGGCAATATCAGCGACCGGCATCCGTGTGGTAATCACGCAAAGCCCCGTATTGAAGGCCGCAAGCTCGCGCAGAAGCGCCTGAAGGGAAGGATCGCGTAACCGTCCTTCTTGCGGGCCAGGAGGATTTTGCAGCGGCTCCAAGCCATCCATTACAAGCAAGGTTCGACGGCGCGCGACGAGCTTTGCCAATCTTTCGCCCTTCTCCCAAGCCGTTCCGAGCCGTGGATCTGGATCTCCAAACCAAGTGAGAGCCGTCTCAAGAAATTCATCTGAGGACGAAGTCTCCCCACTGGTGCCCTGCCTGTAAAAGGACCAGCCAAAAACAAGCTCCGCACTACGATAATGGGCAGTAGCCATCCGTCGAAGCCAATGGTTAACGAGCGTGGACTTTCCGACCCCAGCCCAGGCAACGATTGTAACGACGTTGACATCCTTGTTTGCCCATGCACGGTCCAAAAAAGCGATGTCCTCTTCCCGACCAAAAACATCGCTTCCAGTAACGGGCAATCTGGCTAGGGAAATCTTCTTCGGTGCAAGCCTTGCTGGCGGTTTGCGAGTTCCGACACGCGAAGCGGCGGGGGGCGTCTTCAGGAGGCTCTGACGAGTGACTCTACGCCGTGCGTCGATTGCGGCTGTTATCGTCGGTATCGCCTTCAGAAGTTCTGCCGGGGTCTGAAAGCGACGGCCGGGATCCTTGTCAAGAAGTACCTCAACGAGAATAACAACCGGCTGCGGAATAGCTTCGAGCAGGTCGAACGGTAACGGTGCATGCAAGTGCTGGTGCATCAGTTCGGCGGATGTGCCTCGGAATGGAGGCTGACCGGTCAGCATCTCCCAGAGCGTCACGGCCAACGAGTATAGGTCCGAGCGGATGTCGACCTGGATTCCCGCGAACTGCTCGGGACTGGCGAACTCTGGCGTCCCGGCAAAGATCCCTGGTACCGAAATCGCCGTTTGAGAGCCTTGTTCATCGACCGCCTTCGCCAGACCGAGATCGATAATTTTTGCCGTGATACTGTCGTCATCCTTCAGGCGCACCATGATGTTACTCGGTTTAATGTCCCGGTGAACGAGGTTCTGTTCGTGCACCGCAGCAAGACCGGCAGCGACCTGCGTCACGATTTCCAGCGCCAGCTTTACCTTGAGCTTGCCGGAGAGTTTAATGAGATGCTCCAGCGTTTCCCCCTCTACAAACTCCATCGCATAAAAGTAATTCCCGCCGGTTCTGCCCAGATGGAAGACCGAGGCAACGTTTGAATGGCGTACCTTTGCTGCTGCCCGGGCCTCGCGCACAAAGCGAAGCCGCGCCGACTCATCGCCGAGATATCGCTCGCAGATGACTTTCAGTGTCACCGGGCAGTGCAGATCGACGTCGAACGCCTTGTATGTGACGCCCATCGCACCGCGACCCAACTCGACCGGTTTCCCGTCTTCACCTGTCACCAATTCATAATGCTCGAATCGTTGCACCGCCTGTTCCGGTGGTGTTGGCTCGACGCTATCCTCGGGAGCAACAGGCTCGCCGGACTGAACCCCACCACCGAGAGCCTTGCGCAGCATGCAGACAGGGCAGAATTCCATTGCTCCGGATAACTCGTTACCGCAACTCGGGCAGGTGCGCTGGGGCTCCGTGCTCATGGACCTAACCGCCCTTCAATCGCAACCTCAGCCGAAAGCAACACCACACTCCACCCAGTGGTGCGAAATCGACCAGCAAGGCTTCTGGCATACTGTTGTTCCGTTGCACGAGCAATTGCGTGTTCTGTTACAGTAGCGCGTGAAATCGCATTGCGGAATAAAATTCCTGCCGCTCGCGTCCTCAGGTGTCTCGTATTGATACCGACCTTCGGCTATGGGGCGGATTGGGAATTAACGTCGTGAACGGGCGACTTTCAACGTCGTCGGAAACCGTGTGGTTGATCAGAGCAGAGGGGAAGGACCCTCTCGATAAGCTGGTGACCACCGTGCTGATGAAGGATCATTGTGAGTATACGGCTGGCTGGCAACTTGTGCCTGTTGAGATGTAAGAGATGCACACGATTATGACTGCTAAAGGGCTCTGTGGGCTCTCCAGGATTCGATATAGGCGCTCCTGATGAGCTGGAGGGTATAATCTATCTGCCCTCCAGGAGCGTTTGAGGGGGGATGGCTCCCGCTCTTTGCCTATCGGCGCAATCGCCGAACAAGCTCAGATCTGCTGTTCTTCTAAGAATTCTCCCAGCTGGCGGATCGCCTCTTGTACTTCAGATTGGGGGTCTGGGAAATTGAGCAGCTATACGGTGAACTTGCCTCCAAGTCCCCACAAGAGAAGCAGCGTAGCCTTCACGTCCTCGATCAAGTGTAAGCGTCAGAGCATCACACCTTCGAAGGAACCAGATCAGTTTGCGTCAAATACTTTTAGTTGTTTAATGGCCGTGAAAATCAGGCGATGCAAAGAGTTGGCGTTATCGCCTTTAAGACCTTGATATTTTAGTGCGGCGATATCAACTGCGTGCGGAGCCGCCCCGCAACCAGCCGCATGTCCGCGCGTTGCTACCGGTTTAGGCTTACGGCGATGCGAGAGCAATTTCAGCAGTCCCATAATCAAGGTTTCACGCTTCCTGCGATGGCGCCTCGAACGAGCGGCCATCGACCTCCTTCAGCACACCGTCCAAAACGTTGGACCAGACATTGGCACGACGCCACACGTATCGGACGGTACCGCTTCTCCGAGCTTGCGCGATTAGCAACGGGACCTGCACGCTTTCCCGATACAAACCTTTGCCTATTCCGATTATGTTCGTGTTACAAAAGACGACTGAGCGGATCCCGCGCTGGGCAGCATCACGCACGAGTTGATCGATAGCCGCGCGATGGGCCTTGTCTGGTACGGGTATAAACGGCTGTCATCCTCAAAGATCTGGTTCGATGCATAGTCGCCGCGTGCGTTGTCCGCGATGACGCTGGAGCCGCTTGTGTGCAACAGCGGCTTTCCCGACCTCTCGAGACCTTCGATTAGTGCCATCCATCGCGTTCATCGGGTCGGCGCCTTTTCCTCATAGTCCGAATAAAATCCTTTACCGCTCTTTATCCCCAAACGGCCCTGCTCGATATACCGCTTGAGCAACTGGCGCGGTTCAGCGGGAATGCCTGGACGGATGGCTGCGTAATGCTCTTCAATGTCCAGCACTACATCGAGGCCGACTTTGTCCATCCTTCGGAACGGTCCGAGCGAACCCATGACGCTTTCAAAAAGTTGGTCGACGACCTCAGGCGTTGAAACGCCCTCGGCCACCACGGCCAGAGACTCGCGCTTTATCGCCGCCCATATCCGGTTAAAGATAAATCCCACGCTTTCCTTACGGACATGAAAGGGCAGCAATCCGTAAGCCGGCAGCCGCTCGAATAAGCGGGCGATCACCTCGTCGGTCGTCTTTCCACAGGACATCACCTCGACGACATTCACCTCAGGCAGCCCGCCGTAGTAGTGGGTGTTGGCTACTCGGCCAGGGCGCGAGACGGCGTCGATTAACTGGCTCGTTGGATAGGACGACGAATTGCTTGCTAGGATCGCATCTTCTGGCGCTAGACGATCCAGATCCCCAAAGATCTTTCTCTTGAGATCCAGCCGCTCTGGTATCGCTTCCACAACCATCCAAGTGTCAGCAACGGCGGCTTGGACGGTCCTCGAGAGAACCAAACGACCTGGAAGAGCTCCGGGCCGCCCCGCCACAACCCGAGGCAGTTCTGCCTCGACGTAGCGTCGGGCGACCTCCAACTGATCGGCGATCGGATCATAAAGGCGAACCTCGCCGCCACTGCTCGCGAGCATGAGCGCGATCCGTGAACCGAGCGTACCGCTTCCTATGACTGCTGTTGGACATGCCGTAGGACTAAATGTTAAGTCGTCGTGTTTTAGGGCCATAACTCCTCGTTGTCTGCACGCATTTTAAATATTCAGGCTTAATCCCTGTCACCGGTGATAGGACATCTACTAGGAGTCATCAGCTGCATGTCCGGACGCTGCTACCGGTTCCGCCTTAGCGCGATGCGAGAGCAATTCCAGCAGTCCCATGATCAGGTTGTCACGTTCCTGCGATAGCTCTTCGAATGAGCGGCCATCCACCTCCTCCAGCACGCCGTCCACAATCTTTTTCTGCAGTTCGGGACTTAACTCGGGAGAGCCGAGATCGGCCCAAAACGCCGCCATCGGCCCTGCGAAATGCTCAAAGAAGTGACGAATACCACCTGGTCCGCCTCCCAGGTGGTAGATTAGGTTCGGTCCCATCAGGGCCCAGCGGAGACCCGGCCCCATGCAAACTGCGGCATCAGCGTCCGCCACGCTGACCACATCCTGATCGATCAGATAGGCTACTTCTCGGTACAGTGCCCACGAAAGGCGGTTCGCCACATGTCCGCTGATCTCCTTGCGAATATGCAACGCCCGCTTTCCCATTGTGGTATAGAAACGCATTGCGCGTTCGATGGTCTCCGCGGACGTCTTCGCGCCTCCGACCACCTCGACAAGCGGAATTAGGTGCGGCGGATTGAACGGATGTCCGGTTACGCAACGCTCCGGGTGTTTGCACTCGGCTTGGATGCGGCTCATAGGGATCCCGGAAGTACTCGACGCCAGGATGGCAGGCGGTGGAAGGATCGAATCGATGTCCGCGAACAATTTGGTCTTAAGATGCTCGCGTTCGGGGGCGTTTTCCTGCACCAGATCTGCGTCTGCAACGGCTTCTTTGAGATCAGATTCGAATCGCAAACGCGAGGTCGAGGCTCCCGGCGCCAGTCCGATCTTTGTCAACGCGGTCCACGCCGCTTCGACGTATTGGCGCACTTTGTCTTCCGTGCCTGGTGCTGGGTCGGTCGCCACTACATCCAGACCGTGAGCTAGAAAACAGGCGGCCCAACTGGAGCCGACCAGGCCCGTCCCGACAATCGCAACACGACTAATTCCGGTATTCGCGTCCATAATTGATCAACTCCTTCAGTTTTTTTCTGCTGCGTTGTTGCACTACTGATCCGATTTTACAAAGCAACTCTCCGCCCAAGGAGCGAGGTGGGGCCTCTGGGGTCTCCCCGAAGATGAGGGCGAGCTTAGCGCCGTCGCGTACGAGTTGTCCGAGCGTTGCTGCATAGACTTGCATTGTTTTGCGTTTTCTACTGTACTTTTTCCCACACTAGAATGACCTCACCTTCTTCCCCAACGATCGCGCTTTGAGCGCGATCGGCCGTAATTGTCAGAGTATTACCATCCAGCTTATAAAGCCGAACTAGGTCCGTTCCGGTCCAGGATTGATTCCAGGAAATATCTACGTGATGGACTACCTTCTCACCGTCTGCGGTATACGTTCCTGCATAGGCGAACATGCTCCCTTGGAGTTCTACTTTCTCCTCGTCCGTTGCAACCGGGTCACGTGGCTTTGGACGATCTTCCACAACGCCGATCGCATACATACGACCATCCGCAGAGTAACTGAGGTATCCATCTGGATGGTCGCCAAACGGGCTGGAACGCTGGCCAGTCGCTCTCACCTCATAGACCAATGACTGCAATTTCCACGTACCGAGGATCGGGTTCTCGGCGGCTAATGAGGACTTTGGAACGTCTAGGGAGTGTTGTGTAACATCGGCGGCATTCATTGTTTTGATTCCTGTAGTGAGAGAGGGTGGGAACGCTCGCGCAGGCCCTCACGCGAAGAAGCTGACAGTCGAAGCGAGCATTAAAATCAAGACTACCCTGTCCAACGTATCCGTTTTACCGACTGCACGGTGATTTCATCGCCGGATTCCGTCGGTTAGTTTCGAGCCGCCTAGGCGCCAGGGGTAAATTCAGCGATTCGTTTGATCGGGAAATCCGCCAAGCCCGGCAAGATCGAGCAAAGATAGTCGCGAATCGGGATTTTGAGTCGTCGGCAGGTTTCGACGATCGAGACGATGGCTGCAACGCGCGGTCCAGCTTCCTCGCTTCCGATGTGTATCCAGTTGCGGCGCTTATGCAAAGATTTGCATAACCGGAGTTGGACTAAACCGCTTCGCGGTATTTGGTAGCGCGACGTCCCAAGAGTAACCTCGCGCGAGCGCAGCGAGTTCGACTCAACTTCAGTCTTCAGTGGCAAGATACGGAGGCGCCGTTGCGAGCGCGTGGAAAAGCTGTTTGCAGCAAAGCCCACCAGCGCAAATGAGCTCTCCATGACATCGCTTCGACGACGCATGACCGAGGACATGCA
>Ga0074044_10005236_pt1 | contig 10587 bp, 9 predicted proteins | sample BogForMeECP23OM1_FD_94443 | JGI IMG/M metagenome (GOLD analysis project Ga0074044, IMG submission 94443) | Bog forest soil microbial communities from Calvert Island, British Columbia, Canada - Bog Forest MetaG ECP23OM1 | ecosystem: Environmental > Terrestrial > Soil > Wetlands ...
ACTCAGTCCGCTGCCCACGCAGTAGGAGAGTCGATCGAGGCGGTCGCCATCGCGCGACAGGCCTGTGGTCATGCACAACGCTGAGAAACCAAATCCTCCGGCATCGGTTCGCGATACTGGGGGTCAGGGGGGATTTTCGGCGTCGTCCAACACTCGAGCCAGAAACAGCCTCCGCGCAGTCGCCACACACAACGCACCAAGCCCGGGAGTTCATGGGGAGGGCGTTCGAAAATGCATATCATTCAATGCCCTTCGCTTGCGCTTCAGGCTTGTGATTGACTCACCTGCAGGTCATGGATTCATCAAAATCGTCGTTTCGGAATCATGACAAATCAGGCATCGTTCAATGACGGCGGTTCCCGGGTGGATAATCAACGTGAACTTGCGACCATCTTGTCGCTTCAGGCACTCGATGGTCTCTCTGCGCCGGAATCCCGCATCCAGGCGGTACCTGAAACGGCTGAAGCCGGAGCTCCCATGAATCGCGACCTCAGGAATTGCTGTGACCCGTAATTGAACCATGCCCCCACCGCATAAGCCGAGGGGCACCAGGCTCTCAAATTGAAACGGGTTAGGCTTGCAAGGAGAAATCTTGACTTAATATAGTCATTGAGCGGCCAATCAGGCTGACCATTGCTGCCGGTATCACGTCGAGCCCGCGGACGCACCGATCACGAGGCTAAAAACTCCGGCGTCGGAATGGGACGGGAAATGATTTCAGCGATCTTTGCTTGGTTTGCGCGAATTGGCGAACGTGGCGACCACGCACTGGGCGCGCTCGGCATCTGGCCCTGTCTGACCCGAGGCCTGCTCAAGGTTCAAGACGGCTCGATGACAGCCAGCATTGAGGGTCCGGGAGAGAGCAGCCCGTTTGTGCCGCGCCGGCCAGCGGTTGCCGACATCCCGGCGCCGACACGTTCGCCGTCCCCTGGACTTTCGCCGGAGCCCGACTCATTCAAGCCCGCTTGCCGTCGCATCCTGATCGTCGACGACAACATAGATGCCGCCAGAAGTCTGGCAAAGGTCTTGACGCTGCTTCACGGGCAGAACGTCGCGGTCGCCCATGACGGCCCCTCGGCCCTCGAAACGGCCGAAGCGTTCCACCCGCAGATCGTCCTCCTGGATATTGGCCTGCCGGGAATGAGTGGTCACGAGGTGGCCGAGCAGTTACGCCGCAGGCCCTGGTTCGAGGGAGGCGTGCTGGTCGCGGTCACCGGCTGGGGACAAGAAAAGGACCGGGCGACATCACGTGCAGCGGGCTTCGACCACCACCTCGTCAAGCCAGTCAATCAGGCGACGCTCCAGAACCTGCTGGATGGCAATCTTGGACCCGATCACTGAAACCCGTCGCGGCCAGTCCGCCGGCCTCCATCGGCCCTTCTTGTGCGGTAGCCCTCTCGCTCTCTTGAGAGGGCCGGTGGCTTCGTCGGCCCAGCGTCCCTGGCAGACTTGACCGCTTTGCTGGTTATTGGCCCCAGATCGCCTGCAGCTACTTCCCGTTCGTCTACCCGTACTACGAGGAGAACACGAGCAACTTCGGCATGCTGGACAGGCGAGCGACTCCGCTTCGCTCCCTCGCGTCCTACGCCCAGTTGATCCGAGCTCTGGCAAGACTTCGCTACCTGGGGGACATGCGTCATTCCGCCCCCGCGCTCCTCAGAGCCAGGCTCTTCGGTGACGGTAAGGAGGTGATCGCCGTGCTCTACACAGGAAGGCCTGACGCATCGGCGGCCGTGGCTCTCGGCCTGCTCGTGGAGCGGATCGAGGGCATTGACGGTCGACAACTGCCCCTGGGGGACGACGGCTCCATCCCGATCCCTGACGGACTGTCCTATGTCTGGATCAACCGCGCTGCATCATCGAGCCGGCTGATCGCCGACACGGCGGCCAGTCGCATGCGGCCAACCTCAGCCGGCGTCGAGGCTCGCAGGGCACCCTCGCCGATCGTGCTCCGCTTCCGGCTCGACGACTCACGCTATCCACGCCAAAGCCCGCCGTGGTGCAGGGGAGATGCTCCCGATCAGCATCCCGATATCCTCGAGCTCATCCGCCGCGTGGTAAACCCGCGGCTCGCCGCGGGCAGTCAGGGCCTCGACCCCGGCGATCTTATCATTGACATGGCGCCTGCTGCGATGGGATCGCTGGCAGGCGGTGCAAAACAACTTCTCCTCGGCCGACCATGCGGGTTCCACCAGGAATGGTCAACCGGGTATAATGCCGGTGTCTGGATGCAACTGCCCATTGTGTCAGATGCTCCGCAATGCGGTCTGGCATCAGGTCAATCCAGCCACCCCGACATCGTCCGCCTCGGTCGCGGAGTTCGACAGCAGCCTTGTCGTCAACACCTCTGGAGTCCGGTCGCCGCTCTTGTAGTTCGTCCCTCGTACAACGGGGAGTGGCCAGTTGGTTTCCGTTCTCTGTTCTCCACGGAAGAAAGAACGGAAACCCGCCAGTCGCGACATCGAGCCACAGGGAGGGTTCCTTCATGTTCATGATTCTCTTGATCAGTTGCGTCCTGCTGGGTCCGGACCAAACGCCCCCTCGCGCCAACCCGGCCCCCAACGCCGACCTCGAGGCGTACCAGTCCATGCAAGCCAAGGCCGGCCGCGACCCCGCCGCACACATCCGGATGGCTCTCTGGTGCGAGCAGCACGGCCTGAATGCCGAAAAAATGAAGCACCTGGCGCTGGCCGTTCTGAGAGACCCTCAGAACACCATGGCGCGTGGACTGATGGGGCTGTTGCCGAACGGAGGCAGGTGGGAGGCACCGGAGGCCGTCAGTGCCAGGCTCAGGGCCGACGAACTCCTGATGGCCAGGCTCGCCGAGTACAACCGGCGGCGTGACGAGCTCCAGGCTTTCGAGAACAGCACGATCCCGGTCGGCACAACCGTGCAGAATCGTTGGGCGCTACACCATCCCGCGGCGGAAGTCGCCGCCGCGCACGCCAGGCTCGGCGTCTGGTGCGAGCAGAACGGGCTCAAGCCCGAGGCGACCGCTCACTTCACACAAGCGGTCGTGCTCGACCCCTACCGCGACTCGGCCTGGAAACACCTCGGGGTCGTCAAGCACAACGGCCGCTGGATGAACCACGAGCAGATCACAGCCGAAGAGAAGGAAGCGATCGAGCAGACCCGCGCCGACCGGCTCTGGGAACCCCAGCTCGAGCGCTGGAAGGCTTGGCTCAAGGACGAAAAGCGGCGCGATCAAGCCACGACCGAGATGAAGTCCGTGACCGACCCGCACGCGGTTCCGGCGGTGGTCCGGATCCTCGCTCAGGGGAACGAGCGCGACCAGATGGCCGCTGCCCAACTCCTTGGCCAGATCGACATTCCCTCGTCCACCCGTGCGCTGCTGCAACTGGCCGTATTCAGTGCATCCGATGCGGTCCGCGCGGCCGCCACCGAGGCGTTCCGCCGCCGCGAGCCGCGCGATTTCGCTGGGTGGCTGGTCGACACCATTCGCACACCGTGGCAATACCGCGTCCAGCCTGTTGGAGGCCCTGGTTCACCCGGAGCCTTGCAGATTGTCACGCCTCGCTTCACGATGCTCAGGACATACGACGCTCCCCCGGCGTTCACCCTCAGCGACCAGTTCTACGGTTACGTCGGGTACGACGTGAATGGCTTGCCCGTCGTCGTTCGTGGGGCCGAGATGAACTCGATGGCAAAACTGGCGGCGCTCGACGCCCGGGCTCCCTCGGGCAAGCTCCACCAGCTCGAGCTCCGCACCCAGATGCTGCTGGCCGAGGCCAACCTCAAGGCCGTCGATTCGCAACAACGGCTGATCGCCGACGTCAACGACATCGAGGCGGCAAACGCGAAGGCCGTGGCGATCAACCAGCGGATCACGCCAATCTTGACGACGACTCTCGACGCTCCCGACCTGAAGAACGACGAGGACGCGTGGAAAACGTGGTGGTACGACCGCCTTGGCTACCGCTACGACCCGCCGCCACCGGTCTCACTCGCCGTCGACGCATCGCCCCAGTACGCACCGCCGCGAATCTATAGCTGCTTCGTCGCGGGAACACCCGTTCGCACGATCAATGGCCATCAGCCCATCGAGAGCGTTCGCGTTGGTGATCGGTTGCTGACCCAGGACGTGACCACCGGGGCCCTCAGCTTCCAGTCGGTCCTGGTCGTCCACCACAACGCCCCGGCCAAGACCATCCGGGTGGCACTTGACAACGGCGAGACGATCACCGCCAGTACCTACCACCGCTTCTGGCAGGTCGGGAAGGGCTGGGCGATGGCCAAGCAGTTACAGACCGGCGACACCCTCCGTACCCTTGGCGGCATCGCGCGCGTCGTCTCCCTCGAGCCCGGCGCGACCGTCCCGGTGTTCAACCTCGATGTCGCTGGGACTCGCACTTTCTTCGTCGGCATGAAGGACGCCCTGGTTCACGACAACACGCTGCCCAACCCCCACCTGGAGCCGTTCGACGCGGTCAATCGGGAAAGCCTATCGGTACAGCTCACGCACCCAGCGGGAAAGTAAGCCGTCCACCTGCCGGCTCGACATTGGCGTGGGTTGTCGTTCCGGAGTCTTCGAAGCGGAGGCACCAGCAGCCTGCCTACCGGACCCGGCTCGTTGGCCTGGATCTCCAGCCGTACGAGCTGGCCCTTTGGAGGCCGCATGAGGCATCACTGGCGGCTTTCTGTCTCCTTCCACTTTTCACGGTGCTCGCCGGCGCGGACCTGCCCCCGCCTTCCGAGGACCTGCGTTCCGAGCTGAAGACTTATCCCCAAAAGGTCGTCTTCGAGACCAATCGCGACGGCAACTGGGAGCTTTACCTGGTCAACGCCGACGGTTCGTCGCCCGTTAACCTTACGCAGACGCTCGCCATCGATGAGCTCTATCCCAAACCGTCGCCGGATGGGACCAAGATCGCCTATGTCGCCGATCAGGGCGAGGGCGAGCACCGCGTGCGCGACGTGCATGTCATGAATAGCGACGGCACCGATCGCGTCAAGATCGCCGACAACGCGCGCGAGCCGTGCTGGTCACCCGACGGCAAGTCGGTCGCGTACCTCAAGGGCGAGTTCGAGAAGTACAACTTGCAGGACTTCGCCACCCGAGGCGTCTACATCCACGAACTGGCGTCCGGCCAGACGCGCCAGCACCCGAACGCCAAGATCGAGCATCTCTACACGTTCAACTGGCCGGTGGGCGGCAAGTGGCTCGTCGCGACCGTCCACGGCGGCATGGGCCTCAGCCACGCGATCGTCGCGATCGCGACCGATGGCGACCGTGTCGTTGATCTGAAGCTTGGCGGCTGCCGCCCGAACGTGCGATTCGATGCCAAGAAGATCACCTGGGGCCACGGTGATTTCTACGCGGGCGTCGCCGACCTCGATTTGACCGCCGACACACCCAAGGCGACGAACATCCACAACATCGTCGAGAGCACCGACCCAGTCGAGACTTACCACGTGACCTGGTCGCCGTACCGGCGGCCCGCCTCGTGGCCCACGGCGATCAGGCCATCGCTTCCGGCATCGAGCGCGGCCTCGGCCTGGGCCGCCGACGTGACCTCGCACAACGCGCGCCGGTTGGCGGCGTCGATCCGAGTGCATGCATACTTGAGTTGTTCCGGCGTCCCCGGGTCGGGGCACACGACCGCGACGAGATTTTCCCGGGCCAACGAAGTGGTGGTAATCAAGGGCTAGGTATGGCATCTCCGAATGCGGGAATAGTATGGTGGAAGGCGGCGGCGAGACGGGAGAACCGCTGGCACGGGCCAGGTTCCTGGTGCGAGGATGACGTGGCCGGCTCCGTCCAGGGTGATGGGCTGGCGTGGTCTCCGCCATCGTCCCGGATGGTTCGGCGTTTGTCTCCACGACGCCGATCAGCCGTTGACATGAGGAAAGTCACGGAGACTTCGGCACTTTGTGAGACTACAGAAATGGCGGATCAATCTCTTCTGGGAACGCTGACGGGCGAGCACTTCCAGCCGGTGCGGCTTCATTACAGGGTCTTGAACCACCCGGGGCTGAAACGGGCGTTCGAGAAACTTCGCTGCCTGGAATACGATGCCCCCCGGAAGCGCTGGGTATGGCTCTACGCCCATGAGGCTAAGAATCTTCGATTCCAGCGATCGTACGCCCAGTTCCCGAAAGAGCTGCATCCGATCGTGATCGGCGCCTTCTTCCTGCGAACGCAGGAAACCCTCCTCCTCGACCTCCGCTCTTGCGAGCGCGCCCTGCTGGCGATTCCGTTCTTCGATACGCATCTTCCCCGGAAGCTCGTCGCACTGGAGCATGCCGAAATCGTGAATCAACTCTTTCCCGTCACCAAGGCGAACCAGCTACTGACCCCCGACGCCCTCTTCGATCGGCAGATCGGCACCAGCAGCGGCATCGATCCCGCGGCCTTGGTGCAACGGCTCGCCGAGAAGGCCGCCGATATCGCGGATCCGAAAGAGAAGCTCAAGATGATCTTCGAGACCCTCACATCCCGCGCCGAGGAGCCGTTGCCGCGGATCGAACGGCTTCCCGTCCACTACGCTGAGGACGGCATTGATGGCTTCGAGCTGGCATTACGGCTCCGCCAGATCGTCGCCAAGGAGCACTTGCTGGGCAACCCCGGGTACACCCTGGGCGACGCGATCCAGTCGCTCACCAAAATGTCTTGAGTGAAGAGATCGGCACGAGGAAGTTAAGGGAACGGGAGTCTTTTTTGGGCTCGCCGTTCTGGCTGAGGATAGCGACAACAGTCGCTCCGGCAGTCAAGAAAACGACTCCCGTCCCCTTATCGGTCCGGCTGCATCATTCGGCAATCGGCAAGGCGTCCAGGAGCCGGCGGTTCGCCTCGAAACGCTTGACGGCCCGTTCGAATGAGCCCCTGGTCTTCGTGAGCACCAATGAATAAGGACTCCCCTTGCGCTCCAGTGAATGTTTGACGTCGCACTGATGCCCGTCAATGATATCGATCAGATGCTGGCGCATGTCTTCGCGGGCCGGAATGCGTCCGACCTCGTTTGCGGGGTCGGCCAGAAAGGCCTTGAGCTCGGCACAGTATTGGCACTCACAAGCCAGGTCCGCTGGGCGAGCCCAATCGGTCGGTGGCACCGGATGCTTGACGGTGGCCGATTCGAGCTTTTGGCGAACGGAGACCAGCCAGGACAGCAGTTGTGGATGAACCGAGCCGAACCGCTTCTGGGACCACGGTATCAACGATTTCAAGCAGGGAACCTGGCAATCGTCCAGGCTGAATTCGTCCGGCGATTCCTGGACGAAGTGAATCACGTGCGACAGGTCTTCGTCACGACCGCTCGCCGCAAGCGCCTGGAGCAGCAACGGGAGCGACCTTTCGGAAACGGAAGTTTCCCGGCGCGGGCCGCGCGAGTAGTACGTCGGTCGCGGCGAACGCGGTTCACAGAAGCGTTCAACCGCCAGCGCACACAATTCGTGGGCGAGCGCCGACTTGTCCGAGTCCGCCGTCTTATCGCAGCAAAAGGCGGAGAGCCACTCGACGTCTCGGAACGGAATTTCCTGCCGGCCATGCATGTTTGGCCGCGATGAGATGAGATGCTTCAATTCCTGGGCGAACGAACTCCATCCGAACTCGCGGCACGCGGCCACGATGAATGAACTCAGTCGCAGCGACTGATCGCGTTCAGCCAGTTTCGTCAGAAACAGCGCGATCGTGTCCCGATCGTGCAGCATCAGAAGATGTTCCGGGAAGTCATCGTACGGCGATTGCTCTCGGCTTGCGGGATGCCCGTATCTGAATGTGTGGTGTGGCCACCTGGCAATGATCGCACGGGCGAATCGAATGCAGTCGATGCGGGCTGCTTCGAGCCGCTTCCCGGGCGTCTTGCTTAGCTTAGCCGCCATCGAATAGAACAACGAGAGGCTTTCGGTCGCACCGGAACTCGCGACAACATCGAAGTGATGAACGCGATGCCAGACGACGATCGCCGACCGGTGATACCATCGGTCGAGTGTGTTGCCGGCATTGCCCGTATAGCCCTCATACTCCTCGGAAGCCGGCTTCCAGTCGTCGATCGGCACCGACGATACGATGGCTGACGGATCGAACTCAATATCTCCCCAGGGTTGCTTCCTGCCGCTGACATCTGTCCACTGAGTTCCGCTCAAATTATCCTCGTAAGTCTCGCCGATCTCGATAGCACGCCGCGGCGTGCGGGAATGGTCAAAATAACCTCGACCGAAACTGCCATCGTCCGCGAACTGCAACAAATGGCGTGAAACCTGCGCCAGATGCACGACGCAGTCCGTCTTCTCCGCCGCCGCCACGACTAGGTCCGCGAGCTGTCGATCCCCTCCTTTCAGCAAATCCAGCGACAATCCGCGCTGCGTGTAGTGATGTTCCAGCGTGAAGACCAGCGGCTGCGCCGGCTGTGTCGCTACCCACGATCTGATCGACTCGGCCAGCACGTCGGCTGGAGTGGCCGCTTTAGCGGCGGCTGACGGTTTCACACGCTTCGGTTTCAGCACCAGGTTGTATGCCAGGCAAAGCCGGACGCCGCTGGTGACGCGTTGGACTTCGTGTTCGCAATCGGCGTAAAACGCGGCGTAACACGGCGCCTTGCCGCCCGCCGCCTCGTCGAAAGTCAACGTCTGCTTCGCGGCGCCGTGCCGAACGACCAGCGTCCCGCCTTCGAATCGATTGGGAAGCACGACAATTAGACTCGCCACCATCCGGTTGTGCTTTTCGCTGTCGCGATGCGGCAGGAAGAACCCGCCCTTCTCATACACCAGCAGCTTGTACAGCCTGGCTTCCAGTTGTTCCGCCGGCAATCCAAGCAGTTCTGCAACAGGACGCATTGCATCGGCGATTGCCACGTTCCACGCGTCGCTCAGGCAAAACTTCTTCGGATCGAGTTCAAACGTGTTTCTCACCTGCTTGTTGACCAGAGTCTGCGTTCCCTTTCCGTACGGTGCGACCTGACAAGACGCGACGAGTTCCTTCGCCATCGTTCGTTTCAGTGGAAGTGTGATGGCGCCCAGACCCTCAACTTCGATGCCGGGATCGACGATGGGCAGGCAGCCGACGACACAGAACTTCGCCGACCTTGTTGCCTGTTCGATCGCTTTCGACAGCCACTCGACGGTGGTCGACTTGTCCATTTGCTTCCTCTTTGTGGAAACGCCAGCGTGGTGACCGGGGAGATGTGATCTGAGCCTCCCGTCACGCTCGTCGCTTGCGATCGATCAAGACTCAAGCTCCTCATCAGGCGTATCAGGCGTGTCAGGAGTCATAAGCTCCCACAGTCCATTCTCGTGCAACCAAATGGGGTCGGCATTCCGGGCGATGAATTCCTCGACGGGGAGACCCTCAATCAACTGGGGTCGCGGAACCCGCTTCTGCTTTCCGTTGATGAAGATCGTCATGTACTTCCGCTTTCGCTCGCGCCTGGCCCGTTTTTCGGCGGCGGTTCGTTTGCGCTTTGGTTTTTTCATTGGCGCGTTTCGAGGTTCACGAGTTCATATCTGTCGCTTGAAGGTGAAGCCGGAAAACGTTACCTGTCGATCGGCCCCGGCACTTTGGCCTCTTCGCGATTCTGCTTCGAGTTTGACATCGTTTCCACACTTCGCAACCACTATTCGTCGCAATACTGCGGCGGGGATTTGCCCACCCGCCTGATGACACGCGGGTAGGTGACGGTCGGGATGGCTTGGTCGATCCGGTCTACCTGAACCTGATGAAACCAGTCGTCGCCGAAGTCGAACCGGTAACCGAAGACACGACCCGGAGTCAGATCCAGGTCGTCCAGCTTTGTCGTGCGCGCGTCTCCATCCCCTTTCTTGTTTTTCTGTGGACCTGGAACTCCGTAGTTGAGTCCGTCGGGATCGAACGGGCGTTTGCCAAACTGGAATTCGTACAGATGTTCGTCGCTACGGTCGTACGCCTTGAAGATGGCGTGACGCAGTTGTTCGAGTGTCTGGTCGCCGCGGATTTCGATCGCGCGGCTGATTTCCTTGTTGGAGAACTTCTCACTAGTAGGCCCACTCAGCAAGTAGACCGATACGACGTACAAGCTCGTCGGAGGCGCCGCCGGTGCCACTGCAACGCTGCTCGGTTGGTTGTCTGGACGCGCCGGACTCCTCCCCTGCTTGCGAGCGTTCCAGGGCGGAATCTCGTCATCCGGGACTCGAACCTGGATCGAGCGGGGCTGTCCCGGCTGGCGGTCGATCAGCCCTTTCTTCTCCAGCACCTTCACCATCTGATTCACCGACGGCGGCGAGACGCACATGGCCATTGCGATCTCGGATTCGGCGGGCGCATGCCCGTGCAAATTGGTGTAGGCGTGAATGAACGCCAGATAACGGCCCTGAGTCGGGGTGAAGTCAGCCATCACAGCCTCTCCGTCGTGAGCGTGATGCACAGTATACGAATTCCACGCTGGCTCGCCATCCCGCAGCGAGGATCGATCGACATCGCCATGCCGACGACGGAACCACGGGGAGTTCCGGGGACACTCTCGTTCGATTTTACTGACCCTACCGGATTGCAGGTATTGAAGAAATGCCGGGTATCCGGCCGGCGGCATTTTTGTCATCCTACTTCTTTCCAGGGAAGGGGATGCGAGAATGGACGCTCGACCGAAGACCCGGCAA
>Ga0074044_10005237_pt1 | contig 10586 bp, 9 predicted proteins | sample BogForMeECP23OM1_FD_94443 | JGI IMG/M metagenome (GOLD analysis project Ga0074044, IMG submission 94443) | Bog forest soil microbial communities from Calvert Island, British Columbia, Canada - Bog Forest MetaG ECP23OM1 | ecosystem: Environmental > Terrestrial > Soil > Wetlands ...
AAACGCCACCCTGCGCCCAAGCCCTTGTCGAAGCGGGAGTCAGCCGGATTGTCCTCGGATGCGTTGACCCGTATCCCGCCGTGCGCGGGCGCGGAATCGCAATTTTGCGCAGAGCGCGGATTCAAGTCGAAAGCGGCGTGCTCGAAGACGCATGCCGGCGCCTGAACGAAGGATTCTTTACGCGCGTGTCGCGCCGCCGTCCTTTCGGAATCCTCAAGCTCGCGATGTCGCTCGACGGCAGAATTGCTGCCGCAAACGGCGACTCTCGATGGATCAGCTCGGAGGCATCGCGCCTGCTGGTACATCGCTGGCGACGGGAATGCGATGCGGTCGTGGTTGGCGCAGGCACGGTGATCGCCGACAATCCGCGACTCACTTGCCGCATTCCCGGCGGCAGAGATCCGGTGCGAGTGATTGTCGATGCGCGTCTTCGTACTCCGCCCGGCGCGCTCGTATTTGGCGAGCCTTCCCGCGCCAATGCCATCCTCGTGACGACGAAGGTGAACCTGGCGCGCGCGCGGCGACGTTATGCGAACCCACGCGTCGAGGTGCTCACGTTCGATTCGGCCGAAAATCAAATTGATCTACGCGCCATGATGGTGGAGTTCGGGCGGCGTGGATGGTGCAAGGTTCTGTTCGAGGGCGGGGCGCATCTGGCCGGCTCCGCGCTGCGAGCAGGCATTATCGATCGAGTGGCCTTCTTTGTCGCGCCGAAGATTGTCGGCGCAGGTATCTCCGCGATTGAGGGCCTGGCTGCGGGCCGGATGCGCGACTCATTGCGCCTTACCGGCGTAGTCGCCCGCCGGATTGCCGAGGACATCTTGATAGAAGGCGCTCCCAAGGCCCGATCGCGCCGCCAGGCGCGCTGACTATGGCCTCGGGCCCCGCGCTGGTTACGTCGGAAATGCAATGATAACATCGTGACCACGGGCACGCGGGATGGCGACACAACCCCTGGAAGAAATCTTTTCACGAGTACGTGACGGCCGGATGGTCATCATGATCGCCGAGGAGCGCGAAGACGCCGAAGGCGACCTCGTGATGGCCGCGGAGAAAGTGACGCCAGATCACGTCAATTTTCTGGCGCGCGAAGCGCGTGGCGTGGTTTCGATCGCAATCACGGACAAGCGCATGCGCGAACTCGGCATTCCGTTCTCGCGCGGTAGCGAGGACGGGAGCGGCAACTCGCCGGAACAAGCCGACGCGCTTGTCGAAGCGCGCGAGGGCGTGACCACCGGCATTTCCGCCGGCGATCGCGCCCGCACCATAACCGTGGTCGCTTCTCCCGCCTCCGGACCCGACGACATCGTGATGCCCGGCCATGTTCTGCCGCTCATCGCGCTGAGCGGGGGCGTGATGATGCGCATGGGCCGTGCCGAGGGCGCGGTCGATATCGTGCGATGCGCGGGACTTGGCCCCGCGGCGGCGGTCTGCACGCTTCTCAGCGACGACGGCGAGGCGACCCGCCTGCCAGAGTTGCGGAAGTTTGCGGCCACCCACGATATGCCGATCTGCCTCATCAAGGATTTGGTCGCGTACCGGCTGACGAACGAAACCTTGGTTCAACGCGTCTCGGAAGTCCCGTTCCGGTTGGTCAAAGGTGACTTCCGGGCGGTCATCTTCCGCAACGTCGTCGACGGCCGCGAACATCTCGCGCTGGTCAAGGGAGATGTGGGCGGTGGGAGGCCGGCGTTGGTGCGGCTTCACTCGGAGTGCCTTACCGGCGACGTGTTCGCTTCGAAGCGATGCGATTGCGGCGAGCAGCTCGAGGAATCTGTGAACCGTATTCTCCAGGCAGATGCCGGCGTGATCATCTATCTTCACCAGGAAGGCCGCGGCATCGGTCTGGGCAACAAGATTCGCGCTTATGCGCTTCAGGACACCGGGCTGGACACCGTGGAAGCCAATCTGCAACTCGGATTCGAGGACGACCTGCGCGACTACGGTATCGGCGCGCAGATTCTGCGCGACCTTGGCGTTGGCGAAGTGCGGCTTCTGACTAATAATCCGCACAAGATCGAAAGCCTGCGCGGCTACGGCGTGCAAGTAACGCGGGTGCCGCTGGAAGTGGTGCCCCACATGGTTAATATCGGCTACTTGAGGACCAAGAAGGAAAAACTGGGGCATTTGTTCTCGGAGCTGAAGCTGATCACCTGAGTTTTGCGATGCCGCGACGAGATCGCGCGTGCGGCTCGCGACTGAGATCCAAATCCTTATGGGAATTCGTCACCAGGGGCGCGAGCTTGCGCTCAAAGCGCTGTATCGGATCGATATCTGCGGCGGCGCATCGAACGAGGACCTTGCGGTATTCTTCGACAATTTTCCCGCCGAACCGTCGGCGCGCCGGTTCGCGGTCAAGCTGGTCGGCGGCGCAGCGGGCGAAATTCCTGCCCTGGACAAGATCATCGCCGAGGCGCTCGAGCATTGGTCGATTGGCCGTCTGTCCCGGGTCGATCACAACATCCTGCGTCTGGCGCTGTTCGAGCTTCTGCGGATGGAGGAGATTCCGGCGCGGGTCACTATCGATGAAGCTATCGAGCTCGCGAAGTGCTACGGCGACCAGAACTCGGGGCGCTTTGTAAACGGGGTGCTCGATGAGATCGCGGGGCGGTTGAATCTGAAGCAAAAGGGCGAAGCTGCGGATGCTTCGAAGACTGACTGACCGGGCGCTTCTGGCCGGTCTCGCGATCGGATTTGCGGCGGTGATCGCCGGATGCGGCTATCACTTCGGTGCGTCCGGCTCCAGCCTTCCCAGCGGCGCCCAGACGATCTACGTGGCGCGCTTTAGCAATCGCACCCGCCAGACCGGCCTCAACGACGTCTTCATGCGCTACGTGAAGGACCAAATCGACATGCACCATCGCCTGCAACTGGTCGACAGCCCGACCGACGCCGATCTCGAACTAAGCGGTGAGATACTCACGATCACACCGCTGCCAAGCTCGTTTAACTCGGTTCTCGAACCGACTATCTATAACTCCTCGATGACGATTGCGGCCCAGCTCAAGGATTTGCGCAACAACCGGGTCATCTGGTCCGCGAGCGGCATGGGAAATCTCCAGCACGATCCGGTGGTGGCGCAGGCTGTCGTTCCGACGCTGCCTACGTTCGTGCAGGGCAATCTTCGCGGCTCCGATGTCGCCAAGATGACCGACATGCAAGTCGCGACCACCCAGGGCGCCGCATCGCAGGACACGATGATGCAGAACATCGCCGCGAACATGTACGCCTCGATGACTGAGGGATTCTGAGCGAGCGCCAGCGCGGTAAGCGGGGTGGAGGATGCCGGTAGAGAGCGCGCTTGAATTCCTGAGGGCGGCTGACTCGCGGCGCACCGCCGAGTCCGTGACGATCGTGTTCGGACCGCACGGATTCCTCCGCGAATTCATCGTGGGCGCCGTGGCCGACAAGCTCTCCGCAGACGGGTACCAGTACCGTTCGTACCAAATCGGAGCGAGCGGCGACTTTGGCGCGGTCCTCGACGAGCTTGGCGCGGCGGATCTGTTCGCGGCCAGGCGGCTAGTCGTATGCCGCATATTGAAATCGCATCGCGATCGCGGTGGCGAAGATGTCCCGGAGGAGGACGGCGTCTCGCCGCGCGGCCCGTCAACGGGAAGCGAGAGCGCACTGTCCGAAGCGATCGAAGCTCAGCGCGGCCCGAATCATCTGCTCGTGGTTTATGAGCGCGACAATCTTCCCGCGCGCATTCGCCGGGCCGCTGAAAAAGCAAGCCGCATAGTCACCTGCGCTCGGCCGTACGACAATCAGCTTTCCGGCTACGTTCAGCAGTTCGCGCGGGCTCGCGGCTTGAAGCTGGCTCCAGGAGCCGCGGAGTCTCTCGTTGAAAAGCACGCCGGCGACCTTGCGGCCGTTGCAAATGCACTTGGCAAGGCGGCGATTCTTGCCGACCCGGCCAAGCCGCTGCGCCCTGAAGATTTCAGCGAACCCGGCAGCCGCCGCATGCCCGAAGTCTTCGAAATTGCCGATAGCCTTGCCCGCGGCCGCGCGGCAATGGCGCTTGCCCAGGTTGACCGGGCTCTGGCGCTCGGCCGCGACCCGATCGAAATCCTCGCAGTCGAGATCATTCCTGTCATGCGCAGGATGATGGTGGCGGCCGCCATGCTCGCGCGGCGGCGCAGTCCGGGCGAGATTGCCGCGGCACTGGGCGCATCTCCCATGAGCGGATTGGTTACGCGCGCGATCGAGGGCGCGCGCGGTTTCGGTCTCGAGCGGCTGCGCAGGAGTTACACCCGCACTTCGGAACTGGATGAAGCCTTCAAGAACGGAACCATCAAGGGCCGCGAACAGGCGTTGGGTGCGCTGTTGCTGGACCTGATGACTGAGAAGCAGCAGGCGCGGACGAGTCCGCCGCCCGCTTAAGACCGCCGCGGGAGAATTACGTGGCGCTCTTGCCGTGCGCCTTATGCAACTGAGAACTCAGCCGGGCGATTTGGCGGCGCGCGGTGTTCTGATGGAGCGCGCCCTTGCTCGTCGCTCGCTGCAGCGCGCGAGTAGCTGCGCGCAGCTTCTCGCCGGCCGCTGCCGCGTCGCTGCTCTTGATCGCGTCGCTGGCAAGCTTTACGGCACTGCGCACGCGCGATTTGATCGCGCGGTTACGCTCTTGGCGTTTGAGGTTCTGGCGATGGCGTTTCTGCGCCGACGGATGAACGGGAATATGAGGCATGACCGCAGAAGGCTAACAGCGCCCGAAATCCGGGTCAATAAGGACTCTTTCAGGGGTACTGTCTAACTCGCGCGCCAAGGGTCCTATGTCCAGGTTGAGGGTGTCCTGATTTCGCTGTTCCGGTTTTGCGTTCAGAGTCAGCAGGAGAAGGCGATTCAACACCCAGGCGCCGACCCCAATATGGAAAACGCCATAAATCCGGCAGAGAGCCCTCGGGCCATCTATGAACAGTGCGCTCGCGGCCGCCACCCAAACCAGCTACTGAGCGACCAGCAACGTTGATTGCGCACGGCGGCCAATTTTAATTCCAGAATAGACCAATACCCTTCAGGCGCGGCTGTCACCGGCGCGAACCGAGTGCTTGGCTTCCTGCCATAGCGCTTCCAATTCCGTGGGAGAAAGGTCCTTCAAGTCGAGGCCTCGCGAACTGGCCAGACGTTCGACTTCGCCGAAGCGCGCGACGAACTTGTCGCAACTGCGGCGCAGGGTCTGTTCGGCGTCGCGCCCCAGAAAGCGCGGTACATTGGCGAGCGCGAGCATCATGTCGCCGACTTCCTCGGCTGCTTCCGCATCGTTGCCGGCATCCAGCGCACGCTCCACTTCTTCGAGTTCTTCGCGCACTTTGGCCAGAACCTCGCGGGCGTCTTTCCAATCCATGCCGCGCCGGCGGGTCTTCTCGCCGAGCTTCTCCGCGCGCATCAGCGAGGGCAAGGCGTGTCCCGTTTTGGCCAGCGAAGAACCGTGGCGACTTTTAGTGGCTTCTCCCTCCTTGATCCGCTCCCACTGGTCGAGAACCTGTTCCACCGTCGATGCGTCCACGCCCGCGTAAACGTGCGGATGCCGCCGAATGAGCTTGTCCGCCGCGCCGCGCAGCAGGCCGGCAAGATCCTGCGCGCCGGTCTCAGTGGCGATGACGGCGGCGAACAGCGCCTGAACGATCAGATCGCCCAGTTCTTCGGCAATTTCAGCTGGGTTCCCCGCGGTGATCGCGTCCGCCGCTTCGTAGGCTTCTTCAATCAGATGGCGCGAAGTATCGGCTAGCGTCTGCTCCCGATCCCAGGCGCATTTTTCCCTGAGTTCGCTGACGACCGCGAGTAGCCGCGAAAACTCGGGCGCGCTCCGCGTTTCGTCCTGCTTTCCGCTCATGGCCGGTGCGTCATTGGGCGCGCGTTATCCTCTCGCCATCACGATCGGCGACAACACCTTGGACGTCAGGAAGTCCGACAGGTCCTGCAGACCGTCCGCCGTTATCTCATGCCCGCAGTCGTACTCGCGATAGGTCAGCGGCACGCGCAGCTCGCGAAGGCTTTCCACCGAACTTCGGGCGCGAGCGATCTCGATCATATCGTCCGCGCGACCGTGCTGGACCATCGTCGGCAGCCGTTCGATCGCATCGCGGTCGGTGACCATGTCCTTGAGCTCGGGCGGGAACCAGGTCGAGAGGGCGACGAGCGCCGCGTACTTTGAGGGGTTGGTAAGCGCAAGCCGATACGCCAGCATCCCGCCCTGGCTGAAGCCGAGCATCAGCAGTTTGCGGCGTTCGACCGGATATCGCTCGATGGCGGCATCGACGAATTTTGCGACGGCGTCCACCGCGTTTTCGATTGCCTCGCGGTCCGGGGAGCTGCCCATCCGAATCGGGAACCATCCGTAGCCGCGCGTCGGTCCGATAGGCACTTCGAGGGGCCCTTGCGGGCATATGATCATGAACCGCCCGTCCGCGATGTAGGGCGCCAGCCCGATGAGGTCGAGCGCATTGGCGCCCCATCCGTGCATCGCGATTATCGTGGGATGCGGTCCTTCTCCGGCGGGCTCCCAAACGGTGTGAATCAGCTCCATCTAGCACTCTCCTCGGCGCGCGCTGCGGCATCATAGTCTCGACTTGGCGAGCGCCGCCAGCGAGGACTCCCGCGCGGTGTTCATCGGGCGGGCAGACTCCGCTATGTTAGCAGGGCAATCGAATCCGGCGACTCTTTCAGAGCGGGGAACCTTTTCTTGATAAGCCTGATGGTAATTTTGCGCTGATGGAGTCGCAGACTGGGAGTTCGTTGCGCCGATCGCGCTCCACGCCGTTCCAGCTTGTGTTGGTCACGGGCCTCGCGCTCGTAGCGCTTGGCGCGACCGCACCGGGCGCGGCGCCGGCGTCCAGTGGAATGCTCGTCGGCGCGTTTACGGGAGCTATCCTGCTCGCGATCGTCGGCGTGGCGTTCGCGCGCCTGATCAAACCGCTCTGGGGCGACCGCGCGTCCGGCCTCGACTCAGCGCTGATTACGCTGGCGGCGCTCGCCGCCGTCAAGATCGCACTTCTGCCGTATTTCCCGGGCTTCGGTCCCGATGTCGGCAGCTACCAGTCCTGGGCGCTTCAGATCGCGACCCTGGGTCCCGCCCAGACCTATCAGCAAGGCTATTTTCTCGACTATCCCCCCGGCTACCTGTACGGACTGTGGGTCGCGGGGCTGCTCGCACGAATCGTAAACGCATCGGGCGATGTGCTGCGCGTAATCGCCGAAAGCCCCGCCATCGTTGCCGATCTCTTCCTCGCCATCGCGATGTTTGCGTTGGTGCGCAAGACAAGCCGCCCCGCGATCGCTTACGCCGCGATGCTGATGGTCGCGATTAATCCGGCGTTCCTGTTCGACACGGTGGTATGGGGCCAGAGCGATTCTGTCCTGACGTTCATTATGTTGCTCAGCATGATCGCGCTGCTGAACGCACAATACGACTTGTGCTGGGCGCTCGCGGCCATCGCGGTGCTGATCAAACCGCAGGGCCTGATGCTGGTTCCGGTCCTGGCGTGGTGGACGATGCTCGAGACCGATGTATGGCGATGGATCCGGTGCGGGGTGGTCGCGCTGGCCGTGTTCGTAATAGGTATCGCGCCGTTTCAGATCGGCCATCCGTGGAACTGGATTCTCGACCTCTACACGTCGACCGCGGCTTACTACCACGAAACCTCGGTCAATGCCTTCAACCTGATGGCGTTGGTTGGGGGACTGCGCCAGCCCGATGACGACCTGATTGGTGGAGTCTCGTACTTCGCGCTCGGGATGAGCATGCTGGTGCCCCTGTATGGGTTCATCGCATGGATCCTGTGGCGCAAGCGGACGTACAAAACTCTGACCTACGCCTCGTTCATCGCAGTCTTCGGCTTCTTCATGGTCGCGCCGCGGATGCACGAACGCTACCTGTATCCCGCGCTGGCCTTTTCGATTCCACTGGCGCTGGAATCCATCGAGATGATGGCGCTGTTCGGGATTCTGACGCTGACCTGTCTCTTCAATCTTGCGTATATTCTGCACACCCTGCAGACGATCGTGTTTCTCGATTCGCGCGACCATCTTGCGATGGCCGCGTCCGCGATAAACGTCGTGCTGTTCGGACTTGCGGTCTACTACGGAGTCGGAAGGCTGGAAGGCGCTTCGGAAAGCCGCTTTAACTTCGGCGAACTGGCGAAGACGCTTTTTCCGGAACGGCCACCGGAGGAAAGGTCCGAAAAGCGGCCCGCGCCGCTGGCATGGAACCGGACCGACAGCATCGTGATCGGCGTGCTGCTCGTGGCCGCTGCGGCGACCCGTTTCTGGCATCTCGCGCGCCCCAACGAAATTGTCTTCGACGAGATTCATTTCGTCGCAAACCAGGCCCGCCACTACCTGCACGGCGAGTATTTCCTCGATCCGCATCCTCCGCTGGCCAAGCTCATCATCACCGCTGGCATCTGGATGTTCGGCGACACGTCATGGAGCTGGCGGGTAGGCAATGCGATACTCGGCACCGCTCTAATCGGCGTCACCTATCTCCTTGGACGCCGGATGACCCATTCGCGCCTCGCAGCGACCTTCGCCGGCGCGATTGTGCTCCTCGACGGAATGTTTCTTGTCGATTCCCGGGTGGGCGTGATCGACATCGTCTATGTTACGTTCGCTGCGATTTCCTATCTGCTCTTTTTCCGGTTCCTTGAAACTCCGGACAACGCCGCACGCCGCAAAATCCTGCCATTGATGGGCCTGTCGCTGGGACTGTGCCTTGGCAGCAAGTTCTACATTCCTGCCGTCACGTTCCTGCTCGTCGTGGGCTTCATGGTCTGGATTCTTCTGCGCGAGCCGGCCACGGCACGCCGCGACCAGCGCGCGATAGGTTCGGTTCTGCTGGTGGGCGGAGTCGCCGCCATCGCGTACATCGCGGTGTTCCTGCCGCATTACTACCTGGGATGGTGGAGCGGTATTGAAGACCTGTTCCATTACTACAAGGAGATCATCTGGTACGAAAAGAGCGTCGCGTCCGCCACTCATCCTTATTCGTCGCCGTGGTGGAGCTGGCCGCTGATGCTGCGGCCGGTTGCGTACTGGCAGGATTTCCCCAAGACCGGCAAGGTTTCCACGATATGGGGCGGCGGAAATCCGCTGCTATGGTGGGGCGGACTTACCGCGATGACCATCACGGCAGTCCGAGCGTTCGAGAGGCCGAGTCTCGAGCGGTCATTCCTCGTCATCGGCTATCTCGGTTACCTGCTCATCTGGGTTTGGATCGGCCGCACCTTGTTCCTCTACCACTACATGGCGTCCATCTATATCGCGTACCTCGCGCTCGGCTGGATTCTCCAGCAATGCTGGAGCGGAGACGCCGAACCTTGGGAGCATCTCGCCTTGCTCCTGACGATGGCGCCGGTGTTCATTCTCGGAATCGGGCCGTTGTGGGGCGCGGTAATATTCGCCGCGATCGTCGCTATGTATTTCGGGTCGTTGCGCACTCCTTACGCCGGACGCTTCGTGTGCGCGGTCTTCGCCGCCACGGCGGTAGTTTTGTTCATCTATTATTTTCCGGTCTGGACCGCGATGCCCATCGAACGCGACGGATACTACGCGCGGATGTGGCTTCAGGGTCCGGGAATCAGGGATTGGATTTGACGCGATGAAGCAGGGCGGGCGGCGAACCATTCTGGCGCTTGCGGCTTTGGCGATCGCGCTGGCCACCGTCGCAATACCTCGGCCGGCGTGCGCGGAAACTAATCTCATGCTCAACGGCGATCTCGCCAAAGGCGCCGCTGAGCAACCCGATGATTGGCGCACCGAGGCATGGGTCGACGAACCCCAGGCGTTCCACTATACGTGGGCCCATCCGGAAAAAGGCGTCCCCGGTCAACTCGAAGTCGATGCGCTCAAACCCAACGACGCGCGCTGGATGCAATCGCTCACGCTGCCGGCGGGCTGGTACCACTTCAGCACGGAACTGCGAACCGAAAACGTCGGCACTCAGGCGACCGGCGCCTCGATCTCGATCATGGAAGACGGCGCGATGTCGCCCGACATCCGCGGCACCACGGGATGGCAACGGGTGGGCTTCTATTTGCAGATCGGAGGACAGGGCGCCGATGTCGAAGTCGCGTTGCGGGTGGGAGGATTCGGGAGCCTGAACGCCGGTAAGGCATTCTTCCGCGACGTCCACGCCGAGAAGATCGCCGCGCCGCCTCCAGAAGCGACCCCGGTCTATGACCTGACCGCCATCCGCAAGGCGGATCAGCCCGAGCCTATCGGGCGGCCGATTACGCTGATCGCCACGTTTCTGGTGCTGGCACTGGTCGCAGTATACGGATGGCGGTTGTTCGGTGCCGAAGATCCGGCGCCGGTGATCGCGCGCACGCCTGCGCCCAAGGTAAAATCGCGGACCAAAGCCCGGCGATGAAATCCGACACCGCGCCCGAACGCCGCCTGGAAGCGGCGCTGTTCACGATCCCGCTCCTCACTTACGCGTATTTCTACCAGGGCTCCGACCAAAGCACTGCCGCGAGGTTCGATTTGATGCGCTCGATTCTGGAGCGAGCCACGCTCTGGATCGACGGCTTCTGCGGCTACAACACGGCGGATATTATCCTCGTCGCCGGCCGCTACTATTCCGTAAAAGCTCC
>Ga0074044_10005238_pt1 | contig 10584 bp, 7 predicted proteins | sample BogForMeECP23OM1_FD_94443 | JGI IMG/M metagenome (GOLD analysis project Ga0074044, IMG submission 94443) | Bog forest soil microbial communities from Calvert Island, British Columbia, Canada - Bog Forest MetaG ECP23OM1 | ecosystem: Environmental > Terrestrial > Soil > Wetlands ...
TGTCGGTCGCCAACTCACGTCTGGCCGCTGATGGCAAGACAGGCAAGATGGAGCAGCTCTACGAGTACCTAGCCGGAACCGAGTTCCGGCAGAAAGTCGAGGCCATTGTCGAAGCTTTTATGACGATGAAGAACGATCTCGAAAATGAACAGCGTGCTTTTGTGAAAATGTGGGCCAGACGCGAAAAGCAGATCGGGCAAGTCATCACAAGCATGGCTCTCATGTACGGCGGCATCCAGGGAATTGTCGGCCAATCAACGTTGCCGGAGATCGAGTGTCTCCAATTGCCGGAGGGCGACGATATTTCGTCAGCTGGAGAATAAGATCGAATGCCCGCTGTTTTCCTGACAACTCCCGGTACGCGCGCCTCTCTCGTAAGCGAGCGGCTTCGGATCGAAATCCCGCCCTCGAATGGCGCAAAGGAACAATCGATGCGCGATATCCCGCTGGTCGATATAGAGCACGTGGTCGTACATGAAACAACCCATATCACGATGGGTGCGATGGCGGAACTCATGCGCCGGAGCATTCCCCTCGTGATCAGCTCGAACACGGATACCGTTCTGGGTCTATGCCTGCCTCCGGCGCCGCATTCCGCGGCGCGCATCGAGCAGTATCGCAGGGCGCAGGAGCCTTCATTTGCTTTGGCGCTGGCTGTCAACTGGGTGGAAGCCAAGATCCTTAACAGCCGCCGGGTTTTGCAGCGTCTCGCGGCCAACCGGGACGAATTGGAAATCACGCCGCACCTGCTTGCGCTCGGGCAGCTGGCACAGAACTGTCAGCAAGCAGGTTCGCTGGATACGTTACGGGGATACGAAGGGACGGCGGCAGGCCGTTACTTTGAGTGCTATGCCGGCTTTTTCCCGGAGCATGCTCCATTCGAGCGTCGGTCGCGCCGACCGCCGCACAATGCTCCGAATGCGGTTCTCTCCTATGCCTATACTTTGTTGAGTGCGGAAGCTGAAGCCTGCCTCCACGCCATCGGTCTAGATCCTGCAATCGGATTCTTTCATGCGCCGAAGGACAGACGGCCATCGCTCGCGCTTGACATTATAGAGCCGTTTAGAGCACCGCTGGCTGATGCTATGGCACTGGATCTACTGACCCATAGCGTACTTAACCCGCACACCCATTTCGAGAATCGCAACGGAGGAGTTTACCTGAATCTCGAAGGACGGAAGCGTTTCTATGTCGCGTATGAGCGCCGGATGGAACGCGAGTTTAGTAGCGAGCAGCACGGCGGACGAACCAGCCTTCGGGGTGAACTCCACAACCAGTGCCGGGCTGTGAAAAAAGCCGTGAACGAAGGGGAACCGTTTGAGCCGTTTCTCATGAACTGACCTCATAATCATGGCCGATGAACCGCGTCCTTCGTCATTCAATCCGTCCGACTGGCGGCAGGCACGTGACGTATGGGAACATGAGCGCCGCCCTCCGGCATCAGACGCCGGACTCAAACAATCCGTGCGCATTCCGCTCGGATGGTGGGAAGACGCGTTTGCGAAAAGGCCAACGCCGAGCGAACAACGCGGGCACCCGTGCGGAGAACACCAGATGCTAACGGTTGTTGCTTACGACATCACAGACCAGCGCCGACTCCAGCGGATCGCCAAGATCTGCGAAGACTACGGTGTACGGGTACAATATTCTGTGTTTGAATGTCGATTGGAAGCGGACAAGTTTGACAGATTTTGGAATGATCTTCTGGGCACTATCGATTCTTCCACTGATCGTCTTGTCGCGTACAAGGTCTGCGTTGCGTGCGCCCGCGACATTCGTTCAGCAGGAACGCAGACGCACCAGGAAAAGGTCGTGGCGTATGTCTTCTAGCCTAGCGTGCCGGCGGCACCTTCGGGGCGGCACGCTAGGATGCCCGAAAACCAGCCTCTGCCGACCGGTAGAGCTAATCTCAACAGGCTGTGTCGCTTACGGTTATCCATTCGACCTCACAGCAGCTCCTCAGCAATTCTCATGCGAGCTGAAAAATGGCCTGCCGATCGGACGCGCTCTTGAGTCACTGGCCCTGAACGCCTTACAATCGGACAGTCCGAGAGGACGCGTTAGCCGAAAGGCAATGGAGACGTCAGTCATGGCCTTCAGTTGCTTAACGCGTTCGCTGACGTCCGAGAGGACGCGTTAGCCGAAAGGCAATGGAGACAGGCTGAGGGTAAATTGCACTTTCGTACCTTTTCCTTGTCCGAGAGGACGCGTTAGCCGAAAGGCAATGGAGACGGCTTTACCAGAGGGCGTCTATCGGAGTTCGGGTTCAGTCCGAGAGGACGCGTTAGCCGAAAGGCAACGGAGACCATCGCTCCGCCTATCATGCGGGCTAGTTGTGAATATCCCGGGCGACGTCGCCAGACGTCCGAAGTCGTGTCGTGCCGAGCAGATTGCGCGATGATCTTGCTATAAACTTTGGAAACGGAAATTACGCCGGACGCGCCATCACGAAGCACATCGAGGTTAGCGGAACTGTGAACGAATGAGTGTCTCTACGAACCTGATGTGCAAAAGCGGATAGGCCCGATTCCAGGCAAACATCGTGCCGAGATTTATGAAGATCCTTTTCGGACTAGATTTGGACGGCTATCAAGCTCTGGCCCCGCAAGATACGTTCGGTAAGCTTATCTGCGGGCCACATGCGCTCCTCGAAATTGTAGAGCTTCGCCTTGGACTAGCGAGAAAGTCGGCCTCCGCAGTCGGCCGAATCGCGTACTATCGAGAAGTCCTCGAGAAAATGGCCGTTGGTCAGTCACGCTTCTACGCTTCCTCGTTCGAAAAGGATCCATTCTCGGTCGCGGAGACGTTGTTGCGTTGGCGCGACGAAATGATACTCGCGGGTTGGAATGGCTCGGCAGACTCGGCCGACAGCAAACGGATACGTGACTTTGCCAAGGTTGAAAAGACGGCTGCGGCAACGCTTCCACTTGGCTTCGGTGACCGCGTTCGTGTGGCGATCGCCGAACTTGATCGACGTGATGCAAAGCTGCAGGCGGTGGATGTCCTCGACGCCCAAGAGTATCTTCCGCCGCTATTTCGGCAGTTGCTCGCGAAACTGGGCGCTTCTTTCGGGCAAGTTGCCGGCGCGAAGCTTAAGCCCGAAGCTTCTCCTGGAACAGACCTGTGGAAAATCCAGCATGCCCTTACGGATGGTTCCCAAGGCCGCCAAATTAAGCTCACTCATGACGGCTCTATCTCCTTCGTAACCGCATTTTCTGAGGTCACGCTATCGCAGCTTGCCGCGCAGACAATCTAAAAAATCCGTCGCGAAAGACTCGGTTCGACACTGATTGCACAAAGTGATTGTCCACATCTCGACACGGCTCTACGTGCGATCGATGAGCCGATGCTAGCGTTCTCGCCTCGCTCAGCTAAGCGGCCGATCATGCTGACGCTCGCGTTGGCTTTACGACTTCGATGGGAACCGGTCGATCCGTGTGAACTGCTGGAATTTCTAATGCATCCCATCGGCCCGATGAGCAGCGGGCTGCGGGCAAAGCTGGCGCGGGTCGTCGCGGAATTTCCGGGGATCGGCGGAACGGAATGGAACCGGGTCATTGCCGAGCATCGAGGGTTTCTAAAGCAAAAATTCGCAAACGACGCTACAGCGTTGCGGAAAGGCCTCGAAAGTCTCGATGCAGATCTAGTTGATTGGATCAATCTGAAACGTTTCGATCCACTCGCCGGCGCTCCGGGTAGCGAGTTGGCGTCGACTTGTAAGCGTGTTGCACGTTGGACCGGAGCGATGGCCGCTAACACTGATTTGCCGCCAGCGATGGCCGCCCAATATGGTCGCGCATCCACGCACGCAACCGAACTGGCAGCGATTCTTAAAACCCTGCCTACGGTCAAACCTACGCAGCTCGACCGACTGCTCGACCAAGTCGTTGGTGACGGCATTCGGTGCAATGACGCCGTCGCGGAAGCGGGGCATGCGCATAGGCTCATCAAACCGGGCGCTTTTCTCGAACCGGCCGATAAGGTCCTGTGGTGGGATTTTCACGCGTCGCCGTTCTATTCGTTGCCGCCATGGACGACTGCGGAGATTGAGCAACTTAAAATGCACGGTGCCAAGATTTTGCCCGCGGCTACTCGGCTCGCCTGCGGAAACCTCGCCGCGCTGCGCCCAATAGTCGGGGCAAAACAACAGATTATTTTTTTCGTTCCGCGTCGTCTCGGCAACGAAGAAGTCGCTCACCACCCACTGCACGACAGGATTCAATCCCTTGTTGATGGCAAGCTGCTAACTTTCGACCTCGATCAGCATCTCGCTGACCCGTTGGCAACGCGCACACCGGATTTGATTGCGCCTGTACTGGCCAGTTTTCCCCGCCGCCGATTGCCTCGTCTCCAGCGCTGGTGGAAACTGCCGGATGGACACAATCTCGGGCCGAGAAATATCGAATCGTTCACGAGTGCAACAAAGTTCATCTACAGCCCCTATGCATGGGTGCTCGAATACAAGGCTCGATTGAAGGCCGGCGTCCTCTTCGGAAATCAAATCGTCCACCACAATCGCCAGCGCGGCAATCTTTTGCATCGGCTTATCGAGCTGGTTTTTACGCCGGGAGCATCGATTCAATGGACTTCGGCTTCCCGTGCGCAAGTTGATCGGTGGCTGGAAGCTGAATGGCGAAAACTCCTCCCGGCAGAAGGCGCGAATCTGTTGCTGCCTGGAAACCGTGCCGTGGCGGACGCACTGTTCGCTGAAGCGAAACGCGCAATTTGGTCTTTGCTGGAACAAGTGCGCTCGGCATCGATCACCAAAGCCGCTGTCAACGTCTCACCGCCACATGTGCCATTTATCGGAGGCAACCTGGGCGGCCACATTGACCTTTTGGTTGAAAATGCAGCCGCGCGGGCCGGCGTTATCGACATAAAATACAGCGGGTATAGTCGCAGACGGGCCGACCTTGCAGACAATCTCCAGCTCCAGCTGGCGATCTATGGCTGCCTGGCCGCGCAACGCGGCGCGTGGCCCGAATCGGCTTTTTTCATCCTAACGAGACATTCTTTCCTTGCGCAAAACCGCAGCCTTTTCCCGAACGCGGAGATCGTGGCGTCGAAATTGTCGCAACTCGGGCTCGAGGCGTGTTGGAAGGAGTTCGAAACCATTTGGAGATGGCGTCGCGAATTGCTCCAGGAGGGCTGGATCGAGGTAACCATCGCCGGGACCCAGCCGACTGATGGAATCGGTTCGGAGCCGAACTCCGCACCGCCGATCGACCGTTGGCAGGCCAAAGATGGCCAAGATCAGTTTAACGACTTTTACGCTCTTACGGGTTGGGAGGAAAGAACGTGAACATCCGCAGTATCGCCGCGGGTGCAGGCACCGGGAAAACCACCGAGCTGACGCGCATTATTCGAGATAGCGTCAGGCGCCGCGAATGCCGTCCGGACGGCATCATCTGCACGACTTTCACCAAAAAGGCCGCGGGCGAACTGATCGAACGTGTGCGCCAAGCGCTGTTCAAAACCGGCAGCATCGATCTGGCTGAGCGTCTTGACGGATCGTTGCTCGGCACCGTGGATAGCGTCTGTGCGCGGCTCCTTGGACGTTTTGCATTCGAGGCAGGCATATCGCCGAGCATCGAGATCATCAGTGAACAGGACGCTGGGGTGCTATTGAGCCAGACGATCGAAGGCTTATGCTCTCTGGAAGACATCCAAACGATCCAACGGATCGGTGAGCGGCTCGACCAGACTGATAACCGGACGTTACGCTGGAAAAAGCAAGTGGGCGCGATCGCGGCTAAAGCTCGCGAGAATGCGATTGTCCCGGCGCAGCTCAGCGCAATGGCAGAACAAAGTTGCAACGAGTTGCTAAGCCATTTTACCCCACGCGCGTCTGCCGCCGCGTCGCCCGATACGGAATTGGACGATGCCATTACGAAGGCCATCAGCAAAATTTCAGCTGGAAGAGACGCTACGAAAACCACAGAACGCTATCTCCACTTTCTCGAAGACTGTCGACGTGAGCTGCGAGACGGGCGATTGACCTGGAGCCGATGGGTAAAGCTCACCAAAGAGACACCCGCAAAAGCGAGCTCCGCCGCCGCGCAGCCGGTTATCCGGGCCGCGCAGCGCTACGAGGTGCATCCCCAACTTCATAATGATATCGAGCGATACACAAAATTGCTCTTCGAGATTTCTGCCCAAGCGTTGGAGCGCTACCAAACACGCAAGGAAGAGCGCGGGCTACTAGACTTCGTCGATCTTGAGCAGCGCGCTCTCGCGCTATTGCAGGAGCCAGATGTCGCAAAAGTTATCAGCGACGAATTTGATTTGCTCGTTGTGGATGAGTTCCAGGACACCAACCCAATCCAGCTCGCTTTGTTTATGCGGCTGGCTGGGCTAGTTCGGCACGGTGCCGTCTGGGTCGGTGATATTAAGCAAGCTATCTACGGTTTTCGCGGCAGCGATCCGGACTTGATAAATGCAGTCGTGACGATCCTGGAATCACAGGCTCCAAACACTTTAAGTACGACGTATCGCGCACGGGCAGAGTTGGTGCAGGTTTTCAATGACCTCTTTGTTCCGGCCTTTGAGCAGGAACTTGGCTTAAGACGAGCGGACGTAGAGCTGCGCGCGAACCGGCCTTCCAATTCCGGTCTGCCGGTGCCGATGGAATTTTGGGATCTGAGCAGCGGCGGACTCAACAAGAATGGCACGCCAAAACAACTCACGAAAGGAGAAGCGGCACAGGCACTGGCCGAAGGCGTCTTTCAGGTGGTGGCGGACCAATACTTTATCGAAGATCGTGATTCGGGGCGACTACGTCCGTTGAAGCTGCGCGATATCGCGGTTCTCTGTCGGACAAACGACACGGTCGGCGCCGTTGCGGAAGCGCTCACTGGACGGGGCTTTCCTCTCACGGTTGGTACCAGCGGCTTGCTATCAACGCCAGAGGCGCGGCTCGCGATGGCGTGCCTGCGACGCGTGGCCGATCCGGGCGACACACTCGCGACTGCGGAAATCATCGCACTAGAAGGTACCTTGAGGCCAGAGGAGTGGCTCCAAGATCGGCTGGAGTATTTAGTTGCGCACCCGTTAGATCCGGAAGGCAGAAATTGGGGAATAGAGCGGCCTCGAGTTAATGACGCTGTTGCCGCATTGCACGCGGCGCATCCGCTGCTCATTCAGTTGACTCCCGCTGAAGCACTCGACGCCGCGCTTGGAACCGGGAATGTCTTTGCGACGGTTTCGGCGTGGGGACCATTTGAAGGCCGTTCTGCCCAGCGACGGGCTAATCTCGAAGCATTGCGCGGCCTAGTGCAACAGTACGAGAAGAGCTGCGCCAGTAGGCACAGTCCGGCCACTGTCGCCGGTTTTATCTTTTGGTGTGACGAGATCACAACCCAAGCGCTCGACATGACAGCTGCTGATGACCGCACCGAAGCGATCCACGTGATGACGTATCATAGTGCGAAGGGCTTAGAGTGGCCGGTGACCATTTGTGCAGACCTGAATTTCGAACACAAAACCGGGTTGTGGGATTTGGCTGTCCTACAGGATGCCGCGTTTGACCCGCAAAATCCTCTCGCGAATCGGCGACTTCGCTTTTGGCCGTGGCCATTTGGCGGGCAACAGACGGGCATACCGCTCAAAACCCGGATAGAAAGCAGTGGCGCCGGTCGTTTCGCGTACGCCGCAGCAGCACGTGAGGAATTACGCCTGCTCTACGTCGGCTTCACACGCGCCCGGGACGTGCTAGTGCTTGTGACTCGACGCGGTGAGACAAATGCGTGGGTTAACCTACTACAGGCTCCGTGGCTGAAACCAGACGAAGGTGACGGGACTATTATCGACATGCCACTCGGTTCAGCCCGGGTTCCGTGTCGAAGCCGAATTATCGAGCCGCCAGCCTCCATCATCGCTCCTACGGCGGCCGCGAATTTTCGGTGGTTCCCGCCGCCGTTGCAGCCCACACCAAAATTGCCCGCACTGGTGGTCCCTTCGAAACAACCCAGGCTCTGCAAAGCCAAAGTTGTGCAATCGATCGATCTGGGCAGCCGCTTATCAATCAGCGGCGCCGTCGACGAGAATGATCTCGGCAACGCACTACATGCGATCTTTGCCGCCGACTTTATTAACCCCAAACACTCCGATCGGTTCACAGTAATCGAGCGACTCCTGCAAGTTCGCGGTCTGGAACACAACATTAAAGTACAAGACGTTGCCGCAATGATTGACCGTTTCGCCGCGCAGATCGACAAGCTCTTTCGGCCGAAGTCCATCCTCGTTGAAACGCCCTTTCTTACCGTCAACAGCGGCGCGCAGCGGATCTCTGGATTCATTGATCTGTTGCTCGAAACCTCCAGAGGCGTGGTAATTATTGATCATAAATCCTTTCTGGGAAAAAGCGCTGATTGGCCGCAGAAGGCCGTATCCTACTCCGGCCAACTTGACGCGTATCGCAATTCCCACCACGGCTTTCCAATTGACTCCGTGTGGATCCATTTCCTGGTCGGAGGCGGAATGGTCCAAATCGACTGGTAATGGAAGTACGCTATATAAAGAGTTCTCGGCGACTGCCTCAATCCAAACGCCTCCTTCAATCTTAGTTAGCGTATCACAATAAAGATCCCTTTTACCTTGCCATCTTCGGTCAGTGACCCGTCCTTCCTGCGCACACAGGCTAATTGAAGCGAGAATAAGCGATAAAAACGCTATGCTGCTTTTCAATTTAGACCTCCGTATTTTTTGTTCGCTGTTCTGTCAGCTCTCGTCGTCCGCGGACTAGAAGTTTTGTCGTTTCGATCTTTTCGAATCCGGACCGACTGTTGCCGTCCCGTCACCGGGGCGGCGTGGGGTTAGGGCGGCGAGGTCACCTCGCTTGCCGGTAGCAACGAAGCCTGCGCGAATGTCGGGGTCGTCCAAAAAATTCCCAAACGCAACCAACTTTTCCCTGAGTGTTGGATCCTCCACACTGGCACCGAAGGCCCGGACGCGTGCGCCGCTCAAGGGGATGAGTACCTGGCTCGCTGCTCGAAAGACGCGACCAATGGGCGTCAGCCATAAAATATACGAGCATCCCTAAGGGAACAAGTGGGGTCCGCTGCATCACCACGCTGGCAAACTGGTCTGCCTCCTCCTCTTTGCGGATTGACTCAGTGATTCGGTGGGCGTCGTCGTGGAGAATGCGTCCCATTTCGTGCAGAATGATGAAAATGCGCGCCCTTACGAAGTGTCCGAGCGGGTTCTCGTCTACAGCAGGGTCCTTCAGCGCATCTTCGGGAATTCCGAGGGCGCGAAGGGGCGGTGGAAAGCCGGTCACTGGCGGCTCACCATACCAAAGAATGGCAGTGTATTCGGAAATGGCCTCTAGGCTATAACCTTTGGCTTGGAACCATGCATAGACAGTGCAAAGGTCATCGAGGAACTTGAGACTCAAAACCGGTAGAACGATAGTCCTCCCGTCCGGAGGGGCGTAGAAAGCAAGGGGATGCCCGTGGGCGTTACCGTCGGCCCACGGTGGTGATTCGGAGGACTGGCTTGGCCCCAAGGCTGCGTTTTTCAGCGCTCGTGAGTGCGGGCCAGATAACCTCATCTAGGATCTTGTTGTTGGTACGCACATATCGGCTCTGCCAGTCAGGCTCTCCATCCCTCGGCTTCACGGATTCTAGAGGGGCACACCAGCCTTGTATGAAAGGCTCCTAGTATCGAGTTCTGATATTCATCCTGTCTGGACTGTTGTTTCGGACACCCAAGCGGGTGCCAAACCATAAATACTATAATTTTGTTTTCACTCTTCGCATTGAAGTTATATGTGATCCGAAGTATTTCTGGTGCTAAGCAATGCGCTTTCCCTAAACAACTAAAGCGGAGAAACGAAAATGCCGCGTTCTAGAGAAGGTTGGTTGTCCACTATCCGAGCTATATCGGAGATGACGGAAGCTCGTGGTTGCACCAAAGCCGAGGCGGCGACAGCGCGAGTCAAAGCATTCGAATTGATGTACAAGAAGGGCATCACTACGAGAGATCTAATGGCGCCTGTCTTCCCCCTTGTTCCGGAAGCTTCCGTGACCCCTGAGCCATACGATCCAAACCGCGTAGCCTATGATTACTGGAAGAAACATGGCAACCGCTCCGACCCTTTTGGGAGCCAGGTATTTTCAAACGAGAGAAGTATAAACCCTTTCCAGGGCATCGCCCGTATTTTTGCTTTCTGCGGATTTGCGGGCCTTGCAGTATGGATCATTGCGGCGGTTTTAAGCCCTGAAAGCCGCGGATACAACGACGCCACCGGCATCGCCTACGTTCGGACGGAAAATAATAACCGGGCAGAAGGACACTCTTCGCTTCGTGCCGTCCCGGCCAGACCAGACCTTAAGCCAGAGCAAATACTTTACTCTCACCCCTCGACTCCTTGAGTCTTGGTGAGTTAAATTCATCTAAATGCCAGTCGCCTCCTCCAAGTACGGGAGCGTGTTCAGGTTTATATACAGCTTCCCGCTGCCATGCGAGAAGCAGTGTCTTTTCGCTTCCGCGAAGCGCATTAAGATTCGGCGCGCTACAGCTTGTTCACGGTGTTGCTGTTTGTGTTTGTCACCCAGATATTAGCTCCGTCAAAGGCGATGCCAA
>Ga0074044_10005239_pt1 | contig 10582 bp, 6 predicted proteins | sample BogForMeECP23OM1_FD_94443 | JGI IMG/M metagenome (GOLD analysis project Ga0074044, IMG submission 94443) | Bog forest soil microbial communities from Calvert Island, British Columbia, Canada - Bog Forest MetaG ECP23OM1 | ecosystem: Environmental > Terrestrial > Soil > Wetlands ...
ACAGATTGCGTCTGGATGGCAATCGAGCTACACCCGATTTAGTCGAAAGTCTCTGGAGGGGTGGAGAAAACCCCACTGGTGGAAGCTGTCCGGTCACGAGCGTCAGCAGTTTAGCCCTCGCTGGGAACTTTTTGGCGAGCGCAGGCGGCAAGTTGCTTCATCTCATCGCGTATCTGCCGGCGTTTTTTTCGTCGCTGGTTTGAATCCTGTGTTTCTGCGGCGCTTCTGTCGCCAGTCAGATGGTGTTCATCCAACTCCTTCAGCACCGAGATCTGCTGTAAAAGCTCCAGCATCTTATCGGAAGACACACTCATCGGCTTCTCCTCCCTTGGCCTTTGCTCCAAAGCGCTGCCAGAGCCTTTGCCGCGGCAGATACCGTGTCTTGCACGCTAACTGCCGGATTTCCACCCTCGACAATCGGACTCTGCTTCCTTGAAGCTTTGCTTGCTCCAAGACGACGCAATGCGAGTTCATACTTCTGTAAATTCTCCGAGTCGATAAAAGTCACTGCCGCCATCGATTCCTCCAAACCTTCCACAAATCTACATTCGTATCCAGCGTTACAAAATAGGTCAAAACCTGAGAATGGATGGGAAATGATAGTAGAGGTTCATTGCTGCCGAGCGATGCAGCCGTACTGTTCAGGTGGTTGGTGGGGGCACATCGGTACGAAGCTTGAGTGTCGGCGTGCTCTGTACCGTTGATTTTTGCTGGTTATCCTTGCCCAGCGCATCCAGCACTTCTCGCGTCATCCTGTCATCGATCTCAGTCGCATTCTGCAAAGTCACGGGATAGCGGATCACCGCTTCGAGCCCACTTCCGGTAAAAAGCAGCCGCGTTCGGGGACGGAATTCTCCGGCCGAGGTGTGGCCTAGTGTGCGTTCCATCTGGCGGCGCTGACCTTCGATGTCGTCCTTGTAGTCGGCAAAAACTTTTCCCACGACCTCCGTCAGATTTTTCTCGACCTGGTGATAATCGCTATCACTGGGCAGCGTGACCGTGATCTCGTGCCACATGAAGTTGGTTCCGGGTATTTGCTTGAACAGGCCGGAAGCGGGCTGGAAGACGATAGAGTTGGAAAATGCGACCACGCGGCCGGTGGGAATCTCCGATCCGGTGCTGCTCAATTCCATGAGGTGCAGGCGCACCAGCCCAACATCGACGACTTCTCCAGTAACTCCCGCAATCTGCACCCGGTCGCCGACGCGAATCCCGAATTTGCCAATCAAAAAAAAGTAACCCGCGACGGAGAGAATGACATTTTGCAGCGCCACCGCAACCCCGGCGGTGATCAGTCCCGCGAACGTGGCCACCGAACCAAGCTGGCTGGCAAAGGCGAATGCCACTACCACGCCAAGGGAAAACCACATCACGATCTTGCGGATTAACAGGAACTGGTAGCGGCGGCGAGCGTCGTGCACGTAGCGGAAAATTGCCTTGCGCCAAAGCTCGGCGGCGCCCAGCACGAATCCCAAAGCGACCGCCAGCAGAAGCAGGCGGGCCAAAAGCCCCCTCAGGTCGGAGCGGTACCGGGAATTCACGGTACCCTGCCAGTTCATCAAATTTCTCTTGTAAAGATCCAGCAATATCGATTGCTTGCTCAGCGGAAGCACGGCGGCGGAGAGCTGCTTGAATTGGGCGGTAAGTGAATCCAATTGTTTCTTCTGCTGGGCCAGGGTGTTGGCATCGGCAGTGTCGGCCTGTTGCGCGATGGTGTCGCCTTGCTTGGTCAAATCGGTCAGGCGAGCGATCAGAGGATTGCGTAGTTGCTTGCCGGCTTCGGCCAGAGAATCTGTCGCCTTCATGCGGTCACTAATCGTGTGCACTTTGCCGGAAAGAGAGAAAAGATCCGCAGTCAGCCCCCAAATGCCGGTTGGCTCGGGCTTGCTGGCAGATACCGCCGGAGCAGGGGGGGATGGCGCGCCAGTCGAGGAGTTAGATGCCGCGACCTTCGTGGACCCGGCCACTTCCGGAGAAACTGTGTGCGCGAGGGCGTCAATCTGTCCCCGCAAACTGCTGGTTCCCAAACCGCTGCTGCTCGCGCTTCCCACAAAATCGGCCATATTGCGGATGATGTCGCGGCGGGCATTGGCGAGATCGATTTCGCTTTGCAGTTCGGCGATGGTGGCTTCGAGGTCACGGCGCTTCTTGCCGGTGGCCGCGTCGAGTTTCTGGCGATCGGACTGCAACTCCGATTGCGACTGCTGCACCTGCTGGTCCAGCTTGGCCGCCAGCTGCATAAGCGACTGGTAGCGGGCATCCTCGGGATTCTGCGCCTGGCTGGATTTCCCCGACGTCTGCACCGCAAAATCTGCTTCGGCTCTGGCAAAGTCGAAGGCGCTACGCACGATCTGGTCGGCCAGCGGACGATCGTCGTTTACCGCGATGACGTCATCGGGCTCTTTCGCAATTTGCCGTTCGACATCGATCTGGCGGTACCAGTTGATGCTCTGATCGAGAAATTGCAGGATGTCAGAGCGATCCGGAGCCGTGGGGGCACTGTTCTGCGAAAGTGACATCCCGATACAGAAAATCACCAGCAGAAGAGAAATGGTGGCGATTCGTACGACCGGCCAAAGCGTCGGCACCGTTTTCTTCGCCATCCGCCGCTTCGCACCGTTCTCGGGGAGAATGAACTTCATTTCTCTAAAAGTTTACCGGGAAACATTGAAACATGGCGGAAGCGAGTGGGAGTCGAACCCGCTGACAAACGTCAAACAAAGGACATAGCAGAGCACAGTTGGCATTGTTAGTTCTTGTAAGTCGTTGCAGGATGAGCTACTGATTTCTGAAATCATTTTATCAAAGGGCGCCTGTCGCCGGATGCCGTAGGGGTACCCCCTCTACCTAGGTAGTGAGGGCTATGGCTGCCAAGTGTCACTTTCGCAAGAAGGACGTTGTCCGGGGACATTTCATTCCTCATTGTAGGAATGCTCGCCTATGTTTCTGGTGCAACCGAAAGCCACTTTGGCGCGAAGTAGAAGTGTACGGGCTACTTGAAGAGTCTTGATAGCTGCACGTCGCTGTTTCGCGCACAAAGGAAGCACATAAAGACCTCGGACCACACCGCGTACGTCACATTCCGCCTGCGTTGTGTGAGACTCCCACGGCCTGAGCAAGAATCTAATCAAAAACAAAACGCCCCAACTCAACCGAGTCCTGGGGCGTTAAGTCGAACAGCCCTCCCCCGAGTCTGCTCAATCACACTCTACCGTGAGTGGTTCCACCCGGGAAGATCACGTTAGGAACAAGGTCCTGATTACGAGTGAGACTTGCAGCCTCTGGCGCTACGCGGCCTTCTTTTGCTGCTTGATCCTCGCCCATCGTGCCCGCTGAAACGCTGCGATCTTACGGCGAGCTGCTGCTGACATGGTGCGCTTCACCGGAGCGCTCGCTGGTTTTGCTACCGGTACCGCTGGCTGTGATTCCTTCCGCGCCCTTGCCCATCTCGCCCTTTGCGCCTGTGCCATCTTGCGCCGTGAAGCCGGCGATATGATTCGGGTCGGTTGATTTGCTTTCCGGGTTGTTGCGAACCCGTTTAACGACTCGATGACTGAAATCGCTTGATCTAACTTCTCCACCTGCAACTGCGCCTGCTTGCGCTCCGCACGGAGTTCCTGAAGCGCGTTGGTTAGGTTTCCCATTGTTCCCCCTCGGTATTTGACAACGGCCTATTGTAGAAGGTTGAGTGTCATACTGCCCAGCGTGCTCTACTTTGCCCTTGTACCGTAACGGCTTTTGTAATCTGTCTTCGCGAACTTGACTGTTGCAAGGCAGGCAGCTCTACATCGAATCCCGAGTCGCGGCTCCAGGGAATCATTGGGACGAGTATTTACCACGATCCTTGGCGGTGGTTACTTTTGCTGGAAGCTTGCGTTTGAGTGAGGATGCTCACCCTGAAAATATGATGGGAATTCTTTATGGCTTCCTGCGGTTTATTTTCTCTTTTCCTGCCGCGCTTTTGTAGTAACGTGGAATCATGGAGTTTTCCATGAGAGATCCTTATGGGTTACGTATGCATTCACGGCCATTTCTACCAGCCTCCTCGAGAAAATCCCTGGCTTGAGGCGGTTGAACTGCAGGATTCGGCTTACCCTTATCACGATTGGAACGAGCGCATCACCGCGGAGTGCTATGCGCCAAACTCCGCTGCCCGCATCCTCAACACTGAGCAGCAGATCATTCGGATCCTGAATAACTACGAGAAGATCAGTTTCAATTTCGGTCCGACTCTGCTTTCCTGGATGGAGACAAAGTCGCCTAAAGTTTATCGCGCTATTCTTCAAGCCGACCAGGCTAGCAAAGAAAGGTTCTCGGGCCACGGTTCTGCTATCGCTCAGGCCTACCACCACATCATCATGCCGCTGGCCAATCAGCGTGATAAGCACACCCAGGTCGCGTGGGGCATACGAGATTTCGAGCACAGATTCGGGCGCTTTCCCGAGGGCATGTGGCTTCCGGAAACAGCGGTCGATATCGAGACTCTGGAGATCCTCGCGAAGTTGGGGATCAAGTTCACCATTTTGGCTCCCCGCCAAGCCCGCCAGGAAAGTAAGATCGGCGGACGATCGTGGAAGGACGTGAGCGGAGAGCGGATTGATCCCTCGATGCCCTATCGTCTGAATCTGCCGTCAGGCCGGAAAATCAACCTGTTTTTCTATGACGGCCCAATTTCGCGGGCTGTCGCCTTCGAAGATTTGCTGGCCAACGGCGAGGGGTTCGCCGAGCGACTCATGGCTGGCTTCGCGGAGGATCTGCGGCCATGGCCGGAGTTGGTGCATATTGCGACCGATGGAGAGACGTATGGTCATCACCACCGATTCGGAGAAATGGCACTCGCTTCAGCCCTTGCTTACATCGAGTCGAACCAGCTTGCTCAACTGACAAACTACGGAGAATACCTGGAACGGCATCCGCCGATCCACCGCGTCGAGATCGTCGAAAACACCGCGTGGAGTTGCATCCACGGCATTGAGCGTTGGCGAAGCAACTGTGGCTGCAATTCGGGCGGTCACAACGGGTGGAATCAGGAGTGGCGCCGACCTTTGCGCGAGGCTCTTGATTGGCTGCGGGACACGTTAGCGCCGAAGTATGAACGGCGAGCCCAGGAGCTATTGCGGGATCCGTGGACTGCCCGCGACGAATACATCGATGTAGTTCTCGATCGCTCACATGAAAGTATTGAGCGCTTTTTCACAAAACACGCTGTACGCGAGCTCGACAACCATGAACGAGTTGTGGCACTGAAGCTGCTGGAATTACAGCGCCACGCCATGCTCATGTACACCAGTTGTGGCTGGTTCTTCGATGAGGTTTCGGGAATTGAGACCGTTCAGGTGTTGCACTACGCAGGACGCGCCATTGACCTCGCTCAACAGGTGTTCGGAGAGCCGTTGGAAAGGGATTTTCTTCCCAGGCTGGCAAAAGCCAAAAGCAACCTTCCAGAGCACGGCGATGGAGCGCGAATCTATGAAGAATTTGTGAAGCCCTCCCGGGTCGATCTGCTCAAGGTGGCCAGTCATTATGCGGTCAGCAGCATCTTTGAAACCTACGGGGAACACGCGGAATTGTATTGCTATGCGGTTGACCGCAGGGAGCATTCTTGCCGGCAGTCGGGCGATGCCAAACTGGTTATAGGCCAGGCCCAGTTCACCTCAACCATCACGCAGGAATCCGCTACGCTCGATTTTGGCGCGGTACATTTTGGTCAGCACCATCTGGCAGTTGGTGTCCGAGCCGACGGCGGCGCCGAAGTCGATCGCGCAAGATGGAACGCGTTGATCGAAGCGTTCTCCCTCGATGAAAGAAAAAATGACGAAGCCGGAATACGTTCCTGCCTGGGACAAGTGTTCGGCGAGGTGCATTCCCTTGAGGCACTCTTTAGAGATGAACAGCGGAAAGTCCTGTGTGCTTTGTCGAACTCGGTTTTGGCGGAAGTCGACGCCGCCCATCGTCATGTCTACGAGCGTCATGCGGAGTTTATGCGATTCCTGGTGAGCTCGGGGATGCCGCTACCGAAGAGTTTCCAGGCATCCGCGCGCTCCGCTCTGAACAGTTTTCTTCGAGATGCCCTGGCGGCGGACGAATTAAGGCCCGACCATGTTCATTCCCTGTTGGCGGAAGTCAAGGTGCTGGACATTATTTTGGATGCCGCCACACTCGAATTTGTGATGAGAAAGAGAATCGAGAAGATGGCCGAGACCGTGGCTGCCAATGTCGCTGACCTTCGCTCGATTGAACGACTCCAAAAAGTTGTCGCGCTGGCGCGCTCGTTACCCTTCACGGTGGACCTCTGGTGGGTGCAAACGCTTTGCCACGAGTGGATGGGACAAGCATATGGCGAGTTTCTTTCGAAGGCCAATGACGGCGAACAGAATGCGCAAGCGTGGATAGCGCAGGTTTCTGCGCTTTCCGAGCAGTTGCTCTTTTCGCGTCCGGGCAGAGAGGCCGTCGAAGCCCCACATGACGATCTGCTTTCCAAGCATATGCAAAGCGGCGCCTAGCACCGAATCAAGTGGGCGCCATTTAATCCCGAAGGCTCTCGATGAACAGCCCTGAAAATCCGGATGGAAGGCAACCATCGCTTCGAGTGCTGATTGTCGATGACAGTCTCGAAGACGCCGTATTGGTGGTGCAGGAACTAGCTCGCAGCCAGTTCCAAGTGTCTTGGGAACGGGTGGAAAACGAAGCCGCTTACGTTCAGCAACTGCAGACAGTTCCCGATCTCATCCTAGCCGATTGCACTTTATCGCACTTCAGCGCGGCGCAGGCGCTGCAACTGCTCCAGCGCACGGGCATGAGCATCCCTTTCATCGTGATATCCGGCATCACCGGCGAGGACACGGCCGTGGCCATGATGAAGCAGGGCGCCACCGACTACGTACTGAAAGATCGCCTGTCGGCTTTGGGACCGGCTGTTACGCGCGTCCTGCAGGGACCTGGAAAAATTGCCTACATGTCGATGGAAATCGCTCTAGAGGCGGGCATTCCGACCTACAGCGGTGGGCTGGGCATTCTTGCTGGAGATACCATCCGAGCAGCCGCCGACCTGCGCGTTCCGATGGTCGCCGTTTCCCTGTTGCACCGCAGCGGCTACTTTATTCAGCGGCTGGACGCGAGCGGGTGGCAAACCGAAGAGCCTGCCCACTGGGATGTGCGGACACACCTTCGTGACATGGGAGCGAAAGCCACCATCAGCATCGAGGGACGCCCGGTGCATCTGCGTGCCTGGAGAAAATCCGTTCGCGGCGTGAGCGGATATGTCGTTCCCGTGTATTTGCTCGACACCGAACTTCCAGAAAACAGCGAGTGGGATCGTCGCATCACTTGCACTCTTTATGGGGGCGACTGGTACCTGCGCCTTTGTCAGGAAGTCGTGCTCGGCATCGGAGGGGTACAGATGCTGCGCGCACTCGGTCACGATCAGATTGAGCGCTTCCATATGAACGAAGGGCACGCCAGCTTCCTGACCCTGGCCCTCCTGCAGGAGGAGGCCAAGAAAGCGGGGAGGACGCAAATCAACGTGACCGATATCGCAGCGGTACGGCAGAGATGCATCTTTACCACCCACACACCAGTTCCTGCTGGCCACGACCAGTTCCCACTTGAGGCTGTGGGCCGTGTGCTCGGCTGCCAAGGCACCTTCTCTGAGATGTTCTATCCCGATGTTGCGCCACGCGTCATCGGGACGCGGCAATACAGTCAGCCGAGCCAGCCCAACGAGCGGGCATCCGTCCTCAACATGACGCATCTGGCCCTCAACATGAGCCGCTATATCAACGGTGTTGCCAAGAAACACGGTGAAGTTTCGCGGCTCATGTTCGCCGGTTATCAGATTGACGCGATCACCAACGGCGTCCACGTGGGCACCTGGACCTGTCCGCCGCTTCAGGCACTCTACGACCGGTACATCGCGGACTGGCGGCAGGACAATTTCAGCTTGCGCTACGCGGAGAGCATTCCCAAGCATGAACTCTGGGCAGCCCACATGCAGGCCAAGACGGAGTTGCTTGGTTACGCCAGCGCCGAAAGCCAGGTCGAGCTCGACCCCGAAGTATTTACCATTGGTTTTGCGCGGCGGATTACAGCCTATAAGCGTCCCGATCTTCTTTTCAACGATATCGAGCAACTGCGAAGAATTAGCACCGACGTTGGTCGGATTCAGATCCTCTGCGCCGGCAAAGCGCATCCCCGCGATCCGGACGGAAAAGCTCTGATCCAGCAGATCTTCAAGATGAAGGAGATTCTCAAGAACGACGTTCCCGTAGTATTCCTGGCGAACTACGATCTCGAGGTCGCCAAACGCATGACCGCGGGCGTCGACCTCTGGCTGAATACGCCGCAACCGCCTTTGGAAGCTTCCGGGACCAGCGGCATGAAGGCGGCTCTCAACGGTATTCCCAGCCTCAGTGTTCTGGATGGCTGGTGGATCGAGGGTCTGATCGAAGGAGTCACAGGTTGGTCGATTGGAGACAAGGGTAGTGGCGAGCCGGCCGCGAACGACCGGGCTCACGATGCTCTCTCACTCTACCAGAAGCTGGAGCACGCAATCCTGCCGATGTTTTATGGCCATCGAGTGTACTTCATCGACATCATGCGGCACGCGATTGCACTGAACGGATCATTCTTCAATACCCAGAGAATGCTGCAGCAATACGTGCTGCGAGCCTACTACTGATATAGGTGTTCGCAAATTTTGATGTTTGGTTAATTCACATCCCCGGCTCCAGGCCGAATATCTCAACCATGGCACCGAGAAGAGCCATGATTTCACTGCTCTTGGCGAATATCTACCTGCACTACGCTTTCGATCTCTGGGTGAACGCCTGGCGCAAGAAGTGGGCGCAAGGCGAGGTGGTGGTCATCCGTTTCGCGGATGACACCATCGTGGGTTTCCAATATCAGACCGACGCAGACCGCTTCCTGGAGAACTTGCGGGAACGACTGGCCAAGTTTGGACTGGAACTCCACCCGGACAAAACGCGCCGGATCGAGTTCGGCAGATTTGCTGAACAGAACCGGAAACGTAGAGGAGAAGGCAAGCCGGAAACGTTCGACTTTCTAGGCTGCACGCACATTAGCGGGAAGAATGGATTGGGGCGATTCGCGGTGCGGCGCACGACCATCCGCAAGCGCATGCGAGCCAAGCTGCGACAGGTGAAGCAGCAACTTCGCGAGCGCATGCACGATCCCGTGCCCCAAACCGGCGCTTGGCTCCAGTCCGTACAAGGCTACTTCAACTACTACGCGGTGCCAGGAAACCTTACGAGTCTGGGGGTGTTTCGGGATCGGGTGCTTGTGCTCTGGTGGCGTGCTCTTCGACGCCGTAGCCAGAAACATCGGATCTCGTGGACGCGCACTCTCACTTTGGCTCAGCGTTGGTTACCTCCACCCCACGTGCTCCATTCCTTTCCCGACGCTCGCTTCGCCGCCACCTATCTGCGATAAGAACCGGATGCGCTGATAAGCGCCCGTCCGGGTCTGTACGGGGGGCACCCAGTGATGGTTGTCCCTACCGTGGTCGCCAACTGAGAATTTGGTTTGCGCGGACCTGCTTAAGCACGAGCAGCCCAAACTCAGCCTGCACTGCTTGGATCAACGCTTTGGCTTCGGATGTGAGCCGCGGTTTTCATGGGATATGTCCCAGTTCGGGAAAATTTGTTCAATGGGATATGCAACTAAGGCAGGTCTTTGTCGCCGCCTCTCTCGGAGAGTGAACATGATAGCAAGTAAACATCCCGTTAAAGCTCCGAGGAAAGCTTCCGTAATTGAGAGGCTGTTGAAAGTCCGCAGCCCCTGGCCGGTCAGAAGGAATCCGGTGTATGCCATAGCTACCGTCCAGAGTATTACGCGAACAGGGTGCATGGGAGATCACCTTTACTGCAGAACCGGGTAAAAGAGCAGACATGCGATCAGGCCTGCGATCAGGAAGAAAACAAGTTGCCGGTTGATTAGCGCTACGAAGCGTTCTCGAACCACTGGATGGTCATCGGCTACCAAGACGGTCGACATTTCCGCCCTCTGTTGCTCGAGAAACCGCCTTCCTAGTAGGCAGATATGCCGAGGGACTGTGCAACAACATGGACATCGTGCCTCCTGAGATGTTGAATTTAGAAGACCGTGGCGCAAGTCGGCAATATCTATGACCTTCTCTCCTCAGCGTACCGACTACTATAGGGTGAATCCTGTAGTTTCAAAAGAAACGAACGGTACTCTTCTGAATGCAGTCCAAGTGATTTGCGGAGCTTACCTAATGTGAGGCTAACTGTTGAGAACAGGCCCATTACACTCTTTGAAAATGGGCTAGGCAGGTCAATGAGTGTAACCGAGATATTACGTCAACAACCTCCTCGCTGCTTCCCCTGTGAGCCCACATTCACCGCCAAGTGACCAGTCTATGGGATAACCACCAGTCTGCGGCGTTGCTGATCGCGTTGCCAAGCGTTCTCAATATCTGCGAGGGGAACTCGTTCCGTCTCTATACGAAGCTCCCCGCCGGCAGCATGGGCCATGACTTGTTGCAAGGCATCGACCAGAACGTTGCGAGGCGGAATCCCTGCAGTCCCGAGGATTGTCAGCGCCG